>Ga0207428_10003695_pt1 | contig 14707 bp, 15 predicted proteins | sample RhiMethybrSRZTD1_FD_187600 | JGI IMG/M metagenome (GOLD analysis project Ga0207428, IMG submission 187600) | Populus rhizosphere microbial communities from Tennessee, USA - Rhizosphere MetaG P. TD hybrid SRZTD1 (SPAdes) (version 3) | ecosystem: Host-associated > Plants > Roots > Rhizosphere >...
TCCCGGCCTGCACCACGTCTGCTTCGAGGTCGACGATTTGACCGGCGCGCTGGCCACGCTGAAGGCGGCGGGCGTCCGGCTGATCGACGAGACGCCGCGCCCGGGCGCGCGCGGCCACCAGGTCGCGTTCCTACATCCCGCCGCGACCGGAGGCGTGCTGTTCGAGCTGTGCGAACGAACCCACACGGGGCCTCAGGCGTGATCGGTCGCCGGCGCCGTCACCTCTCCCTGCTCGCCGCCGTCGCGGCGCTGCTGCTCGCGCGGCCGGCCTACGCGCAGATGGCGCCGGGCGGCTTCGGCGGGCCGGGCGGCATGCAGCCACCGCCACCTCCAGGGGCAGGCGCAGAAAAGGAAGAGGGCCCGGCGGAGGAAGCGCCCGAAGAGAGCCGCCCCAGCGACCTCGAACCGCTGAGCGGCTACGCCGAGCAGGCCCGCCGCCGCATGCAGATCTTCGAGCTGGACGGCTATCTGCGCCTGCGCACCGATTACATGCACCAGTTCTTCATGGGGCAGGGCTACACCCCCATGACCACCGAAACGCCCCTGATCCAGTACGGCCTCCCGCCCTTCCCGACGCCGCTCGACTGCGGGCGGCCCGGCCCGGACGGCAACCCGGCGAGGGGCGTGGGCAACTGCGGCTCGAAGAACATCGGCGGCGCGAACACGCGTTTCCGCCTCGAACCGACGCTCAACGTGACCGATCAGGTGCGCGTGCACTCGCAGATCGACGTCATCGACAACACGATCATGGGTTCGACGCCCGACTCGCTCGCCGGCATCCAGGGCTACAACCGCCCGCCGTCGACCGGTAGTCCGGTCGACACGCCCGGCAACGCGCCCGTGGATTTCCTGTACACGACCCAGGATGCCCCGGAGGTCGGACAGAACGGATTCGTCTCCAGCATCCGCGCCAAGCGCGCCTGGGCGGAGGTGGACACCGAGTTCGGATCGCTGCGCTTCGGCCGCATGCCCTGGCACTGGGGCCGCGGCATCTTCTACAACCAGGGAAACTGCCCCGACTGCGACGTCGGCACGACCGTCGATCGCGTCATGGGATTGACGACGATCTATGGCCACCAGCTGATGGCGGCCTGGGATCTCGGCGCGCAGGGACCGACCACGCAGCAGCTGACGCTGGGACGCAACGACCCCAGCGGCTATCCCTACGACCTCGCGCAAAACGACGACGTCTTCCAGGTGATGGGGGCGATCACGCGCATCGACAGCCCGGTGACGCTGCGCGAGCGCGTCGATCGCGGCGACATCGTCTTCAACTACGGGCTGCAGTTCGTCTACCGGAACCAGGGCAACATCGTGAAGCCGGCGAACACCGTCAACCCGCCGCCGACGACCGGCAACGGACCCCAACCGCAGACGCCGAGCGAGCTGGAACAAGCCACCTACTACGGCGCGTACAGCGCAACGCCCGACGTCTGGTTCAAGCTGCACTACAAGGCGCTGACGATCGAGTTCGAGGGCATCGGCATCTACGGAAAAATTCAGCAGCCGGGCATCCTGGCAAAGTCCGAGGAAGTACCGCTGACGCTGTTCCAGCTTGGGTGGGTGCTGGCCAGCGAGCTGCGCCTGTACCGCGAATCGCTTTACGTCGGGCTGGAGACCGGTGGCGCGACCGGCGACTCGGCGGAGGCGCCCGGCCAGTACCTGAACTACCGCTGGCGCTTCGTCCAGCAGCCCTCGGGCGACACGTCCATCAACGACTTCCATTTTTCGCCCGACTATCACGTCGACCAGATCCTGTTCCGCCACATCCTCGGAACCGTCACCAACGCGGTCTACATCAAACCGCAGGCCGCCTACTGGTTCGACCTGGGGCGCACGCGGGCGGTGGGTCTCAACGGCAGCGTCATCTACAGCATGGCGCAGGTCCCGGTATCGATGCCGGGCAACGACGTGATGATGGGCCTGGAGCTGGACGTCGGCGCCGGCTATCGCAACACCGCCGAGGGGTTCTACGCGGGCTTCACCTGGGGCGTGCTCTGGCCGCTGGCGGCGCTCAACCGCAACACGCCGCTGTACACGGTGGCGGAGGACGCCTCGGTCCCCCAGATTCTCCGCATCTACATGGGCGTGAAGTTCTAGTCGCTCCGCGCCGCAGGCGCGGTGTGCGACTATTGTTTCTTCAGGTGGCCGCACTCTCGCGCGGGTGTGCGGCTATCCGGCTCTGACAGCACCGCGCGCCAACGGGCGCGACGCGTTCAAAGCCTACTTCTTGAACGTCTTCAGGCGCTCCTCGGCGTCCTTGCGAGAGGCAGCGTCCTCGTTGGTGCCGTACTGCAGGTACTTCTCGAACGCGGCCCGTGCCTCGGCGTTCTTCTTGTCCTGCGAGTAGAGGAGGCCGAGGTCGTAGTAGGCCTTGGCCAGCCTGGGGTTCTTCTGCACCGCGACCTCGTATTCGGCGATCGCGGCGTCGGTCTTTCGCTGCCGCCTGTAGACGGTGGCGAGCCCGAAGTGCAGCTCGCCGTCTTCCGGCCTCAGCGAGATCGCCTTCTTGAAGGCGACTTCCGCGCCCTCCTTGTCATCGGTCTTGGAGCGGGCGATCCCCAGGCTGTTCCAGGCGTCGACATCGGCCGGTTTCAGTTGCGTCGCCTTCACCAGGTGGTCGATGGCGTGTTTGTAGTCGGCCTTCTTGCTGTAGATCTTGCCCAGCGAGACGCGGGTCTCGTAGTCGTCGGGCTTCAGATCCATTGCCTCCTCGAGCTCGCGAATCGCGTCGTCCGGCCGCCCGAGCGCCTGGTAAGCGACGCCCAGGTTGTAGTGGCCCAGCGCGTCCTTGGGTTCGAGCTTCACCACCTGCTCGTATTCGGCCGCCGCCGACGGGTAGTTCTTCTGGGCGCGGTACAGGCTGCCCAGCGTCATGTGCGCCGCGGCGTAGTTGGGCCGCAGCTTGAGGGCCTTCTGGCACTCGGCGACCGCCTCGGTGATCTTCCCCTCCCGCTTGTACTGGACCGCCAGGTTATAGTGGCCCGCCGCATCGTCGGCATGCGCCAGGGCGGGGACGAACAGCGCCAGAACGAGGGCGGCTGACGTCGTTGTTCGCTTGACCCAAGATGACATCGCGTCCTCCTTGACGAGGCCGAAGCGGCCGGGATTCAGACTAACACGCGCTATAGTTCGGCACGAAGATGCTGCAGGCCCTGCTGGTCACCTTCCGTGAAGGCATCGAAGCGTTCCTGATCGTCGGGATCGTCGTCGCCTACCTGAAGAAGACTCAGCGCGCCGGCCTCGTGCACGGCGTCCGTATCGGGCTCGCGATCTCGGCGGTCACCTGCGTGGGCGGCGCATGGCTGTGGTTGCAGGTGCCGAATCAGCCGCTCTGGGAGGGCATCGCGGCGTTGACCGCCGCCGTGGTCGTCGGCGCGTTGCTGGTCCAGATGCTGCGCGCCGGCCGCCACATCAAGGTGCAGATCGAATCGCGCGTCGGGCGCGTCGCCGGCATCGAGGGCGCGCCTGCGTCGCCGCAGGCGATCGCCGGGGTGGCGCTGGTGACGGCGCTGCTGGTGACGCGCGAGGGGCTGGAGGCGGTGTTCTATCTCGGCGTGCAGGCGCTGGCGCTGAACGCCGCCCAGGAGCGGACTCAGGCGGTGCTGGTGCTGGTGGGCGCGGCGCTGGGCCTCTGCGCCGCGGGCGGCGTCGCGTGGGGGTGGAAGCACTGGGGCCAGCGGCTGAACATGGGCGCGATCCTCAAGGTCACGGCGCTGTTCCTCGGGCTTTTCCTGGTCCAGCTGCTGGTCTACGGCGTCCACGAGCTCGCCGAGAGCGGCGTCATTCACGGCAGCCAGGCGTTCCATGACGCCACCGAGCAGTTCGGCCCGGACGGGCCGATCGGGCACGCCCTCTCCTACTCGCTGTTGCTGGCGCCCCTGCTGTATGTGCTCTGGGCGCGGCGGATGAAGGCGGGGTCGCACCGCCCCGCCGCCAGCTAACCGGCTCGGGTTCCCTTCTAAATAGGGGCGTACAGGACGCGCGACAGCTCGCGGTAGCCGAGGCGCCGGTAGAACGCCTCGGCCTCTTCGTTGCCGACCCAGGTCGTCAGCACCACCTCGACCGCGCCGTGGCCACGTCCCCACGACATGCCCTCGTCCATGAGGCGCCGCCCGATCCCCTGCCGCCGGTGCTTGCCGGACACCGCCACCGTCTCGATGTGCAGCCGACGCCGCTGCACCATCACCGGGTCGTCCGGCGTGTCGTAGATGCGCGCCATCAGCACGGCGATCGCCCCGTCCTCGGTGGGTGGCTCGGCGACGAACACGGCGCCGTGGTTCTCCTCCATCAACCGCGCCCATTCGCCGTCGCCGCGGGACGCCGACCGGAAGTAGTCGGGCGCGAGCGTCGCGTGCAGATCGTCCACCTCGCGCAGCAGCTCACGGACCGCCGGCCAGTCGTCGCGCCGGGCACGGCGCACGCGGACGGCTGCCCCGGCCGCGCTCACCCCGCCGAGCGTTCCTCTTCGGCGTCCCCAAGCTCGAGCGGGAAGCGCTTGCGCATGTCGGTGTAGACCAGCTCCTCGATCTCCGTCTCGGTCGCCATGGTCAACGCCTGCGCCAGCAAGCGTTCGGCATCGGCGAGGTGCGTGGCGCGGACGATCGACTTCACCAGCGGGATCTGCCGGGGCGCCATCGACAGGTTGCGCAGGCCGAGGCCGATCAACACCCAGGTCAACATCGCATCACCCGCCATGTCGCCGCACATGGCGACCGGGCAGCCCGTTCGCTCCGACGCGACCACGACCTGGCGGAGCACCCGCAAAATCGCGGGGTGAAGCGGGTGGTACAGGTAGCCGACGTGTTCGTCCTCGCGGTCGGCGGCCAGCGAATACTGGATCAGATCGTTGGTCCCGATGCTCAGGAAGTCGCACTCGGCCGCCAGCAGGTCGGCGATCGTCGCCGCGCTGGGCGTCTCGATCATGACGCCGAGTGGAATCTTCGCCGCGTGGGGCGTCCCCTGCCGCTCGAGCTCCGCGGCCACCTCGGCGCACAGGCGCTTCGCCGCACGCAGCTCGGCGACCCCCGAGATGAGCGGAAACAGGATCTGCATCGGCCCCACCGCGCCGGCCCGGTAGAGGGCGCGGAGCTGGGTGCGAAACACGTCCTCGCGCTTGAGCGAATAGCGAATCGATCGCAGCCCCATCGCCGGGTTGGTGCCGCTCGGAATGCGGACCGACGGCGGCAGCTTGTCGCCGCCCAGGTCCAGCGTGCGGAAGGTGACCCGGCGCCCGCCGACGCTCTTGAGCGCGGCGACCGCGTGCGCGTATTGCTCGTCCTCGGATGGGAGGTCGGCGCGCTCCAGGTAGAGAAATTCGGTGCGGAACAGGCCGACCGCCTCGGCGCCCAGATCGACGGCGATCGGGATCTCCTCCAGCATCTCGATGTTGGCCTGCAGGTGGATCGCGGTGCCGTCGCTGGTCTTGGCGGCGACGTCGCGGATCGCGGCCAGCCGATGCGACCGCGTCCGGTGTGCGTCCGCGCGCGCCTCGTAGCGGCGCAGCGCCTCGGCGTCGGGATCCAGGATCACCTCGCCGCGCGCGCCGTCGATCACCACGGTCATCCCCGACCAGGCGCGGCGTCCCAGTCCCTCGACACCGACGACGTAGGGGAGACCGAGAGCGCGCGCGATGATGGCGGTGTGCGAGGTGCGGCCGCCGCCCTCGGTGCAGAACCCCGCCGCCTCGGCCCGGCCCAGCTGGGCGGCGTCCGCCGGCGACAGCTCGTGCGCGATGGCGATGCTCCCCTTCGGCGCCTCCTCCATCGACGCGGAGTCGCCGACCCCGACCAGGTTGCGCAGCAGACGCTCACCGACGATCGCGACGTCGCTCTTGCGATCGCGGAAATAGGGATCCTCGATGCGCTCGAACACCGCCTGGATCTGGTCGAGCGACTTGCGCACCGCCCACTCCGCCGCCGCCTTGTCGTCACGAATCATCCGGCGCGCCCGCTCGGTCAGGTGGACGTCGGACAACATCAGGCGGTGGGCCTCGAGAATCCGGTATTGCTGCTCGTCGCCCTCGCGCTCGGCGATCTGCGCCTGGATGCGCGCCAGCTGCGCGTCGCTCTCCTGAAGCGCGCCCTCGAACCGCCGCAGCTCGGCCTCGACCTGCTCGGCTGCGATGCGCCGCTCGTGAATCTCGACGCGGCTCGCGAGCACGTGCGCGACGCCGATCCCGATTCCAGGCGAAGCGCCCACCCCCACCAGCTTCTCCATCACGGATCCACCCCTTCCCCGAAGCCCGTCCCGACCAGCTCGGCCAGCGCCGCCGCGGCCGCGGCCGCGTCGTCTCCGTCGCAGACGACGGTCATGGTCACACCGTGCGCCGCCACCAGCGTCAGCAGGCCCATGATGCTCTTGCCGTTCGCCTCCTGATCGTCCTTGACGACCTTCACCTCGGATTTGAAGGTGTTGGCGGTCTGGACGAACTTCACCGCCGCACGCGCGTGCATGCCCAGCTTGTTCCTGATCCGCACTTCCCGCTCCGCGTGCGCCATCAGTGGTGGTCTTCGCGGGGGATCGAAAACTTTCCGGTCAGCTCCGAGCCGAGGCGAATCGAGCGCTTGCCGACCTCCTTGACCAGCTCGGCGACCTCGACCGGACGCTGGCCGCGGCGATCGCAGGTGGCCAGCTTGATCAACATCGGCAGGTTCACCCCCGCCACGATCTCGACCGGGCGGGTGCCGTCGACCATCGCCAGGCAGGCGCGGAACGGCGACGACCCGTGCACGTCGGCGAGGATCAGGATGCCCGCGCCCGAGTCGACCTCGTCGCACGCGCGCCCGACGCGGCGCACGACCTCGTCGAACGCCTCCGACGGCTGTACGCCGACTGCGGTGGACGCGGGGACCGGGCCGACGATCCCCGCCGCCGCCGCGAGCAGGCATTCGCCGCAGCCGGCGTGGGTGACGATGACCAGCCCGACCTGGGCATCGCCTGTGTTCGCCGTCGCCATGGAGCCGGATAGTTTACCACCGTCGGCAAGGCCGGAAACCTCGCCCGCACCCCGCTTAGTAGACCCGGAACGCCTGGCTGGTCTTCAGACCGGCTTCGGACGGCGCAAACCGGGTCGCGTACAGGTGTGCCTCCACGCAGCGCCCGACCGGCGTCCCGATGAGCTTCCCGCGGACATCCGCCGACCGGACCCAACCTCGGGGGCCGATCACCAGGTCGACAACCGCCAGCCCTCTGAAGCCAAGATCCTCGCAGTCGGTCATTTCCTGCTCGAGGGCCTCCATGTCGGCCGCCACGTCGGCTTTCGTCAACAGCCCCGGCCTCACCGGTATCGACTCGATCTGGAACGAAGGCGGCGGACGTTCGATCCGCGCGTCCGACACCCGCGCTGGCGGAGCGTGCCGGATGGTGCAGCCGCCACCGTGAGTCATCAGGCGCAGCGTCGCGACGCTCAGCCAGAACGTCGCCGCCAGCGCCGCAACCGCCACGAACCGCACGGCCGGATCGTATCAGATCGCGATGTCGCGGTGGCGGACGGAGACCGCGATGCCGGTGCCCAGGCGGCGGCCCAGCTCCTTGGCGATCGCGACGGAGCGGTGGCGGCCACCCGTGCAACCGACGGCGACGGTGGCGTACGACTTGCCCTCGCGCCGGAACCCCTGCACCGAACGATGCACCAGACGCTCCGCGTCGTCGAGGAACGCCTTGGTCTCGGGATCGTCGAGCACGAAGCGGACGACGGCCTCGTCCTCGCCCGACAGCGCCGACAGGTCGGGAACGAAGAACGGGTTGGGCAGGAAGCGTACGTCCAGGACGATGTCGGCCTCGGCTGGGATGCCGTGCTTGAACCCGAACGACAGCAGCGTCACCGCCAGCTCGCCCTCGCCGCGACCATAGCGCTCCTGGATGAGGCCGCGCAGCACGTGCACGTTCAGCGTCCCGGTGTCGACCAGCGCGCTCGCCGCCTGCCGGAGGCCCGCCAGCGTCTGCCGCTCGGCCCCGATGCCGGCGCGGATGTCGGTGTCGGACAGGGGATGGCGGCGCCGCGTCTCGGAGAACCGCCGCAACAGGATGTCGTCGGACGCCTCCAGGAACAGGACCTCGACCGAGTGCCCGCGCTTGCGCAGGTCGGCGAAGATCGACGCCATCCCGGACAGGAAGTCACCGCTGCGCGCGTCGATCCCCAGCGCGGCGCGATCGACGTCGGGTCGGCTGGCGAGCAGATCGATGAGCTCCGGGACCAGCGGCAGCGGCAGGTTGTCGACCGCATAGAAGCCGAGGTCCTCCAGCGCGCGCAGCGCGGTCGATTTGCCGGCGCCGGAGACGCCTGTCACGACGACCAGCCTCATTCGACGTCGTCCCGCCAGCGCCGCTCGCGGGCGTCGGCGAGCGCTCGGTCGAGGCGCTCCTGAAATTCGCGCGCTGAGTGGTGCCCGCGCACCTGCAGCAGCCGGTTGCGCGCCGCGACCTCGATCAGCGAGCTGACGTTGCGGCCGGGGCTGACGGGGATACGCAGCAACGGCACCTGGACCTCCAGGATCGGATACACCATCTCGTCGAGGCCCAGCCGATCGTGGGCGTCGGTCTGGTCCCAGCGAATCAGCTCGAGCACCAGCTCGATGCGCTTCTCGTCGCGCACGGCGGCGACGCCGAACATGTCCTTGATGTTGATGATGCCGAGGCCGCGCACCTCCATGTGGTGCTTGATCAGCTCCGACGCCCAGCCCACCAGGATGCTGCCGGAGGTGCGCCGCACCTCGACGAGGTCGTCGGCCACCAGCCGGTGCCCGCGCATGATGAGATCCAGCGCCGCCTCCGACTTCCCGATGCCGCTCTTGCCCAGCAGCAGCACGCCGACGCCGAGCACGTCCATCAGCACGGCGTGAATGCTGGCGGTCGGCGCGAGCTGCAGCTCCAGGTACTTCTGGATCTGGTCGATGGCGACCGACGACATCAGCGGCGTCCGCAGCAGCGGCACGCCGAGCCGGTCGGCGACCTCCCGCAGGATCGCGGGGATCTCCAGGCCCTTGGTGACGACGACGCACGCCGGGTTGAGGGAGAAAAACGCCTCGACGGAGGTGCGCGCGACTTCTTCGGACAGCGTCTCGAGATAGGAGATCTCGGTCGCGCCCAGCACCTGAACCCGCTCGGGGTGCACCTGGCGCACGTACCCCGCCAGCGCCAGCCCCGGCTTCTGGATACGCTGAATCGTGATCCGGCGCGCGAGGCCCGATTCCCCCGCCAGCAGCACCAGGCGAAGCTCGGCGCTTTCGTCCAGGAGCGACCGGACCGTCAGCGTCGGGGTCATGTGGGGCACATGATACCCGAACGGCGCCCGAGAGCGGCCGTTCGGTCAAGGGCCTCTGGCCTCGGACCTCAGACTTCCGGGGGAAACCTCTGGCGCGCGTGACCTCTCTCAACTCACCGGAGGTCCGAGGCCTGAAGCCCGAGGCCCCTCAACCAATCAGTACTTCGAGTCCTCCTCGACGATCACCTGGTACATCGCCTCGCCGGAGGGCGCGTCGAGGAGGCGCTTGCGGAAGTCGCCGTCCCGGAACAGCCGCGACAGGCGCGCCAGCGCCTTCAGGTGCACGCCGGTCGAGCTGGCGGGGGCGACCAGCATGAAGACGAGATTTGTCGGCTTGCCGTCGATCGACTCGAATTCGATGCCGTCGACCGCGCGGCCGAGGGCCCCGACCAGGCGCCCGACGGAGTCGAGCTTGCCGTGCGGGATGGCGATGCCGTCGCCGATCGCCGTCGACGCCAGCTGTTCGCGCTCCTCCAGAACGCGCCGCAGCGCCTCCGCCTCCACGCCCGGCACGACCTTCGCCAGGTGCCCCGCCAGCTCGGTCAACACCGCGGGCTTATTCTTGGCCTGCAGCGTCGCGATGATGCAATCGGGGGCAAGGAAGTCGATGACTCTCATGGCGCGCTACCGTTTGAATCAACGCCCGCCCGGGGTCCCGCCGGCTGCCGCGCCCGCGGTCTCGATGAGCCCGTAGTTGCCGTCCTTGCGTCGATAGAGAACCGAGGTCCGCCCGCTGCCCGCGTCGGTGAAGACCAGCAGCTCGTCACCAAGCAGGTTCAGCTGCATCACCGCGTCTTCCACGGTCATCGACCGGGCGGTGAAGCGTTCGTCCTTGATGACGTTGAAGGCATGGGCAGGAGGCGCGGGCGGAACCGGCGCCTTGGCCGCGCCGGCTTGCGCGTCAGCTTGCTGCCCGGGCTCGACCTCTTCCGGGTGGATCACCATCTCGCGCACCGAGGTCGACGGCCCCCCGTGCGGCTTGTGGTCGCGAATCTTGTCCTTCCACTTGCGCACCTGGCGCTCGATGCGCGCCGCCGCGAGGTCGATCGAGGAGTACATGTCCTCGGTCGTCTCCTTGGCGTTGATCACGATGCCGCTGGGCAGCGTGATGTTCAGGTCGGCCACGTGGTGGAAGCCGCGCTCGACGGAGAACACGGCGTGCGCCGAGATCGGATCCTTGTTGAAGTACTTGCGGATCTTGTCGAGCTTCTCGGCCGCATACTCCCGCACAGCCTGCGAGGCATCCATGTGCCGGAACGTCGTCGAGAGCTGCATGACGCTGCCTTCCCTTTGCACTACCGATCGTCAATGAACAACTGCAATAACTGCACTGCGGGGGGTCTACCGCGCCCGCTTTTACCCTTTTTCCCGTCGAGGGACAATAAAAGGGCAGTCTGCTCGGCGTTAAAAAACTTGCCGGCGTTTCGACGAGGAAAGGATGCGAAGTTGCTCACGGTACTTGGCCACCGTTCGGCGCGCTATCTCGATATTCTGGTCCTTGAGTAGCTCGACGATCCGCTGATCCGAGTGGGGATTTTGCGGACTCTCCGAGCCAATGATCTGCTTGATCTTGAGCTTGACCGCCTCGGACGCCAGATCCTCCCCGTCGGTGCGAGCAATCCCCGAGTTGAAAAAGTACTTCAGCTCGTAGATTCCCTGAGGCGTGTGCACGTACTTGTTGGTAGTGACGCGCGACACCGTCGATTCGTGCATGCCGATGTCCTCGGCCACGTCGCGGAGAATGAGGGGCTTCAAATGCGCGGTTCCCTTGTCGAAAAATTCGCGCTGAAACTTCAGGATCGACTCGGTCACCCGCACGATCGTCCGCTGACGCTGCTGGATCGACCTGATTAGCCATTGAGCACTCCGTAGCTTTTCCTGGATGTACTCGCGCGCCTTGGCCCCGCCCGCCAGAGCCGTACGATAGAAGTCGGAGATCTTGAGCTTCGGCAGGCCATCGTCGTTCGCGACGACGAAGTACTTGTCGCCCACCTTGTGGACGTAGACGTCCGGCGTGATGTAGGTCGGCTCCTCGGCCGTGTATTCACGCCCCGGCTTCGGATCGAACGCCTTGAGGACCTTCGCCGCCTCGTAGATCTCCTCGACCGGCTGTCCCAGATCCTTGGCGATCGCCCCGTAGTTCTTCTTCTCGAGGTTCGCGAGGTGCTTGGTGATGATCCCGACCACCACGTCATCGTCCGCGCCGATGTGGCGCGCCTGGATCAGCAGGCACTCCTCGAGCGATCGCGCCGCCACACCCACCGGATCGAACTCCTGGATCCGCTTGAGGACCGACTCGGCCTGCTCCACCGTGACCGCGGCCTCCTCCGCCAGATCCTCGAGTGAATCTTCCAGATATCCGTCCGGCGTGAGGTTGCCGATGATCAGCATCGCGATGCCGTCTTCTTCCAGCGTGAAGTGGCTCAGCTTGAGCTGCCACTCCAGGTGGTCGAACAGCGACGTGCCGCGCGTCAGCGTCGCCTCCAGCGACGGCAGATCCTCGTTGTTGGACTTGTACGAGGGCATCGGCGCGGCCGCCGCCTGGTTGTCCAGGTAGCCCTCCCAGTCGAAGTCGCTGACCGCCTCGTTCGAGTTGGCGTCCGCCTTGACCTCGGCGGTCGTATCCACCTTGTCGTCGCGAATCTCGACGATCGGCGTCTCGGTCTCGCCGACCCGCTCGACGTCGCCGCCGTTGGCGTCCGCGGCGGCCGCGTCCGCCGTCTTCTCCTGCTCGTTGGCTGATTCGACCGAGTCCTCGAGAATCGGGTTCTCGAGCATCTCGTCGCGCACCATGTCGCACAGCTCCATGCGCGACAGCTGCAGGAGTTTGATCGCCTGCTGCAGCTGGGGGGTCATCACCAGCTGCTGGGAAAGCCGTAAATGCTGCTTTATCTCGATCGACATGGGGGCAGCGATCTCGTTGTAACACCTATGGGTCCGAAGCGACAAGCCACAATAGGCGATCTGGTACACGAATTGCACACACCCTGTCGCACACTCCCGCCCGGCGCTGCATCAACGCCGTAACTGCCTGATTGTGCGGGCGATTTACTGCTGGGGTAGCGCCGCGGTGCCGGCGTCGGCCTGGCGCCGCCGGCGGTCTCCGAGCCGGGCCCGGAGCGCCGCCGCGATGAACGACTGAAACAGCGGATGAGGTTCCTGCGGCCGCGACTTGAACTCGGGGTGAAACTGGCAGCCGACGAAGTACGGGTGCTGCGGCAGCTCGATCATCTCCACCAGCCGGCGGTCGGGGGAGGCCCCCGAGATCAGCATCCCGTGACTCGTCAGCGCCTCACGGAAGTCGTTGTTGACCTCGTAGCGGTGCCGGTGGCGCTCGCTGATCTCGGACGCGCCGTAGGCAGCGGCGGCCTTCGATCCCGGTGCCAGCAGGCACGGGTAGGCGCCGAGGCGCATCGTCGCGCCCTTCTCCGTGACGCTGCGCTGCTCGGGCATCAGATCGACCACCGGATAGGGCGGCGTCGCATCGAACTCCGTGGAGTTGGCGCCGCGCAGCCCCGACACGTTGCGCGCGAACTCGATCACCGCCACCTGCATCCCGAGGCAGATGCCGAAGAACGGCACCGCCTGCTCGCGCGCGTAGCGGACGGCGTCGATCTTGCCCTGGATGCCGCGGCTGCCGAAGCCGGGCGCCACCAGGATGCCGTCCATGTCGGCGAGCAGCTGCGGCGCGCCGCGCTTCTCGATCTCCTCGGAGTCGATGTGGTGAAGATTGACGCGGCAGTCGTTGCCGATGCCGCCGTGGATCAGCGCCTCGTTGAGGCTCTTGTACGATTCGACGAGATCGACGTATTTGCCGACCAGGCCGATCTCGACCTCGGCCTGCGGGCTCTTGAGCCGGTGCACCACCCGCTCCCAGCCCGTCAGCTCGGGTGCGCGCGACCAGATGTTCAGAAGCTCGCCGATCTTGTCGTCGACGCCCTCCGAATGGAAACGGATCGGGACCTCGTAGATGCAGTCGACGTCTTCGGCGGAGAACACCGCGTCCGCGGCGACGTTGGTGAACATCGCGATCTTCTTCCTCAACGGCTGCTCGAGCGCCCGCTCCGATCGGCACAGCAGGATCTCGGGCTGGATGCCGATCTCGCGCAGCTTCATGACCGAGTGCTGGGTCGGCTTGGTCTTCAGCTCGCCCGCGGCGCCGATGTACGGCACCAGCGTCACGTGAACGGAGATGGCGTTGGTGGCGCCGACCTCCAGCCGCAGCTGCCTGATCGCTTCCAGGAAGGGCAGCGATTCGATGTCGCCGACGGTGCCGCCGACCTCGACGATCAGCACGTCCTGGCCCTTCGCGCACTCGAGGATGCGGGCCTTGATCTCGTCGGTGACGTGGGGAATCACCTGCACGGTGCCGCCCAGGTATTCGCCGCGCCGCTCTTTCTGGATGACGGTCTGGTAGATCTGCCCGCTGGTCGCGTTGTTCAGCCTCGTCATCCGCTGCGAAACGAAGCGCTCGTAGTGACCGAGATCGAGATCGGTCTCCGCGCCGTCGTCGGTGACGAACACCTCGCCGTGCTGCGTCGGGTTCATCGTTCCCGGATCGACGTTCAGGTAGGGATCCAGCTTCTGGATCGTCAGCTTGAGACCCCGGGTCTCGAGCAGGCTGCCGATCGACGCCGACGCCAGGCCCTTGCCCAGCGACGAGACGACACCACCAGTGACGAAGATGAACTTCGTCTGTTTCACAGAGGATCTACCGGGCGCGGTCATGGTCGTCTCTCCCATCCGCGTCGGCCAAGGGGCACCGGTCTGCCGGTTTCATCCTTATTGACGCCGAGAAGAATGTCGTCTTCAACTCGGGCCGCTATTCTTTCTGCCGCGACCAAGGAAGTCAATGGCTGCTGAAGTAATTCTCGTGATCGAAGACGACGTCCACATCGGAGGACTGGTGGTCCAGGTTCTCCGCGAGGCCGGCTTTGCGCCCGCGCTGGTGCGCGACGTCCGCGCGGCGCGCGACTGGCGGCAGGAGGGGAACACGCCCGCGGCCGTGCTCAGCGATCTCATGGTCGCCGGCTCTCCCGGTCCGGCGCAGCTGACGGCGGAGCTCGCGGAGATCTTCCAGGGCGCGCCGCTCGCGCTGATGACCGGCGTGCCGCCCCGCCGGCGTGCGGCGCTGGGCGTCATGCATGAGCGGATCATCGAAAAACCGTTCGAGCTCGAGGCGTTGATCGCGACTATCCACAGCATGATCGCGGCACCGCTGCCATGAAGGTCGTGCCCGGCGCGGCCGGCTTCGTCGCGACGGCGGCCGGGCGTCCCGCGGATGCCGCGCTCGCGGTCGCGATCGGGAACTTCGATGGTGTCCACCTCGGACACGCTGCGTTGCTGGCCGAGGCGCGGGCGCGCGCGGCCCGGCGCGGCGGCCAATCCGCGGTGTTGACCTTCACCCCCCACCCCGCCCGCCTGTTCGCGCCGGATCGGGCG
>Ga0207428_10003699_pt1 | contig 14694 bp, 13 predicted proteins | sample RhiMethybrSRZTD1_FD_187600 | JGI IMG/M metagenome (GOLD analysis project Ga0207428, IMG submission 187600) | Populus rhizosphere microbial communities from Tennessee, USA - Rhizosphere MetaG P. TD hybrid SRZTD1 (SPAdes) (version 3) | ecosystem: Host-associated > Plants > Roots > Rhizosphere >...
TCGGTGCTGCGCGACACCTCAGGCACATTGGAAGAATGAGATAGTCCTGAGGAGTTTGTGGCACGCGCCGCCTTTCCCACAAAAAAACGATTGCCGTCGCGATAAGTATGTGCCGTGTTTAGCTACGGTCATTGCCCAGGATTAATGAATTTGGTTTTAGCTGAAGGGAATACTCTGGCATGTGCCGGTTTCAAGGTGTTGCCAGCAAGGTTTCTAACCCCCTGAGCTGGCACAATACGCGAACCTACTGGGCTGCCTCCCGTTGGCAGCCCTTCTTTTCTAGACCTATATCTACTGCATGGTATTGCGTACTTACGGTCGCGGCAGGCCACTAAACGCGCCTGCTGCCTTCATCCATCCGTGTCAGCCGATTGGAGACAAGAGCCGGCATTTTTGTGCGTCGTGTTCAAATTGTTTCCGATCATGGAGAAGAATCTTCAAACCCGTCCCTCACGCGCCAATTCGCGCAAAAGCATTTTTGCCAAATACAAAGGAGTTAGACTACCACTTAGTGGGGCCTCCTTAATTACGCCGCGCATCGATCTAACGAGGATTTTCTTTTTGGCTGCTCTCCTTCCGGCTGTCTTATAGGCACCGTCGATGATCTTGCCGTTGTATTCGATTGTTACTTCTTTCCAGGACGGCTCCATATCGGCCTCCCTACGATGGGATGACGAATACCAACAGTGAATCGGACACGTAAGTCGCAAAGTCCCCGACTAGCTGGCTTCCTAACTTTGAAGAACGATTAATTCCGTTTGCTTGCCGCACCTATCGCACACAAAAGCGCGTAACTCGGCGTTCAGCTCAGGGTGGTGACAGTTGCGCGAGATGCGCATCTGCTCCGCAATGCTGGCAAGTAACCGGCGTGATGCAGCCGGTCTGTGGCGAATAGGCGGACGGCTGGTGCGGCTGCGGCATGTGACACAGTCCCGTTTCCAGGCGGGAGCGCGACTGATCCCTCTGTCGCTGGGTGCCTGACGGTAGGGCCTTGGCCGGCGATGCCAGTATCCTGCTCCGTTATTGGGCGCGTGACCACAACAAAGATTGGCTTCGATGTGGACTTAAGTGGGTGGCTAAATGTTCAAGGCGATTGCAAGCTCGGCCTTGAAGGCATCGTCTCAAAGAGGCTCGACGCGCCTTATAAATCGGGGCCATCGAAGATCTGGCTCAAAATCAAAAATCCGAAAGCACCGACAGCTACGCGGGCGGTGAATGGGACGTTCTAAAAGCTTCACGTAGCAAAGAGAGATCGCGCCTGGCAGGCCGCGATCCCTCTCTGCGGTTGGCCGTCCTTCTGGTGGACTTGGGAAGTGACAGAAGGGAGGTATCAAGTCTGCAACAAAACAGTTCGCAAATCAGCACGGTGGCTAACGCACTGGCCATTTCAAATGGCTGATGCGACTTTTGTGTCACACGCCAGCCATCCCTGATGGAACACGGCGCACCTTTTTTGATCGGGGAACTATGGAGACGGCTTCAGCTTTACTTTATGCCGGTCGCCTCGACTTGGGCCGCTGCCTCGACTCTCCTAAAAGCCACGAACAGCCCCCTAGGTCGGTGCAGCGACCGGCACCGAACTGCACCAAGGTTTCGTTTTGGTGCGGGACTCTAATGACCGAAATAATCTAGACTAAACGCTCCACTTTTTGAGGTGAGTGCTGCGTCATGCGTACCCCAACTCCGTCAATCGTGAGGTTGCGCGTCTGGAGCTCGAAACCGACGAAGCGAAAGCAGACGAATAGACGATCATCAGCAAAATCAGCAACGGCGAGTTCTCCAACCCCACAAACTCACACCAAAAAATAAAAATGCGACACCAAAGTATAATGAAGGAGACAACTGGGGAATGTAATGATCGGGGACGCTCTCGGTCCATAGGGAGCGCGGCCCTGATCTCCACCCTTCCCAGGTCCCCGTGAGGTCGGGGCCGATTATTTCTGCATCAGCATTTCGACTGTGGTTGGCGGCGAGCTGATCTGCGACCTGACTACAGCAAGCAGCAAGCGGCGCGGCAGAGCGTGATGCCATCCACACGCGCCGCTGTTGGAACGTTTTAGTCAGCCCGGATCGCGCCTACCAGATCATTTCGTCCATGCCTACGGATGTGTTCCAGCACATGTAGGCGGATAGCCGAGGAGAGATTGCCCTGCTGGCGTGTTTCGTCGATTTGGCCGATCAACTTCGACAGTGTCGCTCCTTGGCTATGAGCGATTTCCTTCAGATCAGTCCAGAAGGCGTCTTCCAGGCTGACGCTGGTCTTGTGTCCACCAATGATGATGGAACGTTTGACAACTGGCGATTTCATTAGGGCCCCCGTAGCCCCCCACCTCTTCATACACTGATTCGGAATCGAACGAGTGCGACTCTTTATGATTGCCTGCAAGACACGCAGCGTTGCGGTGTTCGCTACGGGCCAAAAGCGGACATGCCGTCATCTATTCGATCACCTCGTCGGCACGGGCAAGCAGGCTCGGTGGCATAGAGAGACCTAGGGCCTTGGCTGTCTTGAGATTGATCGCCAGCTCATACTTGGTCGGCGCGTGCACGGGGAGGTCGGAGGGCTTCTCGCCTTTCAGCAGTCGGTCGACATAGCCAGCCGCCCGGCGGAACTGGTCAATACGGTCGGGACTGTAGGAGAGAAGGCCGCCATCGGTCACGAACAAGCGGTTCGAGTAAACCGTCGGCAGGCGGTGCTTTGATGCGAGTGTTACGATCAAGTCGCGATGCAATGTTGCCAAGGTACTTGCGGTTACGATCAATCCTCCCTTCGCTCCGCTCGCGAATGCAGTGATCGTGCTCTTGATCTCCTCTGCGTTGCGTAAGCCGACGGGAGTCAGCTCGACGCCGAATGCTGACGCCGCCGCCTGAATTGCCCCGAACTGGCCGATCCCGGAGGCCAATGTCGGATCACGTAGGACTGCGACCCGTTTTATCTGCGGGTCAACCTCCTTCAGCAATTCAAGCCACTTAATGCCGACGCTGTATTCCAGCAGCATGAAGCCGGTGACGTTGCCCCCCGGGCGAGCCAAACTCGCAACGAAACCTGCACCGACCGGATCTACCACGGACGTGAACACGACCGGTACTTTCGTCGTCGATTGCTGCAGTGCTGCTACCGCCGGACTGCCAGATGCCAAAATAGCGTCCGGCATCAGCGCCACTAGTTCTGCAGCATAGTCCCGCATTCGATTGGCAACGCCCGCACCCCATCGGACCTCAACTATCGGATTTCCGCTGCCGGTGCCGGACCATCCCAATTGACTCAGCTCAGATCGAAAGGCAGTAAGCCGGGCCTGACCCTCAGGATCATTCTCGGCCAAATCCATGAGCACGCCAACGCGACGGGGTTTATCGACCTGCTGCGCGGTCGCAGCCATCGGCCAGCCCACGGTTGTGCAGGCTATTAAACCGATCAATTCGCGCCGGTTCATCGCTCTCCCTAGGCCTTTCGTCCACGACATCGTAGGCGGTCTAAGGAACACTCCGAAAGGGCCGAATTGCCGCAACGTCCGCTTTGGGTCAAAAGCAGACACTGGCGCTGGAAAAAGTCATGTCCGCTTTACCCCCGAAAGCGGACATGTGCGGCGCAACTAGGGATGTCCGCTTTGGGCCAGAAGCGGACATTACACTTCCGCATGGGGTGGTTAACTGGCAGCAGCCGGCCCCGATGGAATAAGCAACATACAATTGGCGCCAATGGCGGAAACGGGCCGCGTTAGCTCGGCTCCCAGCTGCTTCGCCAGCGCATTAGTTAACCGTGAGCCGAGCCGCTTGCTCGTCGGCGGGTCAAAGCCAGCAGGCAAGCCGACACCTTCATCACGGACAGATATTTGAACGAGGTCCTTTGCCGTTCGAACAACTCGCACCCAAATCGCTCCGCCGGAAGAATTCGGATAAGCGTGCTTGCCGGCATTCAAAACTAATTCATTGATGATAAGAGCGACGAGTATGGCGCGATCCGCCGCGAACTGAATTTCCTCGGGCGCCTCTAATTGTACTTTACAGGGAGCAACTGCGGTCTCCAGGTCACCAATAACCTCCCGCAGATAGGAGGCAAGACCGATACTCTCATAGTCAGCATTGTAGGCGAGGCGCTCATAGGCGCGGCCGACTGTCGAAATGCGGGTCGATGCTTCGTTCAGCTGATCACTCAATGCCGGGTCACCCGCGGCGCTCGCTTGCAGGTAAAGCATGCCGGAGACTACCTGCAGACTATTCTTGACCCGGTGGTTGACCTCCTTAAGCAAAATCTGATGGCGCTCGAGGGCGGCCTGTAGTTTGCGCTGGTATTGCTGCTGCTCGATGGCCATGCCGAGGATGTTCGCGGCACCCTGCAGAAATGCGATGTCATGCTCGCTGAACTCGCCTTCGGATCGGCTGTCTACTTCGAGCACGCCGAATGGCGAGCCATCACCTTGCAAAATGACATTCATCGCACGGCGAATGCCGTGTTCTATGAGCAACTCGGGGGTACGAAATCGTTGCTCGTTTTCGAGATGGTTGGAAATTACAGGCTTGCCCGTACGCAAGGCATAGCCTGCAGGTGAGGCCAAGTCGGCCCCAACGGTGGCATGCCCGACCACGCCCTGGCCCCATCCAACACCCGCGCGAACCAGAAGCCTGTTCTCGGCCGGAACGTATTCCATTACTTTGCAGTATTCCGCTCCTAGACCTTCCGCTGTCACTCTGCCGGTGTGATTGAGCATTTCAATGAAGCTCGTGCCCTGCAGGGCAAGGACACCGAGTTCGGCAAGCAGCTCTTGCTGGCGAATGCGGAGACGGAGGTCGCGGCCGGTCAAGTCGTCTGACTGACCATCGCTGGATTTCCGCTCGACGACAGGCTCTTTGCTGTCAGATGATGAATTCATGACCCCATCTTAACATGCCGTGGATTGTGGATAGGCCCTGGCACGTCCGCATTCTCCCTTCCGGAATGGGGCAAGGTAGGGGCGATACGCGCCCATCAACTGATGTCCGCTTTGGGTCATAAGCGGACATTTGCAACGCAAAAAGCCATGTCCGCTTTACCCCGAAAGCGGATATCAATATCCGACGGTCAGTTCGGCATCGCTGAACGATGGAAATGCACGATTTGCCAATCTGATCCGCGTTTTGCGACAACGAAGGTGACGCGACCAACGGCACTAAAGGGCTTTTCGTCACGCACGCCCGTCACGGTGTCCAAGCCCGTGATAACAACGGCGGTATCAGACAAAGCCATCGCTGCGTAATCCCCGAGTGTCGCGCTTCGCGGCCTGTTGTTCAGGAGCGCATTCTCGAAGTAAGTGCGAATGCCCTCTGGTTTGACCACGACCATTTTGCTGCCGGTGCCGAGGAATAGTGCATCAGTCGCATAGAGCTTCACGATGCCATCAACATCAGAATCCGTGAAGGCCTTGGTCCATTTCTCCAGGATCTGAAGTGCCTCCTCCTTGGGACCTGCGATCGCGGCTGTTGAGAGCGCCACCAGGAAGGCAATAGCAGACAGAAAAGCACGCATTTTTATTTCCCCCTTAAAAGATTATCGACCGTAGCAGACGGCGAGTTTCCTGGTAAGCGAATGTCCGCTTTGGGTCATTAGCGGACATGCCTTGTTGCAACGCATGTGTCTCCTTTTGACCCAAAGCGGACATTGATGACGGCACTCAGCGTCCGCTAAGTCACCACCTGCAGTGCCTATGGCCCCAGCGGTCACGCCAGCAGTGACGACCACCGCGACAGTGCATGCGTCCCCAGCGGTCACGCCAGCAGCGTCGCCCACTGCACGTCCGTCAAATTATCGAGGCCGGCGGTGGCAGCCGCAGGAAGCGGGAGGACCGGTGCCGCCAGCAAAAATTAGACCTGCAATTCCGATCGCGAATACTGTGCGCAACATATATGTCTCCCTATTGGTTGATTCGCTCTTCATCGAGGCCGCTCGAACGACTGATTAACTCAAAAACGAGACCAGCCGTTCGATGAATGGTCATTCAGCGAGGAACAAGATGGGCGCGCCATGTTATCCATGCCAGCGCGCCGCCGAGCGTTCGCTACCGCAAAGCGGGCATTGCCGCTGCTTTCATCGCAAACTCGAGTCTGTAAGATGCTGTCCACTTACTGGGGCAGTATTGAAACAACGCGCCCCGCGGCAGCGAGGAGTTGATGATGGTTTCCACGTTGAAATCTGCAGTGTGTCCGGCGCTGGTCTTGGCGCTCTTACTCGGGCTTTGCCGGGCAAGCCTGGCGCAAGATTATATCCTCGCAGCGCCGGGCTCAGAATCTCAGGTCGCCTCGGGTAGCAAGGGCGCAACGCTCTTTCAAAACGTCCGCATCTTCGATGGCAAGAGCGCCGCTTTGTCGGCCCCCTCCAATGTTCTCGTCAGAGGAAACATTATCGAACGCATATCGGTAACTCCGATTGCCGTTGACGCTAACGCCGACGTCCGCGTTATCGCAGCGGGCGGTCGGGTGTTGATGCCGGGCCTGATTGACGCGCACTGGCATTCGTTTATGGCGGCGACGGCCATGCCGCTGCTCACGACTGCCAATCCCGCGTACCTCCATATATTGGCCACGCGGCAGGCTGAAGCGACCTTGATGCGCGGTTTCACAACGGTGCGCGACCTGGGCGGTCCGGTGTTTGGACTCAAGCGTGCGATCGACGAAGGCGCCATCAAGGGCCCGCGCATCTACCCCTCAGGCGCAATGATCTCGCAGACATCCGGCCATGGAGACTTTCGTTTCCCGTTCGAATTGCCGCGCAGTCCAGGACCGCTAAGCCAGTCTGAGATGCAGGGCGCCGCAGCCATTGCCGATAGTCCGGACGAGGTACGCCTGCGCGCGCGCGAGCAATTGCGACAGGGCGCAAGCCAGATCAAGCTCATGGGAGGCGGAGGCGTCAGCTCACAATACAATCCAATCGAGTCGACCCAGTTCAGTGAAGCGGAGATCCATGCCGCGGTTGAGGCAGCCGAAAACTGGGGCACCTATGTCGCGATACACGCGTACACGCCGCGTGCAATCCGGCAAGCCATTGCAGCCGGCGTCAAATGCATCGAACACGGTCAGCTCATCGACGAGCCCACCGCAAAATTGCTGGCGGAAAAAGGCATTTGGTGGAGCTTGCAGCCTTTGACCTACGACGCCGATGTATTTGCCCGAATGACCCCTGTGTCGCAAAGAAAGGCATTGGAAGTGTTCGCCGGCACTGAGAACGCCTACGAACTGGCGAAGAAATACAACGTCAAGACAGCCTTCGGTACCGATATTCTGTTTAATGCGGGGGCGGCAACCCGGCAGGGCGCATACCTCGCCCAGATGGTCCGCTGGTACACACCGGCCGAAGCTCTCAGGATGGCCACTGCGGACAATGGCGAGCTGATGGCGCTGTCCGGATTTATCAATCCCTATCCCGGCAAGCTTGGTGTTGTGGAAGCCGGTGCTCTTGCAGATCTGCTGCTGGTCGAGGGCAATCCCCTGGAGAACATTCAAATCGTCGCAGACCCGGACAAGAACTTTCTGGTCGTCATGAAGGATGGCACGATCTACAAGAACACATTGCCTCATTGAAAGTGTGCGACAGCTACCGTCGTTGCCGGCCCGCGACGACGAGGTGATCGAGGTCGGCCAATGTCCGCCCGGCGTTTGTCCGCTTTCGGACAACAGCGGACAAAGCCGAATTTTGGCCCGGGATCGTTTGACCGCTAATGACCCAAAGCGGACATCCCTGATTGCACCACACATGTCCGCTTTTGATGCTGTGGACGGCTCCTCCACCGGCACGTGAGTGCCATGAAAGTGGGTGCTGTTAAGGCCCCCACGATTGAGAGGAGCCAAACATGCAAGTGGTTAGGACAGTCGGTCTCGACATCGCCAAGTCGGTATTTCAGGTGCATGGCGTTGATGCTGATGGCCAAGTGGTCATCGGCCGTCAGTTGAAGCGACGCTATGTCCTGGCATTCTTCGAGAAGCTGCCAGCGTGCCTGGTGGGCATCGAGGCCTGTGCATCATCGCATCACTGGTCGCGGGAGCTCAAGGCGCTCGGTCACACGGTGCGGCTGATGCCGCCAGCCTACGTGAAGCCTTACGTCAAACGGCAGAAGAATGATGCCACGGATGCGGAGGCAATCTGCGAAGCGGTGACGAGGGCGAATATGCGGTTCGTCGCGACCAAGACGCCCGAGCAGCAGAGCGGTCTGACGGTCCATCGCACGCGAGTATTGGGGGCCATGGCGACGGTTCATTGGAAGTGTTGTTCCTTGTAGTGTTAGACATGATCGGTCTTGTGACCATGTCGTACTTCACGACAAAGTAAGCGCTTCTGGCGTCCTGTTACGACCGAAATTATTGGTGCGCCGTTATAATCGTTATAATCTTGACAACTGAATGTCACGGATATTCGAAACAATTGGCTTTGCGATGCATACGAAATTACGCATGGACCCAGAGGCACGCGGCGTTCTGATGGCTTAGTTATTATCATCGTCGCGTTTGCCACAGGCATGGCCGGTTATTACCTGCGGTAATACGTTGGACTTCTTTTAACGCGGGCTATTATGCCGGGCATGATTGGTCTGACTGACGCCCAATTGAAAATCATCATGACCGCTGCGAACGGTGTGCCGGTCGAGCGCCGCGACGTTTTTCTGCAACGGGTCGCCGCGCTGTTGAGGCGGCAGGCTGGCCGCTTCAAAAGCGATGACGATGTCGGCAGAGCCGTGGAGATAGCATTAAGCAGCCTCCTGATGCCGGTGGCCTGACCGCTTCGCCACGAAATCACATCAATTGCGCAAACGACCGAAGGCCGCAACGTGATCGATCAGCGCCGCTTTGCTAGCGCCAACGCCGACCGCGAAGGCGGTGGATCGCCGAGCCACCCTCGGTCCGGGCTATCGGCCGCCTGCCGACCGGATGGTTGGAAGGGGAATTATTCAGGCGCGGCGTTAGTGGGCAGCCTGGTTTCCCACTCTCTGTTGCAGGCGGCGAGCCGGTCATATTCATTCGCCCTAGCGAGCAGATCTGCCCTGGCCTCGGGGTCCTCAAGCCGTTGCGCCGCCAGGCGCGCTTCCTGCGCTTGCAGGCACCAGTAATCGGAATGGCTCAAAAGTTTGGGCATAGGCTTGCGTGATCCGCCTCGACCGACTGAATTTCATCCGGCTTTTCGGACGCCAGATCATCGGCAATGCGCTGGTACATCGCCGCGAGACCGAGCAGGTGCCGGCGCTCTATCTTACGCGGTTCGCGTGTGACGGCCTCGGCAAGCTGTTGCGCGCGTTGGCGGTAGATGCTGGCGCGTCGGATGGCGATGGGCTGAGCCATTGCCGCATTTAGCCTAGCGGGAACTTCAAACGCTACGGCCGGCCTGGGCTGCTCACAAGATTATTTCGCACCGATCAGGCGGCTTGCCCCCGATGCTTACCGTTGGCTTTGCTGATACCCGGGCATGTTGTTGGTATTGCCTGCTGCTCACGCGCGGCACTCTTTCGGTAATCAGCTGCATAATGGTGGTGCGTTCTTTTGCCGAAAAATTGAGAACGGCAAGTTTCTGCTCCACACCGTTCCAAAAGTAGATGCGATGCGCGGGCTTTTCGTGTGCAATGTTTCTTTTAGTGATGCCGCCAAGATAGGCGATGTGCTGTTGTATAGGTTTGCCATCGACGCGCACATTCTCGATGAGAATTTCACGCCAATGTACGTCACCGCGCTTGCGCCAGCGTGTATTCTTGTCGAGTTTTCGCGATTGCCATCGAATATACATTGCGAAGGTCCGTATATCGGAGTTGTTCAATCCGCCCTTTGACATACCTCAATGGCTTTGCTTGAACCGTCAGCCTGCGGCATCATGGCGCGCATGGTTTCTCTCACCGACAATCAACTCAAGATCATCACGGACGCGCTCGCACGATACCGATGAAACGGCGGGATATTTTCCTGCAACGCGCCGGCGCCATGCTGAGAATGCGCGGGCGATTCACCGACAGCGACGTTGCCGATGTGGTGAAGCTAGCGATGGCCGGCCTGGTGCATCAACCGGCGGCCTAAGCTCCAGATCAGGGAACAGTAGCGCCGCCATGGGCCCCGGCCTTGGGGCTGCATACGCGGGCGGGTCCGGCTGTAGGCCGCTCTAGCAGGCAACCGGATCTAACCCCTCACGGATCTTCCCATAGTCTTCCCAGCGCGGGTTGCTGGGAAGATACTTTTCAAAAAGTGCCTGATTTTATTGAGGTTGTGGAAGGGAAGTCGTGTCCAATCCGCTGTACCCCCGAAAGCGGACATGTGCGCTGCAACTAGGGATGTCCGCTTTGGGCCAAAAGCGGACATGGCGTCCCGCTTCCGCAAATGTCAGTAACAAACTGGAAACGACAGAATGTCTTAGCGCGCTTGCGCGGATGGCGTCGTCGTCGGCAGGTCAGGATCGGGGGCGCCGCTCACCTTTTGTTGCCCGATGTGATCGGCGAGTTCGCCACCGGAGAAGCCGTGGGTGTTACTTTCCGCGACCTCCGGCAGCATCGCGGCGTTCCATTTGTTCCATTCGGCGACCAGCCGGTCATAGATTTCCTTGTTTCGCTCTTTCAGGTTGGCGCGCTCCATCGGATCATCGACGACGTTAAAGAGAAAGGTGTTGTCGAGAATCTTCAGGTATTTAAAATCGCCATCGCGCACCGCCCGCTGCCAGTTCGCCTTGTAGCGCCAGAACAGCTTGCGCGGTGCCGCCGCGGCATTCTGCGTCAGGGTTGGTAGAAGGTTCATGCCGTCCGACGGGAAGGCGGGATCCGGTGCAGTACCGGCAGCCGCGAGCAGCGTCGGCACCCAGTCCATACTGATCGCCACCTGGTCCGTCGTCTGGCCCCGCGGGATGTGCCCCGGCCACGAAACCAAAGCTGGTATGCGCAACCCGCCTTCAAGCAATTCGGTCTTTCTTCCGGTGAAGGGCCAGGTATCGGCGAAACGCTCCCCGCCATTGTCACTGGTGAAGATGACGATCGTGTTTCCCGCGATGTCGTTGGCGGCGAGAGCCTCCAAAACCCGACCAATCTGCAAATCCATCGCCGCAATCATCCGGCGATAGGTTTCCTGGGTGCCGCCATCAAAATCAGCCAGGTCTTTTCCGCGAAGCCGGTTCGATTCCGCTTCGTCACCCGGAGCCTCCCACGGCCAGTGCGGCGCATTGAAATGCAGGCTAATGAGAAAGGGCTGTGCCGCTTTGGCATAGTCGTTGATGGCATCAACTGCACGGCTTCCGAGCAGATCAGTGCTATAGCCTACTTTGTGCAGTGGAATGTCCTCGTCCCAAAAATCGTCCTGACCGACTCTGTTGGTGTGCGCGTAATAGTCGATCGCACCGCTGCGGAAGCCATAGAAATGATCATAGCCGCTTTTGAGCGGACCGAACTTAGGCAACCCGCCCATATGCCACTTGCCAATCAAGATCGTGCCGTAACCTACTTTCTTGAGCAGCGATGGCAATGTCGGGTGTTCCGGCGGCAGCCCAACATTGGGATTACCCGCAAGCGGCTCTTCGAGACCTAAGCGCAGCCGATACTGGTAACGTCCGGTAATAAGCGCCGTGCGCGTCGCTGTGCAGACAGCGGAATTTGCATAGGCCTGCAGGAACCGTAACCCGTTCGCAGCAATGCGATCGATATTGGGTGTGTTGAGATCTGGGCGCCCGTAGCAGGACACGTCCGCATAGCCCATGTCGTCTGCCAAGATGAAGACAATATTCGGCTTAGCGGCTTGTGCGACAGCATGCCGAGAGGTCGCAAAAGCGAGTGTGCCGGCGGCCCCGGCGATCAGATCGCGGCGTGACAGGCGTGGCATTGGTTTGCCTTGTGCCAGGGAACTTTAATCAAATTTTCGGACACGCCCCCCGTAAATTCTGCCTCAATTTTTCAGAAGGGACATGTCCGCTTCGGGTCATTAGCGGACATTTGCGCCGCAAAAAGCGATGTCCGCTTTACCCCCAAACCGCAAAGCGGATTTCCGCACAAGGTCATGTCCGCTTTACCCCCGAAAGCGGACATGTGCGGTGCAGCTAGGGATGTCCGCTTTGGGCCAATAGCGGACATTTTGATGAACTGACCCGCGACGGTCGGCTCGTGGCTCAGAGTGGCGGCGGAATTTAGTTGTTTTGGGGGACTATTTTCGACGCCGCTATTTCAGCCAAATGATCAGCGGGACGGCGCGTCGGTCTGGGCAGCGCATGGCTCCTTTATAGGCGTCCGACAGGTGGCCAGCGTACGTACATTCGACCCCGTCAAACCATAGGGTCGCGGACATTCGGGATGCTTGCGATATCTGCACACGGATTTCACCAGATTTTTCTTCCGGCCCCTCCTGCGTGCAAATTCCGACGTGCTTCATCATCAACTGCCCGGAGAATTCGTTGACTTGATTCAACGTCTTTCCAGTGACGGTGCCAGTCAACTCCCATTCGCCAAGCTCGCCAGCATATCCAAGCACCTCAAATGACTGAGCGCCGGCTGGAGTCGCGAGAGCACCTAGCAGGATCAGCTGAAAAACTGCTCTCACGACGCTTTCCCGGGCTATCGCCTCACTTCAAGTATGCACGCGCATCGGCAACCTCGGTGCGACTATTATCCGCGTTGCTCGCGATTGAGACCACCTTGCCATAGTATTCGCGCGCCTTTGCTGAGTCGCCGGATTTCTCGGCGGCCTTTGCCGCGCCTACATAGGCAGCAAGCCGATTGGGCTCTTTCTTCAGCGTTGCCTCGAACGCAGCGAGTGCTTCCTGGGCCATTCCGCGCTCAAGCAGCATCACGCCATAGAGCTCGCGCGCCGGCTTGGGGATGCCGGGAGTGACTGGATGTTTCTCGGTCTTGTCCTCCGCATCGGCGGCCGCACTCATGGCTTTCAGAGCATCATCGTATTTGCCCTCGGCATAGAGCACCCACGCAGACGCGACCTTCTGCTGAATGTCGACCTGCTCGGACCAGTAAGCGTCTTTCGCCTCGCGTAACTTGTCGCGCAATTCGCCGAGTTTGGCGATATCCGGCTTGGCGGCTTCGGGGTTGCCCGAGCGGGCCGCGCCTAACGCCCGCGCGAAATATGTGATCGCTTGCACTTGCCCCAGCGGGCTGGGGCGAACATCGAGAGACGCCGCTGCCTTCCAGTCCGCGCGCTCGACCGCGTAACGCGCTGGCGAAACCGCCAACGCATAGGGTCCGGGAAGAAAAGTCTCGGTGAAGCCTTTCACCGTCATCATGTCATCGAGAACGGCTTTGGCCTTCGCGTCTTGGCCTAACTGCAGATAGGCATAGACCTGGTAGTCCATGGCGTGCAGTTGGTCGTGAAAATCGGAAGCTTCCTTCGCGACACGCTGCGAGACAGCATTAGAGTCGATCGACTCCTGCCAATAGCCAACGCGCGTGAAAATATGCGACGGCATGTGTTGCGCGTGTGCGGCGTCCGGAGCGATCTTGGCGTAGAGTCTTGCTGCGTTGAGGCCTTTCTCGGCGATCGGCGGATAGTCGTAGAGATGGATCAGATAATGTGCCACGCCCGGATGCTGCGGCTGGCGCACGAAGATCGGCTCCAGGATCGCCGCTCCTTTAAGTTGATTGGCGTAGGTTTTGTCAGCCGGTGAGGCCGAGGTGTTGAGCGCCAGCGCGTAGTGGATCTGGGCCTCGTCGTCGTTCGCATACCGCTGCGCCAACCGTTCCATTGCCTTGGCATAGGCCTGGATGCGGGTGCGGTGATCGACCTTTTCGTAATCGCCATACATGACCGCAAGTGCATCGATATAGTCACGCTCGCGCTCGCTTTTGGCCCCGACGCTCTTTCCCTTGTTAATCGCGGCGGCGCCTTCGGCAAGATTCTTGGCGGGTGGCGCCACGTGAGGATTCCACAAAAGGCTCAAGGCAATGCCCCAGTAGCCAATGCCGCAATCAGGGTCGGCCTTCAGCACATCTTCAAATGTTTTTTGTGATGCGCGGTACCAGAAAGAGTGCTGGTACAGCATTGCCCTGTCGAACAGCTTCTGCGCTTCCGGCTTGCACGACGTTTCGAAATGCACCTTGCCGAGTTTGCTGTCGTCCACTTGCCCGAAGGCAGCGCATGTAGCCAGCACCGTCGTGATGAGGCTTGTACCAATTATCAGATATTTCGGTTTCATGGCGAATTCTCCCATGGAAAACGTGCGTGTGCGCGACGGTGCCCTTTCGCATTAGCAAGAAAGACGTCGTGCACCAGGGAGTGAAATGCTTGCCGACGGCATCAAGCGCCGCTCACACGCAGGGAACGGGACTTCGGCATCTCCCGTTTCTAGAGCGGCTCGTCGCAAATATACACCTGTTATCCATTAGCGCGGAAGAGCAGGAAACGGCTCAAAGGTGCATCCTTGATAGAACAATCTGGCCGACAGGAGTCCACCAGAGACGCGGCCGATGTCCGCTTTGGGTCAAAAGCGAACATTTGCAGTGCAAAACGGCATGTCCGCTTTGGGCCAATAGCAGACATCATGTAATGCCTCGCTTCGCGCTGGTTCTAGCCATCAAATCGATGCGCCTATTTGCATTTACGGCGCATAAGCTACTTCGAAGCAACAATTCGGACACCGCCGAGTTTGACACCGTGCCTGGATTTGGCGTCCGTGTTCGGCCCAGTGGCGCCATGTCTTACGTGGTCATCTATAGGGTGGGCTCGGGGCGCGGCGCGCCTGTACGGCGCTACACAATCGCCGCTGTCGGCAAG
>Ga0207428_10003701_pt1 | contig 14689 bp, 20 predicted proteins | sample RhiMethybrSRZTD1_FD_187600 | JGI IMG/M metagenome (GOLD analysis project Ga0207428, IMG submission 187600) | Populus rhizosphere microbial communities from Tennessee, USA - Rhizosphere MetaG P. TD hybrid SRZTD1 (SPAdes) (version 3) | ecosystem: Host-associated > Plants > Roots > Rhizosphere >...
TTTTAACAGATCATCGAGCTCCAGGCTACACTGTCGATATGGAATTCAAGAGGATCACGACCAATCCCCGCCAGATGGGCGGAGTTCCGTGTCTTCGCGGTCTTCGGATTCCAGTGGCGACTGTCCTTGCCCTCGTGGCTGAAGGACAGACAACAGAGGGCATCCTCGCGCTGTACCCGGACCTCGAAGCTGACGACGTCCGGGAGGCGCTGCTCTTTGCGGCAGAAGCCGTCCGCGAACGAGCACTGCCCCTCGCCGCCGGCGAATGAAGTTCCTGGTCGACAACGCTCTGTCGCCAGTGCTCGCTGCTCTCCTGCAACAGGCCGGTCATGATGCTATCCACGTTCGCTCAGTAGGATTGCAGCACGCCGACGACGAAGTGACGGACCATGAACACAACGTCAGTGCCGGCTTTGCTGCGGCAGCAGATCGATCGATGGCCGAAAACGTCGCTCAAAGCAGCGTGATTACTTCGAGATCTTGAGCGCTGCGGCCACCAAGGCCTTGGCCCATTGAGGCGTTTTGGACAACTCGACCAACTGCCGGATCTTCCCCTTCGCAAAGTCAAGAATGAGTATCGGCTGGGGAGCGCGTCCGGCATGCGGGTCGGCATCAAAGCTGTTGTCGAAGACTCGAAGCTCTGTGAGTCGCGGCATCAACTCAATCAGATTGATGCGACTCCGATCGTAGCGCTCCCGAATCCTTTCTTCTGGGATGTCGTGTCCGCCTCGGGCCACCCTGGCTCGAACCCGCGCTATGTGCAGTTCGGGACTACTCAATCCCACGAACCACATGCGCACGTCGATTCCAGCCGCCAACGCTTCGTGTAGAAGAGCGCTGATGGTGTGCCCGCCAAGCGTCGTTTCGAACGCGAACTCCAGGCGTTCGGCGATCGCTCGTTCCAGGAGGCGTTTCCCCTGATGCCACGCAGCGCTGTTCGCGTCTGCGGCGGAAATATCAGGATTGGCGGCCAGAATTCGGGCGGTCGCTTCGTCAGGATTGAAGTAGTCTGCGCCGGCCTGCCGAAACATCGCGCCTGCGACGCTGCTCTTGCCCGCACCGTTGGTTCCAGCGAGCACGTAGATGCACGGACGACGCCTCGAACTAACCACGCGAACGCGTCGCAGCGACCGCAGCCTTCCCCAGACGCTTTCCGGACGCGGCGAACGCCGCCTTCATTCCGTGACGCGCTTTGGATGTTTGCATTCGCGCAAGGAGCGCATCGAAGTCCTGGCTGAGCGTATCGAGCTTCGTCTCGGCTGCGCCCGATAAGGCGTTGAAGTTCTCGACGGAAATGAGGACAGCCTTGGGCGAGTCGTGCTTCGTGATCACGACGGCGCCGCCTTGAATGGCCATCTCCAAGACGCGCCCAAACTCACTCTTCGCCTCGCTCGCGCTCACTGAAGACGGTTCGAGTGTCTCACCGCGGTTGTTTCGGAACGATGCGACGCGACCCGGCCTACGTCGCTGTTGGCTCGCAGACGAGCCTGACTCAGACTTCGTTTTTGCGATCTGCGTCTTCATTCGTCTATTTTGTCCAATATGTACAAAACAGTCAAATTAGCGTAATAGGTCGCGGGCTTACGCAGGCGCAAGAGCGACCAACTCACAACTGCTTCCATTTCTGCCTGGGCGGTCCGCGAGCAGCCCGATCACTACGGTCCAGACGAAACACTGCGGCGGTCAGTTGCAGCGAATACGGCCTGTACGTGTGAGGCGAACAAAAAGCGAATATAATGGACCCGCCGCATCGAGCGGCGTCGCCTAATCAATTCCGGTCGTGGCAAATGGTGCTAGCCAGTCCTTCTGAGCCGCTCTCGCAACTCGAGGTGCTGGTGGTCGACTGCCAGGCCACGGCCGCCGCTCCGCGAGGTCATCTCCTCGAGATCGGCTGGGCCCGCGTCCTCGGCACGACCATCACGCACGCGCATGCGTCGTTGATCGCGCTGCCGGATGGGGAGCAGATTCCGCCGGCTGTTTCGCGGGTCACTGGGATCTCCGAGCCCATGATGCGCTCTGCTGTCGACGGACGCTGCGTATGGCGCGAGCTGACGGACCAGGCTGCGAGTCTCACGCAACAGCCCGCGCCGACGGTCATCCACTTCGCGCGATTCGAGCAGCCATTCCTTCGCGCGTTGGCCGCCGGCGTGTTTCCGCTCGACGTGGTCTGCACGCGGGAGATCGCCAGGCGCCTTCTGCCCAATTTGCCTCGGTGCAGCCTGCGCGCCCTCGCAGGATACTTCGGTCGCGCGGTTGGTGCGCTGCGTCGAAGCGGCGATCACGCCGAAGCGACGGCCTTCGTCTGGCACGAGTTGGTCGGCTTGCTCGAGAGGCACGGCGTGTCGACCTGGGGTGCGCTCCACGACTGGCTCGCCGGACCTGCAACACCGGTAAGGTGCCGACGCCGCGTCTGGCCAATGCCGCCGGACGTGCGGCTCTCATTGCCGACGGCGCCTGGGATCTATCGCATGCTTCGGACGGACGGCAGCGTCCTGTACATCGGCAAAGCCGCGTCGCTGCATCATCGGGTCAACAGCTACTTTCGGAAGCAGGCCGGCGTGCCCGAGCGGTTGCTCGAGATGCTGTCGCAGGCACGCGCGATCTCGTTCGACGTTACACCAAGTCCGCTCGAGGCCGCGCTCCTCGAGCCGGATGAAATCAAACGGCACCGACCGCCGTACAACGTCGCGCTAACGACGGCGAGTCGCGCGTTGTGGTTCACGTCGCTGGATCTCAGCGCGCGTAGTCGACAGCCGTCGCCACACTGCCCGTTCGGACCATTTGCTTCGGCTGACACGCTCGATCAATTCGCCGCACTCGCCCGGGCCGGGCGCGCCGCGCTGACGTCCGGTTCACGGGGCCCAGATGACCGCACGTTCACCGCCGGTTACGACCGGCTGTGCGCCACGCATCCTGAACTGTCGCGCGCCGACTTCTCGGACTCCGCGAAGCTGCTGCGACTTGGCACACGCCTGTGGCGAGAAGGTCGACGAGACCGCGACGTTGATGAAGACGATGCCAACGACACGCGTCGTGGTGTGATGGTCTGGACCCCGGAGTTCGTGCAGGTTTCGCTGGAGTGCCTCGCGTTGCGGGCGGCGCTCGCCCGCCGCCGCGCGATCTGGTTGACGCGGTTGTTCGATTCGAGCGTGGTGTGGCGCGAGCCCAATGACAGTTGCGCGCGGCTCATCGTGATCGAGAACAGCGAGGTGGTGTCGAGCGGGCCAGTGGACGCAGACGCGCCGCCGCCGATTCCGCCGGGTTACCGCCGTCCAGTGGCCGCACGTCGTGAGGCCTTCACCCTCGGCTCCTTCGATCGCCTACGGGTCTTGACCACGGAGCTGAAGCGCTTGATTGCCGTTGGCGCTCCCGTGGCGTTGCGCCTGGGCGTCGGACCAGCACTCGACGAGTCGCGACTCGCATCTGCGCTGTGGTGGGTGTGATGAGTGGTTCCACAGCCACCATTCTCCACGCGGACCTCGACGCCTTCTATGCGTCGGTTGAACAGCTGCTTGACCCTCGCCTGCGCGGTAAGCCGATTGCGGTCGGCGGCGGGGTCGTACTCGCCGCCTCCTACGAAGCGCGGGCCTTCGGCGTACGAAGCGGCATGCCTGGACGGCGCGCGCGGCAACTCTGTCCCGACCTCGTGTGTGTCGGCGGACACTTCGACGAATACCAACGGCTCGGCGACGCCGCCATCGGAGTCCTGAGCGATTTCACGCCTTCCATCGAGCGCATCTCCATCGACGAGGCCTTCGCCGACGTTGCAGGGTGCACGCATCTCTTCGGTTCGCCGGCAGAGATCGCAAGGACAGTTCGGGCTCGCGTGCGCGCCGAGCTTGGCTTGCCGATGTCCATCGGCGTGGCGCGTACCAAGCACTTGGCGAAAATCGCATCGCAGGTCGCGAAGCCGGATGGATTGGTCGTCGTCGATCCGGAAACTGAACTCAAGTTCCTTCACGACTTGCCCGTCGCACTGATGTGGGGCGTGGGCCCAGCCACCGAGGCGCGGCTCGCCAAGATCGGCGTCGCCACTATCGGTCAATTGGCGGAGAGCTCTCCTGAGTCCGTGGAGCGGTTGCTTGGGCACGCGGTGGGAAGCAAGTTGACGGCACTCGCGTGGAACCGCGATCCGCGGCACATCCAGACGCGCCGGCGCGCGCGCTCTGCGGGCGCACAATCGGCGCTCGGACGACAGCCTGCGATCGAGCGCGTCTTCAAACCGACGCTCCATCATCTCGCCGACCGCATCGGCGCTCGGCTCCGCGCCAAATCCCTGACGGGCCGGACGATCACGGTCCGCGTGCGCTTCGCCGATTTGCGCTCGGTCACGCGCTCGCGCACGCTGCAAGCGCCGATTTCTGCAACGCGAGCTCTCGCTGAGATCGCCGAGGACCTGGTGCGCGACGCCCTTGCGGATCACCTTCACGAGAAGACAATCTCGCTGCTGGCGATCGCCGTCTCACAGCTCGAAGCGCACGCGATCGTGCAACTCGAGCTGCCGCTCGGGCTTGCCGACGAAGGACGCCGTCCTGGCACGAAGAATGGCCTCGCGCGATCGCGCGCCGACCGCGCCATCGATGCGATCCGCGAGCGTTTCGGAGGACAAGCGGTGGACTATGGGTCAGGGACACGGGCTGTCCGCTCCGTCCCCGACGAGTTCCGACGCCTTGCTGAAAGAGATCTGTGATTATCGCCAGTGCCCGCTGACGAACGACGAGCTGGACTGCCAGACCCCGTTCGAACTAATTCGAAAGGGAAATCGCTGTCGTTGCCGATCTCGTTGAGGTCGCGAGCAATCGCTTCAGCGCGGCGGCCATCTTTCGAACGACGTCGCGTCATCGGTACACCTCGTTCCGATCGCCAATATTCACGACGACAACGAGCAGTTCGTCGTCCAGGAGCTGGTAGATGATGCGGTACTGCCGGACCCGGATGCGCCAGAGGTCTTCGGCGCCCGCGAGCTTGACGCACGCCGGAGGACGAGGGTTACGCGCGAGCGCCACCAGCGCTGCCGCGATCATTTCTCGCGCCTGAAGCGACAGCCTTGCGAATTGCCGCTCGGCAGCAGGCGTCAGGACGACGCGGGACGCAGCCATTCAGCCGCGCCTACCGCCGCCGACGATCGGTTGAGGTCTTTCGAGAACGCTTCACACTGACGCGAGTTCGTCCAGTGCGACGCGGACGACTGGCCCGCGGGGCCGGCCCGGCGAGCAGATGGTCCAATCCGTACTTCCGCAGAACCGTCTCGAGAGGAACGGTTCCTTCTTGTGTCGCCTCGGTCAGTGCGCCCTGCGCGTCGCGCAGATCGGCCGCATCCTCGGCCGCTTCCAAACGTCTCAGGTCATCTGTCGAGACGATCGCCGCTACCGGTTTGCCATGACGTTCGACGATCACCCGTTCGCCACCGTATTCGGCGCGACGGAGCACATCCGAAAATCGATTCTTGGCTTCAGCGACGGTCATGGTGGCCATAGGCCATTATGGCCTATTTGGCCATTCTGGACAACAACTGGCCAATTGAAGATTGGACCTCAGGGCCGGATCGCGGTTATCACCTGCGCGTCTCGGCGCGAGGCGGGAGACCGGCCTGATGTGGGCGAACATGCTTCGCGCCTTCCAGGTTGGGAAGGCTCTGACCCGTGACGGGGGACCGTTGACGTGGATGCGGCCCTCCTGTGTAGCTTGCCCCCAGGTGAGCCGGCCGGCGTGCCATTTGACGAAGGCTTCGGCGTCCGCGGTGATGTAGATGTTCTCATCGACGCCTGGGCTTGCAGATCATTCGCTGTCGGTGGGTTCCCACCAGTTGAGGGCAACGACCTGACCGACGACATGCCGCTCGAGCTCCGATTGGGTTTTCGCCTTGAGCCGCACAAAGCCGGCATCGTTGCGCGCCTGAATTACGACCAGTTCGCGGTCATCCCAGGCGCAATACGCAAGAATCACGCGACCGTCGAAACGGATGGCAAACGGCTCGCGGGGATCGATCTCGATCGGCAGCGAGCGCGACACCAGCGCGTGGAGGGGTCGGCCAAATGGATGCGCAACGCGTCGCAATCGCTCGAAATCGTCATCAGACAACTTGTAGGCGACGGGGCCGACAAGGTTAGCGCGATTGCCGATCAGGCGCTCCATCGCCGGTCGATCGAGATAACCCAGTGGTTTGCGACGATGCGTGTCCGGGTCCGCGCCCGCGGGAAGGATTGGGATTCTATCCGGTGCCTGCTCGAGGGCAAATGCCCACGGGCTGACCGACGGTCCGGCAATGTCCGCGGGAGACCCGGATGACCGGTATGCCCTCCGCCGGAAAGCCTCCAGTTGCGTGAACCGCGTCTCCAACTCGACGCGCTCACGCAATGCCTCGTCACTGGTGCGCGGCGTCATTCGGGTATCCGACCACATGAGTAGCGGCTCACGTTCGAGCTCGAGAACCGCGGCCAGTCGCTCGGCGACATCGCGCCGCGGCGGAATCGTGCCGTGCTCCATCGCCGCGATGAGAGACACGGACGTCGGACCTATGCCGACCGCCTTCGCCAGTTGTGCAAGCGACAGCCCCATCGTGGTCCGCCGATCCCGAATCAGACGGCCAAGCGGGTGCGAGGTGGGGTTGGGCGTGCGACCGCGCCGCCTCGGATACGGCGGCGGCGGATCGTGTTGTTTTTTTGAATCCACTTATTTATAATCCGCTTCTTCAAATTGCAGTATACCCCAGGCTTCGAGTCACAGACCTCGACGCCCAGGGTGACCGCTACCTGTGAGCGAGGAGCCCCCGCGATGCACGCCTTGCAGACCTTCATGTCGTCCCTGTCGATTGGATCCCCCACTTCATGGGAGGGGTTGACTGTTTACCCGTTGCTCCGTCCGACGGCGCCGGAGCCGTTCTATGACACGCTCTCCGAAGCCATCCGCGGCGGCACGCTGCACATCTCGGAGGTTTCCGAGTCTGGCAGCGTGCCCGAGTTGCGCGTCGTGAACGACGGCGCGCGCCCGGTGCTGATCATCGACGGGGAAGAGCTCGTCGGGGCCAAGCAGAACCGCATCGTCAACCTCACGGTGCTGGTGCCCCAACTCGCGACGATCACGCTTCCCGTGACGTGCGTCGAGGCCGGCCGCTGGAGTCATGTCAGCCGGGAGTTCATGTCAGCCGAACGTGCGTATCACGCGTCCGGCCGGCGCAGCAAGCTGGGGCAGGTGTCAATGTCCATGCGGGCACACAACATCGCGATGGCGGATCAGTCCGCCGTGTGGTCGGAGATCGCCGAAAAGAGCGCGCGCCTTGGCGCATTTTCGGCGACCCGGGCGGCAGCCGCGATGTACGAGCAGCGGCGCAAGCCCCTTGACGAGATGATCGCGACGCTCCAACCGCTGGAACACCAGGTGGGCGCAGTGTTCATCATTCGCGGCATGGTTGCCGGGATGGACGTGTTCGACAGCCCGCCTACGTGGCGGCGCACGATGCCGACGCTGTTGCGCAGCTACGGTCTCGACGCGCTCGACACGGCGATCGGCGGAGATGGATTCGCGAAGCCAGACCCACAGCGATTCCTGGCGACCGTGTCGGACGCGACGTGCACCGTGTATCAAGCTGTTGGTGAAGGTCGGGATCTCAGGTTCGAAGGAGGGGGCCTCATCGGTGCCGCACTGGAGTCGAGGATGGGCGTGGTGCACGCGGTCGCGTTCCCGGCGTCAGATGTCGCGCGGCCAACGGCCAGGCGGCGCTTTAGTCTTCACTAAGTGAGTGAATCGGCTGGTCACGCTCGGCAAGACACGACGGGCGACGCGCAGGGATTTTCAGAAGGGGAGAGGAGACTAGTAGCCTATGCCGGAGCGACAGGGTCACGTGCAAACCGCTCGCGGGCTTACGTGCCCGCTCATTTTCGAACGCGGTCATCTCTTCGCCACAGCGGGAAACGGCACGTTCCTGCTCGACACAGGCGCACCGGTCAGTTTCGGCAGCGTGTCGGCGGTCACGTTGGACGGTCAACGATTCACAGTCGCACCGACATATCTCGGGTTGACGAAGGAAGTTCTCTCGAGCCATGTCGGTCGCGATGTTGACGGATTGCTGGGCGCGGACATCCTGAACCAGTTCGATACGTTGATCGACGTCGGTCACTCACGTGTCTTGTTCTCGGAAGGACCAGTGGAATTCGGCGGTGAAGAACTTGCCCTGGACGACTTCATGGGCATCCCGATTCTCACGGCGACGATCGCTGGAGACTCGGTGAGGATGTTCTTCGACACTGGCGCGCAGATTTCGTATTTTCAGCGTTCTTCGCTTGCGACATTCCCCCTCGACGAGCACGTGACTGACTTCTATCCGGGGTTTGGCCAGTTTTCCACCGACACGCGCCGAGTGTCGATACAACTTGGTCGCACGAGGGTTGAGCTGCAGTGCGGCCAACTACCGGAGCTGCTTGGCATGACGTTAATGATAGCGGGAGTCGACGGCATCGTAGGCAACGAACTGCTTCGAACGGGCTGCACGGGATACTTTCCCAGGCGTCGCCGATTGGTTTTTTCGAACGCCGACTATTCGATCGTATGACCTGACCTGTCCAGTTGAGCGATATCGTCCTATTTAACACGGACTCTTACAGGTCGTTGTGCCGACTGCCAGATCGGCAGCCCTCATTCCACTGAATAGCCGAGTGCCTTGGCGTTTTCGCGGACTCGTTGGTCACGCGTCACGACTGACATGAGCTGCGGAGGCTCGCCGAGGGATTCGACGGTCGCGATGTGTACCGCATCGAGCGTGCGAAGGGGCTCTACAGGAAACGGGCGTCTGACGCGCCCGAGCACGTAGTCGGTGACCGTGGCGACACGTCTTCCATTCTTCGTGGCAACGTGCGAGACGAAGGTCTAGTGCCGGCGGAACGGCGCGCGGCCGTCCAAGGCGCCTGTCGTCCATAGGTCTGCGAGTTCGCCGCACGCGACCAGACCCTGCCTGGGGAACGCGCGAAGCTACGGCGTATGACCCGACTTGTCATCGTCGGCTCGTATCCTGAATCATCGCGAATGTCGCGATGAGGAGACGCCGATATGTCTAGTGCCGCGATGCACCTCTCGAGAGAAATCAGGAAATTGTGTGAACGCTGCTGGCAGCGAAAGGCGCTCTTTCAACATCGGGGCGTCGTGCGGGCCGACCGCCATCACAGGCTCTGCTTCGCGTGCTTTCGCTCCGAGCGCGAGCGGCGCCGGGCACGTCTGCTCGCCGAGGGCACGGTGTTCCGTCGAGCGGTCATGACGAAGGGCAGTCGATGAAAGATGAGTTAATCACGTCAACCTATCGGCAGTTGAACCTGCTCGCGCCGACGCTGGAGGAAATCTACCAGAAGGATTTGCCCACGGTGGCCACGCGCATCTGGAAGGCCTGCCAGTGGGCAGAGCGGGGCTCGGGCTCGTGGAGGATCGGTGACTACAAGTTCCTGGTGATCTCGATCACTCCGGAGCCGGCGACAACGCTGTACATGCAGTTCTGGTCGGAGCCGGACGAGGACGTGGTGGCGGAGGTGCTCTCTGGTGAAGGGACACCAGATGTTCTGAAGTACGTCCAGCAACGCCAGCGCGAGCTAATGCGATCGCTTGGTTACGACACGGGCGGCCGCGCGAAGAACTTCCGCAAGGTGATCAGCATCCGCAACGTCGCCGAGGCAGAGCAGGTGGCGCGCGAGACGCTGCGTATCTTTTACGACTGCTTCGACTATCGCGGCCAATGGCCGCTGTCGTTCCACGGAAAGCGAGGCGGACGTGCAGAAAGCGTCCCGGTTTACCAGGCGCTTACCCCGGAGGATTTTGCCAAGCTCGCCGCCAGCGATGGCTACACCACGAGCGTCGCATCGGCCAGCGATGGTCCAGTGGTCCTGGCGCAACGTGGCGATCGTCAAGTCGCTGCCCGCCTCTTCAGTCGCATCCCGAAAAGCGGGCTCTATCGTGTCATCGTACTCGACGCGATTCTCGATCCTGGCCGTCCGATCTCGGACAGAACCCTGGCGGAGCTGAACGCCGCGTTGCCGGATGCTACGGTGGTCAGACACGGCGTGTCCGAAATCGCCGTGTCGGCAATGCTTCGCCTCGAGGGTGGCGTGACGACCACCTGGATCCTCAAGTCCGTAGACGCCTGGCAGTCCGCGGTCCGCGAATGCGAGCGTTCCCTCCAGGGCGACCAGGGAGACACGAACTCGCCAAAGCCACCCAAATCGCAAGAGCACGTGCACTGAGCACGGCCGTCGATTCTCTAATGGACCCCTTCGTACAGCAGCTCGCGGATCTGTGCCACACCCACGTGACGAAGCGAAGTGGGTGATCGTGCCATCGCACGCAATCGGGCAGGCGAGCTGACCGTTGGCGTAATCGACCTGCTGTTCAAGTCACAAAAGGGATGGGAGGTGCGCGACTACAAGACCGACGTCTCGCTCGATGTCCATGCGTACGAGGGTCAGTTGCAGGCCTACCGGAATGCGCTCGACCAGGTGGGGCATCACGTCGTCAACGCGGAGCTCGTTCATGTGAGGAGCAGTGACGAATGACGTTCATTTTTTCGAAGGTCCTTTCCGGACCCCCGTCTCCTCGCTGGCCATTCTCGACAGTCGCAACCACTGCCAGGCGTTTGTGACGCGAACCCGTGCTGTCACAACGATCGGTGCTGTCTCGTCTTACTCGTTGAGAGTTAATCTTTGCGCCACTGCTCCTGCGAGCTTGTTCGAGACGGACGACTTCTCGCCCGAGAATCGCCGATCCGGCGTGTCTCGAGTTGTTCGCCAGGACCGATGCGCTGCAGGCCGGTGCGGAACCTCCGGAGATGGTCGTGGTCATGGATTCACAACTGGACGCCTTGAAACAATCACTCGAGTCGGCCGTGGAAGGAATGTCCAGCGAGCAATTGAGCTGGCATCTCCCGGGGAAGTGGTGTGCGGCGCAGGTGCTGGAGCATTTGTACCTGACCTATACCGGAACGACCAAGGGATTGGAGAAAGTGATCGCTCGCGGCACACCGCTCGCAACGAGGCCATCGTGGGAGAAACGCGTGCTGACGTTCGTCGTCACGAAATTGCGCTATATGCCTGCCGGACGAGAGGCCCCGCCAATCGTCCAGCCGAAGGGGCTGTCAGCGGAGCAGGTGCGCAACGAAATCTGGGCGAAGCTTGCAGCGATGGACGCGATCATCGCGCAGTGTGAAGCTCGCTTCGGACGTCATGTCAAGCTACTCGACCATCCGATTCTGGGTGCGCTGAATGCGGCAGAGTGGAGAATGCTCCATCTCGTGCACGGACGGCACCACCGGAAGCAGCTGCTAAAGCTTCGGGAACTGTGCGGAGCGAACGGCGTCGCCCACAGCAATCATCGCCGCTGAGGGGCGGTTAATCAGCGGCGCTTCCTCGCCGCAGCCTTCGCGCCCTCTTTTCCAAGTGCGGTTCTCGTCCGCTTGGGCAGGTGCGCCACTGTCCGCTTCCGTTTGGCAGCCTTCGCAGCCTTCTTGATATTCCGGCGCGCGGCAGCCCGTTGGGTCGATGTCGCCATCTCTTTCACCTCTACTGCGATTCACCACAGTGCGAGCGTGTGTCAGCGGTTCATGACGCTGAGAATGTTGCCGTCCGGATCTTTGAACCAGGCGATCTTGTGATCGCCGGCGACGTGCACGTCGCCCTCGCGCTTCGTTTGCGGCAAGTCGTAGTGCTCGAACGTGACGCCCTTCGCCTTGAGCGTGCGGACGATCTCCTCGACGTCGTCGACCGCCCAGGTCAAGGCAGTGGCTTTGTTAGTACCAGCGAAGGTGGACCGATACACGTTGATGGTGGTGTCGCCACTCTCGAAGACGATGGCCTCGTTGTCTTCGGTGCTGGCTCGACTGAGTCCCAGCGTTTCACCGTAGAACTTGGCAGCCGCGTTGAGGTCCCTGACCGCGAGCGTTGCGACCGCGTCGGTGTCTCGTAGCATGTCATTCTCCTCAGGTTGTGTGACGCATTCGTCGGTTCCTTTTCATCGATGCAGGAATCGTCCCAATTGGACGGATGTGCGAGGGGCGCTCCTGCGCAAGTGAGTCGCTGCCAAACCTCCGCACGTTGTTGCCCGATGAGCACGAGTGTGGCCGGCGGAGTTATGCAGATGGGTGAGACGAAGAGGTTGCACATCGTAGCCGGGCTCAAGCGAGACGTCGTTGTCGAGGTGAATCTGAGCGCGGCGTACGAGTGCGATGGCGGACCACCGAAGTCGACGGGTTACCATGTGGCCCGATGCCCGAAGTTCACGTCCCCCATCTCGCTGAGGAAGAACACGACGAGCAGCACGATCCAGCCGTTACGACATCACACCGTTCGCATGGTCGTGGTCCATGGTCCCTGCATGGATGACCGATAGAACGTTCGAAATGTGACGAAACCACCGTGGAGCGGTCACATTCGCACCATTCGATCCGTCATTGAGACAGGGCTGCCGATGAACGAACGCGACTATCTGGCCGAGAGATTCGAGGAAAACCGAACTCACTTGCGCGCCGTGGCTTACCGGATGCTCGGATCGTCGAGCGAGGTGGACGACGCCGTTCAGGAAGCGTGGCTGCGACTCAGCCGCGCTGATACGGCGGGCATCGACAACCTGGGCGGATGGCTGACCACCGTCGTCGCGCGCGTGTGCCTCGACATGTTGCGGTCGCGCAAATCGCGGCGCGAGGAGTCATTCACCGCGGACGTGCCGGAACCAGTTGCGACGGGCAAGAGCGGGAGCAATCCCGAGCATGAAGCGCTCCTCGCGGATTCCGTCGGGCTCGCGCTGCTCGTGGTTCTCGACAGGCTGACGCCGGCAGAACGCCTCGCCTTCGTGTTGCATGACATGTTCGCGGTACCGTTCGAGGAGATCGCGCCAATCGTCGGCCGTTCCGCAGAGGCGACTCGGCAGCTCGCCAGCCGTGCGCGACGGCGCGTGCGCAGCGGCGCGGCGCCGGAGTCTGATCTGGTTCGGCAACGCGAGGTCGTCGATGCCTTTCTTGCAGCGCTACGCGGCGGCGATTTCGAAGGCCTGCTCGCCGTCCTCGACCCGGGTCTTGTCGTTCGCGCGGACGCGGCGGTCACGTCTGGCGCGCCGACTGAGGTCCGCGGCGCGGCGGTCTGGGCGAAGCAGGCCGTCGCCTTCAGTCAGCTCGCGCGGCTCGTGCGCCCCGCGCTCGTGAATGGGGCGATCGGAGTCGTGATGGCGCCGCGAGGACGATTGGTGAGAGCACTGACCTTCAAGATCGCGAACGGCAAGATCACTGAGATCGAGGTCATCGGCGATCCGGCGCGGCTCGGCGAGCTCGACCTGTCGATCGTTGAGTGACGAAGGACGGCCGTGCTCAACTCTTCGCGACTTCACCTCGGCGAGCCCATCGGAATCCCGCCACACTTGTCACTCCCCTTGCTTCAATTTTCGGCGCTAGCGTTGTCTTACGAGGTCGGGGCAAGAGCGGCTCGAGCTCGTCAACGACACTGCTCAGCAACAGGAATAGCAAGAACGAGGGGAAAGAAATGGACAAGAACAAGGAGAAGGAAACGGCGTCGCGTAAACCGAGTCTTCCAATGAATACGCCACCGGTCGTGTCGGCACAGGAGTGGGAAGCGGCGCGTCAGCAGCTGCTCGTGAAGGAGAAGGAAGTAACGCGCGCCCGCGATCTGCTGGCTGCCGAGCGCCGGCGGATGCCATGGCTGGCCGTACAGAAGACCTACGAGTTTGACGGGCCACAGGGCAAGGCGAGCTTGCTCGACCTGTTCGACGGCCGTCGTCAGCTGATCCTTTATCGCGCCTTCTTCGAGCCCGGCGTATACGGCTGGCCCGAGCATGCCTGTCGCGGCTGCTCTTTCGTGGCCGACCAGGTCGCGCATGTCGCTCATCTGAACGCGCGTGATACCACGCTCGTGTTCGCCTCGCGCGCGCCACAGGAGGATATCGAGCGCCTGAAGGCGCGAATGGGCTGGACGATACCGTGGTTCACCATTACGGACGGCTTCGACAAGGACTTCAGCGTGGACGAGTGGCACGGCACGAACGCCTTCATCCGCGATGGCAACGACGTGTTCCGCACCTACTTCGTCAATAACCGCGGCGATGAGCAGATGGGGAGCACCTGGAACTATCTCGACCTCACGGCGCTCGGGCGTCAGGAAGACTGGGAGGACTCGCCCGAGGGCTACCCGCAGACGCCGCCGTACAAGTGGTGGAACTGGCACGACGCATACAGCAACACCTCATCGGCGCAGTGGTCGAGCGTGGTCGATCGCGGTCTCGCGCTCCAGGGTCAGGGCAACGTGAAGGAATCCGATTCCGCCAAGACCGGTGAGCTGTGAGCTGACGTGCTTGATGTGAGGGCGTGGCCTCCGATATCGATACGTCGGAGGCCAACGGTGAACTCGGACCTGGTGTTCGCGATAACTAACAAGCGTTTGATCGAATTCGTCTACAAAGCCGAACGCCCCCGCATCGTCGAGCCACACGACTACGGTATCAGGGGCGGCGTCGAGAAGCTCCTCGCCTATCAAATCAGCGGCGCCAGCCGAAGCCGCGCGCCGCATGGCTGGAAGCACTTCGACGTTGTCGAAATGATGCAGTTGCGCGTGCTCGATCGGCGATTCCCCGGCTCACGTGCCGACAGCAGCCAGCATCACGGAGAATGGGACACGCTGTTCGCCCGCGTGAAATAAGCACGCACGCAGCTCCTTAA
>Ga0207428_10003703_pt1 | contig 14686 bp, 10 predicted proteins | sample RhiMethybrSRZTD1_FD_187600 | JGI IMG/M metagenome (GOLD analysis project Ga0207428, IMG submission 187600) | Populus rhizosphere microbial communities from Tennessee, USA - Rhizosphere MetaG P. TD hybrid SRZTD1 (SPAdes) (version 3) | ecosystem: Host-associated > Plants > Roots > Rhizosphere >...
CCAGCTTTTGCCGTCGGCGAACTCCACCCGATTGATCAAAACCTTTTCCTGAAAAGGACTATCCGGGTTCTTCGCGATGATTGCCGCGTTAACGGTGTTGGGCGGTCCCCCCAAACTCAAAGCGTGCAACTCCTTCTCCTTGTCCGGCTTAAGATTGAGGCCGCAAAGAAACTGTCGCCGTGTTACGTTGCCCGGATTGGCCGGATCGACGAATTGATATTCCCAAAACACGATCTCGACAGTCTGCTTGCTCGCGTTGTGGATCTTCGCCTGAAAGGCAAAGGCCCCAAGTGTCTTCGGCCCTCGTTTTTCCGCAGCTCTGACACTCTGCTCCAGGGCGACGGCGCGGGCGTCAACCGTATCCTCGTTGGGATCGCGCTTGCCGGCGGGGTCATTGATGCGGGCGCTGCGCGCATAAGCCTTATCGGACGGGGTCATTGCGCGCGCTGGCGGTGGGGGCTTATCAGGCGTCGACGTCTCCACCATCTGATGTGCCTTAGACCATTTGAAGCTGAGCACTGAAATTGGACTGCCGTCCGGCGTCGGGGTTTGAGGATTCGGTGCGGGAAAGATCAGCATCGCGAAAAGTGAGAGCAAGCCAAAAATCTTCATCGAGATGTCTCCTTCTGTCGGGGACTCGCCAGGCGGCGACGAATGCGTTGAGAATTGTCCATCTTTGCGGGCACTTCATCAAGGTTTTTCGTTCGTTTGCGCGCTCGAAAAGGCTCTGTTTTCCGGTCAGCGCCACCTGGCCACCCTGTTAATTCTGACAGTTATTGCCCAGGGGGCCTGTCTTCTAGAGTCAACCCTCAATTTGCGTTGGTGTGCGAAGGACCGAGGAACCCAAAAAAATGAGCCAAACAATCGAAGCAGCCGAGCCAACTATCGAAAGTGTGCTGCACCCGACGGATTTTTCGGAAGCCAGTCTGGTCGCTTTTTACCACGCGCTGAAAACCGCGCTCCTGACAAAATCGCACTTCACTCTCTTCAATGTGTCGCCGCAGGGTGAGCCGGAATGGGCCAGCTTTCCCGGAGTCCGTGAAACGCTCGAGCGCTGGGAACTAATTCCGAAGAACAGTCCGCGATCGGCCGTGGGCGAGCTTGGGATAAATGTTCGGAAGATCGTTGCGGAGATGAACGATCCCGTCAAAGCAGTGCTCGGCTATTTAGAGCGTCACGGTGTCGATTTGATCGTGCTATCCACGCGCCAGCGTGACGGCGGCGTTCGCTGGCTCGGGAAATCAGTCTCTGAACCGATTGCGCGCACTGCCTGGCAGATGACCTTGTTCATTCCCGGTGGGGCCAAAGGCTTTGTTTCAGCTGATGACGGATCCGTAAGTCTTCATAACGTGCTGATTCCCGTTGCGAGTTCACCTCGTCCGGAGCCAGCAGTGGCGGCAGCGGCCAGATTGGTTCAGAGACTAAACTGTCCCGAAGGAACTTTCACGCTCATGCACGTTGGTGGGTCCGATACGATGCCGGCGATTCGCTGCCCGGATGTTCCCGGGTGGACGTGGGCGAAGGACCTGCGCTCCGGTGACGTTATTCAGAGTATTGTCGGAGCTGCCAGAGACCTCAACTCTGATTTGATTGTGATGTCGACCGACGGCCGAAATGAATTTCTCGACTCGCTCCGCGGCAGCCATAGCGAAAGGGTCCTGCGTCACGGCGTTGCGCCTTTACTTACGGTCCCGGTTGGAGCGCTGGCCGCAACTGATCCACACGAACGAGATTAGAAAGCCGATTAGGCCGGCCCATGGTCGCCTGACGTTGATGGATCATCCCGCACGGCGATGACCCTCTGACCAGCGTTTGAGTCGCGCAAGAATCTGGCACCTCACCGGAATCTCCGATAGAATCCCGCCGCTCTTCTATACCAACCTCGTGCGTCAGATCGTGTCGGTTAAGTCCTGAGCAATTGTCTGGCGGCGCACAGCTAAATCAAGGAGTGAACTATGCGCAAACCGGTCGTAGTCTTCGGACTGTTTTTGACTTTGTTACTCACCGTTACGCCAACGATGGCCCAGGCGCCGGCAACTTCAGTAGTCGCGATCAAAGCCGGCCGTTTGATCGATCCGGAAACCGGGACCGCCGCAACCGGTCAGGTAATCATTATTGAAGGCGAGAAGATCAAGGCCGTTGGTGCGAATCTGGCGATTCCTGCGGGAGCTAAAGTGATTGACCTCTCGACGCTGACGGTTCTGCCCGGGCTGGTTGATGCGCACACGCACATGGCGATCACTTACAAAGAACAGCCCGAGAACAATTATTACTACCTCACTTACATCATGGAGTCTTCGCCGCTGCGAGCCATCCAGGCAGCCTCGAACGGTATTCAACTCCTGAGCTCGGGTTTCACCGTAGTCCGCGATGTTGGCAACAACGCGCTCTACGCTGATACCGCCCTGCGGCAGGCGATCGAACAGGGATGGCTGCCCGGCCCGACTGTGATTCCTTCGGGGCCGATCATTGGCAGCACCGGGGGACAGCTTTGGCCCACTCCGGAGATGTACAAGCAACACAACATCATGTTTCCCGAGTACATCGATGCGGACAGTCCGGATGAAATCGTCAAGGCGATCCGTCAGAACATGTTGTTTGGCGCGCGGACCATCAAGCTTTGCATCGATTGTAAGCCCTGGGGTTACTCCGTCGATGACATCAGGCTGGCCATCAGGGAAGCCGCGAAAGGAGGCTGTAAGGTTGAGGGTCACGTGCAGACCGCCGACGGAGCACAACGCGCGATCGATGCGGGCATCTACATCATCGCTCATGGCAATGCCTTGACACCTGAACATCACCGGCAGATGGCTGACAAAGGAATCTTCCGGGCCGGCACGGACACGCCCTTCACAAAGTATCGCGGCAGCGAGGCGGCTTTTCGGCAGACAGTAGCCAAACTGCATGACGCCTGGGAAAAGAAAGTGCCGCTGACATTCTCGACCGACTTTGATTACTGGAACGAACGCATGAAGGACGAGAAAACCGGCGAGTGGTTGAGCCGGGGTGATATGACGATCGCCTTCCTCGACACCTGGAAAGCCGCGAAGATTCCCCCGCGCGACATTCTTTACGCGATGACCATCAATGGCTACAAATCCGCGGACATCATCAAAGACCGCGGCCCCATTAAACCGGGAATGTTTGCCGATATGATCGCCGTTTCCGGAGATCCGCTGACAGACATCGATGCGTTGCGTAATGTTCAGTTTGTGATGAAGAACGGGATGGTTTTCAAGAAGGACGGGGCGATGACGCCGGAAAAGTTCTTCAACCCCGGTCCGGTGCGCACCCCAAACGGCAGGTGGACACGCTGATCGGCAGAAACCCGACCGTCAGCGAAGGTGCCCGGGATAAAGGGTAGAATGCACCCTTCCTAACGGTCGGGTTTCTGCAGAGGCAGTAACGCGGTGCCGCGCGGCATAAGGTAAGCGCTCGCGTGTGATGGAATATCGGCTAGTGCTTCGTCCAGCGACCGCGCGGGAAGCATGCGCATCCGGCAAACCTGCTCGTCGCTCAGGTTCGTGACGATGCGGACCTTGAAACGCTCCGCCTTGGTCAACAGCGACCACGCCGTTTGACCGTTGACTTCATAAGCTTCGCGCAAGCGAGATTCCAGTGCCTGCGAGTCTGTCGATTCGAACCACTTCATAAAATCCGCACGGCCCAAACCGTCCGCACACTCAGCGAGAAAGACTATGGTGCCTCCGTCCGCGCAGGCGTGCGCGGCCATATCCAGCGCTTTGTGCGCCTGAATCATGTTGATGTCGTAAGGCGCACCGCCACAACTGACGATCACCAGGTCGCGTTTCTCTGAGATTCGCAACGAGTGGTTCGCCAGGTAATCCGCGCAGGCATGCCGGTGCGCAGCGCGCCAGTTCCCGGCGAAAATTTTTTCCACCCGGTCATTTTCATTGACGATGGCGTTGATGGAAAACGCCGGATCGATAACGGCAGCGACGCGCTCGCACTCCTCGCTGACCGCGTTGCCAACGAGCAGACCGGTTCCCACTCCCTGCCTGCGACCGCCGCGTTCAAAATCCAGCGCCAGCATGTGCGTCGCTTCGATCGTTCTGGCTGACGCGAGCCCGGGACAGATTGATTTGCGGCCGCCGGTGAAACCTGCGAAGTAGTGAAAGCCCACCGCGCCAGTGAGGATCACTTTCGAGAATTCTTTCAACGCCCGATTGACCTCGATGGGCGTGCCACTGGCCATCGTGCCGACTTCCATCAATTGGGAAGCGTCGCTCGCATTATGATCGATGGTACGAATGCGTTGAGCGATGAAGGACGTCAGCAGTTCAGTCTTTTCCTGTTCGCGCACCGAGCGATGAATTCCGGTCGCAAAGATGATCGCGAGATTGTGCGGCGGCACGCCGTTTTCGATAAGCCGCCGCACCAGGAGGTTGATGATCTGCGCACTGCCGGTCGCGCGCGTCGCGTCAGACACTACAATCAACACCGTGTCGTCCGTCGTAATCAGATCATCGAGCGGCGACGACTCAATCGGCGCATCAAGCGCGGCATTTACTTCGACGTCAGACAGCGCGTGCGAATCAGCTTCGTTTGGCGCGAGGATCTCGAAGCGATCCGAGTCGTAGTCTAAGTCTATCGACGAATGACCGTAACCGAGTTGAATGGTTGGCATTGATATCGTGTCAGAACCGGGAGCGATAGCGACCGGATCAGGAATGCGAACTCAGATTGTAGAGTTTCTCAAAAACACATGCGGTTAACGAATCACTTGTGAACGCTGATGTCTTCGATGATCCGGTCGCTAAGCTGCCCACCCTCACCCAACCTCTCCCACAGGAGAAGAGAAGATCACTCCGGGTTCTGACACCCTACTCCCTTTCTGATCGAAAGCATGCCGTTCCCGCAACGCAAAAGTGAAATGCTTCGTCTTCAAAGTCAGGCGTCTCCATCTGAATCGTCAGGTGGTCGACACCAAAGCGTTCGTGCAGTTTCGTGCGCAGTTCTTTCAACAGATTTGGTTGCGAGATCGAGTATGCGTGAATCACGTGAGCGCTCAAAGCTTCCCGGCCGGAAGTGATCGTCCAAACATGCAGGTCGTGCACGTTCGAAACGCCTTCAGTTTCAAGGATGGCGTCTTCGACCGCGGCCAAATTGATGTGCGCGGGCGTCCCTTCCAGGAGAACGTTCGTGGCATCGCGCATCAGGTGCCAGGAACTCCAGACAATCAGCAGGCCGATTAAGATGCTGATGATTGGGTCAGCCGCATTCCACCCCCAGATCGCCACGACGAGGCCGGCAATAATGGCGCCCAGAGAACCCAACGCGTCGCCGACGATATGCAACCACGCGCCGCGCATGTTCAGATCGTCTTTACGATCATGATGCAGCAAACGCGCGCAAATCAGATTTATGATCAGACCGCCGGCGGCCACGAAGGTCATCGGCACGCTGCGAATCGCCGGCGGCGCAGCCAGCCGCTGATAGGCTTCGTAAAAAATAAAAAAAGAGATCAGCGTGAGGCCGACGCCATTTACTAAAGCTGCCAGAATTTCCAGCCGGTAATAGCCAAACGTTTTCTGTGACGTTGCCGGCCGAGCACCAAACCAGAGGGCCATCAGCGCCAGCAATAGCGCCGCGACGTCGGCCAGCATGTGACCGGAGTCTGCAAGCAGCGCCAGGGATCCGGTCCAAAGACCGCCGAACAGTTCCGCAAACATGTAGAGTCCCGTAAGCGCGACCACCACGATGAGCCGCTTCCCACTCTTCTGGGCGCGGTCGTGACGATGGTTGTGCTTTGCGTGACTCTCGGATCGGAAGTTTGCGTGCGCAGTAACCATTTCGAGATTGTGTACTTCAAAAGGGGGTTGCCGCGGTTAGATTAGCAGATTAAAAATGAGCGGCAAATAGCGATGGGTCCCGTGCTGCCGGATCGGTTCTTGCGCGGCACGCACTGACGAATGCTAGAATCGCACCCGCTCGAACGCTTTCAGTCGCGCAAGTTGCCAGCTTGCGGCCCTCGAAAACCAGGAGAGTTCTCAGATGCAAAATCGCCGCCGCCCTCGTCTCTTGATGCTCTTACTAACAGGCATTCTGTTTTCATTCGCTGCCGCTGCCGAGGCGCAAAACTTCACGCTCGAACAAGTGATGAGCTCTCCGTTCCCGTCTGACCTGATCGTTTCAAAACGCGGAGACAAACTGGCTTGGGCCTTTGACGCCGAAGGCAAACGAAACATCTGGGTTGCCGAAGGTCCGGCGTTCGCGGCCCGGCAAATCACCCGGTCGACTAATGATGATGGTCAGGAATTGACTGATTTGGTGTTCTCTCCCAACGGCAGCGCGATCGCCTACGTCCGCGGTCAGGGAAAAAACCAGTCGGGCGAAATCCCTAATCCGACCAGCGACACCGCCGGCGCCAAACAACAAGTTCTCGTCGTCGACACGCGAACGGGTCGGGTCACCACAATCGGCGAAGGGAGTTCGCCCTTCTTCAATCCGGCCGGCGATCAAATCATTTACCTCCGCGACGGAAAGTTTTGGACGGTCCCGACAATTGGCGGAAAAGAGCGAAAGCTCTTCGACATCCGCGGCACCGTGAACTCGCCGCAATGGTCGCCGGACGGCGCCGAATTGGCGTTCGTCTCAAACCGGGGCGACCATAGTTTTATCGGCATCTACGATACGCGCTCGAACTATATTCAATTCAAATCTCCGAGCGTGGATCGCGATGTCGCACCGCGCTGGTCACCGGACGGAAAACGAATAGCCTTCGTTCGTCTCTTCAATATCAACGACACTTTCTCGGTGGACCGGGAGCGGTTGCAACCATGGGCGATTTTAGTCGCCGATCGGGTGGGCGAGGCGAAACAGATATGGCGTTCAGGAGACCAGGACAACGACTCATTTCCCGGAATCAACAGTGAGGATTCCTGGCAGTGGGCGGCCAACAACCGTTTGGTGTTCCCTTCGGAAAAAGACGGCTGGTTGCACCTCTATTCAATCGGCAGTGATGGCTCAGGATTCGAAAGTCTGACACCCGGAAACTTTGAAGTCGAAAACGTTGCGCTCTCACAGGACAAATCATTCATCGTCTTTTCGACGAACAAGAGCGATATCGACCGGCGGCATCTGTGGTGGGTAAAAGTTGCTGGCGGCGCGCCGCGCCAAATAACTGCCGGCGATGGCATTGAGATGTATCCCGCGCTCTTCGATAACGATCGCCGGGTGGCATTTTTTCATTCAACCGCCCGCGATCCGCTCATGCCTTACACCGCTCGCACCGATGGATCAAATCAGAAATCCCTGGCTCCGCAGGCTTTACCGCGAGATTTCCCCGCCGCCAAACTCGTCGTGCCGGAGCAGGTAATTTTCAAGGCCGCGGACGGGACCGAAATTCACGGCCAACTTTTCAAACCCGCCAATGCTTCGGGAAAAATGCCGGCGGTCATGTTCATGCATGGTGGTCCGGTCAGGCAGATGCTTTTGGGCTGGCATTATCTTTACTACTATCACAACTCTTACGCCATGAATCAGCACCTGGCCAGTCGCGGTTACCTGGTCTTGTCGGTGAACTTTCGTAGCGGCATTGGTTATGGTCGCGCGTTTCGTTTGGCCCAGCATCGCGGGGCGCGCGGCGCCTCTGAATATCAGGACGTGGTTGCCGGGGCTAAATATCTGCGTAGTCGCGACGATGTGGACAGCAAACGCATCGGACTGTGGGGCGGATCGTACGGAGGATACTTGACGGCCCTGGGCCTGGCCCGCGATTCGGACATCTTTAGGGCCGGTGTTGATTTTCATGGCGTGCACGATTGGAGCGTTAACGTCGCCGGCCTGCGCGTTCCGACCGACACGGCTGAGCGCATACGCGTGGCGCGCGAGTCATCGCCCATTTCATCGGTTGATAAATGGAAGTCTCCGGTCCTGCTGATACACGGTGATGACGATCGCAACGTTGAATTTGCGCAGACGGTTAATTTGGTGCGGCTGTTACGAAAAAACGGGGTCGATTTTGAACAGATTGTTTTCCCGGATGAGATTCATGATTTCCTGCGACATCAGAACTGGGTGTGGACCTATTCTGCGGCAGGCACCTTTTTGGATAAGCACTTAAAGTGACCTTCGATCCGCGCAACATTCTGGTGATTGATTTCGGACAGCTTGGCGACGTCGTGATGAGCCTGCCGGCGTTACGCGCCGTTCGCGACAAATTTCCGCGTGCCCGGATCACGATTGCGGTGGGCAAACCCGCAGCAGAAATCATTCGCATGTCCGGCTATGCCGACGAGACGATTGAAGTCGACCGCGTCGCTTTGCGAGACGGATTCAAACCGTTCTCGGTTCTAAGAGTCTTTAAGGTGGCTCAGAATGTTCGCCGCCGGCAATTTGATTTCGTGATCGATTTGCACAGCTTTGCAGAGACAAATCTGCTGGGCTTTTTTTCCGGGGCCTCGAAGCGTCTGTTTTCGCGCCGCCGCGGCCGATCTCTCGATTTGCTCGCGAATTTCAAGCCGGCTCCGCCGGTGGAAGAAGACAATCGTGAGCGGCATCAGGTCGATCGTTATCTGGATGTACTGATTCCTTTGGGAATTACAGGGGCGGAAAGGATCCCACGCCTGGCGACGAGGTTCGACGACGATCACGAAATTGATAAGTTGCTGCGCAAATCGAAAGCCGAAGCGGGAGCGCCGTTGGTGGGTCTATTCCCGGGCGCCGGTCATGAAACCCGCCGCTGGCCTTTGGAGCTGTTTGCGCAACTCGCTGATTCGCTCGTACGTAACGACGCGGTGCGGCCCGTCGTATTTGCCGGACCCGAAGAGCGTGCCTTGATTCCGCAAATGCGATCACTGTTCCCGGCGTCAACAGTTATCCTGGATCACTTGACGATACGACAACTCGCCTCGGCTCAGGCGCGCCTGGCAGTATTCGTTTCGAACGACACGGGGCCGGTACACATTGCGGCTGCTGTCGGTGTGCCAATTGTTTTGTTACTCGACAGCCGGGCTCCGGATAGTTATTTTCCGTTGAGCGAATCAAGGCGCACGATCTACGGTGCGCCGATCGCGAAAATTCCGGTCGAAGAAGCTTATGACGCGACCCGCGCTTTGTTAGCGGCAGGCCGGGTCGCAACTCTGTTCGCCAGTTAATCCGAATCAAACGGTCGATTTCCTTTGAAGATGAAATTTCACAAACCAGGATTGCTAATCGCGGCTGTCCTGGGTGTCGTCCTCACAACTCTCTTTCTTTTAGCTTATTACCCGGTCGGTTTTGCGCGCGAAGAGAAGCGTGCTCCTAAATCGGCGCCGCCGGCTGTCAGGAAAAACGACACAGTTTCAACTGCTCCGGACGATACGTCGTTGGCTCGTGAAATCGACCGAATCATCGGCGAAAGCAGTGTCCCGGCCCGCTGGGGCGTCTTTGTCATTTCCCAGAAAGACGGTCGAGTTCTTTATTCACGCGACGCTGACAAGTCATTCACGCCGGCATCCAATATGAAGGTGTACACGACAGCCGTAGCGCTGGATTCGCTCGGAGGCGATTACCGTTGGCGTACCTCAGTCTACGCGCGCAAGCCGCCGGATTCGAATGGTGTCATCGAGGGCGAATTAATTCTCTACGGTCGGGGCGCCCCCGATCTTACCTCCAGGCCAAAGGGTGATGCTCCGTCGCTCGCGAACCTGGCGGATCAACTCTATCAAGCCGGCGTGCGTGAGGTGCGCGGCAGTGTCGTTGGTGACGCGAGCTATCTTCGGGGCGAACTGTTTGGCCTGGGGTGGCAATGGAATGATCTTCAATGGTACTTCGGCGCTGAACCGAGCGCCTTATCGATCGACGAGAACAGTGTCGAAGTAACAATGTCGCCAGCCTCTAAAAAAGGCGAGCACGCCAACGTGATCGTCAGTCCGAACCAGAATTTTGTCCGAGTCACGAATAACGCGACCACCGGCGAGCCTGACGCGATTACCACTATCGGAATTATTCGGGACTTGTCAGATAACAACGTGCGCGTTTGGGGAGGATTCCCTGTCGGCGGCCGAGCCTTTTCGGCATTCATTTCGGTGCACGATCCGGCAATGTGGGCCGCGACGCTTTTCAAGCAGGCGCTGATCGCGCGCGGGATAAAAGTGAACGGAGAAGTGCGGAGTCGCGACTTCCGCGCACCTGAAAGCGATAAGTTTGATCCTCAGAAAGCGGTCGAGCTGGCGTATGCAAACAGTGAAGCCCTTGCGGAAATCGTGCGCCGGACAAACAAAGAGAGCAATAACCTGTTTGCAGAACTGATCCTGCGCACGGTTGGAAAAGAGCGTGGATCTTCTGCTCCCAATCCTGACCCGCGAAGAAACGCCGCGCGCGGAGACGACGAAGCCGGCACCGCAGTTGTCAGAGCGTGGCTTGAAAGCAAGGGAATTGCGACCAGGGCCGTCGTCATTCGTGACGGTTCGGGCTTATCGCGCCTGGATCTGGTAACTCCCGAATCCACGGCACGGCTGCTTTTGGCGATGACGAGCAGTCGCGCTGCGGCTGAATTCCACGATTCACTGCCAAACGCCGGCCATGATGGAACATTGGGCTCACGGCTCAAAAACATGACCGGGCGCATCTTTGCCAAGACCGGCACTTTAACCTACACCCACTCACTTTCCGGTTATGCGACCACTCAACGGGACGACGTCCTGGTTTTTTCAATCTTGTGTAATGACGCTGTGGCCGACCGCGGCGCGGTCGCGATTATCGACCAAATCGCCACCGCTATCGCCGATTTTGGTCGCCCTCAGGCGTCAAAATAGCCAAAACAGCCCGTAATTGTGGCAAATTTGCCATAGTTGATGCTAGACAAACTACGTTTAACCGCGTAAGATGATCGAGGCTGGCCCCGCCTTGACACCAATTTCAAGGAATTAGCCGCGGTCCTCTCTTTCAGTTCCACAGTTAGGAGTCTCAATGATGTTGCAGCGAGCGATCAGAATTTTCTGCGCGTGCCTCTCTCTCATGACAATCGCGTTAGTAGGCACTGCCCAAACAAATTTAACGGCCAAAGCCAGCGTCCAGCCTAATGCAGTCGACGGATCAGGTAGCGACAGTGATCGCGCACGGGATGGGTTGACTGGGCCGGTGCGAAGAGTTCGCACCGAAATGGTAAAACTGTCAAACGCTTCGGGTAAGAGCGTTGAAGATCCGAAGCGAGTTCTTTTGGAAACTGCCGAGTACGACGTGAAGGGCCTTAAGACTCAGAACCAGTACTTCCCGGTGAGCGGCGCGACCCTGACCGGACGCGAAGTGTACAAGTACGACGACAAAGGCAACATCAGCGAAATGACTTTGGTGAATGCGGATGGGTCGTTGCTGAGCAAGGAAGTCTACAAGTACGAGTTCGACAGCATTGGCAATTGGACGAAGATGACTACGTCGGTTGCTGTGGTTGGAAATGGAAAGATCGAGTTTGAACCAACCGAAGTGACTTATCGCACGATCTTTTATTACCTCGACGCCTCGATGGCGAAGATGCTACAGCCATCCGCGTCTTCGGTACCTGCCGCTTCGAGTACGGGAAATGAAACTCGCGTTGTGGCTTCTTTGCCGGCGCGAACCTCAGGCGCGAAGCTCAACGGTTCTCAGATCCAACCCTTGAATTTAGATCTACGCCCGCTGTCAAATTCAACCAGGACAAATGTGGTTGCGAATGACAGCGAACCGCCGCCTGCGCCGAGGCCCTTGCTCAAGCCTGTGTCAGGTGGCGTGCTCAATGGAAAAGCAATCAGCCTGCCGGCTCCGACCTATCCCGACATCGCGCGTCGTATGCGACAGGCCGGTAAGGTCGAAGTTGAAGTGATTGTTGACGAGAACGGAAAGGTAATTTCGGCGCGCGCGACCACAGGCCCCACTGTCCTTCGGGACGTGGCTGTAGACGCTGCCCTGCGGGCCCGTTTCACACCGACGAAACTTTCGGGACAGCCGGTTAAAATTTCCGGCCGGATCGATTACAACTTCACTCTTCCATAAACCCAAGCCCCAACGAAAGAGGAAAAAGTAATGGCACTCACTGGAGAACTCACCGACCTCTCGCTTGCTGAACTGATCGAGTTTTTCTGTAATCAACGAAAGACCGGTAGGCTGAAAGTGGTTTACCCCACCGGCCCGGGTTATTTCTATTTGCAGTCAGGTTCTGTAGTACACGCGAGAGTTGGCGACTTGCGAGGCATTGATGCGGTGTATTTTGCGCTGACCCAACGCAACGCATCGTTTACGTTTAGTCCGGCATTCGAAGCCCCGGAGCACTCGATACATCAACCCTGGACATCCGTTGTATTGGAGGGTTTGAGGCGAATGGATGAAGGAATCCACCCGCCAAATCCTTTTTCTGAGGAATCGGCCTCATCGGTTGAAGAGATTGAACCGTTTCCGATCGAGGAGATTAAAACTCAACCGGTTGAAGCAAAGTCGAAGGTCGTCGAACCAGTTGCAGCTCACGTGGAGAAGCCCGCGGAAGTTCCCCAGCCACGTCTGGAGAAACCGCCTCAGGTTTCGAAGCCGCCGGCTCAGGCCGTCCCGTTCCAATCACACCTTGAGCAATCGTCACGCTTTGCCACCAAACCATGGAAGCTGGGGCTTGTCTTTGCGGCAATTCTGTTGATCGTCGGTGTGGTAGCAGTGCCCTGGGGTTGGTATTCACGCAGTAAGGCGGCAAGGTCAGCGAATGAACCAAAGCCGGTAGTTACCGAACAAGCAGCATCAAATTCCGAGGTCGCACCTAGCGAAAGCCCGGCCGCTCAGCCCGAGACCGAAGCCGCTGCTCCGGCCGCGAATTCGGAAGCAACCGACCTTGCGCGACGTCAACGCGAAGCACGGCTCAGAGAGGAAGCGAGAACTAGAGAGAGAGCCGCCGAAACGACGGCACCTTTGGCTGCAACACAAGCGACTGCGAAGCCGCAAATGTCACCGTCGGCCGGAGCGAAGAAGGTAACTGTGCAGGTGACTTATGACGAGAATGGCCGCGTCACCCAGGCTTCGGGCGGAGATGCGACCGCTTTGCGCATCGCCCGGCAGAAGAGATTTCCCGCGGGCAAACCCGGCTCCGCTACGATTACAATTCCAATTAATTAAAGTCTCGGTATCCCAAAAGAAATCGTGAGGTTCGGCGCGATGGCGTTTTGCGAATTCAATTAGCACGCCGGAGGCGTGGGTACCGATTAAACCAGCGCTGATAATTCTTCGTCGGTCAATACTGCAGTCGCTTGTTTGGCTCGCTCATAAATCCGATTGACGCGATCCTCGCTAGCCTCAACTCCGCGAGTCTCCAGCCAAAAAATAACGTTTGATTTGCCGCTCATCGGCCCAACCTCGATCACCTGCTTCAGTCCAAACTGACCCGCGGGCACTCCGGAATAAATCAAATCAGCGAGTTCCGTGTCGCCCTTGCGATAGCTTTTGATAACTGCGGCTGCATGCACGCCGGTCGCGGTCCTGAACGCGTCACGGCCAAAGACCGGATAGTTCAAAGGAATCGTCCAACGGCATGCGTCGGCGGCTTTGTCGCAATACTCGCGCAGCCGGCTTAAATCATTTTCAATCCAGCCCAGCAATTTGAGATTGACCAGCAACTGGTCCATTGGCGTATTGCCGACACGTTCGCCCATACCGAGGGCCGAACCATGAACCTGGTCCGCCCCACCTTGAATGGCGGCAATCGAATTGATTACCCCCAGACCGCGATCCTGGTGACCGTGCCAATCCAGCCGGACCTTTTCGCCCTGCTCGTCGATGATTCTGCGCACGAACCTGACGACTTCGCGCGCGCCATCGGGAGTGGCGTGGCCCACCGTGTCGCAGACACAAACTGCGCGGGCGCCGCAGCGGATCGCAGTTGTGTAAAGCGCACGAATCGTTTCAGGATCGGCGCGAGTAGTGTCTTCCGTGACGAACATCACCGGCAGGCCTTCGCTGACGGCCAGGGTGACGGCGTCTTCCGTCAATTGTAGAAGCTTTTCCAGGGTCCACTCTTCCGCATAAAAACGGATCGGCGACGAACCGATAAACGTGCACGCTTCAATCGCAATGCCTGCGCGCTGTGAAATCTCGGCAATCGGCATAATGTCGTTGCGGTGGGTACGCGCGGCGCAGTTGGGCCGAATCTTAAGTCTCTTGTCGGCGATTTCGCGCGCCATCAACTCGACTCCGGCGGCGTGCGTGCCGCCGGCGCCCGGAAGTCCAATATCCACCGTGTCGATTTCGAGTGCATTCATCAGGTGCAGCAACTCGATCTTTTTTTCGACCGGAGGCTCGCATACCGACGGCGATTGCAAGCCATCGCGCAGCGTCTCATCATCAAACCCAATATGTCGATCGGGTTTAAGGAGTTGTGGCTCGACGGTGTTCCAGTCGTAAATTAATTCGGCAACAGACATTCGCGCCTCCGAAACTATTTGCAATGGCGGCTGCGATTGATTACAACAACGCGCGAGGTTGAATGTCAACTAAGCGGTCAATCGCAAAATCAGTGAGCACCGCCACGATCGATCGAATCGCGTTGGGCTCTGATCGGGCGGCGAAGATCATGGCTATACGCGCCAGCGTTGCGCGGGTTGCCGAGATTGATGCGGCCTGGCGCAGCGCCAGTATCGTTGCGCGCCCCGTGAAAACTGACGCGCCATCGATGCCTTTGACTGACTGGGAATTGATGAGTGGCGCAAGGCAACGGGCGCTGGCGGTGCGCAAA
>Ga0207428_10003706_pt1 | contig 14677 bp, 7 predicted proteins | sample RhiMethybrSRZTD1_FD_187600 | JGI IMG/M metagenome (GOLD analysis project Ga0207428, IMG submission 187600) | Populus rhizosphere microbial communities from Tennessee, USA - Rhizosphere MetaG P. TD hybrid SRZTD1 (SPAdes) (version 3) | ecosystem: Host-associated > Plants > Roots > Rhizosphere >...
GCACTTTCGAAATCCGTGACGTACCCCAGGGACTGTATGTGGCAATGGCGATTTCAGGACGGGACGCCGTATCGCCTTTAATTACCGTCAAGGTGGATCAACAACCCCCTGCTCCAATCCCACTTCCCGTGGTCACTCCGATAGAAGTCCGAGGTGTCGTCGATTTCGACGCCATACCTCCCTGGGTGGAACTCGGCCGAATTCGCGTCAGCCTCGTTCGGACAGGACAAGAAGTGAGTCAGACCGCAACAGGCATCGTGGATCCTTCAACAGGACGCTTCTCAATCCCCGGCGTCGGCCCCGGGGCCTACTATCCCGTGGTGGAACTTCCTCCGGGGGCGTACGTCCAAACGATAACAGCGATCGATTGCGATACGGGCAAGCCTTCACCCAACTACCGTTATCAGGATCTACATGGCCATTTCGATTCACAAAGGCCTCTTTCGATTCCCGAGGTCATTCCGAACGCCGCAAAGTGTCTCGACGTCCAGGCATCCTACGGTCGTCCGCTAAGGGGCTATGTTCGCGACCGCGCGGAGAATCCCGAGGCGGGTGCGCTGGTTGTAGCAATTCCCAGGAGCGTTTGGGCGGTACAGGAAGACCGTGGCGCGACGCCGCCAGATCGTTACCTCACGGCCGTTACGGACGACAGGGGATACTTTGAATTGCGAGGGGCTGCGGAAGCGACAGCCTACGTTGCGGATTTACCCGGTGGCGATGTACCGGAGTATCACCTCTATGCCTTCGAAAACATCGACGCCAATGCGATCTACGATCCGGGTTTCAGCGACCGATTTCGGGCCAGGGAAAGATTTGCGGCACGCACCTGGGTTTTCGAAGACGGCCAATGGAGCGTCAAAGCAATAGCTTCGGATACTGTTGCAACCTGGCAGACTTGCGGTGCGTTGGATCGGCCCGCCTTAAAAGCACGCTGCTACCTGATATCCATCCCTGCTGTCGAGACCGCCGAAATACGATGACTGCTCTTGTTTTGATCCTCGCGTTGATACAGGCTGCGGGCTCTACGGCGACGATTCAAGGTACTGTGCTCTCGGTGACAAACGAACCTCTGCCGGCGGCCCGCGTTGAACTGACGGGCGGGGCTCAGGGCCCTGTGGTGACACGCACAGACGGAAAAGGGCAATTTTCTTTTCCAGATCTGGCCAGCGGCCGATATCGGGTTTCTGTGAAAAAAGAAGGATATGTCCGCCAGGAGTACGGCCAGAATCAGCCGGGAGATGAAGGGGCCTTGATTGTTGTGGAAGGTGGACGGCCAGTGCCTCCCATAGTCTTTAGGCTACAGGCTGCTTCCACTATCGCGGGTATCGTTCGTAACGAGGAAGGGTATCCCGTTGCGAACATTCTGGTCCAGGCTCTCCGGCGCAGTTACGGAGTTCGAGGAACCAGGATCCTCACGCAATTTTCCAGTGTCCTTACCGACGATCGTGGGATCTATCGTCTGTACTGGCTTGACCCGGGCGACTACTACGTCAGCGCCTCGTACCTTCCTCAGCTTCCGACAGTGGTGAACGCCAACGAAGATGTCCCGCGCGGAGTGTACGCAGCCACATATTTTCCGGGTTCCGGCGACGCTGTCCGCGCCGAAGCGGTGCATCTCGAGAGCGGCGGTACGTCCGCAGGAATCGATTTCAGACTGCAACGCTCACCGGCAGTAAGCGTTCGTGGCACCGTGCGTAGTCTCCAGACACAAACTGCCGCAGAAGCAACAGTGACAATGTTTGCGCCTGAAGAATCGGCAAGCGTTGCCCGATACAGTGTTCAGACTGATGCGAAGGGCGTATTCGCAATGAATGGCGTGACTCCGGGGACATATATCCTTTCCGCAAAGTCGCTTTCTGCAGATGAGCAGATCGGATTCGCCACGATTAAGGTCCTCGATGTGGATTATCTCAGGGCGGACCTCGTGCTCGGACCAGGAGTCACGATTAAAGCGCGATTGTTCGGCCAGGTTCCGCCAGGGACGGATCTGAGCAGATTGCAGATTTCGTTTCTCCCCCTGGAAAGCTATATTCCGGCTCCTGCAGCTTCCATGATCCAAGCCAACGGCTCCATTGCCGTTGCAAACGTCCAACCGGGCAATTATCTGCTTCGTGCCTCCGGCCTTCCAGACACGGCTTATGTCAAAGCCGCACAATTGGACCAACGCGATGTGCTAGAGCAATTCGTTCACGTGCAATATGAGAGCCAGACATCGCTGGATATTCAACTCGCATTCGACGGAGGGCAACTCAACGGCACCGTTACCAACGCAGCGGGCCTGCCTTTGGAGGGAGCAACAGTCGTTCTCGTCCCAGACAGAGTCCGACGGCATCGTCCCGACCAATACCGCGCGACGACTTCGGGCGCTGACGGAAGGTTCTCCGTCGTCGGGATCGCGCCGGCGGAGTACAAACTCTTCGCATGGGAATCGGTCGAAACGAATGCATGGGTTAATCCGGATTTCATGGCCAATTATGAACAGTACGGCCTCGGTCTGTCGGTGGGCTCGAACGAAAAGATTTCGGGGCAGGTCCGGGCAATCCGGTGACGTTGACCGAATTCAAAAATTGGATGACATCCTGCATCTCAAATCCGACATCCGAAATTGTGAATTGGACGACAACGCAGTAATGCAGCCCGTCCAATCTAAGATTTCGGATTTCGGGATTTGAGATGTCCAGGATTGGCAGAGTTTCGGTGACCGAATTCGGGGTTCGTGGTGCCTGACCCCGAATTCGGTCAACTTTTTTGTTTCGCCGTGTTCGAGGAAAGGATAACTTCTCCCTCACTATGAAGAACACCGTGAAAGCTTCCGTGGTTTTGGTCCCGCTGCTCGTGTCTTTGGTTGTTTTGGCGCAGGCGCCGCCGCCAGCGGTTCCGCGGCCCTTTACTCCGGTCACCCAGAAAATGCTGGAGAATCCGAGTCCGGACGATTGGCTGATGTTCAGCCGTACGTACGATGCCCAGCGCTACAGCCCATTGAAGCAAATCAACAAACAGAATGTCGGGCAGCTCAAGATGGCCTTTACTCTCGACATGCCCAATGGATCGACGGAAACGATTCCGCTGGTCCACGACGGCGTGATGTATGCCACCCTGCCCTCGGGCGCCGTGCGCGCTCTCGATGCAGCGACAGGCGTCACAATCTGGGAATACAAGCGGCCGGGGAATGGCGGACGGTCGAAGACTCTCGGAATCTTTCAGGATTTGATTCTCTACGCCGCGCCTGACAGTCATGTTGTCGGCATTGATGCGCGAACCGGTGAGATGCGGTGGCAATCGAAAGTCGAAACGCGCGGAAATTCGTCCGGGCCGCTCGTGGCGGACGGCAAGGTAATTTCCGGTGGCTCCTGCGGCGGGAATCGCAACAACTGCTTTATCTCGGCGCACGACGCGCTGACCGGCAAGGAACTGTGGCGGTTTTACACAACGCCGGCACCCGGCGAGCCTGGGGATGAAACCTGGGGCGGCGCGGACGTGAAGAATCGTCAGGCTTCGACGTGGGGATTGCCCGGTACCTACGATCCCGTGCGCAAGATGCTCTATTGGGGCGTTGCCAACCCGATGCCCGACCAACGCCTGACACGGCACGATGGCAATGTTGATGCCGTTTCCCGGACAGCACCCGCAGACCTCTACAGCAATTCGACGATCGCGCTGAATCCGGACACGGGGAAACTTGCCTGGTACTACCAGCATTTGCCCGGCGACGACTGGGACGCCGACTTCACGCATGAACGCACGCTGGTGCGCACGCGCGTCAGCCCTGATCCAAGGTACGTGAAGTGGATCAATCCCACAGTCAGGGCAGGCCAGGAGCACGATATTGTCGTCGCCATCGGTGAAGCCGGCGGCATCTTCGTGCTCGACCGAAACGACGGCAAATTCCTCTGGGCCACGCCGTTTCCGGCAGACACTCCGGACTTCGTGCTCTCGGACATCGATGTGAAGACCGGGAAGACGGCAATCAACTGGAACAATGTTTTCAAGAAGCCCGGGGATAACCACGTCATTTGCTTCTGGAACACACGCAGCTACTGGCCCACGGCGTACAGCCCGGTAACGAACTCCCTCTATACGTCGTATATCGACAACTGCCGCGACTTCACCTTGGGTGGGCGCGGCGGGCAATTGAACGTCATCCCCCGGCCGGGTTCGAATCCGAATGAACTCACCGGCCTTGCGAAAATCGATCTCACAACAGGCAAGATCCTTCGCTTTGATGTCGGCCGGGCTCCAGGAAACGGCGCCATGCTGGCGACGGCGGGTGGGCTGATTTTCCACGGGGATATGAGTCAGAAGTTCAAAGCCTTCGACGCCGAGACCGGAAAGGAGCTCTGGCAGACGACGCTTGTCGGCAACATTTCAGTCAGCACCATTACGTATGCCGTGAAGGGAAAGCAATACGTTGCGGTGATGACGGGTGACAACCCCAAGGTTCCGGAATTGGCGAGAGAGGTTCCGGAACTGAACACACCAAAACACAACGCGATCTACGTGTTCGCCCTGCCGTAGATTTAGCTAAGGAGTCCCTTATGAATTTCAGCAGACACTTCCGCTGGGTCGTCGTCGGATTGTTCGCGCTCATCGCGCCGTCGAATGCATCAGCGCAGGCTGGAGCGTTCGGGGGTGGATACGGGCCCCCCCTCGTTGTTGTGAACCCGCCAAAAGAATTCGCGACATCCGACGAGCATTACAAGTATCTCTTCGACCAGGCAAAGGGCGGTACGAAGCACACGATCACCTCCGTTCCGCGATGGGACGGTTTATGGGTAACGGCCGGCAACACCCACATGAATATGTTCATCGATCCGCCAGGATTCACAGGCAAGGTTCGTCCGGGGGTACTGACGCCGCCATACGATGCAGCCTACAAGGAGCGCTGGCGCCAACAGCAGGAACTGGGCGAAGTGCAATACGATCGTCTGACCCATTGCGAGCCGGTGGGTTATCCGCGATGGCTGCTCGAGCCCTACTCCCACGAGTTCGTCAACCTGCCGCAAGAGTCGTACCTGATCAACGACTATGGGCCGGGCATACGACGCGTCTACATTGGTCAGGAGCACAAGAATGTGTACGGCACGCATTCCTGGTTTGGCGACACGATTGGGTTTTGGAACGGCAACAAACTCGTCACCAGCACGAAGTATCTGCTACCGGCTGACTTCACCCGTTGGTCGCCGATGACAAGCAATCAATTCGAATCCGTCGAAACGTGGGAGTTGAAGCAGTATCCGGGCGGCATCGAGCGTCTTGAGGTTCAAGTCACGTTCTACGACAAGCACGCCTTCGTGAAACCTGTGAGTGCCGTGTACGCGTTTCGTCGCGCGAAGGAACTCGAGGCGGCGGGACATCGTGTCCAGCACTGGGAATGCGAAGGGAGCAGCAACGATTTTCTTCTTAACGGCACGACGAGTTCGAGGCTGCCAGGTGAGGAAGGTTTCAAAGATCCGCGGGGCTCGACGATGTTCCCCCAGCTACCGGGCCAGTCTCGCGATCCGATTTATAACACCACATTGCCGACAAAGTGATGGATAAGGATTAGGAAGATGAAGATGAAAAAGACTTTGAAATTGTTACCTGCCGTCCTGATTGCATTGCTGCTGACGGCGGCTGTTTCCAGCGCACATCATTCGTTCGCGATGTTCGACAAAACCGTTGAGAAAGTGGCGACCGGGACGTTGGTGAGATGGACGTTCAATAATCCGCATTCGTGGCTCTACATGAATGTCAAGGACAAGGACGGCAAAGAAACATTATGGAGCTTCGAAGGTTCGTCGCCGGTTGCGCTCCTCCAGAGGGGTATAACCGGCACCACGTTCGAACCGGGTAAAACGATCACTGTCCTTTATTGTCCGCTGAAAGACGGCCGTCCGGGCGGCGGCCTCGGATGGGTGAGGCTTCCCGATGGCAAGTTCGTCAATCCGGCAGACGGCGGTTGCAGCGGGAGCGACGCGACGATCGAAAAATGGAAGGGATGGCTCGAGAAAGGCTACACGTCGAGCACCGAGGCGCTGAACGCAAAGTAGCGCGGGTTACGCGGTAGGGCCGGTCAGGGAATCCAAAAAGCTCGCAGTCTATCGAGAAACCAGAACGCCGAAGGGATACCCAAACAGTAAGCTGCAATTCTCTCGAACTGAGAAAGATTCGCAGCGTGGATGCCGGCACTTCGAGTACCCCTGAATATGGCGGCGACCAGTGCCAACGCGACTGCGATGAATGCCAGCTGGCCGACTTCAACACCTGCATTAAAGAAAAGGAGGGCCGCGGCAATCTCGGTTCGAGGCAGACCCGCTTCGCCGAGCGCGGCCGCGAATCCAAAGCCATGCAGTAGCCCGAACGACGAAGATATTGCCAGGGGGTATCGCCGAGCCAGGCTCTCAGCATCTGAGCGTGCGACTTCACCTGCGACAAAGAGAATCGACAGCGCAATTATTGCCTCAACCGGCGGCACGGGCAGGCGCACGACTCCGAGCGCGGAAAGCGAGAGCGTAACGGAATGCGCCAGAGTGAATCCGGTGACGGCGAGCGCAATACGCCGCGGCGTTTTGGCGAGCAGCAGGAGCCCGGTTACGAAGAACAGATGATCGATGCCTGCCCAGATGTGCCAGATCCCAAGCACAAGATAGTCGTTAGCGACAGTTTTCCAGTCCGGTTCCCGAGGCACCGTCCATGCCGTCTGGTCCGGCGGCAGGACCGCGGTGCGCGTACCTCCCGTCGCCGGGAGATATCTCAAAAGCGTAGAGAGGGATGGGTTGAACAGCGCGTAACGAATGCCGATCCGCTGCCCCTCGATGCCGTCCTCTAACGCTGAACACACCACAAACATTGTCTTCACGAAGGCGTCCGCAGATTGCCGGACGCCATCCGAACGAATCATGCAGGCTGCGGGAAATGAAATCTCCGGCTGGTTTAGTGCGTCGATCGAAGGCGGCATGCGCACATCGACCCGGTATGTGCTCTTCTGCTGCTCCACGATCTGAATCGACAGTGGTCTTGCGTCATGCGCCCAGGCAGGCCGGGCTGAAGTCAGAAGCAAGACGCAGACGAAAAGCCCCTTCACGACAGCGATCACCTTTCGCCGCCGAGGTCTTTTCGTGTGACAACGTATTCGCTCGCGAGACGACGCAAGCCCTGAGATCGTGCAGCCTGCGTTCGATCGCGCTGCCAATCCTCCGCCACCTGGGCTCGGATTTCATTCAACTCCGGCAAACGCGCCTCGGTACGGGACGTCAGGAGGACCAGGTGATAACCATGCATCGATCGCACGGGGCCGCTCCAACGTCTATCCGAGGGAGTGACCTTCGCAATCTCGCGCACGAACTCAGGCCCAAAGTGACTTTGAACGTAATCCAACGTCCGCTCGACATAGTTTTCGTGGAAGGGAAACCGGTCTCCGAATTGGGGTGCATCATTGAAGCGCGCGCCGCGCGAGTGAAGTTCGTCTCTCAGCCGAACTGCCATGGCTCGCGCCGATTGATCGCCATGCAGTGAAGCATCCAGAAATACATGAGTGAAGGTGACGGAAGGCTCCTGTGTATAGATCTCCGTGTGTTTCTGAAGGTAGTCGTTCAGAACGGCATCGCTCGGCTCAGCGCCGCCTTCGGTGATGTCGTCGATCAGGTACCGCATTTTCTGCACAAGCCGCTGCCGGATCACATAATCACCTTGTTCGAGTCCCAGCGATTTCGCTTCGCGGTACAACATCTCTTCCTCGATGTACTGGTCGACAAGGCTCTTGCGTTCTTCAGGGCTCAGCGCGTCGAGCTCCTTTGAGAAGTATTCCGTTTCAAAGGCCTTGGATCGGTACTGGAGAAAACTAAGGAGGGCTTCTTTGTCGACGACGATGGTTTTGTCGCGCGCCACATCCATTCCTGACTGATGGGAGAGGCGATAGATCCCGAGAAGAATCCCACCCACGACGAGAAAGTGCAACAGGGGCTCGCGAAGAATTTGTCTCCCACGCATCGCGAGCGCCGCTTAGCGGACCGGCGTAGGCGTGTACCAGATCGGCGAGGAGTAGGCCCTTTCCTGGATGGTTGCCGGCTGCCTGGTTTCACTGACGTCGATACCGAGAGCCACCGCGTCGTAAGCGGAATGTCGCGGCGTCGGAATTTCGAGAACCCGGACGTAGTAGAACGCACGTTGAGCCGGATTGAAATCAGGATCCGTCCACACCGTCGCGAGTTGAGTCGATCCGATGGTATTCGTGTATGTCGGAGTCTTGATATCCACCGTGCTGCCTACCGCAGGCAGCTGTCCCTTGCCATCGGGTTTCCGGTTCCCGGACCACACCACATCGTAGATGCGCTCCTGGGTTTTGCCTGCGTTGTCGAGCCATCCCTTGACGACCTGCACGCGATCCAGATTGCCACTGAGGGGGTCTTTCACGGCATGAATGAGAAACGACGGCGCCTTTCCTCGCGGCGCATTCGACAGATCGCCGCCCATGGAAATCCCTTTTCTGTATCCAACGGCTGCAATGTCGCGAGCTGTGGCGTCTGCAGCGGTGAACGAAAAGCCGCCAAAGACGCGTAACGCAATGCGCGGTCCTGTCGTGGCGTAGACTTCTTTGCGTTTGAACGCGGCCATGATCGCTTCACGCGTGTTCGCCGTCGCCCAAACGCCGGCGATGCCGCCTGCGGACATTTCCCACGCGGGAAAGATCACGGGCGTTGGCGGACGATATCGGTTCTGCGGCAAAGAATCCGACGCCAGTTTCCCGAGAAAGTCATTCTCCTCCACCGAGGAAAGCCCGGTGTGCGAGTCCGAGGCGCCAATCATGCCGAACTTGTAGGATTGACACTCGTCTTCTCCCTCGATTTCAAGCCCGCGCAACAGCGCCGATCGCGCGTAATCGGATTTGTTGGAGGGGGTCGCCGCGCCGGCAAGCAGCTTTCTGCGGATTTCAAATTCTGCAAACTCATCGTTGGGCGACAGCTCGGGATGGACTTCGGAAGTCCCTTTGACCTGCGTAACCTCTATTACCGGCTCCCACCGTATCCTTGTTCGGGCGTACTCGGCAGTCATTGGACGACCGTCACTATCGACCATGTCGAACATCAATCCGCCGGAAAGGTTCGCGTTGTGGGGAATGGCCAGAAGATCGATATTGAACTGCTGGCTTGTCTTTTGCAGCCATTGCCACAGGTCTTCGGGGCGTTGGCTGTCATTGGCGTTGAAGGGAAGAAATTTCTTTGCCGTTGCGGCGTCGGCGGAAGTAAAGACGACGCGATGGAGATTCTTGCCGCCCGGATGGACTGTCCATTCCCAGCCGACAAACGTCGTGAACTTCCCGGGCTCATTGTGACGCTGAGCGGCATCGACCTGCTTCGCCCAGATGTTTTCGCGAAACGCCGACGATGCCATGTCCTGAGTCATCTGCTGCCGGTCCGCAGGACTGAGGCCTCTTTGCGCTGTAGCGGGGTTTTGATCGATCGCGGTCTTCATTGCCTTGCCCCACGATGTCCCAAGCAACAGGGGGTTTCCCTTCATCGTCTCCGACTGCAGTCCCAACTGCTCGGCATGATCCGACACGACGAGAAAATCGAGCGGCCGCACGATCCGCACGCGAGTTTTTAGAGAGGGATGGATTACCGGCAGGCCTTTAGCAAAACGAAACGCGGTATCGGGATCTGCGACAAAGTTCCCGGTAGAGTAGGCATCCGTGGAATTGGAAGTGTGCAGATGAGTGTCTCCCCAGTAGAGACGCGTCTCCTGGGCGTTTGCGCCGGAGGCAAACAGCATCCCAAGGATCAAAGCGCAACTCGCGAGTTTCAAAATGAGGCTCCCTTCAGACCGCTGGAGCATATAGCAAAGCGTCGACGCGTGTCGACTGAGGTGGGTCACGGTATTGTCTCGAATAGGGAGCAGGGTGCGGTGACACCCCTCCTGGCCAGCTAACTCCTCGTCGCACATGACTCCGCCGGTGGGAGAGGTTGTAGGCGCGGTCTATGACCGCGCGTTTTCTTGTCGGACGGAGGACGTGTTGCATAAAGGGATGCTGGTGAAATTGCCAAGTTGCCCTACTGAAAAGAAGAAGCGCGCGGTCATAGACCGCGCCTACAACCTCCCGCACCGGCGGAGTCATGTGTGACGAAGGGGTAGCTGGCCAGGAGCCGATGCGCAACTCCTAGAAGGTGATCCTCAATTTCGCCTGGAACGTGCGGCTCAGGTTCTTGGTTGTAATCAGGCCGAAATTATCACTGAAGCTGTCGCCGGTACCCGTCAAACCTGTAGGATCGGCGGGCGTCGGATGGTTAAAGATGTTCGTGGCATCCAGTCTCAGTTGTACCGACTTCGACTCGCTGATCTGGAACGTCTTCGACATATTTGCATCCAGCCGCCATCTCGGGAACGTGTTGAGTGTGTTGTATCCCAGGTTTCCCTGTTGACCGGGGTTCGGGTTCTCCAGCAACGGAATCCCGTACGTGGAAGTTGCAGCGTTGATGAGAATCGCTCCCGGCGTGCTCGATGGAACAACAGCAGCCAGTCCCCTCAGACTGCAATTTGACTGAAGGTTATCCAGAGTCGTGACTCTGGCGGCACATTGCGGATCCTGATAGGTTGCGTATTCATCCCTGAAGAAGTTTCCATTCTGCCCGTTCCACTCTACGCTTCCCTCCGGGTTGTTCCATGGACCGACGATGTTCGGCCGACCGTTGGCATACAGATGGTTGGGCGCTATGAACGTTCGCGGCGCGCCCTGGGAGATGTTGTAAATGAAACCCAACTGCCAGCGCTCGATAACGCGTGCGACCCAGCCTGAGCTGTTGGGAAACAACAGCTTGTTGGGTCCGATCGGAAGTTCGAGCGTTCCGTTGCTTCGGAAGTCGTGACCCACGCTCTGGTTGGACATCCGATAATCCCACTCGGGATGCAGGGGATCGGTAAACCCATTGCCCGCCTGGCTCATTGTCTTGCTCCAGCCATAGGTCGTCTGCATGCTGAATCCGTGGACTGGCCGCATTGTCAACTGGACTTCCAGCGAGTTGTAGCTGGTATGACCGAGATTGGTAGAGTAATTCGCCGCCGTCCACTGAGGATTCGTCACGAGGTAGTTTTCGGGGAAGCAACGCGCGGCGATGGACTGACCCGTGGCCGGATTCGTGAAGGTGAAGCCCGATACTGCGGTGTTGGGGTTCGCAAGGCGATCGCAACCGTTGCGCAACACGCGCTGTGAGGTGACCAACGAGGCGTTTGTCGCAGGGTCGATCGGCAGAGCTTGCAGGCCGGTCGCAGTGTTCAGGTTGTTCAGGAGGATGCCCGCCAGGGTTGCATAATCGCCGTTGGCCAGAGCACTGGAGAGGGAAACGGGGTTCGTGGCGGCGCCATTGGTGGTAGCCGACCGGCGAAGATGCGATGATCCGCGCTGCAGAATCTGGCCTGCGGGGCAACCCACGCCAATTCGGGGATCCGCAGATCCCGCAGCCGCAGCGACGCAGGTTCCGACAGGCCCATAGCCGGCAACCCCGGTGTTGAGGTTCACGCCCATCAGCATCGAATCGAAGAGCGGAACATCCTCTCCTCTCCGCGTCCTTTCGAGCGCGTCGAAGAGTTCAGGATTGTGGTAGACGTTGACGGTGTTGATGTCATAAGTGCCCGCGGTTCCAAAAGGGCCGCCAGCGCCGGCTTGGTCGCGCGCCAGCGTGTTGACCGAGCGAATATCCAAAGTGAATTTGCTCGACAGACTCCGCGTTACGGAGAGGCTCCAGTTGTCGACGTGAGGCGACTTATAGTCAGGATCGTAGAGGGCATAACCTGACAACGCACCACTCCGCGTGCCAACCCTGTAAGTCAACTCCTGTGGTTTTGGAAGAGTCGGAGCCGAAGGTACTGCCAGAGGCAGATCCGTGAGATTCGCCGCGCGGGTTGCGAAGATGGGAGTCAAGGCGCTGATGTCCGCACCCGAACTGGAGCCTCCGCCCGGCCCGCTCAACAGGCCGCCGGTAATGGCAGCACCCGCCCTGCCATAGGTTCTCTGAAAGCCACCGCGAATCGTGGTCTTACCTTCGCCGAACCATGGAAGCTGCCATGAGGCGCCCAGGGCCGGAGTGAAAACGCTCAACTGCGGCATTAGGGTCTTCTCGGGATTATCCGTTTCCGGACCCACATAGATGACTTTGGACATCAGATTCGGATCGCAATTCGACGTCGGAATTCCAGCCGGATTCGCCGCTCCGGAGGCACAGGTCAGCGGCGCAGCCGCATTCGGGCCATAGCCCGACAGATAGAGGTCGCCCGGGGTCGTCAACCATGTGCTGAACGGATCCACGCCGGGCTTGCGGGCTGCACCGAACAAGCCGAGCCCCTTATCCTCGAGCGTATTGGTCAGTCCCTCCGTCAGATAGAGCGAGCCTACAAAGTCATACCGGACACCGATGTTCAAGGTGAGCCCTTGCGTAAGTTTCAGGTCATCCTTTGCAAAGAAGCTCCACTCGTTGGAGACCTGAGTGCGGGTCTGGTGACCGTACGGATCTTTGCTCTTGAACCGGTTATCGATAGTCGTAACGTCCTGCCACTTTCCATCCTTGATGTCCTTCTGTCCATCGATCCAGTAGGTTGTCGACGGGGCATTGATCGCTCCGTACATCGTGCTCAACAACGTCGCCGCGTTTCCACGCAAGGTAGCGAGAGCGTTCGGAAGCCTCGAGTCCGTGTTGGTGCTGATCGTACTGGTGAAGAATAATGGTGTCGCGGCTGCGCCCGCATTACCGGGGTTGGCCTGGACGTAGGCGCTGCCGTTATATCCCTCTGTTGAAGGACGCCGATAATTTCCGCCAAAACTAAAAGCGTGTTTCCCGCGGGTCCAACGGAGTGTGTCCGCGTAGTCGTATAACGGGCTGACGTTCGCCAGGTCGAAAGCATTGAACGCCATGAAACCGTTCCATCCTGCCCCAGGGTTGTACAGCACGGGGTACGCTTTGCCGTTGTTCGCGCCGTCCTTGTTGAAGCGCTCTGCCCCACCATAGAGAATGTACTGCTGCGCATCCTCGCGGATGTCCTGGTGAGCGTAGTTAGTCCAGGGCGAAGAATTGAACACTTGATTGTTCGTGAGGCCGAATCGTGCCTCATTCACCATGCTGGGCGACAATGTCGACGTTCCATTGATGATGAAGAATTGAGGTTGCCTTGTAACGTTTCCGTTCAAGCCGGTTCCCCACGTCGCCGCGGCAGCGTCTCCCGAACCGCTCTCCCAGGTGTAGCTGACACTCACACGGTGCTTACTGGAGATGTTGTGATCGATCTTGAGATTGAGCTGATTGCGGTTGTTGTAGTTGTCCGGACTCACCACGGCGCTGTTTTGCGCAAGGGTGCTGCCGGCGGCCGTGGGTCCGGTTCGTCCCTGCACCCATCGGTAGAGTGCAGTGTTTAATCCGTCGGGAGTCTGGCCGCCGAACGCGGCAAAATAGTTCGGCCGCGGCATCAATTGCAGTGCCTTGGCAATATACCCGGTCGAGTCCGCGGTAACTCTCAGCGGATCCCAGCGTCCCGGCACCGAAGAAGTGGCCGGCGCGTCAATCCAGGTTCCCGTAACGCCACCGAAGTTGCACGCCCTGTCCTGCGCGGTTACCGGAACAAGAGCCCCCGCCTGGTCCATTTTCATGTTTCCGAAGACGCTGAAGCAGTGCAGCCCTCCCAGCGTGTAGGGCCCGCCTGTCGGATTGAACGTGGGCGCAATCGGATTGCCGTCGAAATTTACCGAAGCGATCGTGCCGGTCGCTGCGGCGATCGATGTTGCGAAAGAAGTAGGATCGGCCCTGAGAGCCTCTCCAGGATTCCATCCTTCCCAATACCGGACGATGCCTTGCCGCGCCGTATCTGTCGGCACTATTGTGGAAATCAGCTGCCGGCGGTTCACCATCTGCTTGTCAAACAAGGCAAAGAAGAATGTCTTGTTCTTCACGATCGGGCCGCCGTAGCTGCCTGTAATCTGGTTCAGGTTGTACCAGTCCGGTTTTGTTTCCGGACCGGGGTTGCGCTTGTTCGCCCAGAGGTTCGCGTTCAAAGCGGAATTCTGAACGTTCCATACAACCGATCCTGTGTACTTGCTGGTGCCGGATCGAGTCGTTATTTGAATCTGGGAATTCCCGCGCCCGAGTTCTGCGTCTACGGGGGACAAGATGAGACGGATCTCACCGACCAGATCGGGGTTGATGAGGTTCGTCGACATTACCTCGCGTCCCCAGAACGATGCGGAGCCTCGCGTGTTAACGGTGCTGAGACCGTTAATCGTTGTGTTGGTATAGTCCAGATTCAGACCGCCAATTGTTGAGAGAGCGTCCGGACTTTGATTGCCGCCTGTACCACCGTCCGGCGGCGCTCCGCGAAATCCCGGCAACACGTCGAGAAAGGTGAGGACGTTTTGGCCCACGATCGGTAGCTCCTGGACTTTTTGCTGAGGCAGGACAACGCCAACCGTGGGCGCCGTCTCCGTCAGCACCTGGTCCTGGATCAACAGCACGTCAACGGCAGTGGTTTGATCGCCGACTTCCAACGTCAGGTCACGGCGTACCGCAGCGTTTGTTCCTATGGCGACGCTGGCAACGGAGCGCTTAAACGAAGGCAGCGACGCTGTCAGTTGATAGCTGCCGGGTGGAACGGCCGGGAATTGGTATGCGCCTGCTTCATTCGAGATCTGAGTCGATGCGACACCGGTTTCGGTGTTAGTGAGAGT
>Ga0207428_10003711_pt1 | contig 14667 bp, 19 predicted proteins | sample RhiMethybrSRZTD1_FD_187600 | JGI IMG/M metagenome (GOLD analysis project Ga0207428, IMG submission 187600) | Populus rhizosphere microbial communities from Tennessee, USA - Rhizosphere MetaG P. TD hybrid SRZTD1 (SPAdes) (version 3) | ecosystem: Host-associated > Plants > Roots > Rhizosphere >...
CGCTTTCTGTCCGCTGTCCTCGATCTGCTCGCGCAGCACCAGGCCGCGCAGTCGGGCGCTCACGGTCTGATGCGACAGCCCCGTCGCGACCTCGATCGCGTCGCAGCTCCGTGGGCGCTTCGTGACGACGGACAGCACCACCGCCTCGAGCCGACCGAGTTCCGTGTCACCGATCGTGGCCGCGGCTGCGGCACTGGTCGCCGATTGCGGTTCGTAGGGCACGTCACCCTGCGAACCGTAGAGCGCCTCGACGCGCCCCTGACGCCCGTCGCACGCCCAGCGATGATTCGGCCCTGTGTCATCCCCGCCGCAGAACAAACAGCGATTCATGCGCCACGCCCCGCCTGACCTGACCTCGCCGTGCCCTTCATTAGCCGACCGCGCCTAACCATGCCGCGCCGCGCCCGACCAGGCCCGACCCCGCCGCGCCCGTTCCATGCCTCGCCCGCATCACGCCACGTCTTTCCATGCCTTGCCAATGCGGACCACGCCCGATCTGACCAAACCGGACCACACCCGACACCACCAGCGCAGGCCTCACCTCATCGTGCCGAAGCAGTCCATACCCGGCCTCGCCTTACCGGACCAAACCACACCCGACCAGGCCACGCCGAGCCGGACCAGACCCGGCCACGCCAATCCGCGCCGCGCCTCACTCGAACAGTCCGACCTCGAACCGATGAATCGCAAACCGGCCATACGTCGGCCGGAAATCCGCCAGGCCGATCAACCGCCCCGCGTTCACGATCACTTCCTGCAGCGCATCGGGCGGGATGTACTCCGGCAGGTTGACCATCAGATCGACACTGACCGTCCACCCCTTGAGCAGCGCCGGCCGCACGCGCGTGATGCCGTTGCGCTGAATCATCACGCGGCGCCGGTCCTCGTAATCCCACTTGTCCAAACCCAGCGACGCGAGCGCCGTCAGGCACACCACGCCGGCCTTATACAGATCCATCGCGCTCTTGCGCGGCGAGCGCGGGTCTTGCCGGAACTTCGCGGCGTGGATGATCGACTGCCGCAGGTACTCGCCGGGCAACGCCAGCTCGCCCTCGTCCGTGCGATAGACGTAGCTCTCGAGGTCATCCGACTTCTTGGCCTTCGAGCCCTTCGCCGCGCGCGCCTTCGTCTCGACGCCTTCGACGTTCCACCGATGAAAGAGCAGATCCGCCACGCCCGTGATCTCAACGCTCGCCAGGTACGGCACCGCGTACTCGATCGCCACCTTGCCGCCGTTCGTCACTTCCGGTCCAATTGCTGACGGTGCTACGCTAGACATCTGTTCATCCTTTCAAGTGGGCCGCGCGCCTCAGAAACCGCGGCCCTGTTTACCGAACCAACACCCAGCCTTACCCAGCACGACCTCGCCCGGCCTTGCCATGCCTTACCACGCCGGTCCAAGCCATACCCCACCGCGCACGACCCATCCCGACCCGACCTCGCCGTTGCCCAACCTCGCCCCACCGAACCGCGCCTGACCAGGGCAAGCCAGACCGTCCCGTGCCACGCCGTACCACGCCTGACTCAAAACGGTGTCTCATTCGGATCAGCCACGGGCGCTTCGGCGAACGCCTCGCAGATCGCGTCGTACCGCTCGATCGGAATGTCCTGCGTGGAGTTGATGTTGAAGCGCTCGATCAACTCGGTCTGCATCGTCGGCTTCGACCACCCGGCTTTTTTCGCAATCGCAAACAGCCGCTTGCGCTGCGCCTCCGAGATCAGCCGCGGCGCCGCTTCCACGATCTCCCCGGTGCCCGTGTCGACCTGCTGACGCTCCGCCTGATCCATCTCCGCGGCCTCATACAGCCCAGAGAGTTCTTGTGGGAATCCCTTACGCAGCGCCAGCGCCTCGGCACACTTGCCGAGCATGGTGTTGGGCATTTTTCTCCACATGAAATCGTTCTGGTCCGGCTTGTATTCCGACCAGCGCGCCGTGGCCGTGAACGGACACCGCTGCTCGTGGACGAAGCGAAACACGGTGACGGTGGCCGTGAGTTGGGCGCTAGGGCCGTCGGAGAACACGACATCGTCCTGGCCGGCGTAATCGCCGGTCATCGCGGCCCGCGAGCGCATGAAATCGATCGACGTGACCGGGGTGTACTTGCCGCTGCGCTTCGTAAAGTGAATCAACTTGTCGAGCGGATGCACGCCGCGCCGGGCGCAGTCGTAGAAAAACAGCTCCAGCTCGAGGTCGGTGGCGTCCTTGGCGATGGTCTGCTTGATCAGCGCGCGCTGCTCAGGCGTGACGGCCGGGGCGGCCGGCGTGGTCGGGGCGAGTCCAAGACGTAACGCGGTGGTTGTCATTTCCACGATCTCCGTTTCTGGTCCGCGAGCGGCTCATCCCAATCGTCGAACCGGGCGATGGCGCGCATAAACCGGCCGAGCGCCCACACCACGCCGGCCCCGATCAGCAGCACCACGGCGACCGCGAGTGCAACCGTGAGCATCAGCGCACCGTTTCGTCTTGCGCCCTTAGGGCGGATGGGGTATCTATTCCTTTTGGCTTGGCGGCGATCGGCGCGGGCTTGACGCGGCGGCGACGCGGGCGAGCCCGAATCACCACCGGGGTACTGGGATCCAAGTCGGCCGCGGTCACGGCCAGACGCCCGTGATGCCGGAGCGCACGGGCGAGCCGTTCGAGCAGGTTGTGACTCGGCGCCCGCAACCGGAGTTGTTCGATTTTCGACACGGTCGCTTGAGCAATTCGCGCCGTAAACGCCAAGCCGGCTTGGCTGAGCCCGGCCGCGCGCCGTTCATGTTCGAGTCGGGTAATGTGGGGCATATCGGAACCGCGGCAGAATCTATCGCCACACCGATAGGCTTGTCAAGCATCACGGCGGTTGTATGGGTGGGACTATCGGATTTTCGTTACGGAAACGCCGCACGGAGCGGCGGGCCGGTATTCCTACTGGCTTATCGGTAAGCCGATATGCTAGGCTGTCTCCACAGATGAGACAGCCTGTCTGGGCGCGCGCCATCGCGCGGTTAATGACCTCGCGGGGCCACCGATCACAGTCCGCGCTGATTACCGCCGCCCGCAAACATGGGATCCACCTCCGGCCCAACACGCTCAGTAGTGCCCTCAGCGCGACCACAGAGACGTGCCCGCGCCTCAATACGTTGGAGACGATCGCCCAGGCGCTCGACGTGCCGCTGTGGGCGCTGTGTTGCGAAGAAGCCGACTATCACCTCTTCATCTCCGCGCAACAGGCCCGCGACCGTACGGTGGATGCCGAGCTGTTCCATAAGTTCGACGAATTGACCGCGCTGCTCAAAGTGCGCCAGAGCCCGACCGAATCCTTTGGGATCCCCGCCGCGCTGGAGCACCCGAAGAAACGCCGCCACGCCTAGCCCCTGAGAGGAACTGTATGGCCGAGATGATTCGCGCGACCGTCACGGTTGCCGGGCGCCAGCGTGAGCACCGCTTCGCGCCCAAGACGCCGAAACGCGACATCGACAAATGGAAAGAGCGGAAACGCGCCGAGCTGAAGAAACGGTTTCCCGCCAGGGCGCCACGCGGGACCACACCCGGCACGGTGGCCGCGGACATCGAGCGCGTGTTACCCCAGCGCAAAGAGCTAGCGTCCTGGTCCGACTACTGCGCGAACCTGCGCGCGTGGGTGCCCTTCATCGGCACACTCAGCCGCGAGACCGTCGAGAAGTCGCACATTCGCACCGCCCGGGGCCAGTGGCTCGAGGCGGGCGCCGCCGCGCGCACCGTGAATAATCGGGTCAGCGCCCTGCGGCAGTTCTACAAGATTCTCGACGGCGAGGATGCGCCCACCCCGTGCGACGGGCTGAAGTGGCTGAAGCCGCCGAAGCCGGCGAAGCAACTCGTCCACGTCGACATCGTGAATCGCGTCTGCGCGAAACTGCTCGAGCGCGCGGCGCAGTGGCAGACCGGCACCCGCACGCGCCAGGGCCGACCCGGCGGCCAGCATGCGCTGAAGGACCGGGCACGGCTGATGGTGATGGCGGCGTGTGGCAAGCGCCCGGCTGAAGTCGGCCGTACCGAGCCTGGCGATCTCGATCTTGATCGACGCATCTGGTACGACCGGGCGGCGAAGGATGGTGACTCGCCGGGGCTGTACCTCAACGACGAAATGCTGATTGCGTGGGATGCGTTCATCGCCGCCGATGCCTGGGGCGAGTTCAGCGACGACGGCCACTTCGCCCGGCGCCTGCAGGATGCCGGCTGGCCGAAAACCGTCAAGCCGTACAACGTGCGGCATTCAGCCTGGACGGCGGCCTCCGAGCGCGGCGTGGATCTCGCGGACATTCAAGTCGGCGCCGGGCACAAACGGATCGAGACCACCAGGCGGAACTACGTGCCGGTCTTAGGCACCCGCTTGCAGCGCATGAGCGAACAAATGGATCACCGGCACGGCTGGGGACCACGCCTCGTGGTTCCGGCTGGCAGAGCGGCTGGCACTTAGGGTATTTCCTAAGGATTTGCCCACGGGCGCCGGGTGCGAATCCCGCCGCCTCCACTCAAATCGTTAAGGCTTATCGCTCTTCCGATAGACCACGCAACGGAAGAGCGATAAACCTTCCAGAACTGGCGATATTCGGAACCGCGAAAACGGGTGATCGGCTGGCAGGCCGGCTGGCAGGCCAGCGACGATAGTGACCGTATCGACAAGGGGTTAGGCCCGGAGACGCGATCCGGAAGAAGGGCCCGATTTGCGAGGCGGGCCGTTCTTCAGGAATGACCGAGGCGGTTTTTACACAGCACAGAAATCCGCCGCTTTCGTGCAATTTCGCCCGTATCTATTGGGGTTTTCTGCGAATGTCGCGCAAGGTCGGAAAGTCTCTAAATGCCTTGAGATGTGTTGGCGGTAGTACACAGGGTAATCATGAATGGTCGTTCAGTGTCGGGCCATTCTTCCACTTGCTCCGCTGCGATGACGGGACGTATGGCGTATCGTCGCGCGGGCCGCAGCCGTGCCGTTGCAGCAGTTCCGGGATCACCGCTCGCAGGTGCTCCGGGATATTCGTGCCGAGTGGCGCAGGCGCAAATTTCAACAATGCCTCCCCAAGCGCGTGCCATTCGCGCAGCATCGCGATCGCCGATTGCTTCCACGCCTGCAGTTCCTTGATCTCGTCGCGTGCTGGCGGTGGCGTGGGTGTCATGGTGTCTAGTCTAGCCCAGCCACCGTGGCACTGGCCTTGTCCCTCGCCTCAGTCTCAATTTCCACTAATCGTCGCCGGATCTCGCTCAGGTCGGGCCAAATATTGCTGACGCGAGAATCCACGTCTTGCATGTGCTCGATCACGCGACTGGCGGTGTCTGCCAAATTGGAAACGAGCAGGAATCTACGTTGATCGTCCATCGCTCAGGGGTCTGATAACGGCGGTCATAGCCCCGCCAACGTGGCACTGGTAGCCTGACTGGTAGCCGTCAGCCCTTCGGCTCCCGGTTCAGGTACTCCCTGAACGACTCCAGCGAAGTCGCCTTGTCGTTCGCCAGACACCACGCCGCGAAACTGTCCCATTGCTGGCGAGTCATGGTGTCGTAGGCCTTCACGAGTCGTTCGTGGTTTTCGTTTAGCGGCATGCCGTCAGACCCCGCACAGCCCTTCGCACTCGTTCTCAAACAGGTTCGGTTGTCCCCGCTCCGCGGCCGTCGAGAGATCGACCAACTCCAGCGGCATGAGCGAATCGTGGAGGTAGAGCGTGCCTTCCAAATTGCCCGCCCCGGATCGGATGGCCCGATCGACTTCGAGCGCATCGTTCCAGCCGTCAGAGTCGCTGTCTCGGAGCTGTCGCCAGCCCGCATCCGACCGATAGGGGCAGAAGGTACACGCGGACTTCGGCGGCAGCGGGTACCCGTGCGACGCGAGCCACCGCTCGCACAAGTGCCGCGTCATCCCGGCATCAATCAGCGGCCAGCAATGACGGATGGCGGGAATCCGCGACGGCTTCATGCGCGAGGCTTCGTCTCGCGAGATGCCAATCCACTGCTCGACGACCACATGCTTCGGCCAGTGCTGCCGCGGCTTGAGCCCGAGTAGCTCGCGGACCTTCTGTTGGATCGGCTCGACCTTGAAATCGCCCGTGCATTGTCGGCGCAGGATGCCGCGACTGCCGTCGGGGTTCATCACGTAGAACGGCGGTCGAGCGCCGATATGCGTGCGCCCCGGCATGTTGAGAATTTCGATCCGCAGGTCGCCAGCCGACACGGTATGCACCGGGAACGGCAGCACCGACCGCAGCCACGCGAGATGCGTATACACGGCCGCAGGTTCGGCTTTGGTGTCCGCGAAGATGGCGCAGTCCGGCACGGGCAGCTCGCCCCGCGCAGCCATCAACGCCAACGTCGAAGACTGCACGCCCGCGCCGAGCGAAAGGATGCGTAGCATGGACTCAAGGTCTGATAACGGCGGTCATAGCCCCGCCAACGTGGCACTGGTAGCCTGACTGGTAGCCGTCAGCCCTTCCCCGCACCTCTTGCAGCGTCCACTCTTGCCGATGAACGCCCCGCACTTCTGACAGCGCATCGGCGCAGGCGTCTGGTGTGAGTACAGGTCGTAATCGATGGCCTCACAAGAACAGTCCTCGTCGAGGTCGCAATCAATGGCGTGCGTCCGCGTCCGTCTCGGCATGGTCGTCGTCCACGAAACAACCACACCCGCCCAGGTCGAACAGGTCCGGTTGGTCGCCCGCCTCGATGCGTTCGCGCAGTTCGCGCAAGGTGATGTTCTTCGGAGGCCGAGTGGCCCAATCACGCACGACGGTGATGTCCTGGCGGCCGAGATGATCGCGAAGCGCCTGCTCTGCGGCTTCGTGTTCTCGATAGCGGTCGGGCATGGCCGACAGCAACCGAGCGAAGTGTCCAAGCCCCGCCTTGATGCAGAACCCGCCGCAGTTGTTGTGCGCGAACCCCATCGCATAGAGCCGCGGTGGCGCGATGCCTTCCGCCTTCAGCCAGTCCAGCATCATGCGCTTGGTGAGGTACGGCGCGTCGCACATGGGCGCTTCGTAGCGCCACCCCTCGGCTAAACGCCGCGCTGCGAGCCGGTCGATCCGGTGCTTCTCGCTCCAGTCAATCCCGACGTAGACTGCCGTCTCAGATGGCGTGCAGTGTTCCATCAGCCACTTGTCAGACATCTCCCGCTTAAGCACGCGGGAACACGGATCGATTCGCGAATTACCCATGAAGCGCACGTCGTGGAACACTTGCCACGGCGTGCGGCCCTCCGTGAGCCTGACGAGCTGACCACCGACATTCGCCGCGGCCTCCCCGAGAAATCGGTAGAGGTCTTCGTCTTCGATCAGGGTGTCGGTGAACAGCAGCGTCAGATCGTCAGTGCCGTGCCGCTCCGCGACACGCTTCGCCGCGGCCCACGAGCCGACGCCGCCGCTGAACATTACGACTCGTTTCATGGCGATCAAACGGTAGAGGGTCTGATAACGGCGGATCCGTTAACCGGCCTCGACCCCGGGCACGAGCGGGGCGCCGCCGCCGAAGCGTTCGGTAAATTCCTCGTCCGAGATCACCTCGATCACCTGCCCGGTGTAGCGGCTGGAGATGACCCAGTCGGTCAGCTGCACCACGACCCAGCCGCTCGACAGCATCGCCCGCGGGCGCCCGTCGATGAACAGCGGCGGATCACCAAAGTCGGTGGTGACTCCGATCGGCAGCGGGTGCCCGTCCTGGTATTGCTCCGCGTACACCCGCAGCGGGCGTTCCGTCTGTGGCGTCTGTTCGCCGCTGGGGGGAAATGGTGCTGCCATAAGTGTTAGCCCGCGAGACAGACCCCGTGCAGGTGGAAGGTCGACCCACTCAGTTGCGCATTCGTCAGCGCCCCGCCGTTCGTGGCATTGAGCATCGTAATGACGTTCGTGCCGGCCGCAATGTACGTCCGATACGGGACGCCGCCAAAGCCCTGATAGATGGCGCCGTACACGGCATTCGTCTGCCCGAACGGCAGGCCGCCGATCGCCGCTTGCGCGCCGTTGCTGTTCGCGGGATAGGCGATCGAGAGGAACACGGCCCACAGTCGGCCGATCTTGACCGACTGGCCGTTGCCCAGATTGCCCAGCCCGCCGGAAATATCCACCGGGGTAAACGCCCCATAGACCGGTTCCACCAGGGCCAGGGCGGCATCAATCGCCACCAGCTGGCTATTGATCTGCGCTTTGTTCCAGACGGTCCCGACCGTGCTCGAGCCGTCGTCGTCGACGAGCGTGTTAAACCACGTACGATCAATCGGCATCAGCCCGCCCCGCCTTCCCGGCCGCGCAGCCGTCTGAGTAGGTCCGCGAATGTGTAGAGTTTATTGCTGGCTTCAACGGTACGCCGCGGCAGGGTGCGCCCCAGCCCGCCACTGATGGCAATCTCGTCAAACGTGATCCGTTGCACCCGGAACGTGCCGCTGATCGGCGGGCTGGCGAGGTTCGCCGTCACCAGCCGCCCGACTTGCACGGTCGGATCGCGCGTCACAAAGCGCCACGTCCGGCGCGGGTCTTTCCGTTCCGTCAAGAGCGCCTGCGCATACGCCCGCAGTTCGTCGATCCGCATGCGGCTGTCGGTGAAGACTTCCTCGATCACCCCGTCGGCCCGATGCACAGACCCCAGCCGGACCGCCATCGCATCCTGCGCCGCCACGTCATCGACTTCGACCCGGAGCGTGACGGTGTCGCCCTTGCGGATGGGGACGTTCACGCCGGTCACGCCCACCAGCCGGGGCTGCCGCAGGACTTGCGCGCCATAGCGGACCGTGGCACTCAACGCCCCGGGGCCGGTCGCCGGCAGGCCGGTCAGTGTGCCCGTGCCGACCCCGGTGTAGCGGATGACGAGGTTCCCGACTTGCGCCCAGCCGCCCGCGGCATCGCCGGGAATCTCCGGCGTAAACGGGATGGTGCTCGACACCGGCAGGACCGTCGCCCCCGCCAGGACTTGCCCGTCGGCCTGGATGGTCGACGTATCGAGCGTCGGCGGCGCGGCCCCGAGCGAAACATCCCCGATGGTATCCACGAATTCGGTGGTGGTGTTGTTCGCGAGCGTGGTCAACAGCTTGAGCGCCCCGCTATTCGCGGGCGTGCGATACAGCTTCCGGCCGGTCACCCCCGGCGCGGTCGAGACGGGGATGTTCTTAACGGTGATGCCGCCGAAGCCGGTCGCGGGAGGCACGCCCCCGGTGCTATACCCCACGCAGCACTGATACACCCAGCCCCCGCCACTGCTGAAGCTGGAAGACGAGGCCGAATTAAACGGTTGCCCATCGTCCGACCGATAGACAATGACGTGATTCACCGTGGCCACCGGCCCCGCGGGCTCGAGCACCGGGTAGTAGTAGCCGTCCTGGAACGGCTGCGTCAGCCCTAAGTAGATCTCCCAGTCGTTGCCGTCCCACGCATACGGCCCATTGGCCGTCCCGAGCGGCCCCCACGCCCCGCCGTTGTAGACAATCTGCACCGCAAAGCGGATCGTGCTCGCGCCGGGCGAAATCATCCCGGGCGGCGACGAGCCCGCCCCGCGACTGCGCGCCGTGAGCGCGGGCGCCGGGCGCATCGTGATCGTCTGGATGGTGATCGCCCCGAGCGGCCCGGGCAATGTTTCCCCACTCGCGGTCGTGAACGTCGCCGCGTAGCCGTGGGTCATGCCGACGACAAACACATTGCCGGCCGACGGCGTCGGGGTCGGCGCCACCGTGGGCGCATTCCCCGTGCCGATGATCGCACCGCTGCCGCCCAGCCCGCGCACGCCGGTATACCCGAGCGGCTGCGCGTCGACTTCCGCCCGCCCGCCACCGACCGCGTAGAAGTTTTGCTGATCGCCCAGGTCGATCGGGATCTCCGTCGCCCCCACCGCCAGGTCGACGGCCGCGCCCACCCCTGCGCCCCGCGCGACGACCCGCGTCACCACTTGCGACAGATCCTCCGAGAGCATGTGCCCGCTCGACCCTTGCGGGGTCGCATCGGTGATCGGATTGGCGTCGGGGGTCTCGTTCAGGAAGACGTGCAGCTCGTTGTCATAGTCGACGTACCAGTAGGCGCCGATGCGCTCGCAGATCGTCGTCAGACACGTCGCGACGGTTTCATTCGTGAACGCGATCTCGGTGAGCACGATATCCGGGATGGTGCTGTACGTGGTCCAGCCAAACCCCCGCGTAAAGCGGTTCATGATGTCGCCGATCACATGGTGGGCGTAGTAGCCGCCGGGATAGTGGGCGATCACCCGTTGCCGGTTCAACAGCCACGTCGGGTCGATCGCCTGCAGGTCATAGGCGACGTGCTCCTTGCGCGACTCATAGAGCACCGTCGTCTCGAGCAGCCGCCCACTAAAGTAGAGATCGTCGCCTTCCGGCCCCTCGCCCACGGTGAGCGTGAACGGCTGCCCGGCCACGGGCGTAAACCCGTGGACCCGCACACTCGCGGTGTCGGGCTGATCGTTGAGCACATGCGTGATGCCCGCGCCCTCGATGCGCACGAACGGGGAGCGGTCGACCCCGCCAATGACGGCGACGGTGACCCGCTCATAGGCGTTCAGGCGAAACGCATTGAGCCGGGCGAGATTCAGCCGCGCGCAGCCGGGCGTGTGGCGATGCGACGGCATCTTAGAACCGCACCCCCTGGCGCCGCATCTCGGTCGTCAGCTTATCGGCGATGTTCTGCGCGTCGGTGCTGTTGACGTTGACGTTGAGCGTGTTGCCCCACGTCTGCCCGGCGCCCGTCACTTCGCGTCCAGCCGCCAGCCGTTGCGACTGCTGATAGCCACCCGTGGCGATTTGCTGCCCGACGAAAATCCCCGCGTCCCGGTACGCCTGCTCGAGCACCTTCCCCGCCGCGATCGACTCCGACGCGGTCATGCGGATCGCGTTCGACGCCTGGTTGAACGCCACCGTCAACTGCTGCGTTTCCTTCTCGGCCTCGGCTATCGGCGGCGCGATCTGCTGCGCCGCGTCGACCATGCGCTGCGTTTCCGCCTCATACGCCGCCGTTTCCGTGGTCATGCGTTTCGTGTCCGCGATGATGTGATCCGCGGTCGGCGTGAACTTGGTCCCCAGGCTCGCGAACTCCGACCCGAGCCCCGACACCACTTTCGGCAGCTGCAGCGTCGCCAGATAAATCTCGTTGAGCGCCGCGGGCGCGACCTTGCCCCATCGGTCGTACGTCTCGACGGCCTCGCCCACGGCCGCATTGAGCTTCGCTTGCTCCTCGGCGGTCATCCGCGAGAGGTTGCTCACCCCGCCGAGCGCGGCGACCATCTCGTTCGCCTTCGTGATGCTGTCGCCGCCGAACATCGAATCCTTCAGCTTTTGCTGCGCTGCCGCCGCGGCCTCGGCCTTGCGGGTCGCTTCGTCCTGCGCCGCGGTCTGGTCTTTCGTTTTCGCAACGTAGAAGGTGATCGCTTCCGCGGTCATCCCGTACTGCTTCTCGAGCTGCTGGACGGTGGCGGTGTGATTCGCCAGCGCCGCGCTGATCTCCGGCAACACATCGCGATGCGCGCGGATTTCTTTCTCCCAGAGTGCCTGGCGATGAATCGCGGTATCGACGGCCGCGGTGTGGCCTTTGACCGCGTCGTAATTAATTTTGATCGCCTCGGTCATGTCGGTGATCGTGCGACCCGCCGTGGCGCTGGCCTTCGCCAACACCTCGGCCCGATTCGCCGCGACTTCGGCATCGTCGCCCCATCCGAGCATCTGTTCCGCCGCCGATTGGATCACCCCGTCCAGCCCGGTCAATTCCCCGATCCAGCGCCCGAGCTGCCAGCCCGCCATCGCGGTCCCGACCACGGCCGCCGCCGTGCCCAGCGTGCCAAGGTCGGCCGCCGTCTTGCCGGACAGTTGGCCGAGTTCGTCGATCAGGCCGATCGGTTTGGCCAACGACACGCCGAACGCATTTGCGGATTGGTCGACGAGCCGCAGCCCTTTCGATAAATCCTGCAGGCCGGTCGTGTTCGCCCCAAAGCCATCGGCGACTTGCCCGGTCTTCGCGAGTGTCGCCCCAGCCTTTTTCCCTTCGGCGTCCATGACGCCGAGCGCGGCGCTGGCTTTCTGCGCCTCGGTGACGAAGTCTGAGAAATCGGCTTGTAAGGCGCCTGTGAGCGGCATGGCTATTTCCGCGCGAGGTCGGCGGCCAGAATGGCGAAGGTGGATTCAGGCATCGTGAGCACCGTGTCCCAACTCAGGCCGCTACGCTGGCAGACGGCGAGGGTGGTCCCGACGAGGCGTCGATAGAGTCCGTTTTTTTTAGCGCCTCGCCCGCGGCCTCGACCGTGGCGTGATGCGCTTCGATCGCGCGCTTGACCTCGAGCGCCGTGGCCTGGCGCAGGTTGTTCAGCGCGTCCTGGACTTCGTCGGGCGGCAAGCCGCGCACCGGAATCCGCGCGCCGCCCGGGTCGGTCAGCGTCCAGTCGATGAGGTACGCGATCACCGTCGCATCCGTCGTCTTGATCACGTCGCGCTTAAGGTCGCCGCCCTTCGACTCGGTGTACATCCGCGAGAGCATGGCGATATATTGGCCGTGGTTCAGTTCAGCCCAGACGGTCAGGCTGCGCCCGTTCGAGAGCGGCAGCGTCACTTCGCGCGGAATCACGATGTCCGACATCAACGTCCCTCCGGCGGGCCGAGACTCGCGGTCAAGGCGTCACCGTTCACCTGCAGCGTTTTGGGCAGCACGGGAAAGCACCAGAGCCCGGCGGGTTTGGCGAGCCGCGGCGCCTGGAAGATCAGCGGGAGCTGGCGGATACGCAGCGTGTCGACCCGGGTGACCCGGGCCGACAGCGTCCAGTGGAAATGCTCATCCCGGCTGACCGACCAGCGCCCTAAGACCGCCGCCTCGCCCGCGCCCCAGACAATCGCGCCGCGCTGCCCGCCAAACGTGACGGAATTGAACAGCCCCGGCACGGGTGCCCGTTACGCCGCGCGGTCGCGGTCGGTCTTCTCGCGGTCGCGGTCAGCCTGGAGCGTCTCCAGCCGGGCCATCGCCGCCGCGGGCAGCGTCCACGGCCCGGCCGCCATGAACGTCCCCGATAGGGCCGGTGCCCCTTCCACGTCGGTGTCGAGTTCGGCGTCCATGTAGGCCAGGCCGCTGAACTTGTGCGGGGTCGCCGCGCTGGGGTCGTTGCTGTGGGGAATCAGGTCGAGCGTTCCCGGCGAGGTCAGCGCCGTGGCTTCGATCAGCGACATGTCGTCGCTGTTCCAGAAGCCCGTCAGGCTGCCGCTGACATCACGCATGCCGGGGATATACACGCGATTCGTGTCTTGGAAACACGTCACGTTGATTTTTTCCGTGGCCAGCGAGAGCGTCCACGACTTGATCGAGACCAGGGCGGTCCCGGTCGCGCCCCCGGTCGGATCCCATTTCACGAGACCGTCACGTCCTGCACGAATCATGATGTGTGTCCTTCCTTAGACACTCGGCGCGACTTGCACCCGATAGCGCCCGCCGTGATGCTGCCATCGGATCGACTTATCAGAGGGGTCGAGTTCGCCGGGGTCGCGGATGCGTTCGACACGCACCGTCGACAGCCAGCCGTAGCCCGGCACGGTGAGCGGCTGGTCCTGCAAAAGCGCGTCAATCCGCGCCGCCGCGTCGGTCGCCGGCGCCGTGGCGCTGGTCTGCACGACGGCTTGCACCGCATACGTCAGCACCTCAATCGCGCGCCGCTGCGCCGGCACTTCGGCAAAGACCGGAATCTCTCCGCTCTCGTCGAGCGTCACCAGCGCGAACGCGGTCTTGCCTTGCGGCGCCAGGCCGAAATGCACGCCGCCCGGGAGTAACGTCGCGAGGGTCGCATCGCTGGCCAGGTGCGTAATGACCGCCGTGTCGACCGCGCTGGAATCAGGCACCGGACACCGTCAGCCCTTCCGCGCGCATGATGGCGGCAATCCGCGGCACCAGCTGCTCTCGCGCTTTCATCACGCGCGGGACGAAGTTATGCGCCGCCGGCATCCGGCCGCGCCGCCCGCGTTTCTTGGTGGTCCGCGGCTTCGACCCGAATTCGTACGCCAGCGCATATTTCGCCGTGTTGGCAATCACGACACGCGCGGCATTCTTGCGCGGCTGCGACTTGACGACCATCCGACTGGCCAGGAAGCCGCTGCGCTGCGCATACGACGCGCCGATCTCGGCCGCGACCGTGGTCCCGAGCGAGACCAGCGCCGCTTGCGCCTGCGCCGCCAGGAACGACGGCAACTGCTTAAACTTCGCCTGTTGCACCGTGACGCCGCCGAGCGTGAACTTGATCACGGCAACGCCTCCGCGACGACGAGCACCAGTTCCCGGCGGGCCTCTTCCGGGTCGCGCAGCCCGAGCACCTGGAACACCCGCGCCCCGCGATCGGGGTCCGTGTAGGTCAGCCGGGTCTGCAGCGTGACGCCCGGGTGATAGGGCATGGTCGCGGCATGCGTGCCGCTGGCGACGAGGGTGTCCGCGGTGAGCCGTTCCATATCGGCGCTGGCGAGCGCGTCGAGCGCGACCCAGGCCGTGGGCGGATTCAGCGGCGCCCAGGTCTCGGTGAACCCGCCCGCGCCGTCCGGGACCGGCCCGCCGGGATTCTCGAGCGTGACCACCTTGGTCCGTTTGCCAGTCGGGATCATGCGATCACCGGGGTCCGCAGCCGGCGCAAGGCGCCGACCACCAGCGGATGCAAGTCGCCCCGCTCGAGGTCACGACGCGGCCCGCCGCCTTCGAGGTCGTCGCCCCGGAAGCGCCAGA
>Ga0207428_10003712_pt1 | contig 14666 bp, 12 predicted proteins | sample RhiMethybrSRZTD1_FD_187600 | JGI IMG/M metagenome (GOLD analysis project Ga0207428, IMG submission 187600) | Populus rhizosphere microbial communities from Tennessee, USA - Rhizosphere MetaG P. TD hybrid SRZTD1 (SPAdes) (version 3) | ecosystem: Host-associated > Plants > Roots > Rhizosphere >...
CCCCCCTGGAATCGGCCCCCTGGTATTGAACGCATCACAACCTCACGGAGGAGAATCTATGAAGAAATTGTCGTTCCTGGCCTCACTGGTGGTTCTTTGTCTGCCGCTGGCTGTGTCAGCTCAAGAGTCGGCTCCAAAAGTCGAGATTTTTGGCGGCTACTCGTTTTTGCGACTCAATCTTGACGCCGTTCCCGGCAGCGCCGATGTCGGCGTCAATCTCGGCGACCTCGACATGCACGGATTCAATGTGTCACTCGCCGGGAACCCCGCCAGACATGTCGGCATCATCAGCGAATTCAGCCAGTACACCAAATCGGAAACGTTCAATGTTCTCGGCAGTCCGATAGCTGCCGGGGTTAACGTCAAATTCCGAGTGTTGACCCTCCTGTTCGGTCCGCGCGTCACTCTTCACAGAGGAAAAGTCGAGCCCTTTGTTCACGCCTTGTTCGGCGGGGCGCGCGCCAGCGCCGAGTCTACAGCTCTCGGGTTGTCAGCGTCAGATGCGGGCTATGCGTTCGCATACGCCCTGGGAGGTGGGGTCGATGTCAAAGTGCATAACAATTTCGCCATTCGCCTCGGTCAAATAGATTACCTGGGAGCCAGGGCCGGAGGTGAAGGGTTGAATAACTTCCGGTACTCGGTCGGGGTCGTCATCCGTCTGGGCAACCGATAGAGGAATGCGGATTGCGGATTGCGGATTGCGGAATGAAGAGAGTTTTGGTCCTCTTGCAATCCGCAATCCGCAATCCGCAATCCGCAATCCGCATTCCGCAATCCGCAATCCGCAATCCGCATTCCGCATTCCGCATTCCGCATTCCGCATTCATCAAGCCCTGACGTTGTCGCGCGAGCGATCCCAGAAGACCGGCTTCTTATTCTTCGCCGACAAGTTGACCATGTGCGCAACGGCGGCGGCGCGGTGGCCGGCGTAAACGTCCTCGACCGGTTGCTTGCGCTCACGGATCGCTAACTGGAAGTTTTCGAAATGCAGCATCACCGAGTTGCGCCCGACGCCGTTCCATCGCTCCTCGCCCTCGACGACCTTCGGGTCCCATCGCTGCGGCATCTCGGCAGCGACCACTTTCGGGTCATTGTAATAAGCCTTCTGCAGCTCGCTCGGCCACGAGTCGACGATCCAGCTATTGTCTTCGATCGGGTTGTCGGGGGTGAAGACGAGGTCGCGGCCCAAGGTCAGCGTCCCCTTCACGCCGAGTATCTGGATGCCACGCTCGCCCGCCGACTGGTTGTTGAAAGTGCCGCTCAGGTTGACAGTGAAGCCTTCGGGGTATTGCATAATCGCGTCGAGCGTGTCGGGCACGTCACGAGACTCCGTCCATCGATAAAGCGATCCGGCGGCCATGACCATGTCCGGCGCCTGCGCGCCCATCACGTAGTGGATTGTCGTCATCACATGAACGAACAGGTCGGTGGCCATTCCGCCGGAATAGTCTTCGTAGCAGCGCCAGCGGAAGAATCTCTCCAAACTGAACGGCCGCTTCGTGGCCGAGCCTAAAAACATCTCCCAGTTGACAGTCTCCGGGTTGGCGTCCGGCGGGATCGGGTAGATCCATGCGCCGCCGCCGGTGTTGCGATTGACCGTCGCGCGGATCATCGTGATCTGGCCCAGGCGTCCCGAGGCGACGATCTCCCTGGCCTTGATCTGCGCGGGTGAGCTGATGTTCTGGCTGCCGACTTGCAGAATGCGCCCGGTCTTCTTGACCGCCGCGATCATATCGACGCCTTCGGCGACTGTGTAACTGAGCGGCTTTTCGACGTAAACGTCCTTGCCCGCTTCCAGCGCGTCGATGACGTGCCGCTTATGCAGGTGGTCGGGCGTGCCTACATAGACGGCGTCGACGCCCGGCGCGGCCAACAATTCGCGGTGGTCTTTGTAAGGTTTCGCCCGGCCTCTAGTCATCTCGACAGCGTGGTCGAGTCGGCCTCTGTACGCGTCGCAGAGCGCGACGACCTCGAAACCCGGAACCTTCATCACGTCGTCGAGGACCTGGTGCGCGCGCGCGCCGGTCCCGATGAACCCGAGCGTGACGCGCCCGTTCGGGCTGTCGGCGTTGTTGAACGCAGCCCCGGCGCGGCGGCTCATACCCAGCGTCAAGCCAGCCCCGGCGCCCGTCGCGGCGCCGCGCTTGATGAACTCTCGGCGATTGATTCTATCTGACATGGTTTTTCTCCTTAACCGGCCACGTAGGCGCCGAATAAATTCGACGCCTACGTGGCGCGTTTTCATTGTTTAAGGACGTCGTAGCGAACGACATGAACGACTTCTAGGTTGACTAATGATACTGTGGCGGCCCCGGCGGCTGATGATTCGCGCCGCCGCGCCAAAAAAACATCTTCACTTCGGGTCTACTCAAAACCACCAGCGCCCAAATTCCGATTGGCGCTCCGATCAGAAAGCAGTAGGACGTGAATGGAACGATCGCGAGAATAGATGCGGCTTTCGCCCAACCGTAGCTCGATCCGTTGAACATCTTGACCGCGCCGTAAATGATAACTGGAGCTGCGAAAAGGCCCAGCAGGAGGACGAATGACCATGCGATTTGACCCGCAAAAAAACCGAATCTCTCCACTTAACTCCCCATAACCGGCCTGTTAGCAGGATTGCTTATCTGTATAATCTGTACAAGCGCGACGATCACACAAAACAAACCGGAGGCCGCGTTAATCGCTCCTGTGATTATCAACCAGACCGCCGGTTTAACCGGATCCGGCCTTCGATCCATTTTCATCCTCCTCTTGTCGCCTGTGGTTCCAGCAAGTCCTCGATCAACGCTTCCATTTCGGCCTTGAGCCTCGTGAAACGCTCACCCGTGGCTTTGCCCTCAAAACCCGCGTGAATGTGTTTCACCAGGCCGTCGCGGCCGATGTAGATCGCCGTCGGGTAAGCTCCGAAATTATCCAGCTGCGAAAGCGCCTTTTCGACGTTCTCAAGGCCGCCGGCGTACAAGACCGGGTACTTGACACCGAGGCGTTTGGCGAAGGCTCTGACCTGTCTGGTGTCTCGCGCCGCGTCGCCGGTATATTCGAACGATAGCGCAACCACCTCCAACCCTCGATCGCGGTAGCGGTCGTAAAACTCCTGCAGGACCGGCGCTTCGTCGTAACAGTTCGGGCACCAACTGCCTGTGATCGTGACGATCACGACCTTGTTTTTGAACCGGTCGTCGGTCGAAGAGATCGTCTTGCCGTCCGGGTCGGGGAAGTTGAAGCGGAACGGTTCGGTCGGGTTCTTCATTCGCGTGTATTTGGCCGGATCGGGCAGACTCTCGACGCTCGTTTTGTTCCCGGCGGTCAGACGTTCGGCGACGACTTTGCGCTTCGGGTCGAAGAGACCGAAATCGACGAAGCCTTCGAGCGAGCCCTGCGGCGTCAGCGTGGCTTTGAAGACGCGGCAGTTGATCCCGTCGAAGCGGTTGAGCGTCAGTTGATTGTTTTCAAAAGAGCCGGTCATCTCTCCCCAATCGCCCGAAAGGGGAATGATCGTGCCTTTGGCCCCCGAGCCTTGCTGTTTGAACGCCGCGCGCCAAAAACTAACCTTCGGCTCTTCGCCGACGCGCATCACCCATTCTCCGCTGATGTCGGGAGAATTGTTTGACGACGTCGACGGGTTTGAAGCGTCGGCGTCGGAACCGATGACGCGTCGGGCGCGCAGATTGCGCGGGAGGGTCTGTTTTCGCCATTGTCGCGTGAAGCCACCATCCAACTCGTCGCCGACGATCACCGCGGTTAGTTCGGCGTCGTAAAAGTCATAGCGCAATTTGAGCGTGTCGCCCTCGAACGAGCCGCTGGTCGAGACGGTGCGGTCGTCGCCGTTGACCAGCGCCCCGACGATGGCGCCGCCTTCGCGTTTGACTTCGAGCGTGAATGCGACCTCTTCGCCGGAATTGTTTCGGATGGTCCCGCGCCAGACGCCTACCGGGTCGGCCTTCTTCTTACAACTCGAAAAGGCCGCGACAAAGATGATTAGCGAGCAAAGACTCAGAAAAAAACCAAGCCCTCGCGGAAAAAGAGAAGCGTTCGATGTCATGGTTTCAGTATTGACTGTTTTCTTAGAGTGAGCGGCGCCTGGGAACGTCAGCGACCAGAGCCTCGACCAAATGGTCTGATGATCGGAGCCCTGGTAACTGACGCTCCCGGTATCGCCAAATACCTCAGCGAAGTATAATCACACAGCGCACACGCATCAAACAGACTTTTACCAAATGAGAGGTGATCCGAATGAAAATCGATGGGTCTCGCGCGATCAAAGCGCCGCGCGTTTTGCTCTACCAACTGATGATCGACCCTGAAATCCTGCGACGCTGCGTGCCGGGATGCCAATCACTCGAAGTCGCCGGCGACGGCTATTACAAGATGACTTTGAAAGCGGGCGTCGGTTCGATCAAGGGAGTCTTCACGGGCTGGATCAAACTGGAAGAGATGCGAGAGCCTGAGCATTATAAGATGACAGTCGATGCCAAAGGCCTGGCGGGATTCCTGAAAGGGGAAGGCTCGATCGACCTGACCGAGGAAGGCGAGGAGACCCTGGTCAATTACACCGGCGAGACTGGCGTCGGCGGAACCATCGCCGGCGTGGGCCAGCGGATGGTTCACTCCACAGCGAAGATGTTTGCCGGTCAGTTCTTCACCGCCATCGAAGCCGAGGCCGTCGCGATCGTCAAAGCCGAAGAGGGTGGCCAGTACACGCCTCCCAAACAAGGATTCATCCGTAACACCATTAGACAGATCAGGAAATGACAGTTGACTTAGGCCTCTGTTTCTGTGTTAAATATCCCATCTCGTCATAATGTTATCTTGGAATTGGGCGATACAGGGAGCGGTAGCGACCTGCGGAATTCGTAATTGATATACCTATGTGCCTATCAGGTCGCTACCGGTCCCTGTACGGCGCCGATTATCCGACGCCCCACCGTCGAATGCCTATTAATGAAGTCCATCATCATGGCCCCCCGCGCTCTATTCGATGCGGCGCGCCCACTGGGATTTGCAATTTAGATTCCGCGCCACCCGGCGCAGGCGAACGAATCGAAGACCAGGAGTAATTCAATGATGCCCACAGATAAGGTCACCGAGGCGGAGGTTGAACCCTCAAACCCCTCTGCGATTCAGCGATTCGATAGATATATAAGCTCCGTGTACCCCCGGACAAACGACGACCCTTTTTCTCTCGAAGATTCCTCGCGGGAAGGGGCCGGGGTAGAGCCGCAGAGTATTTCCGACAACGGGGAGACGTCGTTAGGCGGGTCGGAGAGGTTGAGGGCCGAGATCATAACTCGCGCCCGCGAGGCCGAGGAGAGAGAGAGAGAGGCCACAGAGAGATACAAACAGCTCGAAGCCAAATTTAAGCAGGAGGTGGCGCTGCGACTCCTGGCCGAACAGCGCGCCATAGACATAGAAGACGAATACAAAAAGCGGCTCGGGTCCGCCCAGTCCGCGGATTTATTGCGCCTCGATACGGAGCTGGCCCTGGCGGAGACCAAGGCCAGGCTGAAACAGGAAACCGAGACGCTCAGGCTGACCGAAACGGCGCTATCTCGGGTCAAAGAGGACGCCAAAGCCCAATCGCAATCATCCTCGCGCGCTCTTGAGGAGGCCGAAAACTACATCGCCGAATTGGAGGCTCGCATCAATAATCTCCAGGGGAAGGCGACCTCCCTTGAAGAGGCCACAAGGCGCGTAGCCGAATTGGACAACAACTTCCGAAACGCTGAGGAGAGGACCGAGGTCACGGAGTCGGCCGAGGAGGCGGTCGAATTGGCCGAAAGGCGCATCGCCGAATTGGAGACCGTCGTCCGCGACCTCAAGGAGAAGGCCGCCGCGGCCGGGCCGAGCTTGATCGCCCTTGGGAAAGCTGAAAGACGCATCGCCGAATTGGAGGTCGGCTTACGCGAAATCCAAGACAAGGCTGTCGCCGCAGAATCGAACGCGCTCGCCGTCGAAGCCGAATTGATATCCACCGCCCGCAACCTCGGTGAGAAGACTGCCATCGCCGAATCTACAGCCATCGCCCTCGAAGAAGCCAGAAGACGTATCGTCGAAATAGAGATCAACCTCCGCGAGGGCGATAAGAAAGTTATTTCCGCTGGAGAGGCGGCGCGAGAAATGGAAATGTTGATGCGCGAAGCCGGGGCGCGCGAGAAAGAAGCCGAATTGAAGCGCGAGGACATTGAGGCCAGACTGCAACTCGAGGTCCAGATGCGGGTGACGGCTGAGAAGAGGGCGCAGGCGCTCGAAAACAAATTCAAAAGCGAGCTCGAGATGGATTGGACCAGGTTCCAGGCCGACCTTGAGCAAGCAGAAGCCGCCGTCAAGGCGAGAGAAGTGGCCATCGCCCAGACCGGCGTTGAGGAGGTCGGCCTTGATCCCGAAGAGATGATCCAACAGCTCTACACGCAGCTCGAGGCGGAGCGGCAAGCTCGTGGAGAGATCGAAAAAAGGCTCGCAGCGTCGGAAGCCGTCGCCGACAATGAAAAGGCAAAATTCAACTTCGACGCCGAGCGCAAGCTCGCCGAAATGGAGGCCGCGTTGAAAGCGGCGAGCGCCTTAAAAGTGGAGGCGGAGCGTAAACTCTCCGAACTCACAATCGAAAATGCGGAGATGAAAGCGTACTACAGCGTCGCCATTCGCGACTCGGCCGCGCTCAAATCCTCGCGTGGCCCGTTGGGTCTTTCGAAAGAAAAAGTCAGGCTGCTGGGCTATTTTGCGGCGGTCCTGTTACTTTCCGGGACGCTGATTTTTCTGCTTTATCTGGCGGTGAAGGCCTTCTGACGCGCGCTTCCGCCCAAACATAGTCCTGCCTCTTACCCCTCGCCACTCTGTGTTGGAGAGCCTCAACTCCATTCCATTATTTTCGGTGAATCCCGGGGATGCGCGCCTCGACGAGGCACGCCAGTTGTATGCCTTGATCGAGGGAATCTCTTCCCATCATCAACGATCGAACGACGCCGTGCGCGCCAGGCGCCACGGCGTCGTTCCGTAAGGGAGATCATAATGAATTCCATTTGTGCGCATCTGGACCAAATCCGCGATGTCGCGCCGAGCTTGCAGGGCTGCGAGGAGTGTTTACAGACAGGCGATACGTGGGTGCATTTGCGACTTTGCCGCAGTTGCGGCCACGTCGGATGCTGCGATTCGAGCAAGAATAAGCACGCCACGAAGCACTTCAACGCAACCCGGCATCCGATCATCAAGTCCTTAGAGCCCGGCGAGAATTGGAGCTACTGTTACATCGATCAGGTGGATTGGGAGGATCGGCCGGCGCGCGGCGGCGCGGGCGGACGAGTTTGAGGCGGGAGACCCTCACGGGAGTCGTTGATATCGCGTGGCGAGGCCCTGTATGAATGAAAATCGCAGGTCGTAGTCCCGCCTAAAGGCGGGACTACGACCTGGGGGGTGAAAGATGACGGCGAAACCAGTTCGACGACAGACGCCGCCAAATCGGCTTACAGACGCGGCTTGGCCGAGCCTGCCTTTCATCGATTGGCGGGAGACATGCGAGACCTTGCACATGTGGACTCAGATCGTCGGCAAGACGCGGCTCGCGCAATCGCCGATGATCAATCACTGGTGGCAGTCGCCCCTGTACGTCACCTCGCGTGGCCTGACGACTTCGCCGATCCCTTACCGCGATCGCACATTTCAGGTCGATTTCGATTTTATTGACCACGAGCTTCGCATCGGGACGAGCGGCGGCGCGGCTCACTCTTTCGCGCTGCGCCCGCAGTCGGTGGCCGATTTCTACCGCGATTTCATGGCGGGGCTGCGTTCGCTCGACATCGAGGTCAACATCCTTACGACGCCGTCCGAGGTCGAAAATCCTATCCCTTTCGAGAAAGACACCAAACACGCCGCTTACGACGGCGGGCAGGCCCATCACTTCTGGCTCGCCCTGACGCAGGCCGACCGCGTGATGCAGCAATTCCGATCGCGGTTCATTGGCAAATGTAGCCCGGTTCACTTTTTCTGGGGAGGCTTCGATCTGGCGGTGACTCGGTTTTCCGGCCGGCGCGCGCCCGAACACCCGAGCGTTCCGAACACACCGGATTTCGTCGTGCGCGAAGCCTACTCGCACGAAGTCAGCAGCGCCGGGTTCTGGCCGGGCAACGCCGCCGCGCCCGAGCCGGTCTTTTACTCCTACGCTTACCCCGAGCCGGAAGGGTTCGCCGGATGGCGCCCCGAGCCCGATGAGGCTTATTACAGCCCCGAGATGAAAGAGTTCATCCTGCCTTACGAAGTAGTGCGCCGGGCGAAAGAGCCTGATCGAACGCTGATGCGATTTCTGCAAAGCGCGTACGAGGCGGCCGCCGACCTGGGCAAATGGGACCGCGCAGCGTTGGAGCGAAGAACGGAATCTGTCTGACGCCAAACAAATCCAGGTCGGCGCAAGATCAAAGGGACCTCAGAGGCAGACGTCATTACCTCGATTTTCCGATTATATCTTTTGACAACAGCCGCAATGCGTAATTTGAGGACAATGTTGAGAAGTTTGATGGCGCCCTTGTATGGCTAGGGCAGAAAATGATGTGTATGTTCAGATGGATCAGAGCTGTGAGCAATCAGATTGTCGTCATCAAGGGCGACGTATTGGTTAGTGAATTCGTCACGACGCTCTCGTATCCATTTCACCCAGAGCAGAACCACTTGAAAGACCTCGCTGAAAAGTCAGTATACCTCATGAGATTGCCGGCAAAAAGCATCGCTCCCCCTCAAGCGCGCGGATGATTCGTCGCCGCCGCCGCCCTGGATATTTCCAACGCCTTGTCGATTTCGCTTAGCTTCGACCCGCCGCCTTGCGCGAATTCAGAATTGCCGCCGCCGCGTCCGCCCAGATGTTCACACGCCGCCCGCATCAGCGCGTTCATATCGACAGAGAGGTTTGCAGACCTGGCGAAGACCAGGCGCGCCATCCCGCCCTCTATCGACGCCAAGAGCGCGACCACATTGTCGCCATCAACGAGCCGATGGGCCAGCAGTTTCAATTCCTCGATGTCGCGGTCTTCAAAGACTCTAGAAACGATCCGCGCTCCGGCGCATGGCTCTGCCGCATCGATCAATTCATGGGCTTCGACCTTTGCGACGACCCCGGCCAATTCCCGCGTCCGGCGAGACAGGCGTTTGTTCTCGTCGAGCAATCTCGACACCGACGATTCGGCCTCTTCCCTGCCGGCGCTGAATTTCCTCGCTATCGCGTCAACCGAGCGGCCTGCCTCGCGATAATCATTGAGCGCCCGCACTCCGCAGAGGAAATGGACGCGAGTCATCTTCTTGGCGCGCTCCCATCCGCGCACGGCGATCAGCCCGACCTCGCCCGTGCGTTCGGCATGCGTGCCGCCGCACGGAGACCAGTCGTAATCGGCGATCTCGATGACGCGGACGCAATCAGTGATGAAGCTCTCTTTCCGCAGCGGCAACGCGGCGGCCTCTTCGGGCGTGACCTTGTGGACGCGGATCTCGCGGTTGTCGAAGACTACGTCGTTGGCCAGTTCTTCGGCGCGCGCGATAGCGCGCTCGATCTCGTCCGGCTGCGCTTCCAGCGTCAGATCGATCTCGGTCGTCCGGTCGGTGATGCGGAAGCCTTTAGTCTCGGCGCCGAAAAGCCGGAAGAAGGCTTGCGAGAGGATGTGCTGGCCCGTGTGCTGCTGAGTCATTTCGCGGCGGCGGCGCCAGTCGACCTCACATGTCACTTCTTCGCCGACGGCGAACGAAACGTCCGAGTCAAGGCGGTGCAGTATCCGCCCGTCGTCGGCCATCTCGACATCGATCACGCGGGCCGCGTTGATCGTTCCGGCGTCGCAGGGCTGCCCGCCTCCGGTCGGATAGAATGCCGATTGATCGAGCGCGATGATTCGATGGGCGCCTTCCGGCCAGGTCTCGGTGACGCGCGCGGCGAAGCGCGTCAAATGCGCGTCTTCCCAGTAAAGTTTCACGGTCATAAGTTTATGCGGGCGTGGTAACAGATAAGGACAAATTGCGCGCAGCATTGTATGCTTGCGGCTGGCAGTTTATCACAATGCCGAGGGACCGGCGCGATCTGTTATGGAGATCGAAAACCGCAAATCGCGGGAGGAGTCGTTCGTGTCGCGTTGCAACGCTACGAAACAATGAAAATCGCGGACCGAGTGTGAGTCGCCTGGGAGCGCAGGCGTCCTTGCCTGCTTGCTTCGGTCAGTCGATCATTGCCGGAAACACAGCAGGCAAGGATGGGCGGCGCTCCCAGGCGACTCACCATTTTTTGAGGAGAAACACGCAATGCCATTCATCCGCTTCCTGGCGACCGTCTTGCTGCTCGCCGCTCCCGCGCTGGCGCAAGACCCGGTGAAGGTCGCCCCGCAGGCATACAAGCTCGACTTCGAGAACGATTGGGTCAAAGTTCTCCGCGTTCATTACGCCGCGAAAGAAAAGATTCCAGAGCACGATCATCCGGCGACGGCGGCGGCCTTCGTCTACTTGAACGACGGCGACCCGGTCATCTTCAGGCATGTCGGATTGAGCTACGGCGCGATCACCAGACCGGCCACCAAAGCTCGCGGCTTCCGGCTCTGGTACGCGGTCAAGGAGACTCATGAGGTCGAAAATACCGGCGACACGCCGAGCGATTTCGTGCGTATCGAATTCAAAACCGAGCCGGTCAACGCCAGGAGCCTGCGCGGCAAGTTCCAACCGGAAGAATACCCGGCGAGCGAGAACTTCCAGAAAGTCCAATTCGAGAACGAACAGATTCGCGCGACACGGCTGGCAGTCGCGCCGCGTAAAAAGCTGGCCGTCTCGACCGGCGCAAACGAACCTGCGCTGCTGGTGGCGCTCACTCCGGCGAGCTTCAAATTCAAGAAGGGGAAAGCCAGGCCGACGAAGTTATTGCTCGAGGCGGGCAAAACAGGCTGGGTAGAGCAAGGCGCGGCGGTCGAATTTGAAAACACCAGCGACGCGCCGGCCGAGATGCTTCGCTTTGATCTGAAGACCAAACCTCTGAGCGCCGATCAAATTAAACCACCCGACCACAAACATGATTGAGTTATGCAGAAATTGAGACTCTGTGCTACTTTTTAGACATGGCGAAAAAAGGCAACGTTCTAGTTGTAGATGATGAAGAAGTAATGCGCGACGTTCTTGAGAGCCTTCTCTCGCAAGACGGCTATCGCGTCGAACTGGCCAAAACCGGCGAAGAGGGGCTGGCGCGCTTCGGCGAGCGGACGTATGACGCGGTGCTGCTCGACGTTTCGATGCCGGGCATCGGCGGATTACGGACGCTCGAGGAAATATTGAAGCTCGACCGCGAAGCCGTAGTGATTATGATCACGGCATACGCGACTTTCGACACGGCAATCGCCGCCTGGGAGATGGGCGCTTTCAGGTGCATCCGCAAGCCGTTTGAAAACGTGGTCATCCTGCGAAGAGTAGCTGAAGGCATATCGCGCCGCCGCGGGGACGAGGAACGCCGTGTGTTGCGCCGCGCGCTGCGCGACTCGGCGGACCGCAAGCAGATCGTGGGAAATTCGATCGCTATGCGCGAAGTTTACGACCTGATCGAGCAGGTCGCCCCGGCGCGTTCGACCGTGCTGATCACCGGCGAATCGGGCACCGGCAAAGAGGTCGTCGCGCGCACGATCCATTTCTCAAGCCCGCGCGCCGAGACCGGGCAGTTCGTCGCGGTCAATTGCAGCAACATCCCGTCGGAACTTCTGGAGTCGGAACTCTTCGGCCACACGAAAGGCGCGTTTACCGGCGCCGTCGCGGCCAAAAAAGGACTGTTCGAGGTCGCCGACAACGGCTCGATCTTCCTCGACGAGATCAGCACGATCCCGCCCGAAACTCAGGCGCGGCTGCTGCGCGTGATACAGGAGCGCGAATTCACCCCGCTCGGCGACACGCAGCCGCACAAGGTCGACGTGCGGATCATCGCCGCGACCAACACCGACCTCCAGCGGGCCGTCAGGTCCGGTGATTTCCGCGAAGACCTCTTCTATCGCCTGAACGTCATCAACATTCACCTGCCGCCATTGCGCAACCGCAGGGAAGACATTCTGCCGCTCGCCCAGCACTTCATACGCAAATACAACGACGAGAACGGGCGGGCGATCTCCGACCAGATCGCGCCTGAGGTCCTGAAGACGCTCGAAAGTTACTCATGGCCCGGCAACGTGCGCGAACTTGAAACGGCGACCGAGCGCGCGGTGATCGTCGCCCGCGTCGACGAGATTACGCTCGATTGCCTGCGCGAGGAAATAGTCAGCCCGCGATCGCAATCCGGCGACGCGTCGGACGTGGCGGAAACGGCGGCCTCGCTCGACATCACCCGCGGCATCTCGTTCTATGACGAGGTCTCGCGCTTCGAAATCGAGTTGATCCGCCGCGCGCTCGAAATAACTGGCGGCCATCAGAGCCGCGCCGCGAAGTTGCTCGGAATGAACAACACGACGCTCAACAGCAAGATCAAGGTCTATAACATCAAGATTTAATATGCCATCTCCCGTATTTCATACGGCAGATGAAAAACGATCATACCTCGGAATTTTTGTGGCGCCGCTCAGATTTAAATGAAGCATGCGCATGAATCAGATAGGCGGAGCCTATTCACGAGGTCGATCGTATTCGACTTTAATTTGCACACGCCTTATTTAAATACAGGCGCGCCGAACCATTTGAAGGGCTACATGCTCGCGGCCGCAGCCGCCGTGCTGTGGGGGTTCTCGGGCGTCGTGACAAAGTATCTTCTCCGGCGCCAAATGCGCCCGGACGAACTGCTGGTTTTCCGCACATTGATCGCGGCGGCGATTCTTATCGTCTGGCTGGGGTTGAAATCGCCGCAGTTGTTGAAAGTCCGCCGCGCCGACATTCTCTCACTCATTCTGCTCGGCGTGGTCGGATTGACCCTCAATCAAGGCTTCTACTATTTGTCGCTGACGATGGTCAGCGTCGGGTGTTCGCTGCTCTTGCAATACCTCGCGCCGGTGCATTTGATGGTTTATGGCGTGTTGTCAAAGACCGAGCGAATGACTGGCGGCAAAATAGTGGCGGCGTTTACGGCGATCTGTGGCTGCGCCCTGATGGTCCTGGGGCAAGAAGGGGGGATCTCGCAAATCTCGCTGGCCGGGACGATGTGCGCAATCGGATCGGGACTCTGCTTCGCGTTTTACACCGCATACGGCAAACAGGTCCTGAAAAGTTATGACCCGCGCACTATGATCACGTATGCGTTTCTGACTTCGGCCGTCGTCTGGCTGACGGTCCGTCCGCCGTGGAAGATCGATTGGGCGAGCATCGACCTTTCGATGTGGGTATTCTTCATCTACCTGGCCAGCGTGGCGACGATTTTGCCGTTCGCGCTCTATTCAGCCAGTCTGCGACATCTGGAGGCCAGTCGAACCTCACTGACTTCAATGCTCGAACCCGTCGTCGCGGCGTCAGTCGCATGGTCATGGCTCGGCGAGAGGATGGAGCCGGCGCAGATCGCCGGCGGCGCGGCGGTGGTCGGAGGCGTTCTGCTGTTGCAGGTCGAAAGTCAGATGCGAGCGGCCAAGAGACGGAGGGAAGGAGAACGGGAGAGTGGGAGAGCGGGAGAAAGTGAGACGAATGATTGATTGATCCCTCCGTCGCACGCTCTCCCACTCTCTCGCCCTCTGCGGTCTCTCAGTCTTTTTCGATTTTAAGATCGTTCCTGACTTCGAAGAGGCCCGGAACGCCACGGGCTTTGATGTTGGCGATATCGCTGTCGCCTTTGTTCGCTACCACGCCTTTCAAAACCAGTCTCCCGCGACTGACGATGATGTGAATCGACGGGATGGGCTGCTGGCCGTAGCGGAAGAGCGGCGAGTTGAAGTTGAAAAGCTCGCGGAAGACCGCCCTCCGCAGGCGATCGTCGTTCGGGGAGAGAGGCAAAACCTCGATCTGGTTTATCACTCTTTCCACGCCTTCGACTTTTTCGACGCGTCTCTGCGCGTCCTTCTTCAACGTCGGCCTGGTCACCTGCCCGGCCAGTAAAACCGTGCCATCCGGTTCGACCTTGCCTTCGAGCCAATCGAAGACGCCGAAGAACGGCAGCGTGACAAGCTCCTTGCGAATCTCTTTGACCAGGTAGTCGACGTTGGCCGCTTCGCCCTCGGCGCGCGGCCTTGATTCGAGCCTCGATTTCTTGCTCTTCTTCTGCGGCGCCGGCGCGGCGGGCGCCGAGATCGAAGTAAAGGCTAAGGCCATGATCGTTAATGCGGCGAACAATGCTCTTTTCATAGTTCCTCTCCGAAAGTGTGGAACGGACTTTAGTCTGTTCGAGAGATGGAACAGGCTAAATTCCGTCCCGCACCTTCATTGTTTCAGCGCGTCGCTCATTGCGATCTGAACGACTCCTCCAACGATGCGATAATGCAGTCTGCTCATTTCGTCAACAATACGTAATACCACATCGCCTCGGTTTTCAAACTGCAAGAACAAACCATATCAAATCACATTGCTCATTGCACATTAACGGGGAAGCAAAAAAGGCAAAGAGGAGCAAAGAAGGCAAGAACATTTTTTACCTTCTTTGCTCCTCTTTGCCTTTTTTCGCAATTGAAATCTAGAGCAGATTTCAATTGGATGTACGGGAAGGAGCGCTCCGGTACGGTACCGGGAGCGGTAGCGACCGGGCGCCAGTGACCCGGTCGCTACCGCTCCCG
>Ga0207428_10003713_pt1 | contig 14664 bp, 7 predicted proteins | sample RhiMethybrSRZTD1_FD_187600 | JGI IMG/M metagenome (GOLD analysis project Ga0207428, IMG submission 187600) | Populus rhizosphere microbial communities from Tennessee, USA - Rhizosphere MetaG P. TD hybrid SRZTD1 (SPAdes) (version 3) | ecosystem: Host-associated > Plants > Roots > Rhizosphere >...
CCCGCCCGACGTCGTCGCCCGGCTCCAGGCGCACTACCGCGCGGCGCTCGCCGAGCTGTCCGCAGCCGACGTCTCGCACCTCGAGCCCGCGCAGCGAGCGGCCCGTGCCACGGCGCTGGCCGAGCTCTCGGCCTACTGCGAGCGCGGCGTGTTCGGCGTCGGCGGCGACACGACACGCGAGCGCGAGCCCAACTTCGTCGACGGCGGAGGGCGCCTCTGCGCGGTGGCCAACCTCATGGCCGCCAGCGGCGAGCGCGCGCTCGTGGACGAGGTCGCGTCTGCGGCCAACCACGCCTACGTCGTCGAGCTCGCGAGCAACCCCGCGCTCGTCGAGTGGCTCGACCGACACGGCTTCACGATCGAGGAGGCGGCGCGCATCCAGGCGCCCGTGAGCGGCAAGGGGAAGCCCGTCAACTCGACGCCGGGGCTGCGGTTCTCGCCGCCGCCGGCGCCGACGGCCGCCGGACCCGGCAATCCCTGGGGTGCGGGCAGCCGGCCGGGCACCACCACGGGCGCACCCGTCAGCCACGTGGCGTCCGGCGTCGGCTCGGCCGGCACGGTGGGCTCGGGCGGCGTCACGAGCCGCGGCGCCGTTCGCGGCGGCCCGCTCACGACCGGCGCGGCCTGGACGCCCGACGGCGGCGAGGACGACTGGTGGCTGTGGTGGGAGATGAACAAGCTGCGCTTCCTCAAGCCGCACCGGCTCGCGCTGTCCGAGCCGGGCACGGGCGCGATCACGCGCGGCTTCGACGCCAGCGCCGGCGGCCCGGTCGACACCTTCGGGACGCACGTGGGCAGCTCGCTCGCGTCGCAGGTGCGCGCCGAGCTGCTGCCCGTGCTGCTCACGCTCGTCCACGACGAGGACGCCGTGCTGCGCGCCCGCGCCGCGGTGACCCTGGGCCGCCTGGGCGGCAAGGAGGCCGTCGAGCCGCTCACCGCGCTGCTCTCCGACTCGCAGATGGTCGTGCGGCACGCGGCGATCCTGGGCCTGGGCGCGACGGGCGCCATGGAGGCGGCGCCGACGCTGCTGCACCTCGCGCAGGACGGCACCCTGCCCGGCGGCGACGGCGACCAGCTCTCGAGCTGGGCGCGCCCGCTGGCCTTCGTCGCGCTCGGCCTCGGCCGGCGCCACGGCATGAGCCCGGTGCTCGACGGCTTCGTCGCCGACCTGGCGCAGTCCGCCACGCAGGAGCGCTCCGAGCTCGGCACGGCGGCGCTGCTCTACCAGACGCTCTCGCCCTGTGACGACCTCGCGCGCCTCGCGCGCGACCTCGTCGCCGACGAGGACGCCGATCCGGCCCTGCGCTGCCGGGCCACTGAGACGCTCGGTCAGGCCGGCGACGCGGCCGAGCTGCCGAGCCTGACGCACCTGCTCGGCGACGGCCAGCTCGAGGTGCGCCGCTCGGCGGCGCTCGCGCTGTGCGGGCTGCGGCACTCGCTGGCCGTGCCCGCGCTCGAGACGGCCTACGAGCTCGAGGAGGAGCCCGTCGCACGCGGCTTCCTGCTGCTCGCGGTGGCGGAGCAGGGCGGCGACGGCGCGCGCGAGTTCCTCGTCAAGGCCGCTCGCGGCGGTCCGCAGGCGGCGCGTCCCTGGGCCGCGCTCGGCCTGGGGCTGCTCGCCCGCTCGCTCGACGAGCCCGGCGACGCCTCCCAGCAGAAGGCGCGCGCCGCGATCTGCACGACGCTGCGCGAGGGCCTGAGCACCGAGGCCAACCACTCGGCCATCGGCGCCTGGATGCTGGCCGCCGGCATCGCGCGCGACACGCAGGTCGTGCCGCCGCTGCGCGACGCGATGATCCGCAGCAAGGACCAGCGCCTGCGGATGTTCGCGGCGCTCTCGCTGGCCATGATCGGCGACACCGAGAGCCGGCCGCTCATGCTCGAGCAGCTCGAGCTCGAGCAGGCGCCGCTGGCCATCATCGGCCTGACCCAGGCCCTGGGCGCCTTCGGCGTCGCCGAGGACGGGCCCGCGCTCGTCGAGGCCGTGCACGAGATGCGCGCGCCCTCCACGCAGGCGCTGCTCGCGGTGGCGCTGGCCTTCCACGGCAGCGAGTCGGCGGTGACCGGCCTCATGGCGGTCGCGCGCGACGAGTCGGCCTCTTCAGCCGCACGTGCCGCGGCCGTCGACGGCCTCGGCCTGCTCCTCGACCGTCAGCCCGGGCTCATGCTCCAGGAGGTCGCCGCCGACTCCAACTTCAGCGTGTTCCCGGACTGGGTGAACGGGATGCTGACGGGGTTCACCCTCTAGGCCGCGGCCAATCGGGCCGGGCTTCGCGTCGCGCGGCCTCGATCGACGCGGCCTGAGTTGCGGTTGCTGAGAAGCGCTGCGGCGGTCCCGGCGGGCTTCGTTGGTGGGGGCTCGCGGGCCGCGGAGCGGCGCGGCCGGGGGTGCCTGCGGCCCGACAATCTGCAGCCCGTCCGTGTTGCGCCCGCACGGGCGCTCCAGCATCGCGGCTCGTTCCCGGGCGCAACACGGCGGGCGAAGCCGTCGGGCCGAGGCACCCCCAGGCCAGCCGCGCAGCGGCCCACAACCCCTACCAGCTGTAATGCACGGTGTACGTCACCACCTGCTCGCCGTCGGGCGGCACCGTGACTCGGAACTCGATCGTCTGGCTGTCCTTCTTGCCGAACTCGGCGCTGCTGGTCTTGATGTCCCAGTTCGTCCAGCGGTAGAGGTGCTCGACGACCCGGAACTCGACCGCGGTCTTCTTGTGGTTGCGCAGCGTGATCTCGAAGGACTCGTCGATCCAGTCCTCGTCGTCGTTGACGCGGAAGTCCTTGCGCACGCGCTCGCCGACGAGGTCGAAGGCGTTGCCGGTGTAGAGGCGCACGGTCTCGTCCTTGGGGGTGTGATCGATCACGTTCTCGCCGGTGAACTCGAGCTGGCCGTCGGCATCGCGCGTGTAGAAGCGCACCGTGCCCTTGGGCAGCGGCAGCCCGAGGCCGTTCTCCTCGCTGTTCACGAACTCGCGCATGACCCAGACCTTCTTGTTGCTCTGGGTGCCGTAGTCGGGGTTGTTGCGCAGCGAGGCGGAGTCCCAGCCGTTCCACTGGTTGGGGTCGATGGCCGCGCCGTCGTAGACGTAGAGCCGCTGCGACTTCACGCCCTCCCCGCGCACGAACTCGACCTGCTTGGTCTCGTCGTCGTGCAGCGTGGTCGGCCGCGCGAGCGTGTAGAGGTGGAACTCGTCGAAGGCCTTCTCGGTGACCGGCGCGCCCAGGCGGCTGTCCATCTCCATGGCCTTGGCTGCCATCATCCGCCCGGCCGCGGCCTGCGGCTGCACCTTGTTCACGTCGCCGGCCATGAGCTTGATCGTCGCGTCGCGCCAGGTCTTGCCGCACTGGTTCTGCATCGTGATCCAGCCCACGAGGTCGAGCGACTCGCCCGACTCGGGCGCGACCGCGTTGTAGTCGGCCTCCCAGGTCAGGCCGCCGGTCACGTAGGCCAGCTCGGCCTGCAGCTCGCCGGGCTGGTCGGTCTGCAGCAGCCAGTGCAGCGTGGGCTCGAGCACGGTGTCGTCGGACAGCGAGGGGAACAGCGGCAGGCCGGGCAGGCTGAAGCGCAGCTTCCCGTCGACCTCGATGATCGGCTGCGTGCTGGTTCCCGGCTGCGGCGGGCGCCAGTTGCCCCACTGGTCGTAGCCGCCGAGCTGGCTGGGCGGCACGTAGCCGCTGCGCACGATGCGACCGGGCACGATCAGCTCCTGGCTGTCGCGCACGACCTGGAAGTCGATCGTCTGGCCCTCGAAGAGCGAGAGCAGCAGCTCCTGGCTGACCGGGTCGTTGCGGTAGTTCTGCTCGAGCACCGCGAGGGCGCGCCGGCCGGTCGGGTCGCGCAGGATGACCGAGTCGGGCTCGAGCGACGTGGTCATGCCCGTGACCGCGACGTGGTTGACACCCGACGCGAGGTCGAGGCTGATCAGCTCGCGCGCGACGGCGAAGTCGCCGTTGTAGATCGTCAGCGCCGGCGCCCCGGCCGACTTCGCCGGCCGCGCCGGCAACTGTGCCGCGGCCGCGACCTGCGGCGCGGGCGCGGGCTTCGGGGCGCGTGCGGCGCGCGCGGGCGGGGCCGGCGGCTCGGGCGCGGCGCCGGAGCAGGCGAAGAGGAGCAGGGCGGCGAGCGGCGACGCGTTCATGGCGGAGATCCTCCGGGTGGACATCATGCGGAGCGGCGAGGCGGGCTGCCAGCCGGACCGCCACGACGTCCGAGGGGCGTCCGTCTTAAGATGGCCGCGTGCCCCGCGTCGAGTTCGCCGCCGTCGGCAAGCGCTTCGGCGGCACGCGGGCGCTCGACGCGGTGAGCCTGACGGTCGAGAGCGGCGAGTGCCACGCGCTCGTCGGCGAGAACGGGGCCGGCAAGTCGACGCTCGGGCGCATCCTGGCCGGCATCCACGCGCCCGACGAGGGCACGCTCGCTCTCGACGGCCGGCCCCTGCGCCTCCGCTCGCCGGCCGACGCGCGCGCCGCCGGCGTGGCCATGGTGCACCAGGAGCTCGCCTTCTGCCCCGACCTCTCGGTGGCCGAGAACCTGGTGCTCGGCGCCTGGCCGCGCCGCGGGCCACTGCAACTCTTCGTCGACCGGCGCGCCATGCACGAGCTCGCGCGCCGCCGGCTGGCCGAGATCGGCGCGACGCTCGACGTCGCCGCGCCGCTCTCGTCGCTGAGCACCGCGCAGGAGCAGCTCGTGCAGGTCGCGGCGGCCGTCGGCACCGGCGCGAGCACGCTGATCTTCGACGAGCCGACGAGCTCGCTGACCCCGGCCGAGACCGAGCGCCTGCTGGCCCTCGTCGGCCGGCTGCGCGCGCGCGGCGTGACGATCCTCTACGTGACGCACCGGCTCGCGGAGGTCGAGGCGCTGGCCGACCGCGTCAGCGTGCTGCGCGACGGCCGGCTCGTGGCCACGCTGCCGCGCGAGCAGGCCCAGCCCGCCGCGCTCGTGCGCCTGATGATCGGCCGCGACGTCCCGGCCGCCGACTCGCGCGCGCCGGCGCCCGTCGAGGCCGGCGCCGCCGTGCCCGGCGAGGCCGCCGTGCCGCTGTTGAGCGTGCAGGGGCTGAGCTCGCCCGGGCGCTTCGCAGACGTCTCCTTCAGTCTGCGCGCCGGCGAGATCGTCGGGCTGGCCGGCCTCGTGGGCGCGGGCCGCAGCGAGCTGGCGCGCGCGCTCTTCGGGCTCGACCCCGCGGCGCGCGGCGCGGTGCGCGTCGACGGCGCGCCGCTGCGCCTGGGGTCGACGCGCGCGGCCATCGCGGCCAGCCTGGCACTGCTGCCCGAGGACCGCAAGCGCGAGGGCCTCGTGCTCGGGCTGGGCGCGCGCGCGAACTGGTCGCTGCCCGTGCTGGCCCGCCTGCCGCGCTGGGGCGGGCGCGCGCTCTCCGCGCTGCGCCTCGTCGACCGCGGCGCCGAGCGTCGCGCCGCCGTCGCCGCGCTCGCGGCCGTCGGCGCCACGCCGGCCTCGGTCGAGCGCCCGGTCGCCGCGCTGAGCGGCGGCAACCAGCAGAAGGTCGTGCTCGCGCGCTGGCTCTCGACCGGCGCGCGCCTGCTCCTCGTCGACGAGCCGACGCGCGGCGTCGACGTCGGCGCCAAGGCCGCGATCCACGCGCTGCTGCGCGAGCGGGCGCGCGCCGGCGCCGGCCTGCTGCTCGTCTCCTCCGAGCTCGAGGAGCTGCTCGCGCTCTCCGACCGCGTGCTCGTCATGCGCGCGGGCCGCCTCGTCGGCGAGCAGCCACGCGCGGTGGCCACCCAGGAGTCGCTGCTGCGCCTGATGGCGGGCGTCGAGGGCTAGAAGGGCGAGGTCGCTGCCAGCCCGTCGCTCGCCGACCACTCGCCGTCGTGCGGCACCCAGGCCTGCAGCCAGACCGTGAAGCCCGCGGGCGTGTCCTTGGGCCAGCGGCCCGACACCGTCACCTGCCCCTCGGCGTCCGCGAGCGGGAAGCCGAGCACGACGTCGGGACGCGGCACGAGCAGCGTGCCGCCGAAGGGCTCGACGAGCGGCGCCGAGCCGGCGACGAGGATCGACCGCGAGCCCGGCACGAGGTGGCTGACGGTGAGGTGCAGCAGGGTGCCGGGCGTCGGGATGCCCTGGCCGAAGATGCGCGGCTGGCCGACGCGGCCTTGCGCGCCGGCCGCGATGCGCGTCCAGTGGGTCTCGGGGGCACCGGTCACGCGCACCGCGAGCGGCACCGAGGACGCATCGAGCACCGCGGCTGCGGCCGCCGCGCCCGAGCACGGCTCGGTGTCGTCGTAGGACAGCCCGCCGGCGGCGCCGATGCCGGCCTGGCCCCAGGGCCCGGACAACGGGCTGCCGCGCTGCGCTGTCACGTGCGCGACGAGCCGGTACAGACGGTCGCGCCGCAGCGGCAGGTCGGCGGCGAGGTGGCTGCGCGCGTTGCGATCCGAGGTCGTCGCGGCCAGCGCTCCGGCGCGCACCGGCGCGGCCGGATCGGTCACGTCCCAGAGCACGAGGTTGGCGGGCGAGCCGCCGCCGCACTCGACCGGCTCGCCGAGCTGCCCATCGAGCACGATCTCCGCGAGCCGCCGCTCCGCGACGTCGCGCGTGTCGAAGGCCAGGCCGACCCAGTGGTCGGGGCCGGACGCGGGCTGCGGGTCGTCCATCGGCGCGTCGAGCGGCGGCTGCGCCAGCCCGCCGCCCGTCGTGATCAGCGCGGCCGTCGAGGGCTGCTGCGGCTCGGCGTCGATGCGCCCCTGCAGCACGACGCGCCCGCTGCGGAAGACCGTGATCTCGCGCTCGCTCAGGTCGGCGAGGTTCAGGTCACCGAGCAGCGGGTTGACGAGCCGGTCGACGCGGCGCAACCCGCCGCCCGGCGCGGTGAAGTCGACCTGCACGTCGAAGTGCCAGTCCTCGCCCGCGTCGTCCGGCAGCGGATCGGGCGGCAGCGCGAACTGGAGCACGTACTCGTTCTGATTCAGGTAGCCGGCCGAGCTGGCCACGAACTTGCGCCAGCGGTGGCCGCTGCCCTCGCCGTGCAGCACGAGCTCGACCGCCGCGCCGTACTCGGTCTCGAGCCCGCGGTCGAGCGTCTCGCTGTCGCGCATGACCCGCACGCGAACGTGCCGCTTGCCGGCCGGCGGCGTCCCGGGCCCGTAGAGCGTGTTGACGTAGAAGCGCCCCGATTCGCTCCAGTTGCCGAGCGCGCAGTCGAGGTCGCCGTCCTTGTCCCAGTCGCCCCAGGCCGGCGTGGCCGAGAAGATGTGCGCGGGCGGGATCGTGTGCGTCGCGACCTTGAAGTGCCGCGTGCCCTCCTCGAGGAACATGTTCCTCCGGAAGACCTCGCGTGTCGTGAAGTCGACGTCGCCGTCGTTGTCCCAGTCCTCGGCCGAGAGCCCGAGGTCGAGCCCGATGCTCGGGCTGTCGATGAGCGTCTGGTCGAGCTTGAAGAAGGTGCCGTCGCCGCGGCACTCGAAGACGTTCACGCCCAGCGTCACGGCCGTGAACACGATGCCGAGGTCGAAGTCGCCGTCGAGGTCGTAGTCGAAGAAGGCCGCGCCCTCCTCGAGCTTGTTGCCGTGGAGGATGCCCGAGCCGGTGCTCTTCATGGCCTCGAAGAGCGGCACGCCCGGCGTCGAGACGTTGCGGTACAGCGTGCCGTTGCTGTAGAGGTCGATGTCGCCGTCGAAGTCGACGTCGACGAACTGCGCGCCCTCGGGCCGCGCCGCGCCCGGAGGGTTGTCGAGGCCGACCGGCGCGCTCTGCTCGGTGAGGCGGTAGGCGTCGCCCGGGCCGGTGGGCCCCAGGTTGTAGAGGAAGAAGTTGCCCGGGCTGCCGAACGACGACGGGTAGACCGGCAGGAACATGTCGAGGCGGCCGTCGTGGTCGACGTCGCCCCAGCAGATCGTCTCGGAATACGCGTCGCACATCGGCACGTCGACGATCGCCGGGTCGATGGCCACGTCGACGAAGCGCGCGCCGCCCAGGTTGTGCGCGAGGTGGAAGCAGTCGTCGCCGACCGCGACGAGGCGCGGCTCGGTGCCGATGTCGGGCAGGCCGTCGTCGTCGTAGTCGCCGAAGGAGGCGCCGTAGCGCCGGTTCGTCGGCGGCAGCACGGTGTCGTCGAGGTCGGCGACCTCGACCCAGGCCGTGCCGTGGTCGTTGCGCCACAGCCGGCCGGCGTGGCAGGCGAAGACGTCGGGCCAGCCGTCGGCGTCGTAGTCGCCGAAGGAGATGCCGTTCGTCTTGCCGAACTTCAGCCCCTCCGGGGCCTCGGGCGGCATGAAGAACTCGAGCGGCACGTCGACCGCGCCGTCGCGCAGCGCGCCGGCCGGTGCGGCCGCATCGAGCGGCGCCCAGCTCAGGCCCAGGCCCGCGCTGTCGCCGGGCCCCAGGTCGCCCAGGTGCCACAGCCGCCGCGCGATCCCGTCGGGCGCCCGGGGCGCGGCCGGGTCCTCGGGGAAGGTGAAGCCGGCCTCGGGCGCGACGAGCCACTCGCGCGAGTACACCAGGTCGTGCAGCGTGGCCGTGCCGGTGTTCGTGAGCTCGACCGCGACGAGCAGGTAGGGGCCGGCGCGATCGAAGGAGATCTCGGTGCGGACGAGCAGGTCGCCCGCGCGCGCCAGCGACAGCGCGCTGCGGCCGTCGGCCGCGAAGTCGAGCGGCTCGACAGGCGCGCGGCCGGCCCAGTCGGGCCGCGTGCCCGCGCCGGCGAACTCGCTGCGCTGCAGGCCGTCGTGGAAGGCGACGCCGAACCACTCGGCGGGCGCGTCCCGGCCGCCCGGCAGCACGACGCGCGGTCCGTCCAGCGTGCGGGCACCGGCCGGCAGCTCGCGCAGCAGGCCGCGCGCGTCGACGCTCACGACGAAGCCGTCGGCCTCGATCGTCGCGTCGTCGGAGGCGACGCCGGCCGCGCCGCCAGCTGCGCCGCCAGCCCACTGAGTGCAGAGCACGGCCAGGAGCGGGAGGAGCATGCGCGCATTGTCAGTCGTGCCGCCGTGCGAGCAAGCTCATTCGGTGTCCTGGACGGCGGGCGCCGGGGCCGGAATCGCCGCGCTGCCGCGCCGCGAGAGCGCGACGCCGGCGATCACGATCGCCCCGCCCAGCGCCTGCCGCGCGCCGAGCGGCTCGGCCAGCAGCAGCCAGGCGAGCAGCGCGGCGCACAGCGGCTGGAACAGCAGCCCCACGGACGAGAACGACGCCGGCAGCGTGGCCAGCGCCGCGGCGATCAGGCTCTGGCCGAGCACCTGGCTGATCAGCGCCAGGCCGGCGAGCACGAGCCAGCCGCCGCCCGTCGCCGGCAGCAGCGTCTCGCGCGAGAGCAGCGCGGCGAGCAGCAGCGCCGGTGCGCAGGCCGCGCCGGTCCAGACCATGATCGTGGCCGTCGAGCAGCGGCGCCGCAGGTCGGCGACCGCGAGGATGTAGCTGGCGTAGAAGACGGCCGTGAGCAGGCCGAGCGCGTCGCCGGCGAGCGAGCGGCCGGCGGCGGGCGCGAGGGCGGCCGGCTTGCCGCTCATGAGCAGCCACGCGCCGGCGAGGGCCAGTGTCATCCCGCCCAGGAAGCGACGCGTCACCGGCTGGCTGAGCAGCAGCCACCCGCCCAGCGTCACGAAGACCGGCGCGAAGTTCGCGAGCAGCGTCGCGTTCGCGACCGAGGTGAAGCGGATCGACCAGTGCCACACCGCGAGGTCGCCCGCGAAGAAGAGGCCCGCCAGGAGCAGGCGCCGCCGGTCGGAGGCGGCGAGAGCGGCGGGTTCCGCGCTGCCGGCGGCAGCGGCCGGGCCGCGGCGGCGCTCGGCGGCCCGCCACAGAGCGAGCACGGGCAGCGCGAGCGCGATGCGCCAGAAGGCCGTCGCCGACGGGCCGACCTCCGACCAGCGCACGAAGATCGGCGCGAAGGCGATCGCCGCGGCGCCCGAGAACAGCGCGATGAGTGCGGTGCGCGAGTTCATGTCCTCTCTACCGTATCCTCTGCCGCCCATGACCCTCGTCGTCCTGCATGACGTGCACAAGCACTTCGCGGCGCACGAGGTCCTGCGCGGTGCGAGCCTGCAGATCGACCCGGGCGAGAAGCTCGGCCTGGTCGGCCCGAACGGCGCGGGCAAGACGACGCTGCTGCGCCTCATCGAGGGCCAGGACACCTCCGACGGCGGCGAGGTCGCGCTGCGCCGCGGCTGCCGGCTCGGCTCGGTCGCGCAGCGCCCGGAGTTCCCGCCGGGGACGAGCGTGCGCGCCTGGGTCGAGGGCGGCCTCTCGGAGCTGCTCGACGCGCTCGCGGCGCACCATCGCGTCTCGGAGGCGCTCGCGCACCCGGCCGCCGGCGACGACGCCGCGGCGCAGGCACGCTTGCTCGCCGAGCAGGCCGAGCTCGGCCAGCTCATCGAGGTGCTCGGCGGCTGGCACTTCGCGCACCGCGTGGCCCAGGTGCTCGCGGGCGTCGGCCTGCCCGACGAGCTGTGGGAGCGGGACGCGTCCACGCTGTCGGGCGGCGAGAAGAGCCGCGTGGCGCTGGCGCGCGCGCTCGCGGGCGGCCACGAGCTGCTGCTCCTCGACGAGCCCACCAACCACCTCGACCTGGCCGGCATCGAGTGGATCGAGAGCTACCTGCGCGAGCTCAAGGGCGCGGTGCTCGTCGTCAGCCACGACCGCCGCCTGCTCGACCGCGCGGTCGACTCCATCGTCGAGCTCGAGCACGGGAAGCTGAACCGCTATCCCGGCGGCTACACGAAGTACGTCGCGCTGCGCGAGGAGCGCTGGCTGGCCGAGCAGCGCGCCTACGACGAGCAACAGGAGTTCATCCGCAAGGAGCAGGAGTTCATCCGCCGCAACATGGGCAGCCAGCGCACGGCCGAGGCGCGCGGGCGGCGCACGCGGCTCGAGCGGCTCGAGCGCCTGCCGGCGCCGCAGCACGACGTGCGCGCGCCCAACCTCAAGCTGCCGCCGGCGGGCGCGGGCGGCGAGCTCGTGCTCGAGGCCGACGCGGTCGCCGGCGGCTACGACGGGAGCCGGCTCTTCGAGGGCGTGAGCCTGCGCGTGGACAAGGGCGACCGCGTGGGCATCGTGGGCCGCAACGGCGCGGGCAAGAGCACGCTGCTGCGCATCCTCGCCGGGCGCGACGCGCCGCTCGCCGGCAAGGTGCGCCTCGGGCACAAGGCCGTCTGCGGCTACTACGACCAGGAGAGCGCCGGGCTGCTCGAGAGCGGCACGCCGATGACCGAGCTGCGCCGCGACCACCCGCTGATGACCGACCTGGCCGCGCGTTCGTGGCTCGGGCGCTTCCTGTTTCGCGGCGACGCGGTCGAGCGCCCGATCGCCGCGCTCTCCGGCGGCGAGCGTGCGCGGCTCTGCCTGGCCAAGCTCGTGCTCGCCAAGCCCACCTGGCTGGCGCTCGACGAGCCGACCAACCACCTCGACCTGCCCGGCCGCACCGCGCTCGAGGAGGCGCTGTCCGAGTTCGAGGGCGCGCTCGTCTTCGTCAGCCACGACCGCGCCTTCCTCGACGGGCTCGCGACGCACATCGTCGAGGTCGGCGTCGACGATGCGGCCACCGGCCGGGCCGTCGGCACACGCGGCGCGCGGAGCTTCCCTGGCAACTACAGCGCCTGGCGCGAGCGCGCGGTGCAGGAGCGCTCGGAGGCCCAGGCCGCGCGCCGCGAGGCCCGGCGCGACGCGGCGCCGACGGCCGCGCGGGTGGCCGAGCCCGCCACGCCGCGCAAGTCGCGCAACCCGCGCCTGCTCGCCAAGCTCGAGGCCCGCATCATCGCGCTCGAGGACGAGCGCCAGCGCCTGCACGACGACTGCGCCAAGGAGGAGATCTACCGCGACCCGGCCAGGCTCAAGGAGATCGGCCGCCGCATCGCCGCGCTCGAGACCGAGCTCATCGCGGCCTACGCCGAGTGGGAGGACTTTGCCGAGCGCATGTGATAAACCCGGCGGCCCGCGCCGACGAGCGGCCGGGAGCGGAGGTCCGATGCGCGAGCGAGTCCTGCTGCTGGCGGCCGTGGCGCTGGGCGCGTGCTGTCCGCCGCGGGACGGCAGCGTCGCCGTCATCGGCCTCGAGCCGGACGGCGGGATGGATCGCGAGGCCGAGGTCAACGCGATGGTGGCGGCCGGGATCCTGCCGCCGCCGGCCGAGATCGAGGCCTACCGCCCGGTCGTGCAGTCGCTCGTGCACGAGGCGCTCGCCCAGGGCCAGGCCTTCGAGCTGCTCACCTCGCTGTGCACGACCGCGCCGCACCGGCTGTCGGGCTCTCCCGGCGCGCAGGCCGCCGTCGAGTGGGCCCAGCGCACGATGACCGGGCTCGGCCTGCAGAACGTGCGCCTGCAGCCCTGCACCGTGCCGACCTGGGTGCGCGGCGACGTCGCGCGGCTCACCGTGCTCGCGCCGGCGTCGATGGCGGGCCAGCAGCTCCCGATCCTCGCGCTCGGCGGCAGCGTCGCGTCGCCGCCCGGCGGCGCGGAGGGCGAGCTCGTCGAGATCACGAGCTGGGAGCAGATCGACGCCCTGGGCCCCGACGCGCTCGCCGGCAAGATCGCCTTCTTCAACCGCCCGATGGACCCCTCGCTGCTCGAGTATGGCGCGGCCTACGGCGGCGCGGTCGACCAGCGCGGCAAGGGCGCGAGCGAGTCCGCGCGGCACGGCGGCGTCGCGGCGCTCGTGCGCAGCATGACGGCGCGCCTCGACGACGTGCCGCACACCGGCGCCATGCGCTACGCCGACGGCGTGCCCCAGGTGCCGACCGCCGCGGTCTCGACGCGCGGCGCCGAGCAGCTCGCGGCCGCGCTGCGCGCCGGCGAGACGGTGCGCGTGCGCCTCGAGCTCGGGTGCCAGACGCTGCCCGACTCGCCCTCGGCCGACGTGATCGGCGAGCTCGTGGGGCGCGACCATCCCGACGAGGTCGTGCTCGTCGGCGGCCACCTCGACTGCTGGGACGTCGGCCAGGGCGCGATGGACGACGGCGGCGGCTGCTGCCAGGCCATCGAGGCGCTGCGGCTGCTCAAGGCGCTGGGCCTGCAGCCGCGCCGCACGATCCGCGCCGTGCTCTTCATGAACGAGGAGAACGGCGGCCGCGGAGCACGCGCCTACCACGAGGCCGAGAAGGAGGCCGGCGCGCTCGACGAGCACGTCCTCGCGATCGAGTCGGATGGCGGGCCGTTCACGCCGCGCGCCTTCACGACCGACGCCAACCCCCAGGCGCTGCTCGTGCTCCAGCAGATCGGCGCGCTGCTCCGCGAGACCGGGCTGCACGAGGTGCGCAAGGGCGGCGGCGGCGCGGACATCGACCCGCTCACGGCCGACGGCGTCATCGTCATGGGCTACTCGCCCGACGGCCAGCGCTACTTCGATCTGCACCACTCCGAGCGCGACACGCTCGAGCAGATCAGCCCGCGCGAGATCAACCTCGGCGCGGCCTGCATCGCGGCCATGGCCTACATCGTGGCCGACCGTGAGGAGCCGCTGCCGCGCAACGTGCCGCCCGAGGCGAAGCCGGAGCGCTAGGCGCGGACGGCGGCGGTCCACCGCTCGGCTTCGGTGCCGCGCGTCCAGAGCCGCACGCCGCGTTGCGCCAGCTCGTCGTGCAGTCGAGGCAGGTCGATCCAATCCGGAAGCGGCAGCAAGCCGCGGGCGCCGAGCTCGCCGCGCGCCAGCAATCCCGCCGCCACCGCGGGCAGGATGGCGGGGATGATCTCGCCGTGCTCCTCCCGGGACACCGCCAGGCTGGCCTCGCGGCCGTCGCCCCACGCCGTCACCATCATGGCGCCCTGCGTCGTGCCGAAGGGGCCGGCAAAGGCGATGACGGCCCGGCACAGCGGCACGAGGCGCCGCAGCGCTGCGGCGCCCAGCCAGCGCCGGAGCGGGCGGAGCGCGCCCATCGCCCGGTTGAGCGCGTCCAGCTCGGCGCCGATCTTGAAGTGCACGCTCTGCGTCCCGAAGTGCAGCGGCTGGATGAAGTAGTCCGCGATGTCGACGACGGAGTAGACGTGGCGCGGCCCGAGCGGCGGCGGGAACTCGACCGACTCCCGCTCCGACCAGCCGGTGATCTCGGCCCGACCGCCGCAGCGCGGCACGCGCATCGACTCGCCCACGGTCGCGAGCAGGCACTCGAACGACCCGGGCCCGCGCCGCAGCCGAGTGCCGGGCGTGATGCAGATCCGCACGCTGTCGATCCGCGGCACGGAGCGCGACGCCTGCCGAGTGAGCAGCGACGACATCCCGGGCACGACCGAGCACCCGACCAGCGCCGTGATGCCGGCGCGCTCGATGGCGTCGTGGAGCGCGTGGGCCCGCTCGACGAAGTCGCGATCGTCCGCCGCGTCCACGTAGTGCACGCCGTGGGCGATGCAGCGTTGCAGGATCGTGAGCGGCATGCCCTGGAACGGCCCAGCGCAGTTCACGGCGACGTCGGCGTCGGCCAGCGCGCGATCGACGGCCGCCGGATCGTGGAGATCGGCGATCCAGGCCTGCAGCCGGTTGCGGTCGCCGCGGAAGGCCTGCAGGGACGGCCGCCGCGAGGCGACGCGGACCAGCGCCTCGCTGCGGTCGAGCAGGTCCTGCACGACCAACCGGCCGAAGAAGCCGTTGCCTCCGAAGACGACGATGCGCGCTCGGCCCGAAGCGGGCGCGGGGCGACGATAGCCCTCCTGCTCGAGTGCGTATTCGCGCTCGAGCAGCGCCGTGTCGTCTCGGAGGATGTCCTGCTTCTGGCGCAGGAACAAGG
>Ga0207428_10003719_pt1 | contig 14651 bp, 10 predicted proteins | sample RhiMethybrSRZTD1_FD_187600 | JGI IMG/M metagenome (GOLD analysis project Ga0207428, IMG submission 187600) | Populus rhizosphere microbial communities from Tennessee, USA - Rhizosphere MetaG P. TD hybrid SRZTD1 (SPAdes) (version 3) | ecosystem: Host-associated > Plants > Roots > Rhizosphere >...
CTGTCTACCTCCTCTTCGCGATCGGGCTCACGGTCCTCGAATGGATCGTGCGCGAGAATCCGCAGGTCGAGCACAGCCTCCAGGCGCATTCCACCGAGCCTCACCTGCTCACGCATTTCGATCAAGGCGCGGCGTCGTTCCAGCGCCGCCTCGAGCTGATCGCATCCGCGAAGCAATCGATCGCCCTCGAATTTTTCATCTACAACGTCGATGAAGCCGCGCGCCTCCTCACGCAGGCGCTCATGAAGAAATCGCGGGAAGGTGTGGACGTGCGCATCCTCGTCGATTTTTCGGCGCCCGTCTTCGCGCTCAAGCCCGCCTACGCGCGGTTGCTTGGCGAGGCCGGCGTGCAGGTGCGCTATTACAACACCAGCGCCGTCTATCGGCTGGTCAGCATCCAGCATCGCTCGCATCGCAAGCTCCTGATCATCGACGGCGCCACCGTGCTGACCGGCGGCCGCAACGTCGCCAACGATTACTTCGACCTCTCCGATCACTACAACTTCCTCGACTCCGACCTCGAGATCTCAGGGCCGATCGCAAAGACGGTGCTGGAGAGCTTCGATGTGTATTGGACTTCGCACCTCGCCAGCGAGCCCGTGACCGACACGACTCCGGATGCCGGGGCGGCGAAATTCGTGTTGCCAGACAACGGCGACGCCGCGTTGATCGAGAAGCTGCGCGTCACGGGCGAATCGTACCGTCAGTCTCACAAGGCGCACGAATGCCGTGACCTGCGCTTCGTCACCGATTTCCCGAACCACGGGGAAGCGAGCCGCAATGTGTTCAACGCGATCGTGGAGGAGCTCGGCCGCGCGAGACACGAAGCGGTGGTGGAATCACCGTACTTCGTGATTAAAAGCGGCGGCTACGCCGTGCTCGAAGATCTGCACAAACGGGGAATAAGCGTGCGTGTGCTGACCAACAGCCTCGCGTCCACGGACGCGTCCTACGCCGTGGGCGCGCTCTATCCCTGGCTTGGTTCACTGGCGAAGACGGGCCTCACGCTCTCCGCCTATGGCGGCAAGCCATTGCCCGGCCAGAGCACCGATCTGGGCGGCGGGACGCCGCGTTGGGGCGTGCATTCCAAGCGCGGCGTGATCGACGGCGACACCACGGTGCTCGGCACTTACAACATCGATCCCCGCTCCGCCAACCTCAACTCCGAGCTCATCGTGGTGTGTCGCGGGCAGAAGGAGCTCGCCGCCGAAGTGCTGGCCAGCATCGCCGCGCGCGAGACCGGATCCGTCAGGGTGATCGAGCGCGGAGTGATCGTGCAACGCTCTGCCCTTCTTGGCGAGTCGCCGCTGGGACAGCGGATCCGATTTCTGCTGGAGATGCCGGTCGCGAATCTGTTCGACTTCCTGCTCTAAGAAATCCGCTGTTCTAATCTCGGCTCATCCGTATTCCTCTCATGAGTACGCGCCCTCGCTGTTTTGCGCGATTCGTGCGCGATTCGAGGGCGGCACACTCCTTGAAGCAATCGGGATCAGATGCCGCGCCCGCGCCGTGCGACCAACCCCCGCGCGAGAGGAGTGGAAGCCATGGATGCGAACCGCGTGAAGATCATCGCCGTCAGCCTCGTCGCACTCGGGACGATGAGCGCGCCGGCGGTCAGTTCCGCACAAAGCTATCGATACGCGAACGACGCTCAGCCCGCAGTGGTCGTGGAATGCGGACCGGGTCAGCGCGCGGTTCTCGAGCAGCGGCGCGTTGACAGCGGCACGCAGCTGGTCGCGCGATGCGTGACGGCGCGAGCCACACGAGTCGACCGCACGCCGAAGCGATCGAAGACGAAGACCGCGCTGATGATCGCCGGATCGACCGCCACCGGCGCCGGCGTCGGCGGCGCACTCAAGGGCAAGAAAGGCGCGCTGATCGGCGCCGCGGTTGGCGGCGGGGCGGCGAGCATCTACGAGTCGGCGAAACGCCGATAGCGATCAGGTGATTCATCGTCGTCGCTACTTGGGGTATAAGAAGCGGCCCCCTCCCCCAAGGAGAGACGACGATGAGACTGTCCCAACGAGGAATGTTGTACGCCTCTGCCCTGGTGGTTGCCTGCGCCGCCGCCGCAGGCATCACCTATGCCCAGGTCACAGGCGGCGTGATTAACGGGTGTTACAAGAGCCAGAACGGTCAGCTGCGGGTCAGCGATACCTGCTTGCCGAGCGAGACCGCGATTTCGTGGAACCAGATCGGCCCGCAAGGAATCCAGGGCCCGCAAGGCGCACAGGGCGAGCCGGGGCCGGCCGGGCCGATCGGCCCGTCGGATGCGTTCGATGGCTATCGCCCGGTCGGCGCCGACATCCCTGTCACGGGCACCAACGCGGCCCGCACGCGAGTACTCACGTTCAGCATTCCCGCCGGCTCGTTCGCGATCACATCGAAGGTCAACGTCTCTGGGGCCACCACCGGCGGCGGCCTGGTGCACTGCGTCACGCAGACGACGAGGGGCTACTTCGACATGGGCATCTCGAGCATCGGCCCGAACGCCGGAGAAACGCTCGAAGCGACGCTGACCGGAACGTTCGCCGCCATCGAGCCCATCCCCGGCCAGTTGACCATCGACTGCTGGCGGATCAACGGCGTGGGCAATCCGCCGGTCGTCGGTTTCGCGGAATCCGTCGCGATCAAGGTTGGCCACGCGAGCGTCGTCATCGGATCGTAGAACGTGAGGGTGGACGGGCACACCTTCCTGCTCCGTCCACCCTCGCGACAAAGTGCGGCCGATTACAGCGAGTTCAAGAAGGCGATCAGCCGGTTCTTGTTCGTCGTGCTCAGCGCGTTGTAGTTGTTGATCACGCTCGTGGCCTGGCCGGCGTGACGAAGGATCGCCTCGTTGCGCGTCAGCGATTCGCCGTCGTGCATCAAGCGGTTTCTCGTTCGCATTCCCCAGAGCGCGGGCGTGCGCACCTGGTTCCGCGTCCCCTGTCCGCCGTTCTGCACGATCCCATCGCCGGTGCCCACGTCGTGCAGCAGGAAGTCGCTGAACGGGTGGATGCGCTTGTTGCCCAACGCGGCTGGCACGACGAGCTCGCCGCCGTTGATCACCGTTCCAGGCGGCGCGGTGACGATGTTCCGAACGTGGCAGGTGCCGCAGCCGATGGAATCGAAGAGTTGCGAGCCCGCGATGACATCGGCGGTGTTGACCAGCGCGGCATCGCGCGGCGGCGCCTTGGTGGCGCGCATGAACGCCGCGAACTCCTCGATGTCTTCGCCGTCCTCATCCTCTGGATCCGCAACCTGATCGAACGCGGCGACGGAATTGCCGTTGGACGTGTTTTCATTGGGTTGCAACGGACTGGTGATGCCCATTTCGTTCAAGTAGGCGTCGGCCGCGAACGAGAGCAGGCTCGCGTGCTGGTTCTTCCATCCGAACCGGCCGCCGCGCAGCGTGCCGCCTGCCTCGAGTACCGGCACCTGGATGAACGTGCCTCGCAAGGCCGCCGGCTGGCCGTTGGCGATGGCGACGAGCGTATTGCTGTCGATCGCTTCGACGAAGCCGTCGCCGAGCACGTTGAGCGACGTCCGGAACGTGCGCACCTCGTTTCCGCCCAGCACGCGCTCCTGGATGGACGCATCGATGGCGCGATCGTTGATCAGCGACCCGCCCACATGATCCTGGAAGATGATGCCGGTGAAGTGGCCGGCGCGGAGCTCGGTGACCTGGCTGATGGCCCCAACGGCGGGATTCGCGTGGCACGCCACGCACGAATCCGCATTGAAGACCGGACCCAGGCCAGTGGCGGCGACTTCGATTTCCTCGAATTCCGCGCGCGCCTCGTCGAATTCCGCTTGAGTCACGAATCCATTAGTGAGATTGTCGAAGCCGGTCGGCGCTTCCGTGATTCCTGTTTGACCGATCGCGGTCGTTGAAAAAATGATCGATACCGCCCACGCCACAGCCAACGCGGCGCAGAGATTCCTGAAGGTCTTGTTCACAGCACACCCCCCTGAAACGCGGGTCTCCCGAATTGCGAGTCTGAGCGCGGTAACCCTAGTGCAGTGCAAACGTGACATCAAGAACCAATGGCGTGCGATCGATTACAAATCGAGCGGCGCGCGATCGGTGGAAGGGTCGTGACGACCTTCAAGTCGTATTAAGAGGTCTCGTTACTTTTCGATCGTTGCAGGATTAATGACGACGTGCTTGATCTTCTCGCGCCGCCATGTGTAGGTGATGTGCACCTGGCCGTCGCGCGACTGGATCATCGCGGGATACGAGTACTCGCCCTGCGTCTCGTCTTCGAGCAGCGCCGCCTGTTGCCACGCCTTGCCGTCGCTCGATACTGCGAGTGCGAGCTTCGCGCGCGATGTGGGCGACGGGTTGTAGATCAGCAGGAAGCGTCCGTCGGCCAGGCGGAGCGCATCGATCCCCGCGCTCGGGTTCGGCAGCGGCGTCGCCGTCATTTTTCCCCACGTCACACCGCCGTCCTTCGACCACGCCTCGGCAATCACTCGTTGGCGACTCCGTAAGAGAATCTGCAGCTCGGTCGCCGAGTGAACGAGAATCGCCGGCTGAATCGCGCCGAATTCCTCCTTCGCATTCAGCGGAGCGCTCTTCTGCCACGCGGCCGCGGACGCCAGCCCCTTCGCATCCCACGGGCCGCCGAAGCGTTCCATGTGCGCGACCCACCCATCGTCTTCCGTGCTGGATCCTGCGAGCATCACGCCTGGAGAGATCTCAATCGGCTTCGCGCGAATCGGTCCGAGAATTCCTGTCGGCAATGTGATCGCCGCGGACCACGTGTGGCCGCCATCCGCCGACGTGCGCGCCATGCCCCACCATTGCGACGGGCTTGGGCCGACCTTGTAGAAGAGGACGAGCGGTCCGTTCGACGGTTGGAACAACACCGGATTCCAAGTCGGATGCCGCGTGCCGTCGGCCTGGACCCCATTCGCAACTTCGACTGGTGCCGTCCACCCTGAGGCGCCGCGACGCGACACCCAGATCCCGACGTCCGGATCGCGTTCGCGCGTGCCGCCGAACCAGGCGGCGACGAAACCGTCGCGCGTCTCGACAATCGTCGACGCGTGCGACGAAGGAAACGGCGCCTTCTCGAAGATGAATTCCGATTGCATCGCGAGCGACAGCAGGATCACGTTAAGCATGACGAGGTCTCATGAATCTGGCGGTGCCGAACAGCAGCAGCGAGCCGACCAACAGGTAGATGACGGAGCTCGCACTGATCGCGGCACTCATGCCATAACGCTCCGACGCCATCGCGATCGCGATCGGCGCAAACCCGCCGCCCACCCACCCGGCCGCGTTCATCACGCCGACGGCGGTCGCGCGCAGCCGCGCTGGCACCACGTCGTGCAGCGACGCCCAGATGTTCGCATCGTACAGCCCTTTGCAGTAGCCGAATCCTGCGAGGGCCAGAACGAGAATCGGCACCGAGAGCGTCCATCCGGTGATGAAAATGAACGGCACTCCCGCCATCAATCCAATCGCCTGCGTCATCATCCGCCCGCCGGGGCGGCGCCGGGCGAGCCGATCCGCGAGCACGCCGCCGCTGATCACGCCCAGCACTGAAGCGATCTGCAGGTAGAACGTGCTGCTGAACCCGGCCGCGGCGAGACTCATGCCGAATTTCCGATTGAGGAACGACGGCATCCACGTCAGGACGATCGAGGCGACGAAATTCGCGCCGATGAAGACCGCGATCAGGATCAACACCATCGGCGTCTTCAGGATGGTGGCGATGCCGGCCACCGGCGAGGAGCCCTGCAAAGGCGGCTCGCTGCGCGCCGGCTCGCGCAACCAGACGATGAGCGCGAGGCCGAGCATCGTGCCGAGCGTGCCGAACAGGTAGAAGCTCGATCGCCATCCCATCGACTGCCCCATCACGCCGGCGACCGTTCCCCCAGCAATGGTGCCCGCATAGACGCTCGATTGATGGATCGACATCGCGCGCGAGCGCGTGTCGGTACCGTGATAGTCGCTCAGCATCGACATCGAGGCGGGAAAGTAGAACGCCTCGCCGAGCCCTTCGAGCGCGCGGCAGATCACCAGGTGCGAGTAGCGCGTCGAGAGCGCCGTCGCCACCGTGATCGCGGACCAGAAGATCAGGCCGCCGATGATGACGCTCTTGCGAGCGTAGCGATCGCCGACGATGCCGGCGAGCGGCGCCGCGGCGGCGTAGACCCACATGAACGAGGCGCCGACGATGCCGAGTTGTACGTCGGTCAAGCCCATCTCCGTCTTCAAGAGCGGGAAGATCGAGTAGATCGCCTGACGGTCCGCGTAGTTGAAGAAGCAGACGAGCCACAGGAAGGCGACCACGGCCCATTTGTTCACCGGGCCGTATCCTACTCCGGCTGCTGAACATTCCCGGGTGGGGCGCGGTTTACTACCCGCAGGCGGGTCTCATGGAAACCCTGAGATAGTCCCGCTTGAAGCGCAGCCATACGCGACCTCATCTGCACGCAGACGAACGACGACTATGATCGGGAACGGAGCCGATACGCACGCGCCTGCCAATCGCTCATCGGCTCCGGAGAATATTCATGTCACGTCGTCTGACGCTCCTGCTTTGCGCCTTCACCCTGGCCGCCGGATGTGCTCGCGATCCTGAGCGGTCTTCAGCCACATCGCCGACGGCGCTGTCAGCGCCGCAGCCTGGCTCACTCGTCGGGCCCACGTCCGTCGCGCCCGGCGGCGTCTCTGGAAAGTTCGACGTCTCGTTTCCGCCTCGCAACGAGTCGTTCGATTTCCGCAACCAGCTCGAAACGAAATATCAGACCAGCCTTGGCCGCAGTGCGGCGCCGACCTATGTCGATCGTGAGGGCGAGGTGGTGTGGACGCAGGAATACATGCGCTACCGCACCAACGGCTGCGACCACAACAGCGCGACTCAACGCGTGATGGCGCAAATCGACGGACAGCCGGCGGGACAGGTGTGCGGAGCGCCGCCAGACGGCTTGATCGCCTTTCCGCCGCGCACCGACTCATTCGCGTTCCGCCAGCAGCTGGAAACCAGGTACCAGCAGTTCGGCCGCGGCTTCAGCCAGTCAACCGTCGACGCTGAAGGCGGCGTGGTCTGGACGCAGGAATATCTGCGATACCGCGTCAACCAATGCGACCACCCCACCGCGGTTCAGAAGGTGTTCTCGCAAATCGACGGCGGCCCCGTCACGCCAACGTGCTTTGTGCCGCCGTGCCTCTTCACCGTCACGCCGAACACGCAAAGCATCCCGGCTGCGGGTGGCACGTTTAGCACCGTCGTCACCAAGACCTCGGGCGGCGACTGCACGTTCTTTTCGGAGAGCCTCGGCTCGTTCGTGTCGCTCGTGAGCGGAACCACCGGCTCCGCTGAGAAGACCACGCTGACCTACTCGGTCGCGCCAAACCCCGGAGGCGCACGATCCGCCCTGATTCGCATCCGCTGGACCAACAACTCGACGCTGCTCGAGATCAACCAGGCGGGGAACGACGTCGCCTTCACCATGACCGACCCGAACAACGCACCGGGGCCGACGACGACCTGTTTGATCAAAGCGGTGGCGGGGACGCCGTGCGTGTTTGTGGCGACGGGGACCGTTGCGGAGCCCGCAACCTACTCGTGGGCGGTCAGCTATACATACGGCGGCACGATCACGCACAACCAGGCCGGCCCCAGCCCGAACTTCCAGTTCACGCAGACCTGCGGCGGGCCCGGATCCACGGCAGGCGGCACCGAGACGGCATTGAACGTGACGTTGACGATCACCGATGCCAACGGTGTCGTGCGGACCTTCCAGTCGGGAATGGACAACCAACCGCCGCTGATCATCAAGTTCTTCACCTGTTGATCCCAACGTCTCCTGTTGACATTCCACATGAGTTCGGACCATGCTCATGTGGAATTTCCACAGGAGCGTGGCCGGCGTGCATTCCAAGCTCGACATCCTTCAGGGCACCCTCGACCTCATGGTGCTGAGGACGCTCGCCACGCTCGGCGCGCTGCATGGCTACGGCATCGCCCGGCGCATCGAGCACGTCAGCGGCGATCACGTGATCCTCAACCAGGGGACGATCTACACCTCGCTGGTTCGACTCGAACAGCGCGGATGGATTCGGTCGAAATGGGGCGTCTCGGAGAACAACCGCCGCGCGCGCTTTTACAGCATCACCAGGACCGGTGAGAAGCAGCTCGTCGCCGAGACCGAAAACTGGGAGAGGCTCGCCGCGGTGATGGGCCGCGTGCTCGCCGACGAAGGACAGACGCGATGAGGCGCGCGCTTCGCACCCTCGCCGCTCGCGCCTGGGCCCTGCTCCATCGTGATCGGCTCGATCGCGAATTCGACGAAGAGCTGACCACGCACCTCGAGCTGTTGATCGACGAGGGACGCCGTGCCGGATTGTCAGACGAGGCGGCGCGGCGCGAGGCGCTGCGGAAACTCGGCCAACCCAACTCGATCCGCGAGCGGCATCGCGATCAGCGCGGCAGCCGGGCACTCGATGTCCTCACCCAGGATGCGGGGTATGCCCTGCGTATGCTTCGGAAGAGCCCGGCCTTCACGGCGATCGCCACGCTTTCTCTCGCGCTCGGCATCGGCGCCAACACGGCGCTCTTCAGCCTCGTTGACAGCCTGCTGCTGCGCTCGCTGCCCGTGCGCGATCCCGATCGACTCGTGCAACTGCGCTACGGAGCCGGGCCCGCAGGATTCAAGAAGATCTCCCCGTTCTTTTCGCAGACACAGTTCGATTACTTCCGAGAGCACAACGAAGCCTTCTCCGAGCTCGTCGGCTTTGCGTCACTCGATCGCCCGCTCGTGACGATCGACGGCGCAACAGAGGCCGATCCGCACGTCGATCAGATCTCGAACAACTTTTTCCGGGATCTTGGTGTCACGCCGATCGCAGGACGCGCTCCGGAGACCTCCGACGACGCGGTGGCGATCCTCAGCTATCGCTTCTGGCAGGACCGCTTCGGTGGCAGAGCCGAGGTGCTGGGCCGGACCATCACGATCGACCGCCAGCCGTTTGTGATCATCGGCGTCGCTCCGCGCCGCTTCTTTGGCGTGGCCCTCGAAAGTGATGCCGCCATCTGGATCGCCAATCGCGCGCCGATGGCGCAGCAGGTCATCGCGCGGATCAAGCCGGATGTCAGTGCCACGCAGGCCCAGGCCGGCGTGCAAGTGATGCTCAATCAGCTCGCGCAGGAACAGGGCGAGCGCGCCGATCGCGTCGGGCAGGCCGAACTGGTGCCGGCCGGCAAGGGGCTGTCGCAACTGCGCTCGCAGTACGAACGTCCGCTGCTGGCGCTGACGGCATTAGTCGTCGTCCTCCTGCTGATCACGTGCACCAACATCGGCAATCTGTTCATGGTGCGACACGCTGCGCGCAAAAGAGAGCTGGCGGTGCGGGTGGCGCTCGGCGCCCATCGATCGCGGCTCGTCCTCCAATACCTTGTCGAGAGCGTGATCCTCGCGGCGATCGGCGGCACGCTGGGCTGGGTCTTCGCGCGTTGGGGCGTGGCGATTCTCCTCTCGATGCTGCCGCTGCCATTCGTGCCCTCAGCGCTGATCTTCAACGGCGATTGGCGCGTGGTCGCGTTTGCCGTCGCGACCTCGCTCTTGAGCGCGCTGCTGTTCGGGCTGATGCCGGCGTGGCGCGCCGGAGAAATCAACCTTGGAATGCTGCGCGCGAACGAAGGCGGCGGTGCGCCGAGAGCGAAACGCCTGAGCGGGGTGTTGATTGCGTGTCAGGTGGGACTGTCGGTCCTGCTGCTCGTCGGCGCGGGGCTGTTCGTGCAGACGCTGCGGAATCTGTCGAGTGTCGACCTCGGATTCAATCCCGATGGCCTGCTGCAGATCTTGATGGACACGCGCGCGGGCGGCTACCGGCAGGGACAGGTCGGCGGCGTCTACAATCAGCTGCTCACTCGTCTTACCGGCATACCAGGCGTGCATTCGGTGACCGCGGTGCGTAACCCGCTGATGCGCGGCCTGATGAGCCGCGCTCACTACGACATTCCCGGCGTGGAGCTCGCACCGGACGAGTCATGGGATGCGGCGCAAGTGAGCCCGTCATTTTTTGACACGATGGGGATTGCGCTCGTCAGCGGGCGTACGTTCACCGACACCGATGCCACACGCGATCAGTTCCCGGTCATCGTCAGCGAGTCATTCGTGAAGCGCTACCTTCCCGGCAAGGACCCGATTGGCGTACGGCTTGGCCAGCAGCAAAGAACCGAAATCATCGGCGTTGCCCGCGATGCGCGATTGAGCGGCGTGCGCGTGCCGAGCGGCGTATTCATGTACAACCTGCTGGAGAAGGAACCGGATCGGATCAACGCGCTCGAAGTCCGGTTCTCGGGCGACCCCGCAGCCGTCGTGCCCGCGATCCGCGAGGAGATTCGCCAGGTGCACCCGCGCTTGCTGCTGTCCGTGACGACGATGCGCCGGCATATCGATGATTCGATCGCGAAGGAGCGCATGGTGGCGGCGACGAGCACGTTCTTCAGCGTGCTCGGACTTCTGCTCGCATCGATTGGCGTGTTCGGCGTCGCGTCCTACGCGGTCACGCGACGCACGAACGAGCTTGGCATCCGGCTCGCCCTGGGCGCGAGCCGCGGATCGGTGATCCTCGAATCGCTGCGCGGCACGCTGGTGATGTTCCTCGTGGGGCTCGCCGGCGGCATCGTCGCGGCGGTTGCGGCGGTGCGCATGACCAGCGCGCTGATCTCGGACCTGTTATTCGGTTTGAGGGCGACCGATGCGGCAAACGTCGTGGCGGCAGTGGCGCTGCTGATCCTGGTGACGGTGCTGGCGTGCCTGCTGCCCGCCCGCCGCGCAACCCGGATCGATCCGCTCGCGGCGATCCGCTGCGAATAAGGACGCGATCCGAACGTTCGCGTCCCAATCGCGAACACGCGGAAACGCGGCGGCCGATTTCCAGCCCCGATTTTCGTCACGGCGCGGTGTCGTTCTTGCACCTGGGGATCTCGCGATGCGAAGCCTGTTTGTCGCATTCATCTTCGTCGTGCTGTTCTCCACGGTAATCGTCAACCCGGGGAACAGACTGCCGACGGTGTCGGCGGACATCGTGTCGATCAAAGAGGTTCGCCGTCAGCAGGACATCCTGGTCGTCGAGCGTCCAGCCGGCGCGACGGAAGGCGTGATGTCGAGTGTGTTCGTCGTGAGTGGCAATCGCGAAGTGCTGCATCGCGTTGCGGTGCAGTACGGTCGCGCATCGTCGTCGGTGATTGAAGTGGTGAGCGGCCTGTCACCCGGTGATCAGATCGTCGTCTCCGACATGCGGGCGTGGGACGCCTTCGAACGGATCCGAATGCGGTCGCGATAGGGATCTGCTTAGAGCTTGTCGCTGCTCGACCGCTGCATCGGCTTGCCCTGAGCGAGGCCGGGTTCGTGCGCGAAGCCGGCCGAGTCGAAGGGCGGCGGCGCGTCCGGCGCTTCCTCATGCGCGCGCTTGCGCATCACCCGCAGGCGCGCATTCTCGATATACACGTAATAGACGGGCGTGATGTAGAGCGTCAGCAGCTGCGACACCAGCAATCCGCCGACCACGGCGAGGCCCAGCGGACGGCGTGATTCGGCGCCGGCGCCGGCGCCCAGCGCGATCGGCAGCGTGCCGACCAGCGCGCACATCGTCGTCATCATGATCGGTCGGAAGCGCACCAGGCACGCTTCGTGGATCGCTTCGAGCGGCGTCTTGCCGTGCTCGCGCTCGGCCACCGCGGCGAAGTCCACCATCATGATGCCGTTCTTCTTGACCAGGCCGACGAGCATGATCACGCCGACGAACGCGTAGAGACTCAGATCGCTCTTGAAGATCAGCAGCGTGAGCAGCGCGCCGAAACCCGCGGCCGGCAAGCCCGACAGAATCACCAGCGGCTGCGTGAAGCTTTCATAGAGGATGCCCAGCACGAGGTAGATCACGACGATGGCCATGATCAGGATCAGGCCGAGGCCACGCAGCGAATCCTGGAACGCCTGCGCCGTGCCCTGGAACCGCGTCGATACCGTCGCCGGCAACGTGGCAGCGGCGGCCGCCTGGATCTGCGCCACCGCATCGCCGAGCGCAAAGCCCGGCTTGAGGTTGAACGACAGCGTCACCGACGGCAACTGCCCGGTGTGACTGACGCTCAGCGGACCGGCGCCGGTCGTCACTTTCGCGACCGTGTTCAGCGGGATCAGCTTCCCGCTCGTCGACCGCACGTAGAGCATCGACAGCGCCGACGGATCGCTTTGGAACTCGGGCGCCACGCCCATGATCACCGCGTACTGATTGTTGGCCGCATAGATCTGCGAAATCTGACGCGTCCCGTATGCGTTGTAGAGCGCCGTCTCGACCTGGTTGACGGTGAGACCAAGCGACGACACGCGATCGCGATCGATGTCGACCTGGATCGTCGGGTTGTTCAGGCGCAGATCGCTGCTGACGTCCTCGACGCCGGGAATCTCCTTGAGCTTCGCCTCCATCAGCGGCGCCCCGCGATACAACTCCGCGGTGTCGGTGTCCTGCAGCGTAAACTGGTAAACGCTGCGCGCGCCCTGCTGGCCGCCGAGATTGATCGGCGGCTGGTTGATCATGAACACGCGCACGCCCGGAACCCGGGCGACTTGCGGGCGCAGGTCGGCGATGATCTGATCGACCGATCGCGTGCGCTCCCTCTTGGGCTTGAGATCGATGCCCATACGGCCCTGGTTCAACTGGCCGCCGCCGCCACCGCCACCGCCACCGACGTTGTTGCTGAAGCCGATGATGTCCGGATCCTTCGCCACAATGTCCGCGACTTCCATCTGGTGCCGCAGCATTTCGTCGAAGCCGATGCCCTGGATGCCCTCGACGCTGATTTGGAAGCGGTCCTGATCCTCGCTCGGCAGGAAGCCCTTGGGCACGATCAGGAACAGGTATACCGATCCGGCGACGAACAACAGGGACACGGCCATCGTGATGGCGCGATGGCGCAGGCTCAGGCCGAGCGTCCAGTCGTAAGCCTTCAGCCACGCCTGGAACACGCGCTCGGTCATGTTGTAGAGGAGGCCGTGGCGCTGGCTGTGCGGCGGCTTCAGGAAGCGGCTGCACAACATCGGCGTCAGGCTGATCGACAGGAAGCCCGAGACGATGATCGCCACGGCGATCGTGACGGCGAATTCCTGCAGCAGCCGGCCGACCAGGCCGCCCATGAACAGCACCGGGATGAAGATCGCCACCAGCGACACCGTCATCGCGACGATCGTGAACGCCACTTCCTTCGATCCGTCGTAGGCCGCCTTCATCGGCGCCTTGCCCATTTCCATGTGCCGGACGATGTTCTCCAGCATCACGATGGTGTTGTCGACGACGAAGCCGACGCTGAGCGTGAGCGCCATCAGCGACAGGTTGTCGAGACTGTAGTTCAGCAGGTACATCACCGCGAACGTCGCGGCCATCGTCACCGGCAGCGTCAGGCTCGAGATGATCGTCGCCGTGACGCTGCGCAGGAAAATGAAGATCACCGCCACCACCAGCACGAACGTCAGGTAGAGCGTCTGTTTGACGTCGTGCACCGACTCGCGGATCGGCGCCGAGCGATCGGTGCGCACGTCGAGGATCACCGACGGCGGCAGCGATTCGCGGAACGTCGGCATCAGCTGCTTGATCGCATCCACGACCGCCACCACGTTGGTGCCCGGTTGCTTCAAGATCGACAGGTTGATGTTGCGCAGTCCGCGGAAGAAGTTTGCCGACTTGTCCTGCTCGATGCCGTCGTAGACGCGCGCCACTTCGTTGAGGCGCACCGGGTTGCCGTTGCGATAGGCGATCACCAGCGGCCCGTAGGCCGGCGCGCGCATCAACTGGCCGTTGGCCAGCACCGTGAACGCGCGCGCGGGACCGTACATCGTGCCCGTTGGCAGATTGACGTTGGCGTTCTGAATCGCCGACGCGACCTCGTCGATGCCGATGCCGCGCGCCGACAGCCGGCGCGGATCGAGATCGACGCGCACCGCGTACTTGGCGGCGCCGAACAGCTGCACCTGGGCCACGCCGCTCACCATCGAGATGCGCTGGCCGATCGTTTCGGCGTACTCGTTGACCGTGGAGAGCGGCAGCGTGGCCGAGCGAAGCGACAGGAAGATCACCGGCTGATCGCCGGGGTTCACCTTGTTGTACGACGGCGGCGTCGGCATTTGCGGCAGCTGCCGCGCGGCGCGCGCGATCATCGCCTGCACGTCCTGCGCCGCCGCGTCGATGTCGCGGCTCAGCGAGAACTGCAGCGTGATGTTGGTGTTGCCCTGGTTGCTCGTCGAGTTGACCGAGTCGAGGCCGGCAATGGTCGCGAACTGTTTCTCGAGCGGCAGCGCCACCGCGGACGCCATGGTCTCGGGGCTCGCGCCGGGCAGGCCGGCCTGCACCTGGATGGTCGGAAAGTCGACGGTGGGCAGGTCGCTTACCGGCAGCAGCTGGTACGACATCACACCGAACACGGTGATGCCCAGCATGATGAGCGTCGTGGTGATCGGCCGCCTGATGAAGAGCGCGGCGAAATTCATGACGAGCGAGGCTCCGCCTTGGAATAGCGCTGACAACCGACGCGGCTCCGCCTCGCTCGTGGCAGCATTGCCTGGCCCGGCCTCCGGCCGGGCGGGACGTCTTGAAGTGTGTTGAACCCCTGAATCAAATTCATGTGAACAGCCTTCAAGACGTCGGCTTGGCGGCC
>Ga0207428_10003724_pt1 | contig 14635 bp, 8 predicted proteins | sample RhiMethybrSRZTD1_FD_187600 | JGI IMG/M metagenome (GOLD analysis project Ga0207428, IMG submission 187600) | Populus rhizosphere microbial communities from Tennessee, USA - Rhizosphere MetaG P. TD hybrid SRZTD1 (SPAdes) (version 3) | ecosystem: Host-associated > Plants > Roots > Rhizosphere >...
TGCCGTCACCTCGATGCGGTAATCGCCGCCGTTCGGGCAAGCCGGGTCGCTGAAGTTGACGTCGAACTTGTAATAGCCGTCGGCGAGCGTGATCTGTCCTTGCTGGGCCGCATCGTCGAAGCAACTTGCCGGCAAGGGCGAGGCACTGCCGGCATCCAACATCGAAAGCGTCGCCCCGGCAATCGGCATGCGCGCCATCGAGTTGTAGACGACGCCGTTCGGGTGGATTGGCAGGCTCAGGTCTTCCAGATTCGCGCCGGACGGCACGATCATGTTCGTGATCCGCTGCATTCCGTTCGTGAACGGTGACGCGGTCCGGCCCAGCATCGCAGTGTTCGCACCCGCGCCTGGCGCGCGGAACCTCAGCTCGTAGGGAATGCCGCTCACGTCGTTTGGCTCAACGGCCATGAAGCGATAGAAGCCGTTGGCATCGGTCAGTACGGAATTCCACAACTGGTTATTCCGGTACACCTCCACCGACCAGCCCACCAGCGGCCGCTCTCCCGGATCCCGAACATCGTCAAAGTCCGCGTCGTGCCAGGCCGCCCCGTTCAACGCGGAGAGACCGGGAAGAGTGCCGACGACAGTCGAGACGCTGGCGCTCGCCGTCTGTGTGGGGTTATTCCAGCCGACCACGCCGGTGTTCGAAACCACGGTGCCTGTCGCGAGACCCGGGGCGAGAACGGCTCGGAACCGAAGCACGACGGCCGCGCCTGGCGCCAGCGGCCCGGTGAGTGCAGCGTAATTGGCGGTGATCGCCGATCCGGCGACGCTGACACCCGCTGTCGAACCATTCATCGTCGCGGATCCACTGACATAGGCGAGCTGGCCGGGTGCCGAGGTCCCAATGTCATCCGTGATAACGACATTGATGGCGGGCAGCGGCCCGATATTCGTCGCGTTGACGACGTACTCGAGCGTGGCGCCGGCGAGAGCAGCGCCGCCACCGACGACGGTGACTTGCTTGGTGATAGAAAGCATCTGCCCGACCCCGACCACAATGACTGTCGGTTCCGGACCGGTTGAGCGATTGCCGTCGCCGTCGGTCAGGAGGTCTGGCAATTCCACGCTGTCCACGACAGCCTGGTTGCGGATCAGGGTGCCGGCGGGTGTGCCGGCGTTGACGCGCAGGTCGAACTGAAGGGTCGACGTGGCCCCAGGCGAGATCGTGCCGGCGTTAATGCCTGAGGCGAGCGGCGAGACGCCACCATCCGGCTGTCCAAAAGGAGACCCGTTGAGCAGCGTGGAATTCGCGACGTAGGTCGTATTCGCCGGAACGCTGTCGCGCAGGATGACGCCGGTGGCGGCATTCGTTCCGGAGTTCTCTGTCGTGATCGTATAGCGCAGCGTATCGCCCGGATCGACGATGCCCGGCGATCCGAGATCGACGAACAGCGTGACTCGCTTCTCGGAATAGAGCGAAGGCAGCGTGCCCGGAATACTGCCGACGACAATTGAGGCGCTGGCGCTCGCTGTCTGTGCGGGGTTGTTCCAGGCGACCACGCCAGTGTTCGTGACCACCGCGCCATTCGGGAGGCTGGAGTTGAGAGTGGCGCGGAACCGGAGCAGCACGACCGCGCCTGGCCCCAGCGGCCCGTTGACTGCAGCGTAATCCGCGGTGATCGTCGAGCCAGCAAAAGTGACGCCCGACGTCAAGCCGTTCATCGTCGCCGAACCGCTCACATAGGCAAGCTGGCCGGGTGACGAGGCGTCAATGTCGTCTGTGATGACGACACTGGTTGCGGGCACCGCCGCGATGTTCGTCACGCGGACGACGTACTCGAGCGTGGAGCCGGGGAGTGCGGCGCCGCCACCGACGACGGTAACTTGCTTCGTGATCGAAAGCTGCTGGCCTGCGCCCACCACGACCACCGTCGGTTCCGGGCCGGTCGCGGGATTGCCGTCGCCATCGGTCAACAGGTTCGGCAGCTCCACGCTGTCCACCACGGCCTGGTTACTGATCAGGGTTCCGACAGGCGTACCGGGGTTGACGCGCAGGTCGAACTGAAGAGTTCTTGTGGTTCCAGGCGAGATCGTGCCGGCGCTGATTCCCGAGGCCAGCGGCGAAACGCCACCATCCGGCTGTCCCACCGGCGACCCGTTGAGCAGTGTGGAATTCGCGACGTAGGTCGTATTCGCCGGAACAGCGTCGGTCAGAACGACGCCAGTGGCGGCAATCGCCGCGGAATTCTGCACCGTGATGGTGTAGCGTAGCGTGTCTCCCGGATCGACAACACCCGGCGATCCCAAATCGACGGAGAGCGCGACACGCTTTTCGGCATACAGCAAGGGCAGGTTGCCGACGACATCGCGGGTCGGGTCATTGGCGATCGGCGTGTCCGGATCATCAGAGGGCTGGTCGACGATGCCGCTTGCAATGGCCGTAACGAAGCCCTGATTCGAGATCACCGTACCGTCGGCGACACTCGGGTTCACGACTACATCGAATGTTATGGTTGCTGTGTTGGCCGGGTTGCTTGAGGGATCGGCCGGCATCAAACCCGGTGTCGGGTCGGCCGGGGAGTGGATCAGCATGCCGGTCGCGAGCGGGGAAAGGCCTCCGACATCCGCGACCGCGGCGCCGTTCAGAGTTGTGCTGCCCGCAACATAAGCCGTGTTGGCCGGCACCGCGTCGCGCAGCACCACGTTTGCGGCATCTGAGTTGCCGGTGTTGTTTGCCGTGATCGTGTAGCGCAGCCTGTCGCCGGCGAGCAGGATGTTGGGGTCTCCGGTCAAGTCGGTGGAAGTCTTCTGCACCAGGAGGTTGGTCGCTGACACGATTGTTACTCGTGTCGGATCTTCGTCGCCGGAGACCGCCGGATTGGCAGAGCCATTGACGTTCGGATCATCGCTAACGGCGAAGACCGCGCCGCTCGTCAGGTGAACCGTTGACTGGTTGTTGACGACTGTGCCGTTGGCGAGGAGCGACCTGAGCCTGATGTCGAACTGGATCAGGATCTGGCCGCCGACCGGGACGTTCAGGTTGCGGATGTCGATGACGCCGGTGCCCTTGGTGCCGCCGGTGCTGTTGGTGCCGCTGATGTCGGCTCCTGCCGGGTAATTCACGAGGGTGAGCGTGCCCGCCGCGAATGCCGGTACCGCGTTAAGAGCGTCCAAATCGTCGAATATCCGGAAGTTGGTGAGCGCCTGATTGGTGGCCTGCAAGCGCAACGTGTAGCGCAAAACGTCGCCGGGAGAGGCAGTCGACGTGGGAATCGTGCCCAGCGCCACGGTCTTTTCGAACAAGTATCCCGCGAGCGCTGCCGTTACCGTGTGCGCGTCCTCGTGGTCCGACAAACTCGGCGTGCCGTCGGTCAGGGTACCCGTGGAAACCACACGGAGGGGATTACCGATGGCGCCGTTGAACCACTGGACGGCCCCGGCAATATTCGTGAGCGCAGCACCGTCCTGCGTATTGGAGTCCAGTTGTGTGCGGTACCTGATGATCAGCCGTTCGTTCGGACCGATCGTGCCGGCGGTCGTCAACATGGTGATGTCGAGGCGGCAGGTCGGCGATGCGCTGTAACTCACCTGATAGTCACTGCCCTGGCTGAGCGGACCTTTGCCCGGAATAGCTGTGACTCCGTCGGCGGCAAAAACCTGGACGCTCATGATCTGCGGCGTCATATCGCACATGCCGCCCGTCGCGCCGTCCGGGAGCAGGTCTCGGACGGAAGTGTCCCAGGCCGTGCCGAGTGCGGTGTTATGGACGTCGATGACGAAGTCGCCCCACTCCCCCAGGTTCATCGTCGCCGGGCCCGACTTCTCGACCGCGAGCGATACCGGCGGCAAGATAAATCGCCCCACCACGTCCGAGCTGTTGATGGTGCCGCCTTCCCTCGTGATGAATTCGGACACCGAATCGCCGTTAACGAGAAAGTTCAGGTCCAAGGTGTAGTCCACTCCGTTGACGTTGAACGTCGTGGGCTGGGCGGAGGAGACGATGGTCACACGGTCCGTGCACCCCTCCCCGGGCGGTGTCGGATAGGGACAGGGCGAAGCGCCGTTCGGGGTTTCCTCGTGGTTGAACGTATACGTGAAGGTTAGTGGACTGGTTTGGACGCCGTCCACGCTGAGCACGAGGATGACGTCGAGCTGAACTGACGTCAATGAAGGACTGTTGACCTCGAAGTTCCGATGCGTAAACGTCCCGAAAGAAAAGGCGGGGACAGTCCCGGGAAACATGATAGGCGACGGAAGCGCTGTGGTGAAGTCGTAGCCGCTTTGCGGCGTGCCCGATGTTTGGCCCCAGCTGATACTCGAGGTCGGCGTGCCGTTAGTGATGACGGGATCGCCGGGCTGACTTCCGGGTAGATTATCGACGGGGTCATGCCAGTTTCCCTGGACGGAAACGAAAGAAATCTGGACCGGAGGGCTCTGAGCCGCCAACCCGCGCCAGGTTAGACCGACAACGAGCAGTACAGGCACCAGGATTCCGATCCAGCTGTAGGCCACCCTCAATATGTTTCTGCCGCTAAGAGTCATGTGCCCTCGTTCCGACTACCGAATTTCGTCGCTGAGTTCGATGCGAGCGCCTGTCCGATGAGCACATTGCCTCGCAGGCGACCAACTCCGACCATTCCCAGTGACGCAGAATTCGGCAGCTCGACGTTTCCTCGAAAACGAAAACGTCCAACGAGTAGTTTTAGGGTGAGCACTTGCTCGATAAACAGCCCTTAACGCTAATGTGTCTGGTGGCGTCGCTGTCTATTGCATTCGAGCGGCCATTAGGCGTCCGCCTCTCAGGTGGCGTATTAACTTAGGGTTACATTCGGCGAACGCGCGTGGACCGGCAACAAACTTGATGGATGGAGCGAAAGAGCTTTTTGGCAGACTTGGCGTCAATTTTTTGTTAGTGGCTTGAGGGTAGAAGTTTCAGCGGGAGGGGTAAGTTGACAGAAGTGCGCGCGGGAGGCTTGCCTTGCCATTCTCGCCCGATTAGAAAACTCAAGAAGTCAGGCGGGTTTAAAGGACCCGCCTTTTCCTATATCCACAGAAGGCGCCAACTGTTAGTCCCAGAACGTCAGCAACCGCCACAACCAGAAGCCCTTGTCGTCTTGCGATTGATAGGGGCTTACGGGCTGTGACGTAACGTCCCCTGTTTGCGAAGCACCACCCGCCGATGCGGCAATGGCATTCGGGCTCGGTTTCATGAGCAACATCATTATTGGCGGTGTGTAAACTGCAAGTTTCCCTGCAGTCTTCACGAATTCACGCCGGCTTTTTTCCATCTCATTAAGATCTGCCATTTTCCCCTCCTTGGTCCTCTACGAACGATGAACGAAATCTAATGCGCCAGAGCGTTTTCGAGACGCCTCCATCGAATCCGCGCTTGTGCAATCCCATAGTAGAGCTGCTCCTGCAGCCCGAAGTGCATACGCGGCGGCGCCTGGCAGCCCGTCGCACGCGTTGCGGCGAACACGTAATTCTGAAATCCCGCTTGAAGGCCGTGGGCCCGCAGCCGGGACTGGATTCCTTCCCAATCGATACTCGGTCCAAAAGCTGCGTCCAGCGCCAGAAGATCCTGAATGGACCTGAGACCAATCGCGTACGTTTCGTTTCGTCGATCGATAATCTGGTTGTGCAGGAAGGAGAGTATCAGCGTATGTGTTGGTGATGGCGTGCGATAGCGCAGGCCGTCTTCACAGACCTCGGTGGACGTATTCCATACTTCGTTCAATGGAAGAACCGCGGTCAGCTTTTCACTTACAAGCTCGCGATGCAGTTCAATGCAAGCGTAGTCGCCGCTGCGAAACATGGGGGCGCAATGACGATGGCGTGTGAAATCCATGCCCGGTCGGGGCACGGGGTTGTATCCGACCTGCTGCAGCGCCTCCAGAGCCGTGGGAATACCGTGCTCCATAACAACCATGTCGAGATCCGACGTAATGCGAGCGGCAGGATCCTCGAAGATGCTCGACTTAAGGTACGAGGCTCCCTTGATCAGCATTGGAACAACGCCGCGGTTGTTCAACGCAAGGATCGACTCATCCAGTTGTTGAAGGAGTGCTACGTTACGAACAGCATTCATGCCGTGAACCGACTGCAGGTATTGGTGTGCGCTCTCGGGTAATCGGCCATCCAATTTCATGCGCGAAAGTCCGGACCACAGCGCAGGGCTCACCAGGTGCGCGCCGGCAATCCGCAAAACCTGCGGCCATATTCCCGGATACTCTTCGACGTGGCGCGGATTCAGCTGAACGCTCACTTTGGCCGTCGACGGCGGCAGCGTTGCGCAGATGAAACGCCAGGATGCAACTCTACGGTTCATGCGAGCACTCCAGAGATTTCACGAGCGGCGTCTTCAGCCGAGTCGAATCGGAGAGTGAAACAGGGCATTTGCGAAATCCATTGGATCAGCGACCCGACCACGTCACGATTAATGCGTTCGGGCAAATCATATCCAGCATCGGTCAGGCGGGTTAGCGCCTCCGCACTGCTGATGTCTTTCAGTTCAGTCTGGCATCCGGGTTCCCTGGACGGAAAGATGATGCATTGGGGAGTGTAGTTGTCCCGGACCCGCGTGTCCTGCGGGGGCGGCAGATACTTGATGCGCTGTCCATCAGCTCTGCGATACTCCGGCAGACGACTCAGTTCAGGGAAGAGGTGCCCCACGACTTTCCATGAACCGCTCTTCAGGCCGAGAGACGTTGCCACCGGTCGCACCCGGACGGGGTCATGGGTCAGGAGCGCGAGATCGTCAGCGCAGTAACCGAAACCATTGGCCATCAAGACAGCGGCCAGGGTCGTCTTCCCGCTTCCGGAAGGAGCAGGCATCAGGATGCAGTTCTCATCTCGGGTGACCACAGCGGCGTGAATGGCCGCCATACATGAGGAGTGGCGATAAGCAGTTAACAACAGGTGCGCATGCAGCATGGGGATGAAGCTCGACGACCTCGGGCACCGAGCGATTACGCGCTCTTCCGATATTAGAAACCACTCTTTCCCGTCATCCACGAGCTCAATAAGGGCCTCCGGCGAGGCGCTGTCCTTCAGTGTCAGGTGCGACAGCAGTGCGTGCGTCTCACGCCGCACAGGCGCTGACGGCGTTCTCAGCCTGAATTTGAAGTCGGCGATTCCGTAGCAACGCTCCCAGGATTGCAGGGGCCAGCGCACGAAGGCGGGCGCGAAGGACTCGGCAGATGGTTTCGGCTGTTGCTTCGCGGCGTACTCCGCATGTTCACGAAGAAGGCCGGCTTCTTCAAAGCCGGCGACAATGCGCTCGACGTCGCGCTTAATATCTTCGCCGGAAATCGCAAAGGTTCGGGCAAGTGACTCGACAATCTCGGCCGCGGTCATTTCGGAGCGGAGCCCCTTCCAGACCACAGCCGCGGTCGGATTCAGCCTCAGCAGTTCTCCGGTGTGTTCGAGGAAGATAACGATATCGTTACCTAACTCGTAGGCAGTTACGCCGTCGCACTTCCGTGTGTTCGGTTCAAGCACTTAGTTCCTAAGGAGTCCTTTCCTCGGCGAGTAATATTCTTCAAGAGGTAAGGAAGTGAAATAGCACCGTAGTGCCAGAACCATCAGAGGGGCATGGCCAAAGGTTTTACGACCAGCAGAAAAACCCAGGCCCAGGGCATTCGCACCCTCCCGCAGGGAGTTCCTAATGACGCCGTGATCTTAAAGAATTACCCACTTCAATCCCTGGCACATTGTTGGTATAGAATGTCGCAATTGCTTGAGTCTAAACGCCCGCATCTTTAACAAAGGAGCGAAGTATGTGCGATCAGGATCATTTTGAAAAGGACCGACAAGAATACGAAGCCAGAGGTTTGGTTACCCGGCGAGAGTTCGGGGTGATGATGGGAGCGGGCATGGCGATGATGCTGCCTCAGGTTCGGAATGCGGTTGCCGTGACCGAATCGGAAGTGACCGTGAAGACGCCGGACGGCACTGCAGACTGCTACTTCGTCCATCCGACTACCGGCACAGCTCCAGCTGTCCTCGTATGGCCGGACATTTTCGGATTGCGGCCAGCGTTCCGGCAAATGGGCAAGCGTCTGGCCGAATCCGGCCATTCGGTGCTTGTGGTGAATCCTTTCTATCGCGTGAAAAAAGCTCCTACCGCCGACGCCGGGGCTGCAACGCCTATTCCGCAATTGATTCCGCTCGCGCAAGCGCTCACCGACACGACCAAGATGACCGATGCGAAAGCATTCATTGCGTGGCTCGACCAGCAGGCGTCGGTTGCCAAAAACCGCAAAGTCGGTACCCAGGGTTACTGCATGGGCGGACCGATTGCCTTCCTTACCGCGGCAGCAGTGCCCGATCGCGTCGGAGGCGTTGCTTCGTTCCATGGCGGCGGTCTCGTAACGACGATGCCGAACAGTCCGCATCTTCAAGCATCAAAGACCAAGGCGCAGTTCCTTATCGCCATCGCAGAGAACGATGACAAGACGGCGCCGAACGACAAGACCGTCCTGAAAGACACTTTCGCCAAAGCAGGCCTGCCGGCGGAGATCGAGGTGTATCCGGCGGCGCATGGCTGGTGCCCTCCAGATTCGGGGGTTTACAACAAGGATTCGGCCGAAAAGGCGTGGACTAGATTGCTCGAGCTTTACAAGAAAGCCCTGGCCTGATCCGTCGATCCGCGTCGGAGGCAACTTAGCCTCCGACGCAGCGACGTCGGCCGCGAGCTTAACGGGCCGGCCAGTGCCACCCCGGAATGTTCAGTTCATCCGATCCTGCAATCCTGGTTTCCCCAAAACTCTTTTCAAGTGTGATCGAGCTACAACTGCGGTGTTCAAGCAACGCCGAAATAAGCTTTGCCGCATGGGTCACAACAATGACTTGTGTTCCTTCAGCAGCGCGCGCGATGAGGCGAGCGAGCGGAGTCAGCAGGTCCGGATGAAGACTGGTCTCCGGTTCATTCAATACCATCAAACCTGGAGGACGAGGCGTGAGGAGCGCAGCGATCCAAAGCAGGTATCGCAGCGTGCCATCTGAAAATTCCGCCGCCTCCAGAGGCCGGAGAAGCCCGTGTTGCTTCATCAGCAACGTGAATCGTCCGGCGGAATTGGTAATTTGCAGCTCACTTTCAGGAAACGCGTCCGATACGGCGATATTAAGAGCCTCTACATCACCGATTTCCCGAATCGTCTCAATGGCCCCGGCGAGATCGGCGCCATCGTTTCCGAGAATCGGAGTCCTTGTTCCGATGTGCGATAGACGAGCGGGTGCATCAACATCGGTTCTGAAGTGATCGTAGAAGCGCCATGCACGAATGGACTCTCTGAGAATCAGGGTCTCCGGAGCATTTCGAGGATCGGCGACGTGCGTCATCATGCTGTCAAAGGCTGCGAGATTCTTCGTCACGATGTTCCAGCTGCCGTCTCCGTCGCGAAGTCGGACGAGGGGGCCCTGACGATCCACCAGCATCGCGGACGGGCGAACAACAGGACCGTGCCAAATGCACTCTCGCTTGATCTCAGGATCGAGTGAGAACGCGGATGGCGAGGGTTTCGGCAAACCCAAATCAATCAGGTAACCGAGTTCGTCGCTGGAAAACCCCAAACGGAGATTCACAGACTGTTCAGGTTCTGCAAAGGGATGACAATGTTCCGCAACGAGCGGTAGTTCGCTATAGCAACAGCGGTCAACATGGAACCATTGTATTCCGTAGCCCGATGGAAACCGGTGCCGACCGGATACAAGAAAAGTAGACTAGTCGGTCGCAACGATCTTTGAGAGAATTCCCCGCATGCGTCTGAATCGCTCAGGCCTTCATTTTTTGTTGGTCACCGTCGTTGCCAGTCTTTGCGTGCTTGGTACGCAGGAGGGCCAGTCGGCGTTAACCTCCGTGCAGGACCTGATCGTGGACGACGTGATCTTGCCGACAAAGGGTACTCTCGACGAACGGCCGTTCTTTACATCTCGACGGCATCCGGCCATTGGGTACGATCGTCCGTCAACCGATGTTGTAGGTGAATTAGCACGCAAGGTTGAGGCAGGTACGGTACGCCTCGTTCATCAAGGTAAAAGCGGCTACCTGCTCTCCATACTGGAAGCGCTTCGAGTTCCAACCGAATCGCAAGCCGTCATTTTTTCAAAAACGAGCCTTCAATCGCACTACATCAGTCCATCGAATCCTCGCGCGCTTTTCTTTTCGGACGAAGTAACAATCGGATTTATCCCGAATGCACCCCTTCTGGAAATCTCCGCATTGGATCCGCAATTGGGTCTCATTTTCTATGCGATCGAGAATCGGCAGTCCGAACGGCCTGAGATTGCCCGAGGAGACTCTTGTCTTTCCTGTCACGAGTCCCGCAACACCCTGGACGTTCCAGGAATGCTGATACGCAGCATAGGCGTGGGAGATGGAGGCCAGACCATGCCCCAGCTTGGAAACTACATTTCAGATCATCGCAGCCCGTTTGAAGAGCGATGGGGAGGCTGGTTCATTACAGGGAAAACGGGCTCTGCGCGACACATGGGAAACATGATGATTGCCGCAAGCGCCACATCTGACCATGCTTCCCGCTCATCGAAGCCCATGGCCTCGCTGGAAGGCAGGTTTGATCTTGCAAGCTATCCTTCACGCTTTAGCGATGTCGGCTCAGTCATGGTTCTCAACCACCAGGCGAGGATGACGAACCTGCTTGTCCGAGTCGGGTGGGAGACGCGCGTTGCACTCGATCGACGAGAGAAGAATCCACAAGAGAAGGAAATCGCCGAGCGACTGATTGCCGCCGATTCCAGCGAACTTGTCGACTACATGCTCTTTGTCGATGAAGCCCCCCTTCCCGGAGGATTTGAATCGACGTCGGGATTCAAGGAGAAGTTTTTTACCCTCGGTCCGCAGGACAGCCGAGGCCGAAGCCTGCGGCAACTGGATCTCAAGAAGCGACTCTTCCTCTATCCCTGCAGCTACATGATTTATTCCCGCGCTTTCGATGAACTTCCCGCAGCCACGAAGGAAGCTGTTTATGCGCGGCTATGGTCCGTTCTGTCTGGAAAGGAAAAGGCTGGGAAGTATTCGAAACTGTCGTCTGCCGATCGTGCCGCGATCGTGAGCATTCTCCTGGAAACGAAACCCGACCTGCCCGCGTACTACAAGCCGCTCGATCGATAAGTAGAGTCTGGTCCAATCCGCCGGCGAGAAGTCCCGCGCCGTCATCTCCGTACCCGGAGCCAGTCCGGCTGACGGCGAATCAACCAGTTGCCGCGGTCAACAACACCTGTGTATAAAGAAATCGTAAAAACTGCATAAGGTTTCTATAAACTCATCGCCGCCCGGACTACCCGGAAGAGGGGGTTTCTTGTCATCCGCAAAGGGATCGACGACAACGCGTGTCGTCGTCGCGAGCACCGTAATGCTCTCCTTCATATCGTTTTGGCGTGGCGCAGCCATTGTCCTGAGCGACCTGGCATCGTCAGCGTTCTATGCGGGCGGTATCGCGGAAGGCGCCATCGGCAGAAGCGCTCCATGGTTCATCCTCGGCGTGATGCTTTTCAGTTTTGCGGTCCGCTCGCTATATGTCGAAAGCTGCAGCATGTATGTGCGGGGCGGTGTTTACGTTGTTGTACGCGACGCGATGGGTCCCTTCCTGGCTCGCCTTTCAGTATCCGCTATCATTTTTGACTACATCCTGACGGGCCCCATCAGCGCGGTCAGTGCGGGCCATTACCTGGGCCGCCTGATCAACGAAGTTTCGGAAATGATGAATTCCGGAATGCTGCTGGCGCCGAGCCAGTTCGCGGCAGCCTTCGCCCTCGTCGTTACGGTCTATTTCTGGCGGAGCAATATCAAGGGCATTCACGAATCCAGCGGGAAGGCGCTGAGGATCATGCAAATCACGACCGTCATGGTCGTGCTATTCCTGGTCTGGTGCGCGATCACTTTACTCATGGACGGACCCGCGCAAATTCCGCCGCCGCCGACCCCATCCAACCTGGAATTTGGCGAACATGATCTCGGATGGCTTACAGGGTGGGCCTGGATTCAGATCCCGGTGGTGGCCATTATCATTGCCTTCGGCCACTCGGTTCTCGCAATGAGCGGATTTGAGACGCTGGCCCAGGTCTATCGTGAGATTGCGTCGCCGAAGTTGAAGAACCTCAAGATCACGGCGAACATCGTTTGCATTTACGCCGTGGTTGCGACTGGCGTCATTACTTTGCTGGCCGCGATGATTATCCCGGATTCCATCCGGCCGCAGTACGTGGACAACCTGCTCGGCGGTCTCGCGATGCATCTGGCTGGTCCGCAGATGTTGCGACTGGCATTCCATGTCTTTGTGGTCATTGTCGGAGTTCTGATTCTTTCGGGCGCTGTCAACACATCGATCATCGGAGCAAACGGCGATCTCAATCGTCTCGCCGAAGACGGGGTATTGATGCCGTGGTTCCGGCAGCCGCACAAGAAATTCGGAACGTCGTATCGGCTCATCAACGCTGTCGTGATCCTGCAACTTGCGACGATTCTTGCGAGTCGTGGCGACGTGAGACTGCTGGGGCAGGCCTACGCCTTTGGCGTCGTCTGGAGTTTCTTCATGAAAGCCCTGGGCGTTCTGGTGCTGAGGTTCCGGCGAATCGATCAGGAGTACAAGACACCGCTGAACGTGACCATCGGGGGCCGAGAGTGGCCAATTGGCCTGATTGCCACCACCCTCGCACTGTTCTTCATTGCCATCGCGAACCTTTTCACGAAACAAATCGCGACGATCGCAGGCATTGCCTTCTCTCTGTTGCTCTTTGCTGTGTTCACAATCTCGAGCCGCATGAATGCGAAGGCACGTCACTCCAAAAAGGATTTCGATCACTTCAATCTTGAAATGAGACCCGACATCCATGCGGACAGTAATGCCATTCACGCGCGTCCGAGCAACATCCTGGTCGCAGTGCGCGACTACAGCCGCATGACGCACCTTCAAAGCGTGCTGCAGAAAACGAATCTACGGCGGCACGATATTGTCGTGATGACCGTTCGCAACATCACCCTTGGCGCAGGGGAATACGACCTGGCGGAAAGTCAGCTGTTCACAGATTACGAGCGTGAACTGTTCACGCGTGTTGTTGCGATGGCTGAAAAGGAAGGCAAGACAGTGGAGTTGCTGGTCGTGCCTGGCGTCAACCCATTCGACGCGATGGTTCAGACCGCGTCGCGGCTCCAGTCCTCGAGACTTGTTACTGGACTCTCCGCCCGAATGGACTCCGAAGAACTCGCGCGTCAAATCGGTCAAGCCTGGGAGCGCCTGCCCGAACCTCGCCACCCTTTTTCGTTGGAAATCATCACTCCCGACCGGCCCTCCATTTTCGTGAACCTTGGTCCTCATCGTCCCCGGCTGTGGCCCGAAGACCTCGATCTCCTGCACAAAATGTGGCTTGAACTCACCGACGAATACACGGGCTCAAAACTCCATCACCGGGACGTTGTTGGCGTTGCTCTGCGACGGATGTCCGAGCAACTCCAATCGGACGACCGCGCCGAAGTCGTCAGGGACATTCTTCAGGAAATCCGACATCAAAAGGAACCCCATCCCCCTTCAAATCGACCTATTCCCGAAAACGGAAGCGGCAATTCGCATCCCTCGACATCAGATCCTCAGGACTGAGCACATGGAGCCTTCCCTCTCCGGATTTTCGGGATAGTATTGCCTCCCATGATTCGACAACTTCAATTGATGATCGCGCTCTGCATGGTCCTGCAAACTGCCGCATGTGCGACTCCTCAGGCTCCAACTCCGAGGAACGTACCAACGGAAGGTTTCGGCGGCACCTGGGTCATGAATCTGGGAAAGAAGACCTTTGTCGTGTTGACCCTTGAGAAGACGGGCGACACATTCGGGGGTACCCTCAGCCGTCCTGAACACTTTCAGACAACCAATGGAAGGCGCTTTTCACGGTTCTCTCCCAGCGTCGCCAGCGAGACGGTTGTTCGCGCATCGATTCAGGGGGACCGGTTGCATCTTGTGACCCGGAACAAAGAAGATGAAAACGAATACGACATGACGTTGATCGGACAAAGCGCGGCGTCCGTCACCCTTACCGACACCCCCATCGAGCCCTGGATCTTCACCCGATTCACCGGCACGGACCTGCCTTCCGTTTCGACGGACTGGGATCCCAAACGCTCGTACTCCATGGATGACAACGCAGTATCGAACAGTGAAATGCAACGGCTTTATGAGCAGGACCAACACGCTCGGAAGGACTTCGCACAGTTTACGAAAGAAACAGAGACCATTGGACGCCAGGATGAAGAAAGGCGAAAGCAGACGCGAAAGCTGTTAGCTGACGGCCAATTGCATACCGCAGAGGACTTCACCCGGGCGGCATTCATCTTCCAGCACGGGACCACACCGGACGATTTCCTGCTCGCCCACACCCTCGCCATGGTCGCCGCCGCGAAGGGTGACGAGGACGCATTGTGGATCGGTACGGCAACGCTGGATCGGTACCTGCAGTCCACTGCCAGGCCGCAAATCTTTGGGACACAGATCAAGGAGAAGGCAGACCACACGGCAACCCTGGAACCCTACAATCGCAATCTTGTGGATGATGTCCTGAGACGAGAGCTCGGTGTTCAACCGCTGGCAGTCCAGCAAGAGCAACTGGCAGACTGGACAAAAGAGTTCAGGGAAGCCGCCGCCGCGAAATCGAAATGAAGTACGGGTTCCAGCTCCCCTCCTCA
>Ga0207428_10003729_pt1 | contig 14626 bp, 14 predicted proteins | sample RhiMethybrSRZTD1_FD_187600 | JGI IMG/M metagenome (GOLD analysis project Ga0207428, IMG submission 187600) | Populus rhizosphere microbial communities from Tennessee, USA - Rhizosphere MetaG P. TD hybrid SRZTD1 (SPAdes) (version 3) | ecosystem: Host-associated > Plants > Roots > Rhizosphere >...
CGCGACTCGCTCTCGATTATCGTTTCCTCGGCCCGCTTGCGCTCGGTGATGTTGGTATGTGCGACGACAGCTCCGCCGCGCTCGCCGCCCAACGGCGTTACTGACATCAGGAACCAACACTTCTCGTCCGGCGAGTGGCAGGGATATTCGATTATGAAGTTGGGGCGCGCGCCGTTCAGCACCGACTGAATGCCGACCAGCGCCGCCCGCGCCTCGCCGTCGTCCCGCTCTTGGGCGCGGCGGCAGACGTCCAGGTAGTTGACGCCCACGCTGTCGGCAATGGCCGCGCCGCCATTTTCTTGCGCGAAACGTTTCCAGGCCTCGTTGACGGCGATGATGTTTCCGGCCTTGTCGAGCAAGGCGATGTTGGCCGCAAGCGAATCGAGGGCGGCCTGATTGAGCGCCTGGCTCTCACGCAGCGCCATCTCAGCGCGTTTGCGCTCAGTGATGTCAGTGGCGATGCCACAAACGGCGTACGGCTGCCCGCTCTCGTCGCGGAGCGGAAACTTGACTGCAATGAAGTCGTGCGGCCCCTCGGCGAAGGCGACCTGCTCTTCAAACTGAAGCGGCGTATCGGCTGCGATTACTTCCTGATCGTTGGCGCGTACAGCGTCGGCGATCTCTTTAGCGTACAAATCATAATCGTTTTTGCCCTTCACCTCGGCCTCAGTTATGCCGCGCAAGACCTCATACTGGCGATTGACCCTGAGGTAGCGGCCCTCGAGGTCTTTGACGAAGACGACCGCTGCGGAATAGTCCAGGATGGCTCGTAGTTGCGCCTCTTTCGCCCGCAGCTCTTCTTCGACTCGCCGGCGCTCTGTCACGTCGCGCAGCGCGGCGGCAAAATGCGTCACTTCGCCGCGTTCGTTCCGCACCGGCCCGGCGGTCCATTCGAGATGAAATTCCGAACGATCCTTGCGGTAATTGATAGTCTCACCGCGGAAGACCTTGCCCGCCGCGCAATCCTCGCGCAGCCGACTGAGTATGGAAGGATCGGTTTTGGGTCCTTGCAAAATGTGAGGCGTTTTGCTGATTACTTCTTCGGGCGCGTAGCCGGTCATCCTCGTGAAGGCAGAGTTGACGTAAACGATCTGTTGGCCTGGCGGGTAGAGTTGCGTCGTCGCGATGATAATCGATTCGTTACTCTGCTCGATCGCCGTCTTGAGCAGCCGCAACTGCTCTTCGGCTTGATTGTGAGAATCGTCCTCCGGATGTGAGACGACCGTGCGCTGAGAACCGGCGCCAGCCCGGGCGACCTGCCATGCCTCTTCACTCTGTGCGCGCCCGGAATCGGCTCTCTGCAAGGCGGCGAGACTGGCTTCGAGCGCGCGGTTCTTCTCAACCAATTCACACTCACGCGCCGCATCCCACCGCTGTTTTTCGGCCCTTTCGAAGGCCTGGCTCACGACGCGGCGCAGTTCCGCCCCCTTGGCGCTGCTCTTTTCGAGGCAGTCATGCGCACCGCTCTTCATAGCCTCGGCGGTAAGTCGCGCGTCGCCCGAACTGACTATTACGACAATAGCGCAAGCCGGCGCCCCCTCTTCGGCGGCAAGTTTCTTGAGCGCGTCCAATACATGCAAATCTGGTAAGTCGCCTTTGAGAATCAGGCAATCCGGCTTCCGCGCGCGCCACAGTTCGAGCGCTCGGTCGCCGCTTTCCGCTTCGATCACCACATAGCGCGCCTCCTGATCGCGCGAAAAGGTATCCCGCAAAGCGGCGCGGGAATCCGGCGCGTCGTCCGCGATCAACACGGTGAGTTGTCGTTCTTTCATATTCACCTCTGGCGGCGCAAAAACTGCAACCAACCTCCTTGATCAGACGAAACTGAGCAGAGTGGCACGAGTAATTTAGATAGATAGACGCAACAGATACGCCATACTTTGGTGAAAGGTGATTTATGACCGGAGAAAGGACAATCCTGCCGATAGTATCTTCAGAATTCTGACCTGGCTGTTCAAATAATGAATCAGCCCTTTCTTCTGTAGCGCTCCTACAACCAGACTGACGCGGCTACGGGAAACTCCGAGCATTTGGCCCATTTCGACATGCGTGAGAGCCATCGAATCTGAAGAGACTCGATCTCGCGCTGTCAGTAGCCACCGCGCCAGACGCTGCTCTGCCTTATGAAACCGATTGCAGGTGGCCGTCACCGCAATCTGCGCGCTCAAAGTATATGTATTATCGAGGAGCAGCCCCAAAAACGCGCTTTCCTGCTCGATTATATTTTGTAAAGTCTTCGCGTCGATCTGCAGCGCCTCGCCTGAAATCCGCACGTATGCCCGGAGCTTCACTCCGTTTCTTTTCGTGAGCCCCGAGAAACCGACCATGCCTTCTCGGCCGACGGCTGCGACCTCGATAACGCCGCCAGCTTCCGGAGCGGTAAGCAAGGAGACGATTCCGCTTGTGATAAACCAGGTGCGCTCGAATGTGGAGCTGATATCGTAGAGCGTACTGCCCGCTTCCAGTCGGACTCTTTTGAGGCTTGGCCTCAAGCGGTCGCGGACGGCAGGAGGAAGGGCAACTAACAGCCCGTTCTCATTAGGGAGCGAATTTACTAACATATCGCGGTCTCACTGTCTTATGTTACGAAAACTCCGTCCCTGGTGGATTAGCGCCGCCGGACGATTCTTCGCTGAATTCGTCTTGAAAGAAGTAGAGGGGTGAGAAGGCCAATCATTGCCGTCTTATTTCCACGAAAATTTCCAATGACTTTAATAGGCAGGCTCGCCTGGAAAGCGGAAAGTGGGGTCGCGGCTTCGACGCCAGTTTTCGGCATCTCGCCTTTCTTGCCTAGGATGGCTGCGACGCTGCTGAGTCTTTTCGGCCTGCCCGCGCTGTTGCTGGCCGCGATCGGACTCTACGGCGCGATGTCGTACTCGGTCAGCCAACATACGCGTGAGATCGGCATCCGCATCTCTATAGGGGCGCAGCGGCGTGACGTCTTGAGACTGGTAATGGGGCAAGGACTGATATTGTCCTCGATCGGAATTGTCATCGGCCTAGTGGCGGCGCTGGGAGTGACCAGCTTGATAGCCATCTGCTCTTTGGAGTAAGCGCAAGTGATCCGGCGACGTTCGGGCTGATCGTGCTCCTACTCACTGGTGTGGCGGTCGCGGCATGCTACCTGCCGGCGCGGCGGGCGACGAAAGTCGATCCGATGATAGCGCTGAGAAATGACGGGTAAAACATATGCAGAACGTATATCCGGCGCTTCGCATCACTGATTATGAAAAGAGTAAGGCTTTCTATGTGGACGGACTCGGGTTCCGTATTGAGAGCGAACACCGCTTTGCGCCGCATCTCCCTGTCTTTATGACGATCAGCCGCGACGGGTTCTCGTTGTATCTTTCGCAACATGCGGGAGATTGCCAGCCGGGCGGGTTGGTCTTTCTCTACGTTCCGGATGTGGATGCTTTGCATGAAGAAATCACTGGCAGAGGGATAAAAGTCCAATCTCCGCCGGAGGACTTCGAGGGCAGAATCAGAGATTTTCGGGTAATTGACCCAGACGGGAACAAACTCGACTTCTGTACGCGCTTGACCTCTTGAGCAACAACGAATTGAATACGGAGAGCGGAAGGCGACTTGATATAAATTTCGAAGCGGGTGAAAACGGGCGCATGGAACATCCGAGCGGTATACCACAGAAGATTGTCGACAAGGTCGTCCGCCGGCGCGGGCGCTTGCATGCATTTGAGACCATTGAGGCGCCGAAGACCGCGCTCGTCGTGATCGATCTCGACACGGCAACTGTCGGAAGCGATGAGCAATGTAGGCGCATGACGCCGATCGTTAACGCTGTGGCAGGCGCAGTACGAGACGGCGGTGGCGTCGTGGCGTGGGTGTTGTCGACTATGCCGGTCATGCCACCGAACTTCGCTGCCATCCTCGGCGTCGAACTCGCGACCCGTTATTTCAATGACGGGCAGCCGAATGGGCCTGGAACACAACTATGGCGCGAACTCCAACGGAGAGAGGGTGACATCCTTGCGGTCAAATCTGGCGCGAGCGCGTTCTTCCCTGGCAAATGCGATCTGAATGAGCAACTCGATCCACTCGGTATTGATACTCTGCTGATCGCAGGAGCGGTAACGAATATCTGCTGCGAGTCGTCGGCCCGTGACGCCACCGAACTCATATACAAGGTGATCATGGTCTCCGATGCCCTTTCTGGGCACGCCCATGGACTACACGAGGCAACGCTCGCCACCTTCTATCGAATATTCGGCGACGTACGTCCGAGCAGTGAGATCATCAAGCTCTTGTCTGTCTGAGCGCCAGGAACGTGTTGCTGATCTCTGCCGCCAGCCCATCTCTACTGCTCGCAATGAGGAGGACAATGTTGGGATATCCCATAGCGCGCGACGGCGAGGAGTTCACGGTTTACTCTAACGGGGGCGATTGGTTGATCGCCTGGTTTCCTCCGGATACTACTCCGGATGGTATCGCCCACGGAGCGAACGCTTTTTGTATGACCGCAGATGATCAGATCGTACTGATCAGCAACGACGGCGAACGCTGGGGCTGGCCAGGAGGCCGTCCCGAAGGCGATGAATCCTGGGAGCAAACTCTCCGCCGAGAGGTCCTGGAGGAAGCGTGCGCGGTCGTCGTTGATGCGCGGCTGCTCGGCTTCACCCGTGGCGCGTGCCTCACAGGGCCGGAGCGAGGCCTCGTACTGGTACGCTCGATATGGTTGGCGGGGGTCGAGTTGATGCCGTGGGAGCCACGCTTCGAAATCGAGCATCGTCGTGTGATCCCGGCCGCCGAGCTTCTGGCGCATTTCTGGATGGAAGAGGTGTGCCTCGCCAAAACTCGATTCACCTGTATTTTCAACAACTTCGCTCGTCATTCTCCCAACCACTGTTCTCCATATCAAAATTCGCACTTAGCGTAGAGAGATCGTTAATAACGGCAAGCTAACTGTTAGTACTTAATGTCAGTAAGTGTATGAAAAGAAAGAAAGACGGAATTTTCGTTAGAGACAGCCCTGTACGGCGCAATGTTGTGCGCTTTGATTTAGCCCAAGCTGTGGAGTACCGAGGCGCATTCATGCTCCAGGAGGCCTAACAACTGATCCATGTGCTCCGTCTGCGTGCGAAAGTTGACCGGATTGATACGGAACCAGGTCTTTCCTTTCAACTCAGTCGTCGAGAACCAGAATTTTCCGCTTTGCTCGACTCTCATCACAACCTCCGCGTGCAGTCTCTTCGATTGCGCCTCGTCAGGGTCCGCGCCAAGATGGCGAATGCAAATCGCTGACATGGGAGGCTCGCCCGCCACTTCGAACTCAGGATGACTTGCTACCAGAGAATAAAGGTGTCTCGCCTGACGTACATTGCCATCGATCCATTCGCCGATCCGGCGTGCCCCGTAGCGTTTGAAGCTCATCCACACCTTCAGGCCACGAAAACGCCGTGATTGTTCGAAGCCGTGAACGTAATATTGGTATCGTTCATCCATACGATCCAGTTCATCGGTGAGGTATGATGGTTTCAATCCGAAAGAGGCTGTCAGTCGGCTCTCATCTTTCGCCAGCACTGCTCCCACATCGAGCGGCGCATAGAACCATTTGTGCGGATCAACAGTGATTGAGTCCGCCTGCTCCAACCCATGATCCGGCACGGAGAACTCGCGAGAGAGCAGCATGCCTCCGCCGTAGGCGGCATCAATGTGAAGCCACATTCCTTCGCGATCTGCGATCGTCCGCAGCTCGCGTATCGGATCGATTGCGCCGGTGTTCGTGGTCCCAAAGATTCCAACCAGGCACATGGGGCGTACTCCACGTTTTCTATCCTCCGCAATTGCCATCTCAAGCGCATCCAAGCGCAGCCGGAATTGAGCGTCCGTAGGCAGCGCGCGCAACGCCGTCCGGCCCAGTCCGACAGAATCGACAGCTTTGTCCACCGAAACGTGCCGTTCCTCCGAAACGTATACTGCCCATGGCTCCCGAACGCCTTCTTGCTGTATCCGGTCGCCCGAAACGCAATCACGCGCCAGCTTCAAACCGATGAAGTTCGCCATCATGCCGCCGCTGGTGAGATTGCCACCAGCCTTCTCGCCGTAACCTATCAAGTCGGTGAGCCAGCGAACGACGCGTCGCTCCATAGCCACTGCGGCCGGGCCAATCGTATAGGTCCCTAGATTCTGGTTGAGCGCGGAACAAATGAAATCGGCAATAACGCCGATGGGAGCCGGCGACGGGGTGATCAATCCCATGTAACCCGGGTGTCCGACATGTGTGCAATATGGCAGAAGCTTCTCCTCTAGTTCCCTCAAAATCTTTTCTGCCGGGCTAGGCTCTTCTGGCAGATGCTCAGCGAAAAGTTCTGTCAGCAGGTGTGGATCCACCCGTGGAAATACGGGCTTTTCTCCGATATGCTCCAGATACTCAGCCAGTAAATCCACTACCATGTGGCCAATCTCACGAAACTCGCTGGGGTTCATATATCTCCTTTTCCCGGAGTAGCAATCGTTCGATTACAGGAGCAGGGGGGCGTTGCCATTCTCCCAGAACCATTCACTGGGCTACTCTCGCAAGACGGAAGCTAAGAGCCGAATTGCTAAACCCGGAAGTAGCTCCGACACATTGCGCCGACCGGCATCCCTCAGCTTTCGTATGCCAATCACATCCTCGCATCACCTTGAGAGAGCCTTCAGGCAGTCCTTAGCGGTTTTCCAGCAGTTGATTCTGTTGCAGGAGGAACATCAGCGCTGCACGAGACCGAAAAAAACGGGAGAGATAGCGGAAGTCCTGCAGAATCACATGATGGATAACAGTACGTGCCAAGTCTTTCACCCCAAGGATTTGAATATCCGCAGCGGCTTGCTTTTCTGACTGCAGCCATCAACGAAAAAGCGGAGCCTGACTCGCATCTCCCCCGGTTTTTTTCGCTCTCTCTATTCGCGCTGAGGCCGTACACCCCTTATGTTGCGGCATAGCCATTGGCGCCGCGCAGTTTGACGGCTAATGTCAGAGTTGACCGGACGGCGCGGTATCAAACTAGAACCCTGCCGGCCTTTCCCATGTCACGCCGAATTCCCGTTCTAGCGCCATTCCCACCCGCCCAACTAACCCGTCGCAGAATAGGCGGCCAAGAATCGTGATCCCGTGCGGCACGCGACGGGGTGGATTGAACTTTGGCAGCGGATTCGCCGGATCCGGAGCCCAGTCACTTCGCGCTTCCGAGACATTGACGAACCCGGCGCGCAGCGTGAGCGAGGGATGACCGGTGAAGTTCGTGATGGTGAGCTGCTCGTCACGTAGTGACGGCGCTATCAAAAGGTCGACCTCTCGAAAGACCCGCGCCATTTCCAGCGCCACCTTGCGCCGAAATCGATCGGCCTGCACGAAATCGACTGCGGAAAGAAATCGCGCCTGCCGAAATAAATTGGGCCACGCGTCCTTGACCTGCGCCTTGAGTGACCCGAGTTCATTATTAAGCGCAAGTTCCTCGAACGACGCCGCGCCTTCTGCAAATAGAATCGGCATAAGTGAACTGTAGGGCCAATCGGGAAGCGTCACTTCCTTCAGCTCCATTTTCAGCTTCTTCACTGTCTCCATTGCCGCTCGGTCGACGTCCGTTGCTGGACTCTCTTTCATCCATTGGGCGATGTAGCCGACTTTCAATCCCGCAACTGGCGCCATGGCGTCGAAGTCAAGCCGGCATGGCACGCTCGACACGTCGCCCGCGTCAGGCCCGCTGATGGCGTGAAGGACTAGCATCGCGTCTTCGACTGTCCGTGTCATGGGCCCGAGCTTGTCGAGAGACCAGCAGAGAGTCATCGCGCCGGTGCGCGGCACGCGGCCGAACGTCGGGCGCAGGCCAGTCACGCCACAGCGCATCGCTGGGCTGACGATGCTCCCGCCGGTCTCGCTGCCGATAGAAAACGCAACCAGCGCCGCAGCCGTCGCCGCCCCGGGCCCGGCGCTCGATCCTGACGCGCCCTCTTCCAAAAGCCACGGGTTCATCGTCTGGCCGCCGAACCAGATGTCGTTGAGCGCGAGCGCGCCGAGCGACAGCTTAGCCAACAGCACCGCGCCGGCGTCGTTCAGCCTGCGCACCACCGTGGAGTCCGCCGATGGAACGCGGTTGCGGAATGGTTCGGCGCCGTATGTGGTTGGAATGTCTTTCGTATCGAGCAGATCTTTCACGCCGTACGGGATGCCGTGCAGCGGGCCGTGATATTTGCCGGCGGCGATTTCGGCGTCGGCTGCCTTCGCTCTGGCGAGGGCGTGATCTTTGGTCAGCGTGATGATCGATCGTATCCTCGAATCCAACCGTTCGATGCGACTGAGATAGATGTGCGTAAGTCGCTCGGAAGTAAGCCGCCGCGATTCGATCCACTTGGACAGTTGCGTCACAGGGGCGAACGCGATGTCGTCGTCGGATGACGGCAGCGCAGCGCCGTCGGCCTTAGACCGCACGAACCGATCTGGCGCCGACAGCGCCGTCACGCCCGGAAGCGCCGGGTTCCAGAGTGTGGCCGGCGCGTCGGTGTCCGCGATTGCCACCTTCCGCGGCCCGGTGCGACGCTCGAGGTACTGTGCAAGCGTCTGGCGCCACGAGTCGGCGGCCTGCTGCCGCTGCGCCTGCGTCATCGTAACTTGCATCAGCCTTTCCGCCTCAGCGAATGTCGCCGCTGTCACATCGGGACCGGAACCGACCCCGGTCCCGAATGTGGGCGGCGCGCCGGCTGTCGTGGGCGGCGACGGCGGATTGGTTGGCGACGACGCGGTGCAACATGTACTGGCCGCGACAAGCGCGCCCAGGGGCGCGCGGATCAGGAACTGGCGACGAGTGTTCATAGATTGGCTCTAGCCGTTTCTGGGAGCTGAAATGAGGGCTCCCGTCAGGCTGTCTTTGATAAAGAAACAGATCTGAGCATACCGCTAGCATGCTCAAGAACGACAATTTTATTGACGGCGCGAAATGCTTCCAGGGCGTGCGCCAGGTGCGTTGGCCTCGGCGACGATTCGTTTTCGCAAGTCGATTCAGTACGCCATAGCTCCATTAAAAGCTATTTCGCAGCTTTATTCCAAGAAAAATTTTCAAGCGACGTTTGCTCAAGCGAGCGAATGCTGGTCATCGTGCGATATCCTTTCCGTTTGGCAACAGAAAGTCTAATTATTCGATTAATCTTCAGCATCGTGTTTTCCATCTCCATTGCCCTCACTTCTACTGTCCTTAACCAAAACCTCATCCCGACGCCAGCAATTCTCAATACGAGAATCATTCAATTTGCAAACGATAAAGAGAAGCCATATGTCGGTATAAGGCTTCCATGGAATTAAAAATGAGGACACTGAAGAGATTGCGCATCGAGGCCCAGAGTTTGGACTTTGTCCCCAATCCTTTCCACAATTGGCGAAACAATTGGCAACGGCGTTGCTGGATTTGGTCGACCAGAAAGGCCAACATCATCAGGATGGCCAGGACGGTGGCGAGATGCTGTTGCCCATGTCCATAGTTATGTTCGAAATGATAGCCCTGGTTCTTGAGCGTATTGAAGGTTTCATTCTCAATCTTCCAGCGGCTGCGCCCAGCACGCATGACTCTTGCCACGGTGCCTGCGAGCAATGTCAGATTGGTGATCCAGGTCCATCGTTTGACTTCGCCATCGGGCGTGGTTTGCTCGTAAAGCAGAAAGTTGACCTTGAGATCGGGCGCGCTGTCATTCAACCACAGACCGCTGATCCAGGCGTAGTAATGTTGCACGCCCTGGTCATCCGTCTCACGGAGTTCCTTGACTTGGCCTCGCGCTTGACGAGAAGCAAATTGCTGAAAGAGGCTTTTATGCGAGTCGGGTTTGACGTTCAGGACATAGCGCCAGCCGTAGCCCGTGATTTGTCGCAAGTGCGGCGCATTGGCGAATAAGGCATCTTCGACCAACAGGATTGACAGGTCGTGATAACGTTCACTCAACGCTTGGCAGAGCCGTTTGGCTGCGCTCCGCTCACAACCGTTCTTCTGCGCCCCATCCTCTCGCAGAATCGGCTCGAAATCGAGCGGGAAAACCTCACTTTGCGCTCTCGTGGACCACAACCGCCGCCAGCCCCGCATGGTGATAGGAGACCTCACCGTTGCGGTGCGTGCGCGTGATACAGCTTGGGCAATGCACTTTGGTCGAGGAGAAGTGTTTCACTCCGTCCACTGAAACGATGACCAACTGCTGCCAATATTGATACTCTCGTATGATCCCGGCCTGTCGCAAGCGTAGGAAGCCGGCGTGAAAAAGCGGTCTCAGCAGTGATGGATCGAGCGGATCGAGGGCGCCCCGCATCTGGTTATCGCAGGGAATGGCTCCCTCAATCCGGAAGATGCTACGCAAATTGCTCTCTTCAGCAATGGTCTGCTTTTTAAAGTCGAGCAGCGACGGACTCTTGAGTGCAAACATGGCGAAGGCGCTTTTCAGAACATCGGCCAGCTCGTAGCGAACAGCATTGCCTGCCCGGTGCTCAGGAAACCGCTGAAACTCGCTATCCAGAAAGCGCATCATTTCGTCAAAGGTCAGATTTTGTTGATCTTGCTGGTGTAGCTTTGCCATATGGCAAAGCTACACCAGACCGCTTAATTTTCGTACTGAGAATTGCTGGCGTCATGGGTCCTTCAGCTTCGCCTGCTGAGCGTAAAGCGGATCAATCGTCAGAGGGTACTCGGCTTGGTCATCTTCCACCACGATCGCCAATCGCTCTCTGTTGAGATCAAAGCGCGCCGCCACTTCGCGGTTGCGCGCGTCGTAAACACGAAGTTTGTCGTAAGTCAGCCCATCGGTGCCGCAGCCGAGCGTCACCGCCTGCCCCCCCGCATCGAGTCGCGGTTCGAAGTCTCCGCCGATTTCCATCTCCACTCGCAGCGCCTCACCATCGCCTCGGTCGGTTGGCGGCGGTTCAGGCAGCGTGAATCCATGTTCAATGCCCGCCTTGCTGTTGACGAACCACTCCCTGATTGCGGATCGCGGGTTGCGGATTCTTTGACGGAGTATTCGTGCTCGATTCGATTCCGGCGAGCGACAATGTTTCGTGAATCGAGGGCCGTCATCCGCGAGCCGTAACCGTAGCCGATCAGCTTGGTGGCCAGCTCACGATACCGCCCGCCCTTAGATGACACGAAGCGCGCCCCAGACGATGTGAACGTCGCGCGAAGACCTTGGACCGGGTTGGAGAATTGGTATGCGTCGACCGAAGGCATCGTGTCTGCATTGTATCGCGCCGCCGCCACCGCCTCGGCGAGCGTATCGTAAAGCCCCTCTTGTTTGAGATGATCAACAGCTTCCCGCCCCCGCAGATCGGGCAGAGGATTTGCAGGAGTGACGGCCCTCGCGTGATTGACCGGGACTCGAAGTACCAACCAGAGCGCGCATCCGGCCAGAATCAAAACCGAGGCCAGGCGCAAGAGTTGGGCGATGAGACGAAAGAAGAAATTGTTGGATATAGTCATGGCTAAACTCCTTTTCATCAGATCGGATCGCAGTTGGCTCTACGGCGAACTGTCAGTTCGCCGTAGTTCCCGCGACCCGCGCATTAGTTACTCACCACGCCACTCTCGTTGATGACGAAGCGTCCGCTCCCGGAGCCGTTGAAGGTTCCGTGCTTGACCCACTCGATAAGCGCGGCAGCGACCGTGCTATAGGGGCCGGCCCATGTTTGAGAATTCCCGCCGTAAGGCATCGTGTTGGGGTCTCCGTCGTCGCAGCGAGCGCCAGAACAACCATTCTCTAGAATTGCATGGCTCGCGCACTTCACCTGTACCAGCGCTTTGTTGGTTACCAATGTCAGGGCTTCGTAGATGTGGTCCGAGTTCGATAGCGGGACTATTTCGTCATTGAAGCCGTGCAGCACTAACGTCGGAATGGTGAACGTCGAGGCGACGGCGGGATTCCAGCCGTGGTTGGAGAAGGTCGGCGCGCGGAGGAGGCCGGCGGGGTTCCTGGGATCGTTTCCCCCCCACTCGCGACCCAAAGCGTCGCGCTCCATGAGCTGTTCCCACACATCATCCGCGAGTCCGGGGATGACGCGGCCGGCGCAGGCCGAGTCCTCTTCCTGCGATCCTCCCCCTCCAGGGCGGCCGAACAGCGCCATAGGAAAAGAAGTGGACAAAGCCGCCTGCGATAAATCCCTCTCCTCAGTCGGTAAGGTGGCGTCTATCTCTACGCCGGGCTGTGGACCGGGCAGTCTGTCGAAAAATGACGACAGAAAAACAACTCGCTGCACTTTATTCCCGGCCTGGTCTGCGAGTTTGTAGAGGGCTCTTGCGACGCTCACCCCGCCGAGCGAGTTACCGACCAAGACAATCTTGTTATTATCCGGGTGCGCGCGCGCGATGGCGTCGTCGATGACCTGTTTGACGTCGCGCGCCCAAACGTCCATGTTCGCGAAGCGGTACCCGCTCGAGTGTTTACACATCCGGCCGTCGAGTGGATTAATAATGATTGCGTTTGACTGCTGATTGAGGGGAAAGATGCGTTGGAGCCAACTCCGATCACATCCTTTCACGAAAGAGCAACTGCCGTCGGCGTTGTAGGGCGGGAGACTCGCGTTGCAGGGATCGTCTAGCCCCTTGTCGAATCGCGTCGAACGGCCGTAGCCAAGCAGGCTTGGAGCGAAAGTGTCGATGCCCGCCATAGCGAGCGATTCTTGCAGGCTGAGCTTTCCGCCATCTGGATCCTCCGCGGTGGGATGCCTCATATCGAACAACACGGGACCCGGGATGGTTCGGCCGTGGATCAAGACTATGGCGCGGTTTGGAACCCCCTGGCACTTGCCGTGCGCGTAGACGGGCCGGACGCGATGCACTTCGAGCTTCGCCGGCTTGCCGTCGAAGTGCTTATCGGGCATGAGGCCGGGCGGCACTTCGAAGTTTAGCCAATAATCGCTGGTGTCGACGCCGGTCGGCTCCATGTCACAGCCTTGACCCGGCTGCGACGACGGGCGACTTGCGGCGCCGGACGCCGAAGCGCTTGATGTTGTACTCACGAATCCGGATCTCAAGATCAGGACGGTTAAAACTGAGAGAGTAACTCCCAGAAGAAATTTTGTAATAAAGTTTTTTCCGATTTTCTTGTTCTTCAACATAAGTACTTGCCTTTCTGAGGCGGTATGCCTCTATTTGCCTTTTAAGTTGCCCCCAACACACTTCGACAGCGGCAGCCGGACTTTATCCGTCTGACCAATCGCCGGCGTGAGCGTGACGCCATCCAATTTGCTCTTGGCCTTCGGGTCAGCGCCCTGCCCCTCAATCACTCATGTGAGATTTGCGGCGAAATGCGGACACATCATCGAAACTTTTTTGACCCAGGCGGTTTCGGCTATACATGCCATTTCGGGCGGAGGTATAATGTTGTTGAGAGACCTATGGCATTGAAGAAAACGAATTGCAGTAGATGAATCGAGCCACGGCCGAACCAGACAGGAAAATGTCGTAAAGGAAAATAAGATCCCCATACTTCAGTCTCTTATTCCCTGCCTTTTATTTTCGTATCTCTTATTCTCCTGTCTCTTATCTTCTTGTATGACGCCGACATCGCATGAAATCACACAACTGCTTCTAGCCTGGAGCGATGGCGACAAGCAGGCGCTCGACCGTCTTGTCCCGCTGGTCTATGACGAATTGCGCCGGCTGGCGCAAAATTACATGCGCAGGGAACGGGCCGGGCAGACCTTGCAAACCACGGCGCTCATTCACGAAGCCTATTTGCGGTTGATTGATGCGGATCAGGTGCAGTGGCGGAACCGGGCGCACTTCTTCGGTATCGCCGCCCGCCTGATGAGGCAGATCCTGGTGGCTAGGGCGCGGGAACGCGGCTGTCAAAAACGTGGCGGCGGAGCGGAGCGCGTCTCGCTCGACGAGGCGATGGTGATTGATGAGAGGCTGGATGAGGACCTGGTGGCGCTCGACGAGGCTCTAGGCGAGCTGTCCCAATTTGACGCGCGCATGGCGCAGGTCGTGGAGATGCGCTTCTTCGGCGGCTTGACTGAGGAGGAGATCGCCGCCGCGCTCGATGTTTCTACAAAAACAGTCAGGCGGGATTGGCGGCTGGCCAGATCGTGGCTGAGGCGGAAACTGAGTTGGGAGCGAACTGATGAGGCCTGACCGCTGGAAACAGGTCAAACGGCTGTATAACGCGGCGCTCGAACGCGAGCCGGGGGCGCGCAAAGCGTTCCTCGACGAGGCCTGCGCCGGCGATGAAGACTTGCGCCGCGAAGTCGCAGAACTGCTCGCCTGTGATATTCCGAGCGACAGCTTCATCCAGTCGCCTGCAATTGAGATCGCGGCCCGAGAGATGGCCGCCGAGCCGCTCATCGAAGCTTCAAACAATCCGATGGGGAGCCTCATCGCGGGGTCTCAGATCGGCGCCTACCGGCTGCTTGAGCCGCTCGGGCGCGGCGGGATGGGCGAAGTCCATCTCGCGCTCGACACACGGCTCGAGCGTAAAGTCGCCGTCAAATTGCTGCTCACCGAATTCACGACCGACGCCGAACGCCTCCGACGCTTCGAGCAGGAAGCGCGCGCGGCCTCGTCGCTCAATCACCCGAACATCATCACGGTCTACGAAATCGGCGAGATCGAAGGGCGGCGATTCATCGTCACCGAGTACGTCGAAGGGGAAACCTTGCGCCGGCGGACGG
>Ga0207428_10003730_pt1 | contig 14626 bp, 8 predicted proteins | sample RhiMethybrSRZTD1_FD_187600 | JGI IMG/M metagenome (GOLD analysis project Ga0207428, IMG submission 187600) | Populus rhizosphere microbial communities from Tennessee, USA - Rhizosphere MetaG P. TD hybrid SRZTD1 (SPAdes) (version 3) | ecosystem: Host-associated > Plants > Roots > Rhizosphere >...
CCGACGCGAAGCCGGCTGCGCAGCTTCCCGAGGCGGCGGCCGCGCTCACCGTTCGCATGGAGTCGCTCGAGCGCGAGGTCACTCATACGAATCAGGAAGTCAGAGACAGCGTCAGCAAAGCCGAGCAGATGCAGCGCGGATGGCGGCTGCTCTTCGGCATCGCGGCCGGCGCCATCGTGATCGCGGCGTTCATCGGGTTGAACGTGATGAGCCGCGTCAACGCGCGGTTGAACGACGCGGCGACGCGTGTCTCCGCCGCGGAAAAACAGGCCCAGGCGGCCTCCGCTGCCGCGACGAAGGAAATTGCGTCCACCCGTGCCGAGGCGGACAAGCAGATTGCCGAAGCGCACGCCACCGCGCTGCGCGCGCAAATCGTGAGCAACGTGCTCGCGGCGCCGGATCTCGTCCGCTTCAGCCTCGGCAGCGCGGTCGCGGCGAGCCGCGCCTCGGCGCAGGTACTGTGGAGCCGTTCCCGAGGGATGGTGGTCAGCACGTCGCGACTCGCGGCGGCGCCGGCCGGATCCGCGTATCAGGTCTGGCTGCTGAGCACCGGCGCGCCGATCGGCGTGGGCATGATCACGCCGGATGCGGCCGGCCGCGCCACGCTCTCGCTCGACACGCTGCCCGATCTGCCGCCCGTGGTCACCGGCATCATCGTGACGATCGAGCCGGCTGCCGGCAGCGCCGCGCCGTCAGGAGCCGTCGTCCTTACGCGGCGTGCTCCGCAATAGCCACGCGGGTTCGTCCGCCGATGAGTGTCACGCTCGCCCAAATCCTCAGCCTCTCCGGATCGCTCGACGACACGCCGGGGTTCGATTCGGCGCGCGAACGCTTCCGGCGCTTCCTCCTCGAGCAGGCGACCGATCCGCACAGCATTCGATCGCTCATCGAGCAGGGGCAGCATCTGCCGGGTGAACAGCACAACCGCGCGGTTCAGGATCTCGTCGTGCTGCTCGGCAAGTTCATCGGGTTCGACGTCACGTTCGGCGCCTACGCGCCGCCGAACTTCTCACTCAAACATCATGGGCACTGGCGATCGCGCCTCCGGCTGCACGTCGTCATCGAAGTGAGAAGCGATCCCGCGGCGCCTCCCGCGGTCGACGCGCTGCTCCATTCGGTCGCCGCGCAGGCCGCGACGGCGCGCGTGTCGAGCTGGCGGTTCGTCGGCCTGTGCGTCGTGACGCCGCTCTTCGCCAGCCGCCACAAGATCGAGGAGGCGCTCGCAGCCGCAAAGCCGGTGTTTCCGGTCGGCGTCGTCGCGCTGCGCGCGCTGCTGCTCCTCGCCGATCTCGTGACCGCCGGACGCGTCAGCCACGAGGACGTCGTCCGGCTGCTCGAGTCGAATCTGCCGGTCGACTACAGCGTCGAGCTCCTCGACCGGCTGACGGCGAAGCGCGGCGCCGCCGCGCCGGCGAACGTCATCGCGACCGATGGCACGGCTTACTGGCTCGCCACGGTCACGCCCGACTACGCCACGACTCCCGAGCAACTGCTCGAGCTCGTCGTCAGCCGGCGCCATATTTTCGGCGTGGCCGACGCGGGCGCGACGCACGAAACCGCGCGCGGCGGCGACTGGATCTGCTTCTATATTCCCGGCAAAGGCGTGGTCGGCCGCGCCCGCGTGATCTCGCTGGCGAGCAGCGCGGCAGGCGTTCGCGACGCGCATCGATTCCGGCAGCTCCTGCACCTCGACGATCTCGAGCTGCATCTCACTACGCCGATTGCGCTCGATTTCGAGACGCAGCTGCGGCTGCGCACCGCCACCGCGACGTCAGGACGGCAGACGCAGACGCTCGTGCGCATTTCGCACGAGAGTTTCGTGGCGATGACGGAACCCCCTGGGAAAGAGGCGGAGAGGCTGAACGCGTAAAGCTTGAAAGCCCGAAAGCTTGAAAGCTGGAAAGCAAGAAAAAGGAAAGAGGTTTTCTTTCAGGCTTTCGAGCTTTCAGGCTTTCCAGCTTCTCGATCTATCTCTGCATATTCGCAGTGACCCGCGTCATCGCATCACCCTTCACAATCGCGGTCTGACGACGCTCGCCGAGCTGCGGATGACGGAAGACGATCTCATGCTCGCCGAGCGGCAGCGAGAAATTGGCCAGCGGGGTTTCGCCGACCATCGTCCCGCCAATCCAGACTTCAGCCCACGGCACGGCGTTGATGCTGACGCGCCCGTTCGGCGGCGTCACGCTGAGCGACGTGGTCTGGCCGGGCCGTACCTCGACCGTTTGCCGGGAACGGTACGCGAATTTCTCGTTCACGACTTCGAGGTCGTGTCTGCCGACCGGCATCGCCAGGGCCCCGGCCGTTGTTCCGATCAACCTGCCGTCTTCGAGAATCTGCAGATCGAGCGGCGAGTTCACTCTCACGCCGCCAAGCGAAGATGCGGACGGACTGGCGGCGCCAGCCGGCTTCGCATCGGTCTTGGGTTTGGCATCCGCCGCCGGGATGATGGGAGGCGGGACCAGCGACGCGATACGTGATTCGTCGGAGAGCGAGCCGAGGACGCGAATCGATCGATTCGCTGCCGTGGCGTCGAGCTTGTAGGGCGTCACGCCAGCCGAGCGACCGTCGACGAGTACTTCGAGGCCCGGCTTTGCGGATTCGATGGTGATCGTGCCGCGGGCCGGCAGCGCGGTGGCGCGGCGCGCATACAGCAAACCGCCGATGAACAATCCCTCGACAACCGCGATCGCCGCGACAGCCAGGGTCAACCATTGGACGTTGAGTTTTCTGGCTGGCGACGCGGCCTTCGCGGCAACGACCGGGCGGGGCTGAAACGGTGGAGCCGCACTCAGCGGGTCGACAAGGGGCTCCGCGATCTGACGCGCCGCTGGCATCTGCGATGCGGTGATCTCCTCGAACGTCGCGTGGGCGTGTGCGTGAGCCGTGCGCCCTTTTGGATAAGGCCATTTGGCGGTAGACATGTTCGTCTCCCTTGTTGAAGCACCGGGCCGCCCATTTCGCAGCAACGTGATCATTCGGCGAGGGTCGGATCGCGCCCGAATGTCGTTCGGAAGTCCCGCGAGCGCGTCGCGCGCGTCTTCGGCCGACGCGAACGTGCGGGCGCCCAGCTGAAGCGCCTGTTCCAGCCACATGCGCAACTGCGGGGCCGATGAGGATCCGCGGCCGGCGATTCTCGGGAAGTCGTCGAGCAACGTCGAAACGTTGTGCGGATAGTCGCGCGGATCGACGCGGCGGCCCAACGTCAGCGAAAGCGCAATCAATCCGAGTTGCACGACGTCCGCTCGCTCGTTGAACTGCTGTCCGTGACCGTTCGAGCCCGTTGGCACCGCCAACCCGAACTCTCCCCGCAACCGACTGGGTGACAACCCGAGCATCTCGACAGCCGGACCGAGCACGTGCTCGACGAGCACGAGGTGGCCTCCCGGAGTCACGATGATCTTTTCGGGCGTTAGCAGACCGTGCGCCACCCCCTCGCCCTGCTGCTGCAGCGCCACGAGCGCCGGCGTGAGCTGCCGGATCAAATCCAGCGCAAACCCGGGTCCCCGCGCCTCGCTGAGGACTTCCGACAGCCGTCGCCCTGAGACGGAATCCGAGATCAGCGCGAGACCGTTGTTGTCGTCAAGCCACTTGACCGCGCGAACCCTCGCGATCGACGGATGCGTGAATCCGTCGAGCTTCCGGATCCGGTCCCGCAAGGCAGATTCGAACCCCGGCCTGTCGCTGAACTCTTTCTTGAATCGCAGCAGCTCGTACGATGCGGCGCCGGTGTTGTCGAACATCAGCAGCCGATCGCCCAGCCCGTCGGAGTGTCCGGGCATATACCAGCTGGCGAGAGACGCGTTCGGAGTGTGCTCGCGTGCGGAGTGGTCGGAGGAGCTGGTCGGGCCGCGGCTCAAAGGTCGTCTTTCTGAGGGAGCACGGATGCGCGTCAATTGTCCACAAAACGGCCCATTAGTACAAGGGCCGCCGCATCCATTCCGCCGCCAGGTCCATCACCCGATCGAGCGTGTCGCCGCCCGGGCCAGCCTTCTTTCTCGTCGTCAACGAATGATCGCCGCCCGGGACCATGTGAAGCGTGCTCTTCGGAAGCCGGGCGACGAGGGCCGTCATCTCGTCCGGCGATCCGAAGGGGTCTCGCTCGCCGTGGAAGAACAGCATCGGCTGGCGGATGTCCGGAAGATGGCGGTCGCGCATCTGCTGAGGCTTGCCAGGCGGATGAAGAGGGTAGCCGAAGAAGACGAGGCCGGCTGGAGCCGGGTCGAACGCGCCCTTGGCGGCCACCTGCGACGCTATTCGGCCACCCATCGATTTACCGCCGGCAAACAGCGGCCCGGTTCGACCTGACGTGAGCCTGGCCCAGGCGCTGCGATACGTCTCTTCGAGGACGTCCGGGCGATCGGGTGCGCTCTTCCCGGCATCCATGTACGAAAAATTGAACGTCACGACGTGAATTTCCCGCGCCGCGAGCCCTTTTGCGACCCGGACCATCCAGGGATGTTGTTCGCCCGCGCCGGCACCGTGGGCGAGGACCACTGTCGGACTGTTTGGATCGGTGGCAGGGTAGTCGCGCATTTGCTGAGTTTATGAGGGCTTTCCGGCTTTCAGACTTCCGGCTTTCCGGCTTGCACCATAGCCATCAATACATGTAGATTAAGTGATATGAAAGATGCCTCGGCGTTGCTGCGGCTTCTGGGAGACGACACCCGGCTGCGCATGCTGCGCCTGCTGTCGCGTGAGGCGCTGAACGTGTCCGAAATGACGTCGGTGCTCGGGCTCGCGCAGTCCGGCGTGTCCCGCCATCTCGGGCTGCTGCGTGAGGCCGGGCTCGTCGTCGAGGAGCGCGCCGGGACGTATGCGTGGTATCGCGTCGCGTCCGACGTCGCCGCCACGAATGGCGCGCGGTCGCCGCTCTGGACCTGGCTCGGCGAACAGTTCGAGCGCAGGACCGCCGAGACCCGTGCCGATGACGCCAGGCTCGAAGAGGTGAAGCGATTACGGCACGAGAGCTTCGCGCAGCACGGCGGTGGAGACGAGCGCCGACAACTGGTGCCGGGTCGAAGCTGGGCGGCGTGGTCGCGCGCGTTGGGGCTGCTGCTGCCGCCGGTCGATGTCGCGGACCTCGGGTGCGGCGAGGGCTACTTGACGCTGGAAGCGGCCCGATGGAGCCGCAGTGTCGTGGCGGTCGATCGATCGAAGGACGTGCTCGATCGCGCCCGGGCGCTCGCGTCCCGCCGGAAAATCGACAACATCACGTGGAAGCAGGGTGACCTCGAGCGTTTGCCGATTCCGGATGCGACGATCGACGTGGCGCTCCTGTCCCAGGCGCTGCATCACGCCGAGCACCCGGCAAGTGCGCTCCGCGAGGCGTGCCGGATTCTTCGTCCCGGTGGCCGCGCGGTCATTCTGGATCTTCGAGAACATCACGAGAGTTGGGTGCGGGCGAAGCTCGGCGACCGATGGCTGGGGTTCCAGGACGAAGAGCTGCAGCGGCTGCTGACGTCGACCGGGTTCACTGACGTCACGGTGCGGGTCGGTGCCAGGCGGACCGGCGATCCGTTCACGGTCCTGATTGCGGCCGGGGCAAAGGAATCGAATCGCGCCACGAAATCGAGATCACGATGACGACCACTGCGACCATTACAACGCAAGAGCGGCTGGACCAATTGCTCACCGAGCGCATCCTGATTCTGGATGGCGCGATGGGCACCATGATCCAGCGTCAGAAGCTCACCGAAGCGGACTTCCGCGGCGCGCGCTTTGCGGCCCATCCGCAAGATCTGAAGGGTGACAACGACCTTCTCGTTCTCACACGGCCGGATGTGATCGCCGATATTCACCGTGAGTATCTCGATGCCGGCGCCGACATCATCGAGACCAACACGTTCAACGCGAACGCGATCTCTCAGGCGGACTACGCGCTCGAATCGGTCGTCTACGAGATCAATCTGGCCGCGGCGCGGCTTGCGCGCGAGGCCGCCGACGAATTCACCCGCCGCACGCCCGGCCGTCCGCGATTCGTCGCCGGGTCGATCGGGCCCGCGAACCGGACGCTTTCGATTTCGCCGGACGTCAACAACCCGGCGTTTCGCGCCATCACGTTCGATCAACTGAAACACGCGTATGCGGAACAGGTCCGCGGGCTGATCGACGGCGGCGTCGACCTGCTCCTTCTCGAGACGATCTTCGACACGCTCAACGCCAAAGTCGGCATCGTCGCCATTCAGGAGGTCGAGGAAGAGAAGGGCGTGCACCTGCCGCTGATGATTTCGGTGACGATCACCGACCGAAGCGGTCGCACGCTGTCCGGCCAGACGCTGGACGCGTTCTATCTTTCGATCGAGCACGCGCGGCCGTGGTGCGTGGGGATCAACTGCGCGCTCGGCGCGCGCGAGATGCGGCCGTACCTGGCGGAGCTCTCGCGTCTGGCCGGCTGCTGGGTCAGCGCTTATCCGAACGCGGGCCTCCCGAATGCCTTCGGCGAGTACGACGAGCACGCGAACGAGACGGGCGCGCTCCTGCGCGATTTTGCCGAGAGCGGTTTCGTGAACATCCTGGGCGGCTGCTGCGGCACGACCCCCGATCACATCGCCGCTGTCGCGCGCGAGACGCGCGGCCTGCCGGGGAGGGGGGACGGGGGTTTTTTCCACAGGCTTCCACAGGAGGGGGACGGAGGTCTCCGGCTCTCCGGCCTCGAGCCGCTCATCGTCCGCGCAGACAGCAACTTTCAGATGATTGGCGAGCGGACGAACGTCACGGGATCCAAGCGATTCGCGCGTCTGATCAAAGACGAGAACTACGGCGAGGCGGCCCAGGTAGCGCTCGATCAGGTCCGCGGCGGCGCGAACATGATCGACGTGAACGTCGACGAGGGGATGCTCGACTCCGAGCGCGCGATGCACACCTTCCTCAATTACATCGCGACCGAGCCCGATATCTCGCGCGTCCCGGTCGTCATCGACAGCTCGAAGTGGTCCGTCATCGAGGCCGGGCTGAGGTGCGTTCAGGGCAAGTCCGTGGTGAACTCCATCTCGCTCAAGGAGGGCGAGGCGGATTTCCTGCACAAGGCGAAGCTCATCCGCCGCTACGGTGCGGCGGTCATCGTCATGGCGTTCGACGAGCGCGGCCAGGCGGACACCGTCGACCGAAAAGTCGCGATCTGCCAGCGCGCGTACCGACTTCTCACCGAACGCGGCGGTTTCGATCCGTCCGACATCATTTTCGATCCCAACGTGCTGGCGATCGCCACCGGTCTCGAGGAGCACAACACCTACGCCATCAATTTCATCGAGGCCACACGCATCATCAAGGCGACCTGTCCGGGCGTGAAGGTGAGCGGCGGGATCAGCAATCTTTCCTTTTCGTTCCGCGGCAACGACGTCGTCCGCGAAGCGATGCACGCGGCGTTCCTGTATCACGCGATCAAAGCCGGGCTCGACATGGGGATCGTCAACGCCGGACAGCTGGCGGTCTATGAAGACATTCCCGCCGACCTGCTCGAGCACGTCGAAGACGTGCTGTTCAATCGCCGGCCGGACGCGACCGAGCGTCTGGTGACGTTCGCCGGCGACGTGAAGGGCGCGGGCACGAAGCGCGAGTTCGATCTCGCCTGGCGAAACCAGCCGGTGGAGGCGCGCCTCTCGTACGCGCTCGTCCATGGCGTGGTCGACTTCATCGAGGCGGACGCGGAAGAGGCGCGACAGAAGCTGCCGCGGCCGCTCGATGTCATCGAAGGGCCGCTCATGGACGGGATGAAGACCGTCGGCGATCTGTTCGGAGCGGGCAAGATGTTCCTTCCACAGGTGGTGAAGAGCGCCCGAGCGATGAAACGGGCGGTCGCGTATCTCGAACCGTTCATCAAGGACAGTCCGGCCACGAGTCAGACCGCGAACGGCGGACCGCAGGCCGCGCGACAGGCCAACGGCCGCGTGCTCCTCGCGACCGTCAAGGGCGACGTGCATGACATCGGCAAGAACATCGTCGGGGTCGTGCTCGGCTGCAACAACTACGAGGTCATCGATCTCGGCGTGATGGTGCCTGCGGATCGCATTCTGTCGGAAGCCGCGTCACGCCAGGCGGACATCATCGGGTTGAGCGGTCTCATCACGCCTTCGCTCGACGAGATGGTCTACGTCGCGCGCGAAATGGAACGCCGCCAAATGACGACGCCGCTGCTGATTGGCGGCGCGACGACGAGCCGACAGCATACGGCGGTGAAGATCGCGCCGGAATACGGACAGCCGACGGTCCACGTGCTCGACGCCTCCCGCGCGGTCGACGTCGTCTCCAGCCTGCTCAGCGATCGGCAGCGCGATGCGTTCACGGCGACGGTGCGCGCGGACCAGGCGGGCTTGCGGGAAAAGTACGGCACGAAACGCGAGAAGGTTCTGCTGACGCTCGAAAACGCGCGTGCGAATCATCTCAAGACCGACTGGGACTCGCTTCAACTGCCGGTGCCGTGGTTCCTCGGCCGTCGCCTGGTCGAGCCGGCGCTCGAGGACTTGGTGCCGTTCATCGACTGGACGTTCTTCTTCTCGGCCTGGGAACTGAAGGGACGCTTTCCGGCGATTCTCGACGATCCGACGATCGGCGCGGCCGCACGTGATCTCTATCAGCACGCGAGAGGGATTCTCGACCGCATCGTGCGCGAGAAGCGTCTGACCGCGCGCGCCGTCTACGGATTCTGGCCCGCCAACGCCGTCTGCGACGACATCGTCGTGTACAAGGACGACGCACGACGGAACGAGGTGGCGCGGTTCCACATGCTGCGTCAGCAGGAGCCGATCGCCGACGGGCGCCCGAATCGATCGCTTGCGGACTTCGTCGCACCGAAGGCCTCGCTGGCGCCCGACTACATCGGCGCGTTCGCGGTGACGGCGGGCATCGGCGTGGACGCGCTGGTCACGGAATACGAACAGCAGCACGACGACTACAGCGCGATCATCGTCAAGGCGCTGGCGGATCGGCTGGCCGAGGCGTCTGCCGAGTATCTCCACGCTCAGGCACGGCGCGACTGGGGGTACGGCAAGGACGAGCGTCTCTCGTCCGAGGATCTCCTCGCCGAGAAATATCGAGGCATTCGTCCGGCGTTCGGCTACCCGGCCTGTCCGGACCACACCGAAAAGGGCACGCTGTTCACCCTGCTCGACGCACCCGCAGCGGGAATCACGCTGACCGAAACCTTCGCGATGATGCCGGCGGCTTCCGTCAGCGGCCTCTATCTCAGCCACCCGCAAGCGAAGTACTTCAACATCGGCCGCATCGGCCGCGATCAACTCGAGGACTACGCCAAGCGCAAGGGGATGACCGTCGACGACATGTCGCGTTGGCTGGGCATGTAGGGGGACGGGAGTTTTTTCCACAGATCTTCACAGGTGGGGGACGGAGGTCGGTGCCGGACCTCCGTCCCTCACCTGTGGAAAGCTGTGGAAAAAACTCCCGTCCCCGAACTTTTCGCGCCGCCTCTCGTAACATAGTCTGTCTATGTTATGAGGCCCACGAGAGACGAGATCCCGCCCGGCACGCTCGACATGCTGGTGCTGCGCATGCTCGCCAGGCATGGCGAGCTGCACGGCTTCCAAATCGCCGATGCGATCCAGCGTGTGTCAGACGACGTGCTGCGCGTCGAGGAAGGGTCACTCTATCCGGCCCTGCAACGAATGCTGGTGAAGGGCTGGATTTCCGGCGAGTGGGGCCGGACGGACGAGAACCGCCGCGCGCGATATTACCGCCTCACGTCAGCCGGCCGACGGCAGCTCGACCGTGAAGTCGAATCGTACGAGCGGATCGCGGAGGCGATCGCGCGGATCCTCCATCCAGCTGAAGGGACGGAGTCGTGATCAAGATCAGCGAGTGGTGGCGGCGATTCATGTTCCTCCTCCGTCGCGATCGGCTCAGCGCGGAGCTCGACGAGGAATTGCGGCTGCACCTCGACTTGCGTGCCGCAGCCAACCGCCGGCTGGGAATGACCGCCGAGGAAGCCCGGCTCGCCGCGCGCCGCACCTTCGGCAATCCGGTCGTCCTGCGGGAAACGAGCCGCGAAAGCTGGGGATGGCTGCCGATCGATCACCTGCTTCAGGACCTGCGGTACGGCACGCGTCAGCTGCGGCGGCATCGCAGCTGGACCGCCGCGGTCGTCATCACACTCGCGCTCGGCATCGGCGCCAACACCGCGTTGCTCAGCGTGCTCAATGCGATCATCTTCAGGGCGCCGACGGGGATCAGCGCAGACGGCCTCGTCTGGCTCACGCTCAGCAGCGAGCAGTGGTCGCGGCCGCGGAGCCTGTCGTATCCCGCCTACCTCGTCTCTCGCGATCGGCGCGATCTGTTCTCGGGCGTCGCGGCGTACCACGAAGTCGCCATCGCGCTCGGCGATGGCGCTCCCGAACGCGCACGCGGAGCCGTCGTCTCCGCCAACTATTTCGATGTGCTGGGTGTCCGACTGATCGAGGGACGCTCATTTCATCCTGACGAGGACGTCGTCCCCGGCGCGAAACCAGTCGCGGTCATCAGTCACGCGCTCTGGATCAGGCGCTATGCCGGCGATCCCGCCATCATCAGCAGGACCATCGCGATCAACGGACATCCGTTCGTGGTCGCCGGCGTCGCGCCTCCCGGGTTCGGCGGACTGGAGATCGACGAGCCTCTCCCCTCCGTCTGGGTGCCGATGGCGATGATCGGACAGGTCCTGCCTGATTTCGACCGGACGTGGTTGACCGGGCCGGCGACGAGCTGGGTGCGGACGATTGCCCGGCTCGCGCCTGACATCTCGATCGAGAGGGCCGAGACTGCGGTGCGCGCGATGACATGGGCAACCGGCGAGGCGGTGGTTCCGGCACGGCCACCAGCCACATTGCACCTTGCAACGGTCGCGGGCAGTGTCTTTCCAGGCGAGCGCGAAGAAATCGCGCAGGTACTCGGACTGCTGATGATCGTGCCGGCGCTGGTTCTGGTTGTCGCCGGCGCGAACGCGGCGAATCTTCTCCTCGCGCGGGGCGTGGATCGTCGCCGGGAGCTCGCGCTCAGGCGCGCGCTTGGCGCGTCGCGCGCACGGATCATCCGCCAACTGCTGGTCGAGTCGCTGATGCTCGCGATCGGTGCGGGGACGGTCGGCATCGTGCTGGCCCGCGCGCTCACCGCGATCATCGGCTGGGCCGGCCAGGTACCAGCGGCGATTCTCGATGAGTTTCGTCTCGACGGGACGGTCCTCGCCGCGACACTGCTCGTGAGCCTCGCGGCCGCGCTTTTCTTCGGTGTCGTGCCGGCGTTCGTCGCGAGCCGACCCGCGCTGGCGCCGACGCTCAAGGAGGAAGGGGTCACGGTCGCCGTCGGCCGCCGGCGTCATCGTCTCCGCAACATCCTGGTCGTCGGGCAAGTAACGGTGTCGGTCGTGCTGATCGTCGTCGCCGGCCTCTTTCTCGGCAGCATGACGAAGGCGCTTCGCGTCGATCCCGGGTTCGAGGCGCGCAACGGCGCGACGATGTCGTTTGATCTGGCGCTGCAGGGCTACGCGCCGCCCGCGCGCGACATTTTCATCCGCGATCTGCTCGAGCGAACGCGAGCGATGCCGCCGATCGAATCATCCGCGCTGATCACCGCGCTGCCGCTCGGCGGGCGGATGTTTGGCACGGCCCTGGTACGGCCCGGTGCGGAAGCCGAGGAGGATGAGGTCTTCGTGTTCCATGCAGCCGTGTCGCCCGCGTACTTCGACACGATGAAGATCGCGCGCACGCGCGGCCGCGATTTCAGTCCGCTCGATACGCGGACGTCGCCGCCGGTCGTGATCGTGAACGAAACGCTGGCGCGGCGGTTGTGGGCAGACGCCAATCCGATCGGTCAGCGGATACGGCTGCTCGATCCCGGCGAGCCCTGGCGCGAGATCGTCGGCGTTGCCCGCACGACACGCTACGACGATTTGACCGAGTCACCGCGGAGCTACGTTTACGTGCCGCTGTCCCAGGCGCCGTCGCCGTCGCTGACCATCGTCGCCCGCGGCCGGGCAGGATCGGCCGCGGTGCAGTCCGCTCTCGAAGCGGTCATTCGATCGCTCGACCCGCAGATGCCGATCGTCGAGGCCCACACGTTCGAGCAGGTCATCAGCCGAAGCGTCGACAAGCAGCGCGCGGCCAGCGCGCTGCTCGCCGTGCTCGGCGGCCTGGCGTTGCTGCTCGCCGGCCTGGGCATCTACGGCGCCATGTCGCATGCCACGATCCTGCGCGTGAAGGAAATCGGAATCCGGATGGCGCTTGGCGCGCGACCGCCAAGCGTGAGGTGGCTGTTCGTTCGCGAGGCGCTGACCCTGTGCCTCGTCGGGGTCGCGATCGGCGCGGCGGCGGCCGCGGTCATCTCGACACTCATTTCAGGGTTCTTGTTCGGCCTCACGCCTGGCGACGCCGGAATGTTCCTGCTGGCAGCCGTCGTGATGTGCGCGGCCGCGGCGGTTGCCACCTACCTGCCGGCGCGACGCGCCTCACGGGTCAATCCGGCCGTCGTGTTGAAGTAGGGCCTATCATTGATGCATGTCCAAACGATTCCTTCTCGCGCTGCTGGCTCTCGCCGCCGCAGCGTGCTCGAACGCCGCGCCGCAGGCGCCGGCCGCCGCCGCGACGAGCGCGCCCGCCGAGCCCAAGAAATACCTCCTCGAACGGATTGACGATGCCGCGATCGTACAGCTGTATGCGGACGGGTTTTCGTCGCTGCCGCTGAAAGACAAGACACTGATCTGGCATCTGACTCAGGCCGCCATTGCCGGGCGCGACATCTTTTACGACCAGCGCTATCGCCACAACCTCGAGATGCGGGAGGTGCTGGAGGCGATTCTGGCGAATCCGAGCGGCGTGGATACCGCGACGCTCAAGGAGCTTCAGCGGTACGCGAAGCTGTTCTGGATCAATACCGGGCCGTACAACAACCTGACCGCGCAGAAATTTGTCCTCGGCGTCACGCCCGAGGCGCTCGCCGCGGCCGCAAAGGCGGCCGCATCAGCCGGCGCGAAGTTCCCGGTTGCGAACGGCGAGACGCTCGATCAACTGCTCGCGCGGCTGAAGCCGATGTTCTTCGACGCGGCGTTCGAGCCATCGGTCACGAAGAAGCAGCCGCCTCCGGGTCAGGACATCCTGACCGCCAGCTTCAACAATCTGTATCAGGGCGTCAGCCTCAAGGACGTGACGGGATTCACCGAGCGGTACCCGCTCAATTCACGGCTCGTCAAGCGCGACGGCAAGCTCGTCGAAGAGGTCTACAAGATCGGCGGCCGGTACGATCCGCAGCTGAAGGAAGTCGTGGCGCATCTCGAGGCGGCGATTCCTTTTGCGAGCGAGCCGATGGCGAAGGCGTTGCGCGCGCTCGCCCAGTGGTATCGCACGGGTGAAGCGGCCGACCGGCGGACGTACGACATCGCCTGGGTCGAGGACAAGGCGTCGCCGGTCGACACGATCAACGGCTTCACCGAGGTGTACCTCGACGCCCGCGGCGCCAAAGGCTCGTGGGAAGGCGTCGTCTTTTACGTGAATCAGCAGAAGACCGCCGACATCCAGAAACTCGCCAGAGAAGCGCAGTGGTTCGAAGACCACATGCCGTGGGATCCGAAGTACCGCAAGGCCGGCGTGCAGGGCATTACGGCCAACGCGATCGACGTGGTGATCGAGACGGGTGATTCCGGACCGATTACGCCGGTCGGCATCAATCTGCCGAACGACAACGACGTCCGCGAGAAGAACGGCAGCAAGTCCGTGTCGCTCTCGAACGTGAACGAAGCCTACGACCGCTCATCCGACCCGCGCCTGCGCGGCGAGTTTGCCTGGACGCCTGAAGAGACGGCGCGCGGGACGAAATGGGCCGGCATGGCGGGTGAGATCACGACGAACATGCACGAGGTCATCGGCCACGCGTCCGGCAAGATCTCCGAGCAGTTGAAAGGGAAGCCGGAGGCCGCGCTGAAGGAGTACTACTCCGCGCTGGAAGAAGGCCGCGCCGATCTCGTCGGGTTGTATTTCATCGCCGATCCGAAGGTCGTCGAGCTCGGGATCGTACCGGCCGCCGATCAGCAGGACATCGTGCTCGCCGAGTACGAGGGCTACACGCGGAACGCGCTGGTCCAGCTTCGCCGGATCAGGAAAGGGACGCAGATCGAAGAGGACCATATGCGCAATCGCCAGATGATCGTGCATTGGCTCATGGCCAACACGAAGGCGATCCGCACCGAGGTCCGCGACGGCAAGACCTATTACGTCATGACCGATGCCAAGGCGTTCCGCGAGGGTGTCGGCAGACTGCTCGCCGAGGTGCAGCGCATCAAAGCCGAAGGCGATCTCGCAGCGGCCCGGAAGCTGTTCGACACCTACGGCATCCATTTCGATCCGAAGCTTCGCGACCAGGTGGTCTCGCGCGTGGAACAGCTGCAACTGCCGTCGTACACCGGGTTCGTCATGCCGAATCTCGATGCCGTCAAAGACAGCAGCGGCCAGATTACCGACGTGAAGATCTCGTATCCGCAGGATCTGACGCGGCAGATGCTGCAGTACGCAGCGGCCACGCGCGCGTCACGCGAGGCGTTTCTGGCCGCGGAACGGGCCCGCCGCTGAGCCGGCCGGCGTGGAATCAGCCCTGAGCGAGGTCGAACGGCAGCCGTCCATCGCCGACGGCGCCGTGCGGCGGCTCGATCCGC
>Ga0207428_10003732_pt1 | contig 14622 bp, 9 predicted proteins | sample RhiMethybrSRZTD1_FD_187600 | JGI IMG/M metagenome (GOLD analysis project Ga0207428, IMG submission 187600) | Populus rhizosphere microbial communities from Tennessee, USA - Rhizosphere MetaG P. TD hybrid SRZTD1 (SPAdes) (version 3) | ecosystem: Host-associated > Plants > Roots > Rhizosphere >...
AGAAAGACTGTTGACAAATCCCTGACCCTGGGATCGACGTCCCGTCTTCCGTTGTCAGCTGGGAGATGTGCTGCTGTGCGATGAATAATAACGTTAGTGAACTGGCCGGATGGCCCGACTCAAGTTTTTTCGCCCCGCAGAAGCTTGAGTCGGGCCATCCGGCCAGTTAGCTAACGTTATTATTCATCGCACAGCAGCACATCTGTCATTTGTCATTTTTGGGGCCATACTCCACCCCCTCAAGGAACAACCCGGAAGCAGGGGCAGTCCACGCGGCGATGTCGAGCTTTGCATTAGGGTGGCCATCGATCAGGCGGCGGAAGTCGTTCTCCTTGAGTTCGCCCGTCCCGATCTTTACCAGACATCCGACAATTCGCCGCACCATTCGCCACAGAAAATGCGAGGCTTCGATGCGGAACTGAATGATCTCTTCCTCCGCCTCGATCGCAGCACTTTCCACGACCACCACTGTGGACTCCTCGGGCCTGTTGGCATCCGCCGCCCGGAAGCAAATGAAATCATGCCGCCCAACGAGCAGAGCTGCGGCATCGCTCATTGCCTTCACGTTGAGGCCTTCCTTCACCCACCACACCGTCTTTTTCGTGAAGGCCTGCTTTCGCGTGGAAATCTGATAGATGTAGCTGCGCGAGACGGCGTCGCGACGCGCGTGAAAATTCCGTGCCGCGCGCTCGACCTTGAGTATGACGATATCTGCCGGAAGCAAATCATTGAAGCGGCGCAACAACTCCTCTGGAGTTTCTCGCACCTGCCGATCGACCTTCAAGTGAGCGACCTGCCCCAGCGCGTGCACTCCGGCGTCTGTCCGCCCGGCACCCTGCATTTCCACATCGGCTGAGGTGGCATGCAGAACACTCGCTGCGGCCTTGCGCAGCTCCCCCATCACGGTGCGGGCGTTTTTCTGCTCCTGCCAGCCGCTGTACCGGGAACCGTCGTATTCGAGAAGAAGTTTAAAGGACGTCAATTTGTAGACAATCGAAGCACGTCAGCCTGCGCACTGATTCTGCCCGCTTTGAACTCTGTCAGGACTTCCAGGATGGAGCTCATCATCGGCATGAGTCCACCGCCACGGGCACGATTCGGCGGTTGTCCCGAGCGGATAAACATGCTCGTTTCATCCAGCGGCAACGTTGCGACACTTTCATAAAACTCTCTGTGGATCGAACCACCGCCCTGTGGCGGCCGGAAAAGATACTGCTCCACATTCGACAGATAAAACGCCCCGACAATCGCGCCGCGCTCTTTCAAATAAGTTCCGACCGCGCGAATCGCCTTCGGTCCGCCAAAGTTTCCAACAAGGGGAATCAGAAGATTCTTCTGGTGCATCTCCTTCAGGAATCTGAAGCTTTCTTCGTTTGCAAGGTAGCTTCGATTCACCCCGTTATCGGTGCTCGACACTATCAGCTCCGAGTACGCAACATTATTTGACCCGCCACGACCCGGAACGGCACGACCGATTCCGTTGATATTAGAGGAATAGTTCAGTGAACCGCCGAACGTGGCAAACACGTCGAACACATGATCCATCGTTTGCACATCGTCGCGTGTCAGCTTGAATCCGTGACGTGTTATCAGGAGATCTTTGATCGCCTTCCGATTGGTTTCGGCCAGGTCGGCATCCATCGGATTGCGATACGCCTCAAACAATTGATCGGGAGTCGAAGTTTCACTCAATCCCTCCGGACGTTTCCTCGAAAAAATGATCGACAGAAAATCGGCGCGGTTCGCCGACATTTCAAAGGCCGCCTTGTACATCAGGTGCTGGATCATGTTCTGACGCCGGATGTCGATAATGAAAGCCATCTTCGGCTTAAGCCCCGCGATGTACTGGAAGTTCTGCTCAGGACCCACGCCCATATAGACGCTGCCCGGTTTCACAAACGCCTGCAGCCTGGGAATCAGTGCCTGATACCCGAGTTCATTAGAGGAAAAATTTTCCGAAGTGAACGTGCCGCCATCCTCTGAGAAGTCTTCGATGATTTTCCAGTAGGCTTCGTCGCTGAGTTCCGCGGGAAGCGAGTCCGCAGCTCGGAACGAAGGGCCGGGTAACAACAGGAATCCCAGCGCTAGTGTGAAAACGACTGTCGATTTCAGAAAGCTCCGCTCTCGAGCGACTCTCATTCCAGCAGCCTCCCATCTATTGCGAAAGCATTCGCACATCTCCGTACTGACGAACGCGCCCGGCCTTGAACTCCTCCAGCAGGGTTTTCATTGAAGACAAAGTCGAAACAAACCGGAACTGTCCGCCTCCAAAGCCCCCGCCGAAACCACCTCCGCTGAACGAACGTATGAATGTGCTGGAAGAGGCCAATGGCAGCGTGGCGACATTGTTGTAGAAATCGGCTGACGCGGCGTCATTGAAAAGATACTGTTCGACGTTCGAAAGATAGAAGGCCTCGATGGTGGCGTTACGATCCCTGACATAGTCCCCCACCGCGCGGACTGTTTTCGGCCCGCTGAAATCGCCGACAAGGGGAACGATCAGGTTTTTCTTTTCCATCTCTCGAATAAAGCGGTAGTTTTCTTCCGTTGCGAGGTAGCTCCGATTCTCCCCTGTCCCGTCGTCGATCACCATCAGATCCGCATAGGTTGGATTGTTGGCTCCGGCGCCGCGGCCTCCGGTTGAATAGTCCAGCGACGGTCCCGCATCCACAAAGGTCGAATACACATACCCGATACTAAAAGTTCCATCCAGATCCGCGGGCTTCAACCCGAATTTATGCGTCTTGACGAGAAGATCCTTCATCGCTTTAAGGTTCTGCTGATAGAGGTCCGGGTCCGGAGGGACCAGCGAATAGGCGTTAAACATTTGCGACGCAGTCGACTTTTCGCTCAAGCCTTCAGGCCGCTTTCTGGCAAAAAGTTTCGAAATGAAATCCGCGCGCGTCTCCGACATTTCAAAGAACGACTTGTACATCAGCAGTTCGATCATGTTCTGCCGCCGAATATCGATGATGAAGGCCATCTTCGGCTTCATCGCGGCGATGTACGTGAAATTCTGCTCGGGCGCCACACCCATGTAGACTCCGCCAGGCCGGGTAATCTGTAGCAGACGAGGTATGACGTACTGATAGCCGAGCTCGTTAGACAGGAAATTCTCGAACTGAAACGAGCCGTCGGGCTCCGACAGGTCAACCACCATTTTCCAAAACGCTTCATCCGAGACTTCGGCCGGAAGCGACTCTGCGGCCTTGAAAGACGGAGTCCCCAACGCCAACAATCCGGCAATCACGGCTAGAAGAAGGCCCAGTCTGACTCCGATGCCGCGCACAAAAACCTGCATTAATTCCCCCTGAAAATGGATGCGAAACGGCACTCAGTATGTACCGAAAATGGCGCGGATAGCCAGCCCACTCCGGGCTCTGCAAGTCCGTAAAAGTAGCCAACCATTCAACTTTTGTTGGATTGCCCTTCAATTTGTGCGATAAATATGGGCGTTTTACACAGGAGGATTCGTACTGATGAGTACAACAGAGACCCCGAAAGAAGCCGCGCCTTCCTTTCGTATTGACGTCGGCCTTCATGAAATGCTGAAGGACAGTCACGGCCTCAAGGACCTCGATGATCCCATCGGCCCGGTCGAAGGCGGCTTGCCTGAGCCGGTTTATCCCCAGCATCCGGAATTTTCGATTCGCTGGAAAACAACGCGGTCTTATAACAATTTCAAGCGAGTTCGAACGTGGAAGAGCCTTGGCGCTCCTTACTTCAAGTCGAAGATGATGCCGTGGGAACTGCGGCCTCTGATCGCGTATCTGTTCAGCGAATGGAAGTGCAACCTTGATTGCCACTACTGCTGGTCCTACGACAACAGCATCAAGGGGATGACGGAGCCCGTCGCGAAACGCTCCATCGACTGGCTGCATGAAACCGGCAACCGGTTCCTCGCACTCATGGGCGGTGAGCCTCTGCTGCGACCGCACTTTATCCACAAGATCACCGACTACGCCACCAAGAAGGACTTCCTGGTTTACCTGCCCACCAACGGCCGCCTGATGAAACCCGATGTCATCGACCGTCTGGGGGACGCGGGATTGGCCGCGGTGAATCTCGCAGTGGATGTGGTGAAGGAGAAGCCCGGATTGGCAAAAGCGCTGGAGCCGATTCGGCCCTACTTCGACCACCTCATCAAGGTGAAGGCGAATTACGCGATGTCCACGTTCTTCAATGTGTGCATCACCCGGACGAACATGGACGACGTGAAGGAACTGACGAAGATGGCGAAGGACCTCGACATCGGAATCGATTTCCATATCGTCGAATCGCCGCTGATCGATTCGCCGCACTTCAAACACCTGAACGAGAACAGCACGTTCCTCACGCCTGCGGATTACCCGGCCGTCGACGACCTGATCGATTGGATCGTCGATCAACAGGATCATGGCGTCAAGGTTGTCAACCAGCGGGACCGCCTGCTCCAAATGAAGACGTTCATGCGCGGACATACGGAACCCTGGGGCTGCCGCGCCGGTATTAACACGCTGATCATACGGACCGATGGCACGCTCGCTCCCTGCTTCCCGATGTACTCCGCAAATTACGACTGGGGTGTTGCCGGGGCTCCGAAGTTTGATCGGCAACAGCTGACAACCATGAAAAAGGAGTGCGAACTCCACTGCTTCTCCACCTTGAATCACATCGTCGCCTATGTCTACAACAGCGGCAGCGTGATCAAGTGGATCGTCAGGAACGCAATGAAGAACGGGTTGACCAAGGCTGAAACCACGGTCGACTAGGAAATAAATCGGGGAACACGGGGCCCACTCAATAATCATTAATCACTAATCAATTTTCATTTCTCAACATGGTTGACCGCCTGTTGAGAAATGAAAATTGATTAGTGATTAATGATTATTGAGTGGGCCCCGATTTCCTTCACATCCGGCGCACGCCCTCATACAGGCACCAGAACCCCACGATTTGAATCAAATGGTAGATATCGTTGTGATTGAAATGCTGGTGAACGCCGAAACCGCTCTTCTGCACCGCAAATCCCGCCGCACTCACGATCAACCCTCGTCGAATCCATTTCACATGCTCCAACTCCCCTCGACGGATTGACGAGACAATCGCCGCAGCGATCATGAACGCCGCACTGGCGCCAATAAGAATCAGAGTGAATTCCCAGATCCCCTTTCCCTTTCCCGCGAGTTGGACCTTGAAACCATGAAAAGTTCCGCCAAGGAGGGCGGCAATTGCGCCCGTGGTAAAGGCCATAAACCACACCGGTACCGCGGGGTGCGAACTCTCCGTTCTGAGCGTCAGGATCGCGAACACGGTGCAGGCCAGGGCCAGTAAGTAGTCCGTAATCATCGTTGTGGGCTCGGTGATCGTCATAGGCCGCTGAGGATATCGCAGTCGATCCTTGAAACAAACGCGGCATAACGAATAAGCTGTGTCGGGCGTTTTTACGAGGAACGCTTATCGAGGAGAACAGATGGCGCCAGTCCACCCTGCAATCGAGAAGTGGGTTAATGAAATCGCGGCACTTACGACACCGGATCGCATAGCTTACTGCGACGGATCGGCCGAAGAAGGGGCTCGGCTCACCCGCGAATGCGTCGCAACCGGGGAGTTAATCGAGTTGAACCAGGCAAAGATGCCGGGATGCTACCTCCACCGCAGCGCAGCCCACGACGTCGCACGCACAGAGCATCTGACGTTCATCAGCACGGAGCAACAGGAAGACGCCGGCCCCAACAACAACTGGATGTCCCCGGCAGACTCTCGCGAGAAATTGATTCCGATCTTCAAAGGCGCCATGAAGGGACGGACGATGTACGTGGTTCCCTTCCTCATGGGGCCCCCGGGCTCGCGATTCTCAAAGGTCGGAGTCGAGATCACCGACAGCAAATACGTCGTCCTCAATATGCGCATCATGACGCGCGTCGGTAAGCCCGCACTCGACCATCTGGACTCGACCGGCGAGTTCACGAAGTGTCTGCATTCCCTCGGCGACCTCAGTCCCGACCGCCGCTTCATCGTTCACTTTCCCGAAGAAAATACCGTATGGTCCGTCGGCTCGGGCTATGGCGGCAACGCTCTTCTCGGGAAGAAATGCATGGCGCTGCGCCTGGCCAGCTACCTCGGTAGAAAAGAAGGATGGCTTGCCGAACACATGCTCATCCTGGGATTGAAGAATCCCAAGGGCGAAATGCGCTACATCACCGGCGCTTTCCCGTCAGCATGCGGAAAAACGAATCTGGCAATGCTAGTGCCTCCCGCCTCGATGCCCGGCTGGCAGGCGTGGACCGTCGGCGATGACATTGCATGGCTGAGGCCGGGTTCCGATGGGCGCCTCTGGGCGGTGAATCCGGAGTCAGGTTTCTTCGGAGTGGTGCCGGGCACAAGCCGTTTCACCAACCCGAACGCCTTCGACATGATTCAGCGCAATACGATCTATACGAACGTCGCCCTGCGCCCCGATGGGACCCCCTGGTGGGAAGGCCACGACGATCCTGCACCGGCTGAAGCGCTCGATTGGCAAGGGCGTCCCTGGACACCGGCATCCAAGGAAAAGGCAGCTCATCCCAACAGCCGTTTCACCGTTCCGGCCGCTCAATGCGCTTCCATCTCTCCGGAATTCGAGAATCCTAACGGAGTTCCCATCGATGCCATGCTCTTCGGCGCTCGACGCCAGCGGCGCATCCCCCTCGTCTACGAAGCCCGCGATTGGCAGCATGGCACGTTTCTCGCGGCCACACTCTCATCGGAAACAACGGCTGCGGCCACCGGCAAGGTCGGAGTCCTGCGACGTGACCCGATGGCCATGCTTCCCTTCTGCGGCTACAACATGGGCGATTACTTTGCCCACTGGCTCGAAGTCGGCAAGGCCCTGAAACATGCACCGAAGATTTTCCGGGTGAACTGGTTCCGTACAAACGATCAGGGAAAGTTCATCTGGCCCGGATTTGGAGACAACATCCGCGTCCTGCAGTGGGTTCTGGAGCGGTGTGAAGGGCGCGGTAAGGCCCTGGATACCGCAATCGGGTTTACCCCCACCGTGGATGCCATCAACCGTGAAGGCCTGACTCTCAGTGACAATGTCATGAGAGGCCTGCTCAAGGTGGATGCTGCGGAATGGGTCGAAGCCATCGCCGGTCAGGACGATTTCCTCAAATCCTATGGTCGTCGTATGCCCAAAGCCATGTGGGACGAGCACGAAGCCCTCGCCCGCCGGATCGACGGTAAGGTCACTGCCGCAACTGCTCCGATCGCCGACTAGTGTCCGGTTTCAGGATCCCCTCCTCAGCAGGAGGAGAGGTGGCCGAAGGCCGGGGTGGTGTGGTCCAGGAATTTCTTGACCAGACCACCCCGTCTGCACGAACTAATGTGGCTTCGCGGCTTTTCTTGCTCGTGCAGCCACCCCTCCTCCTGCTGAGGAGGGAAGCGACAACGACACTGTGAAACGCTGGAAGAAAATCGCGCTCTCGCTGCTTGTCCTGATTGTGCTGTCGCAGATTCCTTTCCTCTACCGCCGCGTTCAAATCGCCATGCTCTCCGATCGGATTCTCTCCATGAGCAAAACCAGAATTGCCGCGGAGAGTCCAGACTACAAGGACATCGCCGGCGTCATTCACGTGCACACGTCCCTGGGTGGACATAGCAATGCCACGCTGGAGGAACTTCTGGAGGGCTCCAAAGGACTCGACTTTGTCGTGATCACCGAACACACCGCAAACGTCGTGGATTCGGCTGCGCAAACTCTCAACGGCTTTCATGAAGGAACTCTGTTTGTCGGAGGAAACGAACTCGACACCGCAAGCAGCGATCGATTGCTTCTGATTCCAGGCACCCGGGAAGCGTTCCTGAAACGAATGACCGTTACGCCTCTGTTTCTGCCCGAATTTCAAAAACAGGGCCGGCTCGCGTTTGTGACTTATCCCGACAGGTTCACCAGCTGGGATTCGCCCTATGACGGCATGGAAGTGTTCAATCTGAACTCGAGCATGAGGAGTGTAAGGCGAATTCCGTTTATCTTCGACACGCTGTGGGCTTACGGCAGTTATCCCGAACTCGCGCTGGTCAAGCACCTGTCGCGTCCCGACGAAAACCTGCGGAAATATGATGAAGCTGCGAAGACTCGAAGCATTCCGCTTTTCGCCGGCAGCGACGCCCATTCCAATATCGGCGTCCATTTCTTTAGCGATGACGCGGGCCACAAGCTGCTCAATTTTAAATTCGACGACTTCGCAATGATCTTTCGCGTGGTGAGAACCCACGTGCTGCTGGAAACCGGCAAAGAACTGACGCAAGAGACCCTGTTGAACGCTTTACGGCTGGGGCATTGCTTCGTCGGGTTCGACGTGCTGGGCGATACCCGGGGGTTCTCGTTCACAGCCGGGCATAAGATTCAGGGCGATGAAGTGCCATTCTCAGCGGGCATGAACCTTGAAGTTCATGTTCCCCTGCCGTCCCGCATCTCCCTGTTAAAAGACGGCAAGGAAGTCGGCGGAGCGGCCGCCTCGACCATGCTCCGCTTTTCGCCACAGGAACGAGGAACGTATCGTGTGGAGGTCTACCTGGACTCGCTCGGTGCCAATGCCGGTTTTGTGGAGGGTCTGATCTACCAATATCTTGAAGATCCTGCCCAAGTCGACGAGCGCTGGCGGCGGACATTCGACGGAGTGGCTTCGGGCCGGAAGATGAATGGTGGCCAGCCAACCGTCGTATCGGAACCCGCACCACCGCGACTGCGCGAAACCTCTGTGCGCAGTGTGCATCACCCGGAACCACCCAAAGGACTGGACGAGACCGGTCAGGTCGTCCCGCTTCACGGTGCCGCGGCCAAGATTGCTGAGAACATGCAGGCGAGTCTTGCCGTTCCAACCGCAACTTCGCAACGGCACATTCCCGTTAAGGTCATCGATGAGAATCGGCGCTTGATCAACCAGTATCTCGACCTCACTGGCGGAGGACGAATCTCATACACCCATCTGATTGGCTGGGCGATCGTCCAAGCACTGAATCATCTTCCCAACCTCAACAACGCATACCAGGACGCAGACGGACGACCCAGTCGCGTCGAGCGTCGACAGGTCTGCCTTGGCGTGGCGGTAGACGTAGAGCGGAAGGATGGTTCGCGACTTTTGATGGTCCCAAACATCAAGAATGCAGCCGCCCTGAGTTTTCTAGAGTTCTACAAGGAATTAAATACTGTTTTTACCCGCGTACGAACTGGCAAAGCCGAGACCTCGGATTTTTTGGGAACGACGATTACGCTCACAAATCCTGGTACCGTGGGAACCGTAGCTTCCATGCCGCGGCTGATGCCAGGTCAAGGCGCCATCATCGCAACCGGAGCCATCGACTATCCGGCGGAGTATCACGGCATGCCGGCGGAGACACTGACTATTCTGGGGATCAGCAAGATCATGACGATTTCCTGCACCTACGACCACCGCATCATTCAAGGAGCAGAATCCGGGCTGTTTCTCGCTAAGATTCAGGAACTCCTGTTGGGTGAAGAGGAGTTCTACGATCAGATCTTCGCGGATCTGAAAATCCCCTACCACCCGATCCGGTGGACTCCGGACCGCAATCCTGCGTTGTTCGGAATGTCTTCGCAGCGCGAGGAAACCGAGAAACAGGCCAGGGTACTGCAGCTAATCAATGCCTACCGAGTGCGCGGGCATCTGATCGCTGACCTCAATCCCCTGGGTGTTGAACCGGCCTACCACTACGAGCTCGATCCCATCAACTATGGATTGACCATGTGGGACCTCGACCGCACCTTCATCACCGGTGGCCTGAGCGCGGCGCTGGGTGATGCTCCAACGCCAACCGCCACGCTGCGCGAAATTCTCGAGACGCTGCGCCAAACCTACTGTGGCAAGATCGGCGTTGAATACATGTACATTCAACACCCCGAGCAGAAAAGCTGGCTGCAGCTTCACATGGAGCCCAGCCGCAACAATTGGGCCGTGGACATGGCCCAGAAGAAACGAATTCTAACCCTGTTGACTGCTGCAGAAACGTTCGAGCGCTTTCTGCACACCAAGTTCATCGGCCATAAGCGGTTTTCCGGCGAAGGCGCAGAAACGATGATTCCTATTCTCCACGAACTGCTCGAGATGGCGGGCGAGCATGACGTGCGGGAAGTGGTGATCGGCATGGCGCACCGCGGTCGCCTGAATGTGCTGGCCAACGTGATTGGCAAACCCTACACGCAGATTCTGTCCGAGTTCGAAGGGAACGTGGATCCGAAGTCGGCTCTAGGTTCAGGTGATGTGAAGTATCACCTCGGCGCGAGTGGAAAGCACACCACGGCCACGGGCAAAGAAATTGTTGTGTCGGTTTCGCCGAACCCAAGCCATCTGGAGGCGGTCGATCCTGTGGTGGAAGGAATTGTTCGCGCCAAGCAAGACCGGCGCAAGCCCGACGGCAAGCAGCAATTTATCCCACTGCTCATCCACGGCGACGCTGCCTTTGCCGGACAGGGAATAATTGCGGAAACATTCAATCTTTCACAGCTCGATGGATACCGCACACAGGGAACGATCCACTTGATTGTGAACAACCAAATCGGTTTCACCACTTCGCCGGACGATGCGCGATCCACGCCGTACAGCACGGATGTTGCGAAGATGGTTCAGGCTCCTATCTTTCACGTTAATGGTGACGATCCCGAAGCGGCTATACGGGTGCTGCACGTGGCCTATGAGTTTCGCCGGAGGTTCAAGAAGGATGTCGTGATCGACATGTTCTGCTACCGGCGCTACGGCCACAACGAAGCCGATGATCCCAGCTACACACAACCGCTGCTGTATCAGAAGATCCGCAAGCATCTTTCGATACGCCAGATCTATGCCGATCGGCTTGTTCGAGAGAAATCGCTCTCGGAGCAGGATGTGGAGCAGATTCGCCTGAACCACGTTGCCAAATTAGAGCAAGCCTTTGAAGACCTGAAGAAGAGTGTGGACGTTTTTGTCCCCGAGGCTCTCAGCGCAGTGTCTCCCGAGGAATTGGAAGCTTCACCTTCACTAACGCCGACTGGCGTCAACAAAGAATTGCTCGCGCAAATCACCATGGCGATGACGACCTTCCCCGAGGACTTCCACGTTCATCAGAAACTGAAAAGCTTTTTCGAGAGACGGAGAGAATCCGTTGACAAGAACGGTGAGGTCGATTGGGCGTTTGCGGAATCTCTGGCATTTGGGACGCTTGTGGTCGAGGGGACGCCGGTTCGCCTCAGTGGACAAGACAGCGGCCGTGGCACCTTCAGCCAGCGCCATTGCGTATTGTTCGACGAAATCGATGGAGGGGAGTACCTGCCATTACAGCATCTCACGCCTGGGCAGGCCAAGTTCAAGGTCTATGACAGCTTGCTTTCTGAAGCCGCTGTGCTCGGCTTCGAGTTTGGTTACAGCGTAGCCGACCCCCTGACACTAGTACTGTGGGAAGCTCAGTTTGGCGACTTCGTCAATGGCGCTCAGGTGATCATCGACCAGTTCATCGCAGGCGCCGAAGCAAAGTGGCAACAACCAATCGGATTAGCTCTGTTGCTGCCGCACGGCTATGAGGGACAAGGTCCGGAACACTCCAGCGCCCGCATTGAACGTTTCCTGCAGCTGTGCGCGGAAAACAATATGCAGGTTTGCAATTGCACAACCGCGGCCCAATATTTCCATCTTCTGCGCCGCCAGATGCGTGGTGGTAAGGACGGCAGGGGCATGCGGAAGCCCCTGATCCTTTTCACTCCCAAGAGCCTATTGCGGCATCCGCGCGTAGCATCGAGCCTAAGCGAATTAGCTAGTGGACATTTTCAAGAACTGATCAACGCCAGCGAGTCCCTGAACAAGGACAAGGCGACTCGGGTTTTGCTCGCCAGCGGAAAGGTGTGTTACGACTTGCTTGAGGCCTGCGAGGAGAAGCGGCTGGAAGATACGGTGCTTCTGAAGCTGGAACAGATCTATCCCTTCCCAAAGAATCTCCTTCGCAGGGAATTACGAAAGTATCCCAACGCCACCGATATCGTCTGGGTTCAGGAGGAGCCGCAAAACATGGGCGCGTGGTTCTTCGTGAAAGAGAGGATCGCAGCCGAATTGAAAGGACCTCAGGCGCTGCGGTACGTCGGACGACAGGAGAGCGCCAGCACAGCCACGGGTGCTCTAAAGGTACACCAGAAGGAGCAGGCAGCTCTGGTCAAAGCCGCGATCAGCCCAGCAGGAATCAAGAAGGGCTGAGCGCGCCAATTGTACCCGCGAGCAATCAGGTCATGGTTCAAATGTGTAGCCGCAGAGGTCACGAGGCGGAAGTCGACGAAGACGTGCCATTGTTTCATGCCGCTTTGTGGCGGCATAACCAATGAAAACGCTTCGTCGGATCGAATAATTCGCTCAACCTCAAGTGCTTCGCTTCAATAACTCCAAATTCAGGCGCTCCTCCTGCTCAAGGAGTGCCCGATGAGCCTCGTGTAGAGACACCTCTTGAAATCGAATGCGGTGTCCGGGGCACAGCTGCGCTGCCTTGGGTAGGTCAGCGGAAATGAGCACCGCAATCTTCGGATAGCCGCCAACCGTCTGTCGATCTGCCATGAGAAGCTGAAGTTCTCCGTTGGGCAAAACCTGAATTGCTCCTGTTGGAGTTGCCTCCGAGATCAGATCTTGTTCAGGCCCAACCAAGCGAGGGCCTTCCAGCCGATACCCCATTCGATCGGAGTCTGCGCTGATAGTAAACTCAGCCCGAAGAAAGTGCTGTCTGGTTTCGATTTCGAAGAGTCTGCTTTGCGGGCATTCCAGCACTCGAAGCAGGAAGGGATTGTGATACTCAGCCAGCACGTCCGGACGAATGCTCCAAAACGAAGATCTGTCCGTTCTTCCTGTTAACTGGACGAAGAGCTCGTCACCTCGTTGAAGCCGCTTACCCTGTAGGCCGCCCCAACCGTTTCGCAAATCGGTCGATCCGCTTCCCAACACGTTCTGGGCAACAAAGCCGCCTGCAACGCTGAGATAAGCCCGCGCACCGCGTCTTCTTTGGCTGAAGACAAGAAGTTGCCCAGGCCTCGCAAAGAAATTTTCCCAGCAGGCAAGCGGCTTGGAGTCCAAATGGGCACCGAGCTCGGCACCGGCTAGTGCAACTTCACAGTTTCTCAGAACCTGCAATTCAGTTCCAGCGAGAGTAAGTTCCAGACTGACGCCATTGTCGAGATTTCCCACCAGTCGGTTAGCCAGCCGCAAGGCAAAGGCATCCATCGCACCGCCAGGACTGACGCCGAGACGCTGGTAACCGTGGCGTCCCAAATCCTGTAGCGTCGAGAGAAGTCCCGGTTTGAGAACTCGAAACACCGGCTCGCTCACAACGCTCCAACCTGAGAAGCAATTTCAGCAAACTCGTGTTCCGAGATGCGGCGAAATACAACCTCGTCTCCCGGCGACAGCAAGCAAGGCTCAACCTGTTGAACATTGAACAGTCGTAGGGGCGTCCGCCCAAGGATGCTCCATCCGCCAGGGCTGTTTACTGGATAGATACCACACTGACGGCCGCCAATAGCCACCGAACCGGCCGGCACCGACTTTCTCGGTGTCGGCAGCCGTGGAGTCGCGAGCGTCTCAGGCAAACCGCCTAGATAGGGAAATCCCGGGGTGAACCCGATCAAGCAAACACGGTAAATAGCTTCGCTATGAAGAGCAACCACCGCCTCGATGCTCAAACCGCGCGCACGGGCCACCGATTCCAGGTCGGGGCCAAAATCGTCACCATAGACCACCGGGACCTCAACCCGACGAACCGCGCGTCGTTGATGCCGTTGGTCTGACTCGACAATTTCACGGACTCGTCGGACAACCTCTGCGTATCCGATCTGCAGCGGGTTGTATTGAATTCCCAGGGAGTGATAGGAAGGGGTGCATTCAACGATGCCTGGAATACGTGCCGTTTCCACGGCTACAGTCAAGGTATGCACCGCTTCGTTGATCTCCGGTGTAAGCAATGGTTCAAACTCAACCATCACCATGCGATCACCGCAGGCACCGACTTCTGGAGTTGGCTCAAACATGCTGGCAGTATATTTTTTTTCTTTTATAATCTCAGCGCTTTTCTTGGCCGCAAGTGCGTGCAACTTGTAGCCCTATGGCAATCACGACAACTGGAAGGCTTTGTTTTCGCTCTCCCCCCTGCTGAAGGGGATTCGCAGGAGACCTCATGCGCGTTAAGGATAAGGTAGCGTTGGTTACGGGGGCTGGAGCCGGCATTGGGAAAGCAAGTGCCCTGCTGCTGGCCAAAGAAGGAGCAAAGGTGGGGGTGGCAGATTTCGATGCAGCTGCCGCTGAAGAAACAACCGAGATGATCCGGAAAGCAGGTGGTGAAGCCATTTCCGTAAGGGGCGATGTGTCCGTCGAGCCCGATTGTGCCGGAATGGTGGAAGCGGTCTTGGCCCGATGGGGCCGGTTGGATATCCTATGCAACATTGCGGGCGTTGTGCTGGGGGGCATTCTCGATAAGACTACGGACAGAGAATGGAATACCAGCATGGATGTGAATCTCCGCAGCATCTACCTCTGTTCCAAGCATGCGATCCCACTCATGAAGCGTTCAGGAGGTGGGGCGATAGTGAATATGGCCTCCGTAGCTGGTTTGATGGGTGTTAAGAATCGTGCCGCTTACAGC
>Ga0207428_10003736_pt1 | contig 14611 bp, 13 predicted proteins | sample RhiMethybrSRZTD1_FD_187600 | JGI IMG/M metagenome (GOLD analysis project Ga0207428, IMG submission 187600) | Populus rhizosphere microbial communities from Tennessee, USA - Rhizosphere MetaG P. TD hybrid SRZTD1 (SPAdes) (version 3) | ecosystem: Host-associated > Plants > Roots > Rhizosphere >...
GCGGTTCCGGCCAGGACCCGCGGGCGACCTCTGCGCCCCATCCCTGCGGGAGCGCTCGCGGGAGGTTCTCGAGGATGCCGCCGCCGGTGACGTGGGCCGCCGCGTGGAGCACTCCGCCCCGCGCCAGCATCACCACCGTGGGCGCGTAGATCTCGCACGGCTCGAGCAGCTCGTCCGCGAGCGGCCGGTCGAGCCCCGCGGGGGTGTCGTCGAGGTCGAACCGCGACAGGACCGACGACCGCACCAGCGAGTAGCCGTTGGCGTGGAGCCCGCTCGAGGCGAGCCCCACGAGGACGTCGCCCTCCTCCACGCGGTCGGGACCGAGCAGCGACGCCTCGTCCACGGCGCCCACGCAGAACCCGGCGAGGTCGAACGCGTCCTCCTCCATCGTTCCCGGGTGTTCGGCGGTCTCACCCCCGAGGAGCCCGCAGCCCGCCCGGCGGCACCCCTCGACCACGCCCTCCACGATCGAGGCGACCCGCGTCGGCTCGACCTTCCCCATCGCGAGGTAGTCGAGGAAGAACAGCGGCTCGGCGCCGGTGCAGACGACGTCGTCCGCGCACATCGCGACGAGGTCGATCCCGACGGTGTCGAGCCGACCCGTCCGGCGCGCGATCTCGAGCTTGGTGCCGACCCCATCGGTGGCGGCGGCCAGGAGCCGCCCGTCACCGATCCGATAGAGGCCGGCGAAGCCGCCGACGCGATCGGCGACCTCCGGCCGACGGACGTCGGCCGCGAGGTCGGCGATCAGCGCGACGGCCTTCGCCGCGGCCTCGGTGTCGACGCCGGCGTCGCGGTACGCGCCGCTCACGGCGCCCTCACGGGGTCGTGAGCCGGAGCTGATCCTCCAGCACGAACTTGCCGGCGTGTTCCGGGACGGCGATCGGGTACTCGCCGTCGAAACACGCTCGGCAGAAGCTGTCGACCGGCTCCCCGGTCGCGCGGACCATCGACTCGAGCGAGAGGTACCCGAGCGAGTCGGCGCCGACGTAGGCCCGGATCGCATCGACCGCCAGGTCGGCGGCGACGAGCTCGGCCCGCGTGCTCATGTCGATCCCGTAGAAGCACGGCCAGCGGATCGGCGGGCACGTGATCCGGATGTGCACCTCCGTCGCGCCGGCCTCGCGGAGCATCGCGACGATCTGACGCGTCGTGGTTCCTCGCACGATCGAGTCGTCGACCACGACGAGGCGCTTGCCCCGGATCGAGTCGGGCAGTGGGTTCAGCTTGAGCTTCACGCCGCGCTCGCGGAGCGACTGGTGGGGCTGGATGAACGTGCGGCCGACGTACTGGTTCTTGTGGAGCCCGTCCCCGTACGGGATCCCTGACACCTCGGAGAACCCCTGCGCCGCCGAATGGCCGGTCGTCGGCACCGCGATCACGAGGTCCACGTCGGCCGGGTGCTCGTCGGCCAGGAGCCGTCCCATCTCGCGGCGTGCCTCGTGGACGGTCACGCCGCGCATCCGGGAGTCCGCCCTCGACAGGTACACGAACTCGAAGATGCACAGCGCCGACCGCGGGCTCTGCGCGAACCGCGCGCTGTGCAATCCCCGCTCGTCGATCCGGATCAGCTCGCCCGGCTCGACCTCGCGGATCAGGCTGGCGCCCACGATGTCGAGGGCGCTCGTCTCCGAAGCCACGACGAAGCCACCGGGGAGCTTCCCGATCGAGAGTGGCCGAAGCCCGAACGGATCCCGCGCGGCGAAGACCGACCGCTCGTCGGCCATCACGAAGCAGAACGCACCGTGGAGCTCGGGCAGGACCCGCATCGCGGCGCCCTCGAGGTCGTGGTGCGCCATCTCGTTGGCGAGCATCGTTGCGACGAGGTCCGAGTCGGTCGTCGCACCCGAGGTCCGGCCGAGCCGTTCGGCGAGGTCGGAGGTGTTGACCAGGTTCCCGTTGTGGCCGAGGGCCAACGCGCGAACGCCGTCGTTCTTGAACACGGGCTGCGCGTTGTCCCACGTCGTGGAGCCGGTCGTGGAGTACCGGGTGTGCCCGATCGCCAGATCGCCCTGCAGCGCAGCGAGGGTGGCTTCATTGAACACCTGCGCGACGAGGCCGAGGTCCTTGTAGACGAGGATGTTGTGGCCGTCGGAGACCGCGATGCCGGCGGATTCCTGGCCTCGGTGCTGTTGGGCGAAGAGCCCGAAGTAGGTCAGGCGTGCGACGTCCTCACCCGGGGCCCAGACCCCGAACAGTCCGCATGCGTCCCGAGGACTCTCCGCACCCACCCGACGGCCAGTCTACCGGCGGGTGTCACCCGGCCCGGGAGCCGGCTCGGATCAGGTCGCCGAAAGCGAGCCCTCGAGGCGGAGGAGCCGGCGCTTGCGCTCGGGTCCTCCGGCGTAGCCGCCGACGTCCCCGCCGGCGCGGAGCACCCGGTGACACGGCACGACGATCGGGATCGGGTTGGAGCCGAGCGCGTTCCCGACCGCGCGCGACGCGCGCGGCCGGCCGATCTTGTCGGCGATCGTGCCGTAGGTGGTCGTCCGACCGAACGGCACCCTCGCGGTCTCGGCCAGGACGTCCCTGGCGATCCCGCGCATCAGCCGCCGGTCGAGCTTCAACTCGAAGCGCCGCCGCTCCCCCGCGAAGTACTCGTCGAGCTGCCGTCGGACGGCGTCGGACGAAGCCTGGTGGTCCAGGATCCTGGGCGAGAGCTGGCGGGCCAGCCGATCGAGCAGCTCGTCGCGCTCCTCGTCGTCGAACGCGACGTAGGCGAGTCCCCGGGGCGTCACCGCGAGCAGGAGCTCGCCGATCGGGCTCCCGGTGACCGCGATCGCGACGTCGAGGAGCCCCTCGGCGGCGGCGGCGGCGGCGAGCGCCGCGGCCGCTGCCTCAGCTCGGCGGTCGGCGTCCCTGCCCCCCGCGAGCGCTTCGAGCTGCTTCGCGTTGATCGGCGTCACGTCGTTCATGTCATCAGCTCCCTCAGTCGTTTCACGCCCTGGTACACGTTGGCGCGGGCCGCCTCCTCCGTCGTCCCGAGGGCCTCGGCGACGTCTGCGTAGCTCCGGTCCAACACGTGCCGGTGGACCACCGCCAGCCGTTGCTTCGGGGGAAGGCTCTCGACGGCCGCGCGTAGATCCCCGTCGAACCCCGGCTCACCGCCCGGGGCGGCCGGGCGCTCGGGGACCTCGTCGCTGGGGATCGCTCTGCGGCCCGCCGCCCGGTGGTGGTCGATCGCCTTCCGGGACGCGATCCGCAGGATCCATCGATCCAGTCGTGAGGTGTCCGTGAGCCGTGGATACGCGCGGAGCGCGGCGAGGAACGTGTCCTGGAAACAGTCGTCGGCGGCCTCGGGCCCGACGGCGGCCACGCAGAACCGGTACACGGTGCTGCGATGCTCGTCCAGGAACTCGCTGAACGGCGGCAGGTCCACGAGCGCAGATGCAACCACACCTCGAACAACGACCGACCGGGGTTCCGCGTGAAACGCGGCTAGGAGGCTTCGCCCAGGAGCCGCGGGATCGCGGTCTCCCAGACGTCCGTCAGCTCCTCGACCGTGACGTCCACCATGCCCTCGATCACGCAGCGAGGGCCGCCGGTCTCGCCGAGCCGTTCGAACGGGACGCCGCGCGTGGCGGCCAGGCCGCGGAGCGAGCCCTCGTGCTCGGCCGACACCGAGACCACCGCCCTCGAGGCGGACTCGCCGAAGAGGAGGACGTGGGCCGGGAGGTCGCCCTCGAGCGTCACCGCGAAGCCGTTGCCATCCCCGATCGCGCATTCCGCCAGCGCCACGCCGACGCCGCCGTCGGAGCAATCGTGCGCGGAGGCGAGGAGGTCGGCGGCGGCGGCCTCCGCCACGAACCGCTGGAGTCGGCGCTCGGCCTCCAGGTCGAGCGCCGGCGGCGTGCCGGCGACGACCCCGAGCACCGTCTCGGCGAACTCGGACCCGCCGAGCTCGGCGAACGACTCCCCGAGCAGGTAGACGGCGAGTCCCGGTTCGGGGAACGCGGACGGGACACGCAGACGGTGATCCGGCAGAGATCCCAGCGCGCCGACGACCGGCGTGGGCCAGATCGCGGAGCCACCGGACTCGTTGTAGAAGCTCACGTTGCCGCCGGTGACCGGGGCCTCGAGCGCCAGACACGCGTCGCGGAGGCCTCGGACCGCCTCGGCGAACTGCCACATCACCTCCGGCCGCTCGGGGTTCCCGAAGTTCAGACAGTTCGTGATCGCGAGCGGACGCGCGCCGGTCATCGCGACGTTCCGCGTGGCCTCGGCGACCGCGTGGGCGCCACCCAGGTACGGGTCGAGGCCGCCGTACCGGCCGTTGCCGTCGACCGAGATCGCCAGTCCCCGCATCGTGCCGGGGACGCGGACGATCGCGGCGTCCGATCCGGGCCCGGCCACCGTCTGGCCCTGGACCATCCGGTCGTACTGCTCGAAGACCCAGCGCTTCGAGGCGACGTTGGGCGCCGCGAGGAGGGAACGGAGCGCGTCCCCCAGGTCGCCGTCGAACGACGCGAACGTCGGGTCGTCCGGATCGGTCGCGATCGCCCGCATCGGTCGCTCGTAGACCGGGGCCTTCTCCGTGAGCGACAGCGCCGGCACCCTGGCGACCGTCGCGCCGCCGAGTCGGACGTCGAGCTCACCGCCGGGCTCGAGCGTCGCGACGGTCGCCGTCGCGAGCCCCCACTTCTCGCACACGGCTCGCACGCGGTCCAGATCCGCCGGGTCGACGATCGCGAGCATGCGCTCCTGCGACTCGGACGTGAGGATCTCGAACGCCTCCATCTCGGGCTCGCGGAGCGGCACGGCATCGAGGTCGACGACCGCGCCGAGGCCGGCGCGGGCCGCCGACTCGCTCACCGCGCACGTGAGCCCGGCGCCGCCCAAGTCCTGGAGTCCTTGGAGCAGCCCCTGCTCGGCCAGCTCGAGCGAGGCCTCGATCAGCAGCTTCTCGGCGAACGGGTCGCCGATCTGCACCGAGGGACGCGACTCCTCGCTCCCCTCCTCGAGGGTCGCCGACGCGAGGACCGACACCCCACCGATCCCGTCGCGACCGGTCGAGGCGCCGAACAGCACCATCAACGACCCGGGCTTCGGCACGTGCGACGCCGCCGTGATCAGCCGGTCGGCCCTGGCCACGCCGACGCAGAGGACGTTCACGGTCGGGTTGGCGGAATGCGCCGGACCGAACCGGACCTCGCCGCCGACCGTCGGCACCCCGATGCAGTTGCCGTAGCCGCCGATGCCGGCGACGACGCCGCCCAGCAGCCATCGGTTCCGCTCCTCCTCGAGCGGCCCGAACATCAACGGATCCAGCAGGGCAACCGGCCGCGCGCCCATCGACACGATGTCGCGGACGATGCCGCCGACGCCGGTCGCCGCCCCCTGGTACGGCTCGATCGCGCTCGGGTGCGAGTGCGATTCGATCTTGAAGACGGCGGCGTACCCGTCGCCGACGTCCACCGCGCCCGCGTCCTGCCCCGGCCCGACGAGCACGGCGGGGCCCTCCGTCGGCAGCGTCCGCAGATGGACCTTCGAGGATTTGTACGAACAGTGCTCGGACCACATCGCGGCGTACATCGCGAGCTCGGTCGGCCCCGGGTCGCGTCCGAGCGCCTCGCGGATCAGCTCGAGCTCCTCGTCGCGGAGCCCGAGCTGCCGATGCAGCGGCTCCGGGATCGCCTCGACGCTCACGGCACGCCCGCCATCGCCTGAGACAGCAGCGACGCGAACAGCGCCTGGCCGCCCGTCGGGCCGACGTCGGGGTCCACGGCGTGCTCGGGATGCGGCATCAGGCCGACGACGTTGCCGTCCTCGTTGCGGACACCGGCGATCCCTCGGAGCGCGCCGTTCGGGTTGTGCACGTCGTCAACCTCGCCGTCGGGACCGCAGTAGCGGAACACCACCCGTCCGTCGCCCTCGAGCCGATCGAGATCCCCTTCGGATGCGACGTACTGCCCCTCGCCGTGCTTGATCGGCATCCGGAGCACCTCGCCGGGCAGGACGTCGGCGGTGACCGGCGTCGCGGTCGTCTCGACGCGGAGGAACACCTCCTTGCACACGAAGCGGAGCGACCGGTTGCGGATCAACGCGCCCGGAAGGAGGCCGGACTCGCAGAGGATCTGGAACCCGTTGCAGATGCCGAGCACCGGTCCGCCTCGTTCGGCGAAGCCGCGGATCGCGTCCATCACCGTGGCGAATCGCGCGATCGCCCCGCAGCGGAGATAGTCGCCGTAGCTGAAGCCACCCGGCAGGATCACCCCGTCCACCTTCTTGAGGTCGGGCTCGGCGTGCCAGAGCGGCACCCCCTCGCCGCCCATCAGCTCGACCGCTCGGATCGCGTCGCGATCGTCGAGCGAACCGGGGAACGTCACGACCCCGATCCGACCGGTCACGCGGGACGTACCTCCAGGATCCGCGAGTCCTCGATCACGGGGTTCGAGAGGAGCCGGGACGCCATGCTCCCGACCTGGTCGCGCGCCGCGTCCTCCGAGTCCGTCTCGATCTCGAACCGCACGTGCTTGCCGACGCGCACGTCGCGCACGTTCGTCCACCCGAGGGCCGGGAGCGCGCCCTCGACCGCCTTCCCCTGCGGATCGGCGAGTCCCGGCTTCAACGTCACCAGGACCTCGACCGCGTACCTCATCCCTGCTCCTCGCGGAGACGATCCAGCGCCGCCTCGTCGTCGACCGTCGTCGCGCCGACCCGCGCCCGGTGATCGTCGAACGACTCGCCGGTGATCCGCTCGTACGCCTCGACGTAGCGGCCGCGCGTCCCCGTGATCACGTCGGCGGGGAGCGCCGGCGGCGGCGGCTCCCGGTCCCAGCCGGAGGCGTCGAGCCAGTCCCGGACGAACTGCTTGTCGAACGAGGGCTGCGGCCCGCCCGGCGCGTACGCGTCGGCGGGCCAGAAGCGCGAGGAATCGGGCGTGCCGACCTCGTCGAGGAGGATCAGGTCCGCGTCGGCGAAACCGAACTCGAGCTTCGTGTCGGCCACGATGATGCCGCGCTCGGCCGCGACGCTCGCGATCCGCTCGTAGATCGCGAGCGTCAGCTCCTTCAGGCGTTCGAACAGGCCGCGCCCGACGAGGTTCGCGGCCTCGGCGGGATCGAGGGGCAGGTCGTGGCCGGCCTCCGCCTTCGTGGTCGGCGTGAAGATCGGCTCCGGCAGGTGCTCCGACTCGACGAGCCCGGCGGGGAGCGGCACGCCGCAGACCGCGTAGGACTCCCGATACTGCGCCCACCCCGATCCGGAGAGATAGCCGCGAGCGACGCACTCGATCGGGACGACCTGGGCGCGCCGGACCAGCATCGCTCGTCCGGCGAGCGCCGCCTCCCCGGCGAACGGGGCCGGGAAGTCCGCGAGATCCACGGACACGACGTGATGCGGCGTGAGATCCGACAGCGTGTCGAACCAGAACGACGAGAGCCCTGTCAGCACGCGGCCCTTGTCCGGGACCGGGTCCGGCAGCACGACGTCGAACGCGCTGATCCGGTCCGTGGCGACGAGGAGGAGCCGGTCCTCGCCCGCGTCGTAGACGTCGCGGACCTTCCCGCGCGCGCGGAGCCGCGGCGCCGGGCTCACTCCGGCTCCACCGGGAGCTTCTCGAGCCGCTCGAACACGCCGTCGAGGTTGGCGAGGTACCGATGCGGATCGAACAGCCCGTCGAGCGCACGGGCGTCCAGGCGGTCCGTGACGACCTCGTCCGCCTCGAGCGCTTCGCGGAAGCTCGCGTCCTCGTCCCACGCGCGCGCGGCCGCCGTCTGGACGTGCGCGTAGGCGTCGTCGCGCGGGAGGCCGGCGTCCACCAGCGCGAGCAGCACGGCCTGCGAGTAGACGACGCCGCCGCCGGTCTCCAGGTTGGCGCGCATCCGGTCGGGGTGGACGACGAGCCCGTCGAGCACCCACGTCAGGTCGCGGAGCATGAACGCGAGCAGCCCGGTGGCGTCGGGGAACACGATCCGCTCGGCGGACGAGTGCGAGATGTCCCGCTCGTGCCACAGGACCACGTCCTCGAGCGCGGTCTGCGCATAGCCGCGCAGCACGCGCGCGAGTCCCGAGATCCGTTCGGAGACGACCGGGTTCCGCTTGTGCGGCATCGCCGAGGACCCTTTCTGCCCCGCCGCGAACGGCTCCTGCACCTCCCGGACCTCGGAGCGCGCGAGGTGGCGGATCTCGGTGGCGACCTTGTCCAAGGTCGCCCCCGTGATCGCGACCGCCGTCAGGTACTCGGCGTGGCGGTCGCGCGAGATCACCTGGGTCGACGCTTCCTCGCTGCGGAGGCCGAGGCGCGCGGACACGACCTCCTCGACGCGCGGATCGACGGACGCGTAGGTCCCGACGACGCCGCTGATCGCGCCGACCGAGACGGTCTCGCGCGCGCGCCGGAGCCGGTCGCGGTCGCGGTCGAGCTCGAACGCCCAGACGGCGAGCTTGTGTCCGAAGCTCGTCGGCTCGGCGAGCATGCCGTGCGACCGGCCGGCGATCACGGTGTCCCGATGGGCGAGCGCCAGGCGCTTCGTCGTCGCGAGGAGGTGCTCGAGCTCGGCGAGCAGCACGTCCGCCGCGGCTCGGAGCTGGAGGGCGAAGCCCGTGTCGAGCACGTCCGAGGACGTGAGGCCGTAGTGGATCCATCGGCCGGCCGGCCCGACCGAGCCCGCCACGACGTCGACGAAGGCGGCGACGTCGTGGCGCGTCACGGCCTCGCGCTCGGTCACGGCCTCGACCGTGAACGACGCGCGGTCCCGGCAGGCGGTGGCGTCCTCGGCGGGCACCACGCCCAGCTCCGCCCACGCCTCCACGGCCAGGAGCTCGATCTCGAGCCAGTTCGCCAGCCGGGTTCCGTCCGACCAGACCGCCTCGATCTCGGGGAGGCGGTAGCGCGGGATCACAGCCGAAGACCCTCCGCGAGGTCGTCCTTGAACTTCCAGAGCGTCGCCTGGATCGTCTCGTCGTCGAGCGCCACGATCTGAGCGGCGAGGACGGCCGCGTTCACCGCCGCGTCGACGCCGACCGTCGCGATCGGGACGCCCGTGGGCATCTGCGCCGTGATCGCGAGCGCCTCGTTGCCCACCATCTGCGGCGCGGAGGCGATCGGGACGCCGATCACCGGGAGGATCGTGCGCGCCGCGACCGCGGCGGCGAGGTGGCCGGACATCCCGGTGGAGCACACGACGACCCGGAGCCCGCGCTCGACCGCGGTCCGGGCGTACTCGTCCACGAGGTCGGGAGTGCGGGACGACGACATGATCTGCACCTCGTGCGGGATCCCGAACTTCTCGAGGATCAGGGCTGCCTGGCGCATGATCGGCAGCTCGGTGGGCGAGGCCGCGAGCACCCCGACGATCGGCGTCTCCTCGCTCATCCGGCCCCCTCCTCCGTCCGGCCCGCCCCCACTTGCGCGGCGATGTCGCTCCGTCGGGTCGCGCCCTCGAACGAGATACGCGATGCCGCGTCGTAGGCGCGCGACCGCGCCTCGGCGACCGACGGGCCCCACCCCGTGACCGCGAGCACGCGGCCGCCGGAGGTGACCACTCTACCGTCGCGCTCCTCGGTCCCCGAGTGGAAGACGGCGGCGTCCCGAACCTGAGCCGCGGCGTCGAGCCCATCGATCGGTCGGCCCGTCTCGTACGGACCGGGGTATCCGCCGCTGGCGAGCACGACGGTCACCCCGGCGTCTTCGGCGAGGTCGACCTTCACGTCGGCGAGCCGACCGATCGCGCACGCCTCGAGGACCTCGGCCAGATCCGTTCTCAGCCGAGGGATCACGACCTGCGTCTCGGGATCGCCGAAGCGGCAGTTGTACTCGAGCACCTTCGGGCCGTCGGCGGTCAGCATCAGGCCCGTATAGAGGAGTCCCGAGTACGCGATCCCCTCATGACGAAGCGCGTCGACCGTGCTGCCCACGACCGCCCAGATCCGCGCTTCGTCCCCTGGATCGAGCCACGGCAGCGGCGAGTAGGCGCCCATCCCGCCGGTGTTCGGCCCCCGGTCCGCGTCGCCGATCCGCTTGAAGTCCTGGGCCAGCGCCAGGGGCACCCACGTCCCGCCGTCGACGATCGCGAACGCCGACACCTCCGAGCCATCGAGCCGCTTCTCCACGACGACCTGCGATCCGGCAGCGCCGAACGCGTCGTCCTCGAGGCAGGCTTCGATCGCCGCTCGGGCCTCCTCGCGATCGGACGCGACCGTCACGCCCTTCCCGGCCGCGAGGCCGTCGGCCTTCACGACCACGACACCGCCCAGCGTGTTCAGGCCCGCTTCTATGGAACGCTCCGCTGCTCGACGATCGCGCTCCCATGCGTCTCGATCCAGCATCATGGCCGTCGCCGTCGGGATCCGGTGCCGGAACATGAACTCCTTGGCGAAGGATTTGGATCCCTCGAGCCGGGCGCCCGCGCGGTTCGGTCCGAACACGGGTCGTCCCCGCGCGCGGAGCTCATCGGCGAGGCCCGCGACCAGCGGGGCTTCGGGGCCGATCACCACGAGGTCGGCGTCCAGCTCGTCGGCCAGCCGGACCTGCGCCTCGACGTCGTCGGCGGCGGCGGCGTGGCAGGTCGCGACCGACGCGATCCCGGCGTTCCCCGGAGCGGCGTGGAGCTGCTCCACCCGCGGGCTGCGGGCCAGGCCCCAGCACAGGGCGTGCTCGCGGCCGCCGCCGCCGACGACCAGGACGTTCATGCGACCGGGAGGCTCTGCTCGCGCGCCGGACCAACCGAGACCACGGACACCGGCACGTCCACGAGCTCCTCGATCCGACGCACGTAGTCGCGGGCGGCCTTCGGGAGGTCCTCGAACGTCGCGGCCACGTCCACCTCCTCCATCCAGCCGTCAAGGATCTCGTACTGCGGCTCGGCTCGATGGAACAGGGACTGGTGCGGCGGGAAGTCGTCGAACCGCTCGCCCTCCACGGTGTAGCCGGTGCAGACCGGGAGGCGCTCGAAGCCCGACAGCACGTCCAGCTTCGTGAGGAACAGCTCCGTCAGCCCGTTCACGCGGACCGCGTAGCGCAGCAGCGCCGCATCCAACCACCCGCACCGCCGCTTGCGACCCGTGACCGTGCCGAACTCCTGACCGCGGAGCCCCAGTCGCTCCCCCTCGTCACCGAGGTCCTCCGTCGGGAACGGTCCCGCGCCGACCCTCGTGACGTACGCCTTCACGATCCCGACGACGCGCTCGACCTCGCGTGGACCGAAGCCGGCGGACGCGAGCGCGTAGCCGGCGACCGGGTTCGACGACGTCACGAACGGATACGTCCCCTTGTCGAGGTCGAGCAGCGTCCCCTGCGCTCCCTCGAGCATCACTGATCGGCCGTCGCGGAGCGCGTCGTGCAAGAGCGTCGACGTGTCGGCCACGTACGGCTCGAGCTCACCGGCGAGATCGAGGTACTCCTCCACGATCGCGTCGCCGTCGAGCGGGAGACGGCCGTAGAGCTTCGTGAGGATCGCGTTCTTCTCCCGCAGGACGATCTCGAGCTTCTCCTCGAAGATCTTCCGGTCGAACAGGTCCTGGACGCGGAGCCCGATCCGCGCTGCCTTGTCCGCGTAGGCGGGGCCGATCCCTCGCTTCGTCGTCCCGAGCGCGTTCCGCCCCAAGAAGCGCTGGGTCACCTTCTCCAGCTCCAGGTGGTAGGGCATGATCAGGTGGCAGTTGCCGGAGACCCGGAGCCGCGAGACGTCGACGCCGCTCGCCCGGAGGTCCGCCAGCTCGGCCAGGAGGTGCCGTGGATCCACGACGACGCCGTCGGCGATCACCGGGGTGATGTGCGGGTAGAGGACGCCGGAGGGGACGAGCTGGAGCTTCAGCAGCCGCCCCTCCGCGATCACGGTGTGCCCGGCGTTGTTGCCCCCCTGATAGCGAACGACGAAGTCCATCCCGTCCGCGAGGTAGTCGACGGCCTTGCCCTTGCCCTCGTCCCCCCACTGGGTCCCGAGCACGATCGTGGCCGGCATCTGCCCGGAGTGTAGCCGGAGCCGTCCTCGGCCTCGGCCGATGCGGTGACGGGAACGGCTCGGAGGGAAGTTGTCCCAGGTAGCGAGCGCGGGTACGTTGGCTCTTCCGCCGCCACGAGCGAACCGAGGCCGTCCCGTGACCAAGAGCAGGGAAGAGCTGGAACTCGAGAAGCTCGTCGAGATCGACGGCGAGTTCTGCGTTCCGCACGAGGTCGACGAGGTCCGCCACGTCGTCGACTGGGGTCCGTTCGAGCCGCCCCGGGGCTTCTGGTACGTCGCCAAGAAACTGCTGCTGTTCATCCCGGCGATGTACCTGTTCATCCTCGCCGTCCAGATCATGAAGACCGGCGCGGCCGCGGTCGGCCCCCAGATCCAGGGCGAGTTCCCGTTCGCCAACGGCATCTCGACCCTCGGCACCGGCTGGCTCGGCGCCTACTTCGTCCTGTCGGGGTCGCCGGTGGCGGCCACAGCGATCAGCCTGTTCGGGGCCGGCACGCTCACGAAGCTGCAGACGTTCACGATGCTTTCGGGGTCTCGGCTGGGGGCCTCGTTCATCGTGCTGCTCACCGGCTTCATCTACTCGCTCCGCAACCGCAACGATCCCAACCGGACGGAGCCGATCGGCATGGGCATCCAGGCGCTCACGATGACCGCGCTCGTGTACCTGCCGGGGATGCTGATCGGCTACGGGATCCTTCGGAGCGGCCTCCTCGACGGCGTGAACCTCCACGCGTCCGAAGGGTTGGAGGCGATCCTCACGCGGATCTGGGGCCCGGTCGTCGACCTGTTCGAGTCGAACGTCCCCGAGTCCCTGCTGTTCCTGGCCGGACTCCTGGTGATCCTGGCGTCGTTCAAGCTCCTCGACTCCGTGCTCCCCCAGGTGAGCAGCGACTCGCCCGCCGTGAAGCGGGCGGCCTGGCTGAAGAAGCCGTGGACGATGTTCGCGCTCGGCTGCATCGTGGCCACGCTGACGCTCTCGGTCTCGGTCGCGCTCACGGTCCTGATCCCGCTGGCCGTCAAGGGCTACGTCCGGCGCGACGAGGCGCTCCCGTACATCATGGGCGCCAACATCACGACCCTGGCCGACACGCTGGTCGTCGCGGCTCTCCAGACCGACCCGGTCGCCGCGCAGATCGTGTTGGCCGAGGCGATCGGGGTCACGCTCGTCTCGGTCGCGATCCTCGCGATCTGGTACCAGCCGGTGAAGCGGGCCGTGATCAACCTGGACGACTACCTGGTCGGCTCGTACCGGCGTCTGGCCGTCTTCGTCGCGATCCTGTTCCTGCTGCCGGTGACGTTCCTGCTCTCGGGGCTGTGGATCGGCCCGATCGTCCGGTAGCGGGCCGCCTCGGTACGCTGCCGTGACCGTGGACGACGTCGCGACCACCACCGCGCCCTCCGGCGGCTTCCGTGCGAGCGCGTCGCTGCTGCGGCGGAACCGCGACTTCCGGTCGCTGTTCCTCGCGTCCGTGATCTCGCTCGGCGGCGACTGGTTCCTGTGGGTCGCGATCACCGGCCTGATCTACGACGCGACCGGCAAGGCCCTCTACGTCGGCCTCGCGATCCTCGCCCAGGAGTCGGCGTTCTTCCTCGCGTCGCCCTTCGGCGGGGTGCTCGCGGACCGCATCGACCGCCGCAAGTTGATGATCGCCTGCGATGTCGTTCGCGCGTTCGTGTGCGTGGCGTTCCTCCTCGTCGGCGAGGACACGATCTGGCTCGCGTACGTCCTGCTTCCGGTGCTCGCAGCGTTCGCCGCCCCCTTCGACCCCGCGTCCAACGCGGCGACGCCGAACCTCGTCGACCGCGAGGACCTGCCGGTCGCGAACGCGCTGAACGGATCGCTCTGGGGCACGATGCTCGCGGTGGGCGCCGCGCTCGGCGGGCTGATCAGCGCCAAGTTCGGCGCCGACACGGCGTTCCTCGTCAACGCCGCGTCCTTCGTCGTCTCGGCCGCGCTCCTCGCCTCGATCCACCGGAGCTTCTCCGAAGGGCGGGAGCGGCACGAGGAGCATCCGAGCGTCGTGGAGGCGACGCGCGAAACCTGGCGGTTCGCGCGCCGGGACCACCGGGTGCTCTCCCTGCTCGCGGTCAAGTTCGGGTTCGGCGCCGCCGCCGGGCTCCTGGCGCTGATCCCCGTGATGGCGCTGGGCGTCTTCGACGCCGGCAAGATCGGGTTCGGGATCCTGATGGCGGCGCGAGGGCTCGGTGCGTTGATCGGGCCGTTCCTCGGCCACCGGATCGCGGGACCGGCTCATCGCCGGCTGTTCCCGGCGATCGGGCTCTCCCTCGCGGTCTTCGGCCTGTCCTACATGGCACTCGGCGCCGCGCCGTCCCTGGCGATCGCCGCCGTCACGATCTGCATCGCGCACCTCGGCGGCGGCTCGCAGTGGATGCTGTCGACGTACGGTCTGCAGGTCCTGGTCCCCGATCGCATCCGCGGACGCATCTTCGGGTTCGACTACATGCTGATCACGCTGTCGCTGTCGATCTCCGCGGTGATCGCCTCGGCGCTGGCCGATCGGATCGGGGTGCGAATCACGGTATCGATCCTCGGCGGCGTCGCGCTGCTGTGGTCCGTCGCGTGGTTCCTGTTGAGCCGTGGCGTCCGGAAGATGGGCCTCGAGGGCTCGACGGAGACCGACGGGTCCGAGGCCGAACCGGTCCCCTCGATCAGCTGACGCGCGCCGTCAGCCGGCGGCGCCGCCGGG
>Ga0207428_10003743_pt1 | contig 14601 bp, 5 predicted proteins | sample RhiMethybrSRZTD1_FD_187600 | JGI IMG/M metagenome (GOLD analysis project Ga0207428, IMG submission 187600) | Populus rhizosphere microbial communities from Tennessee, USA - Rhizosphere MetaG P. TD hybrid SRZTD1 (SPAdes) (version 3) | ecosystem: Host-associated > Plants > Roots > Rhizosphere >...
GAAGGCGAACCGATCGAAGAAGCCGCTGCCGCGCTTCTGGTACTTCCCGCGGATGCTGCCGGCGGTCGTGATCATGACCGGCGACGATCACGCCAACGGCGGCACAACCGGACGCTTCAACGACTACATTTCGGCCAGCACGCCGGGCTGCTCGGTGAACGACTGGCAGTGCATCCGCGCCACGTCGTACATCTATCCGGGCACGCCGATCACGGATGCGGAGGTGGCGAACTTCGTCGCGCAGGGCTTCGAGATCGGCCTGCACGTGACGACCGGATGCCTCGACTGGACGTCGGCGTCGCTGACCAGCGCCTACACCTCGCAGCTGACGCAGTTCGCGACGCAGTATCCGCACGCGGGGGCACCGAAGACGAACCGCACGCACTGCGTCGTCACCAGCGATTACGCGACGCAGCCGCAGGTGGAGTTGAGCAAGGGGATCAGGCTCGACACCAACTACTACTACTTCCCCGAGACGTGGATCCTCGATCGGCCGGGGCTGTTCACCGGCTCGGGCATGCCGCAGCGCTTCGCTTCGCTGACCGGGGCGATGATCGACGTCTACCAGGCGACGACGCAGATGACCGACGAGTCGGGCCAGACGTATCCGAAGCATCCTGACGCGCTGCTCGACAACGCGATCAACCTCGGCTACTACGGCGCGTTCACGGCGAACATGCACACCGACTTCAACCCGTCGAACAGCTCGATCTCGTCGGTGGCGATCGTGAACTCGGCGAAGAACCGCGGCATCCCGGTGGTCAGCGCGCGGCAGATGCTCGACTGGCTCGACGGCCGCAACGCGTCCATCTTCTCGGCGATGGCGTGGAGCGGAAACGTGCTGTCGTTCACCATCGGCGTCGGCGCCGGCGCCAACGGCCTGCAGGCGCTGGTGCCGCCGGCGGGCAAGGGCTTCGGGCCGGTGAGCGGCATCACGCTCGACGGCAACCCGGTGGCGTTCACGATGCGGACGATCAAGGGCGTCAGCTATGCGGTGTTCGCGGCGTCGGCGGGCAACTACCAGGTGACCTATCCGGTGCTCCCGACCTACACCGTGTTCGGCTCCATTGCGCCAGGGACGGACGGCAGCGGCGCCACGGTGACGTTGACCGCCGCTGACGGCGATGTGATGACGACCACCGCCGATCTGTCGGGCAACTACCTGTTCACCGGCGCGATCGACGGCGGCTACACGGTCAGCGCAGGGAAGAGCGGCTTCTCGTTCGCGCCGGCCAGCCAGGCGGTGACGGTCAGCGGCAGCGACGCGACGGCGGCGACGATCGCGGTGCAGCCCGTGAGGATCAGCGGCACGATCACGCCGGCCGCGCTCGGGGCGGGGGCAACGCTGACGCTGACAGGCGGCGCGACGGCGACCGCTGATGCCAACGGCGAGTTCAGCTTCAGCGCCGTGCCCGATGGCACCTACACCGTGACGCCAAGCAAGAGCGGCCACATCTTCACGCCGCTCACGCTCCAAGCGACGGTGGCGAATGCGACCAGCGTCAGCGGGCTCGCGTTCACGATCGCCGTGGCGCCGTCGGTGATTACCATCGACGTGACCAACACGGTCGGGCGCTCGACGCGCAGCACGTCGCTGGCGTCGGGCACGTTCAACACGACGGCGGGCAACGAGCTGCTGCTCGCGTTCTTCTCGCTCGACAACGTCACCGCGACCCCGCCGACCTCGGTCACTGCGGTTACCGGCGGCGGGTTGACGTGGACGCTCGTCGGCCGGACCAACACGCAGCGCGGCGATGCCGAGATCTGGCGTGCGTTCGCGCCGGCGCCGCTCGTCGGCGCACGCGTCACCGGCACGCTCAATCAGGGTGTCGCCGGGCAGATCACGGTGATGAGCTTCAAGGGCGTCGATCCGTCCGGCACCAACGGCGCGGGGGCGATTGGCGCGATCGGCAGCGGCAACGCGCTGGTCGGCGCGCCAACCGCGTCGCTGGTCACGACGCGCGACAAATCGCTGGTCGTCGGCGTCGGCAGCGACTGGGACGGCCAGACTGCGCGGACGCTCGGGCCGGGTCAGACGCTGGTGAGCCAGTACTTCGCCACCGACGGCGATACCTTCTGGGTGCAGCGGACCACTGAGGCGGTGCCCACCGCCGGCACGACCGTGACGATCAACGACACGGCGCCGGCCAACCACCGCTACAACATGACGATCGTCGAGATTCTGCTCATCCCCTAACGAAAGAGGAGGGGCCGGCCTGAAAGCGACCGGCCCCTCCGAGAGGTTCGGGGTTCTGGGTTCTGGGTTCTGGGTTCAGGTTCAGGTTCAGGGTTCGAGGTTCAGGGTTCGAGGTTCAGGGTTCGAGGTTCAGGGTTCGAGGTTCGAAGCCTGCCTCGTGGTTGACCCAGCGCGCGCCGTTCGAGCGATCCGACTTCGGACTTCAGACTTCGAACTTAGACGGCAGGTCGGCGACTCTTTCGACGCGACCTGCCCGGAAGCCGCCGCCGGCGAAGACAAAAGTTCGCGGTCCGGGTTTTCCCGCGGCCTCGCCCGGCCCACTGCACGCAAAATTTGCCGCCAAACCGGCACGAATTGGCCATTTCTGGTGGCTCAACCGTTGCGTAAGCACCTCTGAATCATCTTCGGAGCGGGGGTGTGTCCCTCGCGAAAGGCCTCCTTCATGACCCGTCGTCGTCCGTCGATCGCCACTCTTTTGCGTGCCGCTGGCGTCGCCGCGCTGCTCGTCTTCTCTGCTACCTCGCGCACGACCGGCCCCAACGCCTCGGCGCAGGTGGCCGGCTGCCTCTCGAACGCCGTCGTCTGCGAGAACCAGAACACCGGCGCGCCGGCCAGCGAGTGGGACGTCGCCGGCTCCGGCAACGCCAGCATCCAGGGATTCGCGACTGACATGAGCGTCAATCGCGGCGGGACGGTGCGCTTCAAGATTTCGACGACCGCGTCCAACTATCAGATCGTGATCTACCGCATGGGCTACTACGGTGGCCTGGGCGCGCGGCGCATCGCGACGATCGCGCCCTCGGCGGCACTGCCGCAGACGCAGCCGCCCTGCCTGACGGAAGCGGCGACCGGGCTCGTCGACTGCGGCAACTGGGCTGAGTCGGCGTCGTGGGCGGTGCCGGCGACGGCGACCTCGGGCATCTACATCGCCAAGCTGACCCGCACCGACAACGGCGGCGCGAGCCACATCGTATTCGTCGTCCGCGATGACGCGGGCAAATCCGATCTGCTCTTCCAGACGTCGGACTCGACCTGGCAGGCGTACAACCGCTACGGCGGCAACAGCCTCTATACCGGCGGCCCGGCCAACTCGCCGAATCGCGCCTACAAGGTCAGCTACAACCGTCCGCTGACCACGCGCGGCACGACGCCGACCAACTCCGTGTTCAACGCCGAATACCCGATGGTCAGGTGGCTCGAGATGAACGGCTTCGACGTCAGCTACATCAGCGGCGTCGACACCGACCGCGGCGGCGCGACGCTGCTCGACCCGAAGAGCCACAAAGCCTTCCTCTCGGTCGGCCACGACGAGTATTGGTCGGGCCCGCAGCGCGCGAACGTCGAGGCCGCGCGCGACGCCGGCCTGCACCTCGGCTTCTTCAGCGGCAACGAAGTGTTCTGGAAGACGCGCTGGGAGGCGAGCATCGACGGCACCGGCACCGCCTATCGCACGCTGGTGTCGTACAAGGAAACGCACGCCAACGCGGACATCGATCCGACCTCGAGCTGGACCGGCACGTGGCGCGACCCGCGCTTCAGCCCGCCGGCCGACGGCGGCCGGCCCGAGAACGCATTGACCGGCACCATCTTCACCGTGCAGTGCTGCCAGGGGCAGTATCCGAGCATCGTCGTTCCCCCAGCCGCTGCGACACACCGGTTCTGGCGCAATTCGCCGATCGCCGCGGGCGGCGGCGGTGTGCTGGGACCGGTCGTGTCCGGCGTCAACGCCGCCTCGGGCGGCATCCTCGGCTACGAGTTCGACGAGGATCTCGACAACGGCTTCCGTCCGGCGGGCCTGGCGCAGCTGTCGTCGACCACCGCGACGGTCGACGAGAAGGTGCGCGACTACGGCAACACCTACGGCGCCGGCACGGCGACGCACTCGCTGACGATTTACCGCGCCGCCAGCGGCGCGCTCGTTTTCGGCGCCGGCACGATTCAGTGGTCGTGGGGTCTCGACAACCAGCACGATCGGCAGCCCGACAACGTGACCGATTACACCAACCAGTCGGTGCAGCAGGGCACCGTCAATCTGTTCGGCGACATGGGCGCGCAGCCGGTGACGCTGCAGCCCGCGCTGACGCCGGCCTCGGCATCGGCCGACGTGGTGCCGCCGTCGTCGACGATTACCTCGCCGGCCGCGGGCTCGTCGATCGCCGCCGGCACGACGGTCACAATCAGCGGCACCGCCATCGACACCAACGGCGTCGTCGCCGGCGTTGAAGTGTCGACCGACGGCGGCGCAACCTGGCGCCGCGCGACCGGGCGCAACAGCTGGACCTACGCCTGGGTGGTCGGCGGCATCGGCTCCGTGTCGCTGAAAAGCCGCGCCGTCGATGACAGCGGCAACATGGAAGCGCCGGTCTCGTCCACGCCCGTCACGGTCACCTGTCCCTGCAGCATCTGGAATCCGGCGATCACGACGCCGTCGACCATCGACGCCAACGACCCGAGCTCGGTCGAGCTCGGCGTGAAGTTCCGCGCCGACGCCAACGGCTTCATTACCGGCATCCGGTTCTACAAGAGCGCGCTCAACACCGGGACGCACGTCGGCAAGGTCTACTCGAGCAGCGGCACGCTGCTCGGCTCGGCGACGTTCCAGGGCGAGACCGCGAGCGGCTGGCAACAGGTCGTGTTCGGGACGGCGGTCGCGGTGACCGCCAACACCACCTACGTCGCGTCGTACCACACCACCACCGGCCACTACTCGGCGAGCAGCGGTTACTTCGCGACCGCCGGCGTCGACGCGCCGCCGCTGCATGCGCTGTCGAACGTCACCTCGCTGAACGGCGTGTACAACTACGGCTCCGGCGGGTTCCCGACCTCGAGCTTCAACGCGACCAACTACTGGGTGGACGTCATCTTCAACACCTTCGTCGGCGAGGGCGATACGACGCCGCCGACGGTGACGGCGGTGACGCCGGCTCCGGGTGCGACCGGCGTCGGCTCCGGCGTCAACCCGACGATCACCTTCAGCGAGCCGGTGGCGCCGTCGACGATCACGACGAGCACGATCGAGCTGCGCGACCAGTCGAACGCGCTCGTCGCCGGCGCGGTCAGCTACGACGCCGCGTCGCGCACGGCGACCTTCAGCCCGGCAGCGGCGCTGTCGGCGCAAGCCACCTATACGATCAGCGCCCGCGGTGGCTCGAGCGGCCCGCGCGTCACCGACATTGTCGGCAACGCGATGGCCGCCACCTTCAGCAGCTCCTTCACCACCGCCGCCGCGGTGACGTGCCCGTGCAGCATCTGGGATCCGGCGAGCGCGTCGCCGGCGATTGCCGACACGGGCGACGGCAACGCCGTCGAGCTCGGCACGAAGTTCCGCGCCGAGGCGGACGGGTTCATCACCGGCGTGCGTTACTACAAGAGCGCGGCGAACACCGGCACGCACCTGGCGAACCTGTGGAGCGCGAGCGGCACGCTGCTGGCCTCGACCACCTTCATCGGCGAGACGGCGAGCGGCTGGCAGGAAGCGACCTTCTCGACGCCGGTGGCCATCACGGCGAACACGGTCTACGTCGCGTCGTATCACACCAACAACGGGCACTATTCGGTGACCGGCGGCTACTTCGCCAGCGCCGGCGTCGATTCGCCGCCGCTGCACGCGCTGGCCAGCCCGACGAGCGCCAACGGCGTGTTCCTCTACGGCGCGAGCGGCTTCCCGACCGGCAGCTACAACGCGACCAACTACTGGGTTGATGTTGTCTTCAACACCAGCGGCGGGTCGGACACGACCCCGCCGACCGTGGTCAGCAAGAACCCGGCGGCAGGGGCGAGCGGCATCAGCACCGGCACGACGGTGACCGCGACGTTCAGCGAAGCGGTCGCTCCGTCGACGGTGACGGCGGCAACCTTCGAGCTAAGGAACGCGAGCAACACGCTGGTCACCGCGACGGTCGCCTACGACGTGGCGACGAAGACGGCGACGTTGACGCCATCGGCGGCGCTGGGCGCCAACCAGCTCTACACGGCGCGGCTGCGCGGCGGTGCGACCGATCCGCGAATCAAGGATCTCGCCGGCAACGCGCTGGCGGCGGACGTGACGTGGAGCTTCACCACGGCGGCGCCGGGCAGCTGCCCGTGCAGCTTGTGGGGATCACCGGTCATCGGCGTGGCTGACGCGGGTGACCCGAGCGAAGTCGAGCTCGGCGTGAAGTTCAGGACGGACCTGGCCGGCGTGATCACCGGCATCCGGTACTACAAGAGCGCGGCGAACAGCGGCGTCCACACCGGCAGTTTGTGGTCGGAGGGCGGGGCACGGCTGGCGACGGCCACCTTCGCCAACGAGACCGCGACCGGCTGGCAGCTGGTTCTCTTCCAGACGCCGGTGGCGGTGAGCGCGAACACGACCTACGTCGCCTCGTACCACACCACGACCGGACACTACGCGGCGACCGCCAGCTATTTCCTCGCTGGCCTCGACTCGCCGCCGCTGCACGCGATTGCCAACGGCACGAGCCCGAACGGCGTCTACCAGTACGGCGCGAGCGCCTTCCCCGGCTCGAGCTACAACGCGACCAACTACTGGGTGGACGTGGTCTTCAACACCGGCGCCGCACCCGACACGACGCCGCCGACGGTGGCGGGGACGGTTCCGGCCAGCGGCGCCAGGCCGGTGAGTCTCTCGACCGCGGTGACGGCGGCGTTCAGCGAGGCGCTGACCGCGTCCACGGTCACGACCAGCACGTTCGTGCTGCGCGACGCGCTGAACAACATCGTTGCCGCGAACGTGTCGTACGACCCGGCGGCCGGCATCGCCACGCTCGCGCCCCAGGCCGCGCTCCAGCCCGACACGACCTACACCGCGCGCCTGGTGGGCGGCGCCACCGATCCGCGCATCAAGGACGCAGCCGGCAACGCGCTGGCCGCCGACTACGTGTGGAGCTTCACCACCGCGTCGCTGCCCACCGGCTTCGTCGACACGCTGCCGGCCGACTTCGGCCGCGGCACGCTCGACAGCGGCGCGTATATCGCCCAGACCGCCGACGGTGAGCTGACGCTCGCGCCGGTGGTCGGCGCCGAGTTCAGCGGCAGCTCGCTGCCCGCCGGCTGGACGATGTCGACGTGGGCGGGCAATTCCGCGGCGACCGTCAGCGCCGGGACGATGAAGGTGGATGGCGCGCTGGTCGGCACCAGCGCCCAGTACGCGACCGGCCGCTCGCTCGAATTCGTCGCCCGCTTCAGCGGGGCGCCGTATCAGCACGCGGGGTTCGCGGTGACGTTCGCCGAGGGCCTCTGGGCGATGTTCAGCAGCAGCGGCGGCGACGCGCTCTACGCCCGCACCAACAACGGGTCGACGGCAACCAACACGGCGATCCCGGGCAGCTGGTTCGGCACGTCACACCGCTTCCGGATCGACTGGACCGCCTCGCGCGTCGACTACTCGATCGACGGCGTGCAGGTGGCGACGCACAATATCGCCATCGGTTCGACGATGCGGCCGGTGTCGAGCGACTACGACGGCGACGGCAACCCGCTGACGATCGACTGGATGCGGATGTCGCCGTACGCCGGCACCTCGACCTACCTCTCGGCGATCTTCGACGCAGCGGCGGTCACCAACTGGACGTCCGCGGCCTGGACGGGCTCGACGCCCGCCGGCACCAGCGTGGAGCTCGCGGTCCGGAGCGGCAACTCGCCGGCGCCCGACGCCAGCTGGAGCGGCTTTGTCGTCGTCAACGGCCCGATCGACATCACCGCCCAGTATCTCCAGTACCGCCTCCGCCTGACGACGACGGCGGCGGGGCAGACGCCGGCGGTCAATGACGTCACGCTGATCTTGAAGCGATAGGCAAGGCGGATCGACTTCGCAGGGCCGCCCTGGCAGGGGGAGGCCCTTTTTTTTGATGCGCCGGAGCGCAGTCGGGAATCGATGCGGCATCGACGGCCGCGTGAATCCGCGCGGGGCCACTGCGCGGTCCGATCGACAGCGAGACCGCCTGTGAGCCTCTCATCAGCCGCCGACGTTGGTTCGCCCGCGACAGGCACACCGGGCGTCGATGCGCGCGCGTCGCGCGCGCATGCGTAAAGCAGTCAACTGCTCGGCCGAATAAAATCACCTGATGATTGTCATCAGCGCGGTCGCTGTCGGCATGGGTGTGCTGCTGGCGGGGAATCTGCCGTGGGCTGTGCTTTTCGCTCCGTTGAATCTGCGCTTCGCCACCAGCGCACCGTGGGCGGTCGTGCCGATGAGCGCGTATCTGTGGATCTACTGGAAATATGTGACCGGAGGCCTCGGCTCGCCTCGGACGGCGGTGTGGCGCCGGGAATACGCGCGAGCCAACCGCGTCCCGGGCACCGTCTGGCCAATCGCGCTGCTCACGGGCGTGTTGGGGTTCGCAGCGCTCATCGCCTTCGTGAGGGCGCTGGCACGCCTCGTCATCCTGCCATCATCAGCGCCAATCACGACGCCGCCTGGGATGTCCTCGACGTCGATGTTCATTCTGCTCGTGATGGGATCTGTCGTGGCGGGCGTGACGGAGGAAGTCGCGTTCCGTGGCTACATGCAGACACCGCTCGAGCGTCGATTCGGCCTTGCCACCGCCATTCTCATCCCAGGCGTCACGTTCGGCCTTCTTCATTTTCCCAACCACCCGCGCCACGTCGTCCTGATGCTGCCGTACTACGTCGCGGTGACAGCGGTGTACGGGGGTATCACGTCGGCCACAAACTCGATCCTGCCGGCCCTCGTCCTGCACACCGTCGGCGACGTGTGGTCGTTGACGCGGTTATGGGTGACCGGCGCGCCTGAATGGCAGGCGACGACGCCCTCACAGCTGATTTGGACGACGGGCGTCGACCGCGGCTTCGTCGTCGCCGTGCTCGCGCTCGTCAGTTTGTCCGCAGCGACCGTTTGGCTGTGTACACGGACGCTGAAGGGCACGCAGCGGTACTCAAATCGGTGAGGGCGCCGCTGATCAGCCAGACCCATCCGCTGGCGAGATGCTGCTCGAGCGCGACGAAGGATGCTCGCCAACGCGATCCCTGACGCGGTCTGATCCGGCCGCGGAAGCGCCGTTGTAGACTCGATGCTGGGTCGCGCCGCGAGCGTCCGCGCTGGTCACCGCGGACCGCGCGGTTCACCTCGGGGATTGAATCCGGATCTCATCGTCTCGCCGATCGTGGAACATCGTTGAGCGTTCCCAGTGTCTTTCGCGCCGGTGAACAGGAGCCGCACACGGGAGTCCTTACTGCAGACATGAAACGGGTCGTCGAGGAGCAGCGCCTGGGCTTCGTGGCCACGGTCTGCGCCGACGGCACGCCCAACCTGTCGCCGAAGGGCACCACGGCGGTGTGGGACGACGACCACCTCGTGTTCGCGAACCTGCGCTCGCCGGGGACGATCGCCAACCTCCGCCTCAACCCGAGCCTCGAGATCAACGTCGTCGACCCGTTCGTCCGCAAAGGGTACCGGTTCAAAGGCGTCGCCACGCTGCTCGATTCGGGCCCGCTCTACGAACGGGCGATCGCGTTCTATCAGAAGCGTGGATCGCGCGTGGCCGCCTTCCGCGAAGTCGTGCTCGTCCGCGTCCAGACCGCGCAGCCGATCCACTCGCCGGCGTACGACCTCGGCCTGAGCGAAGACGAGGTCCGCGCGCGGTGGCAGCGGCATTTTCAGTCGCTGGCGCGGCACGAGGAGTGAGCGAGCGCGCCGCTGCGCAGGGCAATGTGGATGCTCTGATTGAGCAGCTTGCTACTGGCGTCTATCCCGCAGTACACCAGAAGAAGTCGGACTCGTAAGAAACCCCAGAGGTGAGTGGCTGCTGTTCCAGCGTTCTGACATCGAGCAACATCAAGTGCGACACCCAGACGTGAATCCTGCCGATCGGCGCCAACTCCCTCGGAGTGGACCACAGGATTGTGGAACTGTCCGGCGACCATTTCGCTTCATTGCCACCGCCGGCGTACCGCCATGTCCGGGAAGCTCGATCGAACAGCCAGTAATCCTCAAAGTGAGAAGTGCTCGAGCCGGCTTCCGAGCCGACGAGGAGCAGCTTGCCGTCTGGCGATGCGGTCACGCTCGTCAAGTAATTCCAGTGCTCGGACCTGTCCGGTAGAGGCGTGTCTGCGGGTAGCACGGTGCTTTCCATCGGTTGTCGAGCGCATGGGTCTGATGATCGCTTCACCTTCTGCCGATCGGGTAGTGTCATGCTCCACGATTGCGGAGAACTCCGGCCAACCGTTCGGTACTCGCGGCTGTTGAAGACCACGGTGGATTTGCTGCGTTGAGCGCTCCCGAACGCGGCCAACAGAAACGCGAACAACGAACAAAGGGCAATTCGTGAGCCCATCCCTCAATCGCCTCGGAGCTTCAGTTTTGTGCGTGCACGGTCGAGAAAGCGTGAGCGCTAGGCGTGAACGACGTTCCTGAATGCAGCCTGCCACGCTGCGTTCGCCCGAAACCAGTGGCCCTCGCGTCCGCGATAGATCGCCTTGGTGTTGAGGCGATAAGGCTCGTCGGATTTTCCCGGCAGATAGACATAGCCCTGACCGGTCGCGGGGTCGACTGCGTACGAGACGACATAGGCGAGTTGGTCGGTCTGCTCACTGAAAGGCCGATTGGCGTACCTGACGTAGAACGACACCTCGAAGGTGGGAAGCCCAACCGGGCGGTCAGTTACCGCACCGGAGGCCCAATCGATGATGAAGCCTTCGGTCCCCTCGACGTCATTGACGAACGTCCCGGGCCCTGACCACACGTTGAAGTTCTGCAGAACCTGTGGATCACTGATCTCGACCGGACTCTGAAGTCCGCCGCCAGTGATCGTGATCCTGGTTGTGGCTCCTTTGGCGAATACAACGGCCGTCACGCTGAAGCTCACGAGAAGGCAGAAGGCCGCAGAAATCATCCGCTTCATAGCTCCTCCTCTGTCGTGCGGCCACCCCCAGCGGCCAGGCGCGTCAGCTCGCGTCGAGTTCGGGCGGAACCTGCAGGTTCATGAAACCAGCGTAGGGAGCATCGACAACGCTGTCAACCGGCGGCCGAGCTCCTTCGTTGACCAACGGCTGGCATTAACGCGTTGTAGCGAGCCTTGCCATTGATTGGACACCGCGCGTCGATCTTTGTCCGGCCGATCACGAAACTGGCTGTGCCACTCCGCGACTGGACCACTGACGAAATCGGCGCTGCCGCAACTGCCGCAACCGCCGCTGTTTACGCCGCGCGTCCGCGCCGGCGCCGCCGGCAGCCGGTTTGCTCCGCAGATCCGACGGTCCGTTTTCACGAGGAGAACATCGATGCGCATCAACAAAGGAACGCGCGCGAAGAAACCCAGGTCGTCGAGCGTGAAGAAGGCTCGCAAGGCCGGAGCTCTCAACACGCGCGCGGTGGTGATCGGCGTGGCCTGTTTCCTCGGCGTGGCGATGATCATCGGCGCCAGCGCCTCGTCGCGGCCGTCGGCGGTGGCGCGTGTCGACGCGCCGTCGGATTACGCGCGCGACGTCGCGAAGAGCACGACCGCCTCGAACACGCTCGCGGCCGATGCCGGCCTCGCCGGGACGAGCGGGCACGAGCCGGAGATCCCGGCCGACGCCGACCAATCGAATCCGCCGAGCGGCCCGCCGGTCACCATCACCGGCTGCCTCGAGCGCGAGGACGACGGCTTCCGGCTGAGGAACACCAGCGGCAGCGACGCACCGAAGTCGCGCAGCTGGAGGTCGGGATTCCTGAAGAAGGGATCGGCGTCGGTCGACCTGGTCGATCCGCCGAAGAAGCTGCGCCTGTCCGAGCACGTGGGCGAGCGCGTCAGCATGACCGGCGTGCTGGTCGATCGCGACATGCAGGTGCGGACGATGCATCGCGTCGCCCCGTCCTGCAACTGACCCTGCGCCGGCGTACGAAATGCGAGGAGAGCCGCCGCGGCGACTCTCCTCGCTCTCTCGCAGCGCCGTGCTGCCGGGGTCACTGCACGATGATGGCTTCGCTCGTCGCCAGCAGCGTGCTGCCGGCAAAGAACTTCAACGTGTAACTACCGGGGTTGGTCGGCAACGTAAACGGCACCACCGCGCCAGTCGCGCCTGTCTCAGGTAAGGTCTTCGAGCCGTTCAGGTACCTCCAGTCCAGATAGGTCGATTCGCCGGTCACGAAAATCCCGATCCAGTCGGTGCGGTTGCCCGGACCATTGGCGACAGTCGCGGTCACGGTGGCGCCAGGTGCCGCCGTCGTCGTACTCGCCGTCAGCGTGATCGGCAACACGGTCACAACCGCGCTCTCCGCCAGCAAGGTGTAGCTGTTGTTCGCGTAGAAGCGGAACACGTAGGTACCGGGTGCAGTGGGCATCGTGAACGAGACGGTGCCGTTCGTGACGCCGCTTGCCGGCACGTTACGCGTGCCGTTCAGATATTTCCAGTCCAGATAGGTTGAACCGCCGGTGGCCCACAGAGCCACCCAGTCGGCCGCATTGCCGAGGCCATTGGCGACCGACACCTGCACAGTAGAGCCGGGCACAATCGTGGTCGGCGTCGCCGTGACGGTGGTCTGAGCCGGTGCCGACACGGTGATCGGCGCGGCGGTCGCCAACACCGTTTGAGTGAAGTTCGCGAACAACCGGATCGTATAGGTGCCGGCCGTCATCGGCAGCGCGAATGGAACGTCGGCGGCGGTCAGCCCCACGGCGGGAACGGACTGGCTTCCGTTCAGATACTTCCACGCGAGTCGCGAGCCATCGGGCGCAAACAATCCGATCCAGTCGCCGACGTTGCCGGGGCCATTCGCCAGCCTGGCGGTGACCGTCCCGCCGGGCGCGATGGTCGCCGGAGTGGCGGTGAACGTCATGCCGCCCACAGTGACCGTGGCACTCGCAAGAACCGTGTAGTTGTTGCTCGGGTGCAGTTTCAGCGTGAACGTCCCACCCGTCAACGGCAGCGTGAACGACAGAGCGGCGCTGGTGAGGCCGGTCGCGGGCGGCGTGCTGGTTCCGTTCAAGTATTGCCACGCCAGCCGTGTGCCGTCCTCCGCATACATCGCGACCCAATCAGTCGGATTGCCTGGTGCGTTCGCGACGGTCGCGGTGATCGTGGCGCCGGGTCCAGGCGCCGCTGGGTTGATGGTCAACGACGGGCTCGGCGGCGCTGCGGGCACAGTGATCGTCGGGCTCGTTGCCAGGGGCGTGATGAGGTTCGCGGCGTAGAGCCTCAATGTGTACGCACCCGATGCGAGCGGCAAGGTGAACGACACGACAGCATTCGGCGTTCCGGCGCCGGGCACCGTCTCGGTGCCGTTGAGATACTTCCAGGCAACGCGGGTCACCCCGTCAGCGGCGTACAACCCGACCCAGTCAGTGGCGTTGCCGGGTCCGTTTGCGATCGTCGCGATGACGGTGCCGCCGGCGGTCACGGTGGTCGTACCGACCGTGATCGAGGCGCTCAGCACGGTGATCGGTGCGCTCGTCGCCAGCACGGTGCTGGTATTGTTGGCGTTCAACTTGACCACGTAGTTGCCCAGCGTCAGCGGCATCGAGAAAGATACCGAGGCATCCTTCAGCCCGGTGGCGGGCATGGTGCGCGTGCCGTTCAAGTACTTCCAGTCGACGTAAGAGGAGCTGCCGACCGGGTAGAGAGCCACCCAGTCCCCTGCATTGCCGGGACCGTCCGCTACGAACGCCGTAATCGTCGCCGCCGCCCCCACGGTCGTCTTGTCCACGGTGACGCGGGCATCGCCCCTGACGTTGATCGATACCGTCTTGGTCACAGTCCGATAGTTGGCGGCGTCGTTCGGCGTGAACGAGACCGACAACACATGCGCGCCGGCCGGCAGGATCGTGCCCGCGTCCGGCGTGTAAACGAACGTGCCGGGCACATTCGCCGTCGCGTTGAGTTGGGCCGCGCCCAGCGCCGCGCCGTAGGTGATGTCTCCAGGCGTCGTCCAGGTGATGACCGGCGTCGCCTTGAGGACGTTGATCGAGACCGTCGCCGTCGCCGACGTGTAGTTGGCGGCATCGGTCGGCGTGAAGCTCACCGACAGCGTCTGCGTCGTGCCGGCGTGGAGCACTTCACCGGCCGCCGGCGTGTAGACGAACGTGCCGGCGACGTTCGCCGTTGCGTTCAGCTGCGCGGCGCCGAGCGCCGTGCCGTAAACGATGTCGGCCGGCGTCGGCCAGGTCAGGGCCGGCGTCGCCTTGAGGACATTGATCGAGACCGTCGCGGTCGCGCTGGTGTAGTTGGCCGCATCGGTCGGCGTGAAGCTGACCGAGAGCGTCTGCGCCGCGCCCGCGTGGAGCACTTCACCCGCGGCTGGCGTGTAGACGAAGGTGCCGGGCACATTCGCGGTCGCGTTGAGCTGCGTCGCGCCGAGCGCGGTGCCGTAGACGATGTCCGCCGGCGTCGGCCAGGTCACGACCGGCGTCGCCTTGAGGACGTTGATCGCGACGGTCTTCGTCGCCGCGGTGTAATTCGCCGCATCG
>Ga0207428_10003744_pt1 | contig 14598 bp, 8 predicted proteins | sample RhiMethybrSRZTD1_FD_187600 | JGI IMG/M metagenome (GOLD analysis project Ga0207428, IMG submission 187600) | Populus rhizosphere microbial communities from Tennessee, USA - Rhizosphere MetaG P. TD hybrid SRZTD1 (SPAdes) (version 3) | ecosystem: Host-associated > Plants > Roots > Rhizosphere >...
CGGTTCGAGGTCAACCTGGTGACCGGCGCGGAGAGCGGCCAGGTGTTCCTGATCAATCACATCGCGGGACCGAAGGTCAGATGCACGCTTGACGTGGTCGGGACCGGCTTTAATGCCGACGGTAACCCCACCTTTAACTACACCGGAGAGTGCACCTTCCGCGGTCAATGACTACTTGCGTCGTTCCGCCATCAGCTTCTCGATGTCGCGCACTTCGATCGGCACGAACGCGGACAGATTCTCATAGCCGGTCTCGGTGATGAGGATCATGTCCTCGAGCCGCACGCCGAGGTGCTCGTCTTCGAGCCGCATCTGCGGCTCGATCGTGAAGACGCGGCCGGGCTCGAGCGTCGGCGCCTGCAGTCCGCCGACATCGTGGACCTCGAGGCCGACGTTGTGCCCGAGCCCGCGCGCGTCCTTTCTGGCGCGGAACCCGTCGACCATCTTCACCGCCGCCGTTCGGATGCGCTCGTCAGTGAAGCGGTACGACGTCACGATCGCATCCATCTTCGTCACGGCCACGGCAATCACCTCGCCCGGCGTCTTGTGCACGGCGATCGAGGTCAACAGCGCCTGATACAGCTTGAGATAAATCTCGTAGTACTCACGCTGCCTCGGTGTGAACTTGCCGTTGGCCGGAAAGACGCGCGTTACGTCGGATTGGTAGTACTTGTAGTCGGGCGCGTAGTCGAACTGCACCAGGTCGCCGTCGGCCAGCGCCGTGGTGTTGCGGTGATAGTGCGTGTAGTAGGTGTTCTTGCCGGTCGCGATCAGCGCGAAGTACGAGGCGCCCAGCGCTCCCCCGTTCTTGAAGACGTATTCGGCCTCCGCCTGCAGCTCGTACTCGTGCACGCCGGGGCGGGCACGGCGCATCGCGGCGATGATGCCGTCGCCGGCGATCTTCGTCGCCTCCCGCAGAATGGCAATCTCGCGCGGGCTCTTCACCGCACGCAGCGCGTTGACGATCGGATCGAGATTCTTGATCTCCGATGTTGGCGCGGCGAGCTTCAGCTTGTCGATGAATGCGGCTTCGCGCGAATCACGACCGTCCCAGGGATCCGCTTTGTTCGCGGTCCACATGCGTGTGGGATCGCCCTGCGACTGACTACCCAGCACTTCGGCGGCGAACGGCGTATAAATCGTGCGTCGATCTTTCGCGAGAGCGGTCACGGCGGCCGTGAACTCCGCGCGTGGCAGCACGGCATCGACGCCGAGGGCCTTCGCCGTCTCCGGCCCGGGCGCCAGCGCCGGCCCGAGCATGCTGGTATCCCGCCGCACGTCCGCCGGCTGCAGGAAGACCGTCGTCTGCTTTGTGCGTCCGTCGATCAGCACGATGGCGCGCGGCTCGACGACACCTGATAGATAGAAGGCCTGGCTGTTCTGGCGAAACGGCACTTCTCCCGGCGGCTCGGTCGCCCCGAGCACGATCGCGGCCGCATCGCCGATCTGCGCGATGACCTTCGCGCGTCGTGCCGCGAACTCCTCAGCCGGGAAGATCTCCGTACCGCGAAACACCGGCTGCGCCGACACTCCAGCCACGAGCGTCGCCGCCACGAGCAGGCCACCGACTGCGAACAGCGATCGGAAATGCACGCGTCCCTCCGAAGCGGCTGCAGTCTATCGTGTTTTGGAGGTAGACCTCACCTTTGCGACGACACTTGCCTACCTGACACTTGACGCTCTTCACGATGGTGGTGAGACCGTTGTCAGCACGAAATCCGAGAAAGTGCCGGTGGGTATGCCGTCAGCGTCAGGGTCGATCGTGATGAACCAGAAATAAATGCCAGGCGGGAGAAAACCCACATCCGAGAGAAAGACCAGCGGCGAGGACCCGAAGCTTGGCAGGGGGCCCACGTACGCCTGGGCAAGCGCCGGGGTCAGCCGCCCGGTCGGATCCAACCAGTACATGCCGAACGGTGTGGCAAGGCCGACGAAGATCTCGGTCGACGGAATGAATCCTGCCGCCCCCGCATTGAACGAGAATTCCATCAGCAGCGACTGTCCGGCAGCAAGGGACACGGGACCGTCGGCGCCATTCACCGTGAGATTCACTCGCGGCGCGGTGACCGCATACGCGATGCGATAGACCACCCCGGTTGTGGCGCCAGTGCCGCGAGCCAGGTAATAGAGGCTGCCGTCGTCGGCGAGTTTCAAGTCAACCGGCTGAGAGATACCGCTCGCGAACTCGGTGACGCCCCCGTCTGATCGTCTGGCCCGGATCCATCCGCCACAGAGATCGGCATAGAAATACGCACCCCAATACTGAAATGGGAATTGCGGCTTTGCGAGATGGTGAAACGCCCCGCCTGCGATGGCGCACCCGTCGGCATGCGGATAGGCGTGCAGTGGGCTCTCGAAGCGCGGATCGGTTGTACTGCCTTCGGTATCCGGCCATCCATAGTTTGCGCCCCGCACGCCGTCGTTGATTTCTTCCCAGTTGTTCGCTCCGACGTCGTTGATGAACATCGTCCCCATCAGCGGTTGAAAGGCGAACGTGAACGGGTTGCGCAGGCCCAGTGCCCAGATGGCGCGGTTAGGACCAGCGGCGGTGGCGTAGAACGGGTTGTCGGCCGGGATCGAGCCGTCCGCGTTGAGTCGAAGCACCTTGCCGAGACGATTGTCCAGCGACTGCGCGTTCGAGGGAACTGCGTTTTCGCCCACGGCGACGTAGAGCTTGCCATCGGGACCGAAGTGGATCGCGCCGCCGTTATGGTTGGTGGCGCCGAGTGGTTCGAGATCGAGAAGCACCACCTCGCTCCCTGGTAAGGCGACGTCGCCGCTGGCTGTGAAGCGGCTGACGCGGTTGTGGATGTTCGGAGAGGCCGCCGTGTAGTAGACGTACACGTAATTGTTCGAGGCAAAGGCAGGGTCGAACGCGACGCCGAGCAGGCCGCGTTCACCTGACGCGTTAACCGTCAGCGACACGAACGGCGTCGTGAGCAGCACGCCGCCCTTAATAACGCGCAGGGCGCCTCCCTGTTGGCACACGAACAGCCGGCCGTCCGGGGCGAACGCCATTGCGGTCGGGCTGCTCAGCCCGGTCGCGATCGGAGTTTCGACGAACCCTGGTCTTAGCGTAGCCGCTGTAGCAGCGTCCGCGAGCAAGATGATCATCAAACATCCGAACCAGACAGCAGTGCGTTGCAGAGACCGGAGGATCATTGCCATCGAGAATCTCCATTCATTCGTCGCCGGACGGAGCAATCCACATGCCACGCAGGAAGCCGTCAATCGCTGGCTCAGGGCCGGTCTTCATCCATTACCGTATCGAGAGCCTCCCGAGTGCTGCCGGTTTTCGGCAAAGGCCATGGTCCTCAGCCGTGAACGAGAGCGGCTGCTGACTGAGCTCACTAGACAATTCAGCGACAAACACTAGACATCCTTTGACAATCCCCTCCCTCTCGTTGGCGCTACCCTCTGACTCGCGCCAGGGAGGCAACGATGAGGAAAACAGTCGTCGTCGTGTTGGTCTGTCTGCTCGGGTTCGTGATCGTGCCGGAAATCTCGGCTCAAAGCGGCAACGGCTCCCTCCGCGGCAAGATCGTCGATGAGCAGGGCGCGGCCATGCCCGGTGCGACGGTAACCGCGACGAGCCCTCAGGCTCTGGCGCCCGTGGTTGCCGTAACGGACGGTACCGGCGAGTATCGCCTGGCAAACCTGCCGCCGGGGACCTATACGCTGAAGGTGGAGCTCGCCGGATTCTCGATCGTCATTCGTGAAGGCATTCTTCTACGCGCAGCTGCGAATTTCCAGGTTGACGAGCTCGTGATGAAGTTGGGCAGCTTGTCGGAATCCATCACCGTGTCCGGCAGGTCGCCGATGGTTGAGGTGACCAACCCGACGACGACGATGAACATCGACGCCGCGTTCCAGGAAGCCCTGCCGCTGACCGAGGGCGGATTCTGGACCGACTTCCTGCAGATGACCCCGGGCGTCCTGTCGCGGCCGCACAACGACGGCAGCGGACGGCAGAACTACTACGCGTCGGGCGTCGAGCACCGGGAACACGTAACCCAGATGGACGGCTTCATGGCCGCCAACTACTGGGACATGAACGTCAACCGGACCGGCCTCAGCGGAGAAGCGATCTCGGACACCAACGTGAAGCTATCCGGTGTCGATGCGGCAGCCCCGATGGGATACGGCCTCGTCATCAACATGATCTCGAAGAGCGGCGGCAATTCCCTCTCGGGCTCGGCCGGCTACACCGTCCAGCCGTTCTCATGGAACGGGAACAACGCCGCCGAGGACCGGCAGGAACGCGTCGCCGGCACGCCGGGCACCCGGAAAGTCGATCAGTTCGACGCGTCGCTCGGCGGCCCGATCATGAAGGACAACGTCTGGATCTTCGGCGCCTATCGCCGGGCGTTCATCGACTCCACGGTGGACCGCTCGCCCGCCGACGTTCAAGCCTTCCAGGCGTTCGCCCCCGATCTCGTCGGCAATTTCCCGGCGAACCTGCTGCACTCACATCAGCCGTTCGTCAAGCTGACCTCGAAGGTCGCCTCGAATCACCAGGTCGTCGGCGTCGCCCAGTACGATCGTATGCGGCAGCAATCGGTCCGTTCGAACGAGGCCAATCGCACGACGGTGACCGACGTGGGCGGCGGGATGTACGGCGTGTCGCTGCAGTCCACCTTTGGCTCGTCGCTCACGACCAAGTTTTCCTTCAATTACAACAACAAGCAGGGCAACGACCAGACCAGCTACGATCAGGACCTGATGGATCTCGGCGTGCCTGTGAGCATCTTCCAGAACACGACGGTGAACCAGGGAATCCCGACCGGCGTGGGGAACATCTTCAACGAAGGCGGCTACGGCACGATGGCGATCGAGAATTCCAGCTACTCGGTGGTCCGTGGCGACATCACGTGGTTCAAGCAGGAAGGGCTCGGTGGGTCGCACGAGTTCCAGACGGGCTTCCTGCTCATGCCGCGGAACTCCTACAAGGGTTCAAGCATCGTCATCGATCCCACCGGGTGGACAGCTCAATCGGTGAGACTGAGAGACCCCAACAACATGAACTCCGGAGAGGTCCCGTTCTCGCGCACGTTCGTGACGAGCGCGCTCGAGACCGTCAACACCAATGGGGAGGACCATGACTACGGGGTCTACGTGCAGGACACGTGGCGGCCGATCCATCGCCTCACGATGACGCTCGGCGTCCGGGCCGACTTCGTCAAGCGCTACGACGTGCTCCGGAGTTTCGAGATCGAGAAGAGTGTCGAGGTTGCGCCCCGCCTCGGCGGCGCGCTCCTGCTGGATGACGACGCGAAGAACGTCGTGAGGGCCAGCTTCGCGCGCGTGCACCGGCAACTGATGGGAGGCCGGGACGCCGTCGCGGCGTTCTCGGGCAACCCGGCGGCATCCTCGAAGACGATCTACGACGCCAACGGCGATGGGACTTTCGAGTCCGAGGTGGTGACGCCGGCGGTGCCGGCGTCCGTGGACAGCCAGCGGTTCGATCCGGACTTCCATCAGCCGTACATCGACGAGTTCACGACCGGCTATGTACGACAGTTGCCGATGGACATGAGCGTCGACGTGGCCTACACGCACAAGACCTTCAACGACTCGTACGCGCAGGTGGACATCAACGGATTCTGGCCGTCCGCTCCCGGTCAACCGTTCGGCGGGTTCGGCAAGGTTGATCCGCGCTCCGGCCAGATCTTCAGGCTGACCAATCGGACCTGGGCGCACCAAGCGTACCACGAAGTGATGTTCACGGTGGCGAAGAACATGTCGAAGAACTTCCAGGCGATGGCGAGCATTCAGCACCAGTGGCAGAAAGAAGTCGGCACCTGGAACCCGACCGATCCGGCGGGCTTCATTCAGCCGGGCGCGTTCGCGAACGACAGGACCATTTGGCGGAACCAGGATCCGGTTGACAACAACAGCCTTGCGACCGGCAACACGCTTCGCAATACGCCGACCTGGACGCCGGGTTCATTCCGCGTGGCGGTCACCTGGAATGCGCCGAAGAACATCGTCGTATCCACCAGTTATACGGCGGTCGGCGGCCCGTGGACGGGTCCGATCCTCGCGCAGCTCGCGGCCAACGACCCGGACGTCTTGAAGTACGGGCCGGCGCGGTTCAATGGCACGACGCCTGTCGCCAGCGGCGGTCAGGCCAATCCGCTTGCGACGCGGATCCGGTTCCTGTATCCGACCCGCAGCGAAGGGCAGGAGGGTCTTCCGTACGTGAGAACGCTCAACTTCAAGTTTGGCTACAAACTGAAGATGGGTGGCAACCGCAACGCGCAGTTTGGTCTGAACATCTTCAATGCGCTGAATTCAGGCCGCTACACGGAGTGGCACCGCTCCGGCGCAAACCTGTCGTACGACCCGAACTTCTACCTGGTTCAGGACAACCAGCAGACGTCGCGGTCGGCGCAGTTCGACGTGGTATTCAGGTTCTGATCCGGAAACAAGGAGAAGTCATGCGCACACGAAATCTGAGCCTGCCCATGCTCGTATCGGGCCTGCTCGCCGCGCTGCTGGTCGCGACGCCCATCGCACAACAGACGCAGATCGTCCCGAATGGACCGGCGATTCCGCCGGTCACATTGACCGGAGGGGGATCGCCCCCACCCGCGGCGCCGTCCGCTGTCGGTCCGCGGGATCGCGCGTCTTCGTGGAACATGGAAGCCGTTGGCCATAACGACCTCCAGGGACGATCCGCCTACCAGCCGCTCATCATCAATCAGGACGGCCGGCAGATCGCATACGTCGGTCACCACAACAACCAGAAGCCGCTCATGAATTCCCTGACCGGCAAGCTGGAGGTGAGCGGGACATCGATCGTCGATGTGACCGATCCGGCGAAGACCAAATACCTCGCCCACATTGCGACCGGCGAGGATCGCCGGACCGGTGGTGCGCAGATGGTTCGCGTGTGCAGCGGCAACACGCTGCCGCGAGGCGTGAAGGGCAAGTGGTACATGCTGCGTCCGCTTGGCGGCAGCGCGCACGAAATCTATGACGTGACCGATCCGGCGAAGCCGAGCAAGCTGACGACCGTCGTCGACAACCTCACTGGCACGCATAAGAGCTGGTGGGAATGCGACACCGGCATCGCGTATCTCGTCGCCAACAACTCGAAGGAAGGGTGGACGGGCGGCAATCACCTGAAGATCTACGACCTGAGCGATCCGGCAAAGCCGGTGTACATCCGCGACTTCGGCATGGTGGGCACGCAGCCCAATGCCGGTGGTTCGGGAGAGGGGGAAGGCATCCACGGCGCGATTTCGGCCGGCCCCGGGAAGAATCGGGTGTACATCGCGTATGGCACCGGCAACGACGGTGTGATTTCGATCGTGGACCGGAAGAAGCTCCTCACCGACTTCAAGAATCCTCTGACGCCGACGAAAGAAGAACTGCTCGCGCCGCAAGTAGGCCACCTTGAAATGTCGCCCGATCAAGGCGCGCACACGACCTTCCCGATCTTCGGCGTGCCCATTCCCGGGTTCCAGGGGCATCAGGCGCTGCGCAAGCGCGACCTTCTCCTGGTCGTGTCGGAAGCCGCGCGCGCCGACAATTGCGGCCAGAATTATCCGTCCGATCAGTTGTTGCAGGGCCGCGCCGCGCCGCATCTCGCGTTCCTGCTCGATATCACGCAGGAGCCGACGCCCTGGCCCCTGTCGACGTTTCGCGTGCAGGAAACGCAAGGCGACTACTGTGGACGAGGCGGGCGCTTCGGCGCGCACTCGTCCGCTGAATCGTTCTATCCGCCGTATTACGGCAAGCTCGCGGTGTTTGCGTGGTTCAATGCCGGCGTGCGCATTTGGGACATCCGCGATCCGTTTGCCGTTCACGAGGTGGCCTATTTCGTTCCCCCGGCGAATAAGTACACGGTGCCAACGTGCGCGAACGCCGAAACGAAAGAAGGCGGTGAATTCGGCACCGAGACCGCGACCAGCAAGTGCAAGAGCGCCGGCGTGATCAACAACGTTGAGATTGACGACCGGGGCCTGATATACGGTGCGGACCGTGCCGGCGGCGGATTGCACATCCTGAGACTCACTGGCTACGCCAAGGAGATCGTCACGCCGTCGCAAGGAACACGCTAGTCGTAATTCGTCGTTTCGCGGGGAGGTCAAGATGGCCAGCTATGAGATCGGTCGGCGGCAGTTTCTCGTGACGGTTGCGGGCGCAGTGGTGCTCCCGCGTTTCGTGTCGGCCTATGCGCCTTCCTACGACCCGAGCGCCAAATTCGAGATCAGCGTGAGCGAAGTCGACATGCGGAAGAACGCGGCCGGACGCATGCTGAAGGCGCGTGTCTATCGTCCGAACGGCCCTGGACCGTTTCCAACGGTCCTGGATCTGCACGGCGGCGCCTGGAATGCCAAGGACCGGACGGCGGAAGAGCCGATGGATCGCGCGCTGGCGGAGAGCGGGTTGCTGGTCGTCGCGATCGATATGACCAACGCGCCGGAAGCGCCCTATCCCACCTCGGTGCAAGACGCCAACTACGGCGTGCGCTGGCTGAAGTGGAAGGCCCCGTCCTGGAACGGCGACCCGTCGAAGATCGGGATCTATGGAAGTTCCAGCGGCGGCCACGTGGCGGAGTTGCTCGGGATGCGTCCGCACGACAAACGCTACAACGCGATTCCCCTTCCGGAGGCGCCCAAGCTCGACGCCACCATCGCGTATGTGGCGTGCCGATCGCCGATCAGCGATCCGTTCGCGCGCTTCCAGAACGCGGAGAAGCATAAACGCGACAGCATGGTGCAGAACCATCACACCTACTTCAAGCCGTGGGAGACGATTCACGAGAGCAATCCGACGGAAATCCTGCAGCGGAAGGAGAAGGTAAATCTCGTGCCGCTGCTGATCATGCAGGGCGCGCTCGACGACAACGTGCTGCCGTCGATGCAGGAGAAGTTCGTGAACGCCTATAAGGCCGCGGGCGGCGCCGTCGACTTTCACGTGTTCGAAGGCAGCGAGCACCAGTGGGTCGCGCAACCCGGGCCGCAGACCGACAAGGCGCGCGCGATGGTCAAGGCGTTCATCGCACGCCAGCTGAAGAAGACGTAACCGTAGGAACAGCACGTGGTTATGGAACGACCACCGGCACTCCCTGACGTTGCTTGTACAGGTCAGCTCCCTTCTGCACGGCCTTGTTGACCCAGTCCGGAAGCGGCGCCTCCTTCGTCGGCGTCGCTTCCTTCTCCGAGGCGATCGATCGCCCTTCTGTGGCGCGTTGTCTCATCGCGTTCGAAACGCCCGTGATCCCGGCGCCCGCGCCCAAAATTCGAGCACTGCCGCTCACGACATCCTTCAGAATCCCGGCATAGATGGTTCGTAGCTCGTCTCGCGCGTAATAGGGACTCCTGCTGGAAGGCATTCCCGTCTCGGGATCGGGCGCAATGAGGCTCCACAGGTCGTCGTTATATTGCACCAACGTCGATCGGACGAGATCCCGCTGCCAATTCGACAATCCGTTCCGGTCCGCGAGGTATTGATAGAAAGCCGGATCGGCCGGAAATTCCTGGTAGTACTGATACTCCCGGTAATCCTTGCCGCCCAAGCGTACTGTCTTGACCCACACGACCACGTTGGTGGAATAGCCGGAGGGCCAGGATGCGGAGAAGCGATTCCGGTACAAACCATCGGCGAGCGTCCCTTCTTGGATTGCGCGCCGCAGCGGTTCCGGAACCCAGCCCTGAAATTCCAGGCGCCGCGGCGCCGAACCGAGAATGTGAACCTGTTCGGCCCACCCCTTCGCGAACCTTTTTGCTTGTTCGTTAGCCTGAGCCCCGGACGACTGCCTCTCGTCCTGCTTCTGTTGCTGGTCTTTCTCCTTCTTTTCCTTCCCGATCTCTTTGTAGACGATCATTCCCTTCCCACACCATCGGATTTCGAACCGTCGTCCGATGTAGATCACCTCCGGTGGCAGCATCGCATCGTCCGGCCGCATCAGCGAGAATTCGCTCACGTTGAATCTCCGCTTGATGGCGCCGTTCGCGTTGGCCTTCTCAATGTAATTCGCGAGCTGCGTTTCACCGACGAATGCTTCCCAGTTTGCGGGCTTGACTTCGGCAACCAGCATGACGTTCCCAGCTCGCGATCGGAAGGCCAGGTCGACGTCTCCATTTCCGGAGCCCTTGTTGCCGATCGTCAGGTGGTTTTTGTCCCGATAATGGTCGAACGACGCGTCGGGCAGCCTGATTCGAACCGGCGCGCCATAGCCCTGAAGCATGATGTACGCGCCAACCTGTTCGCGGATGACCCGGTGCACTCCGGTTCCGGTCGCCGTGTCGCTTGCCTCGGGATCGATGGTGATGAAGCCCCGGCAACTGGCCAACGGATCGACCGGTGCGATCGGGACCGAGCCTCGATTGGGCGGCTTAGGCGCCGCGGCCGGCTTGGCGCTCTCCGCTGGGGTGGTGCCGCGTTCGATCGTACTGCGACCGCCGGTCGCCCGTTGATCGACAGGGGGGCTCGCCACGGCGCTTACCTCCCGCGGTCGCACAGGACACGCCCGACGACGCCGGACTGGGCGAGCGAGGAGAACAATCTTTTCGTTACATAGCGACGCATCGGTCTCGGCCTCGGCAGCGCCTGTTGTCATTCATCGGGAGTGATGGCGACCGGTGCTCCCTCAATGACAATCTTCTTTTCGATATCCGGATCCTCGTCGACGCCTTTGAGCGCGCGAGAGGCGAGACGGATGTTCTCGAGCTCCGCATGGCGCACTTCCGCCTGGACCTTCTTGACGTCCAGGGCGCGATGGATCAGCTTGAAGTCTTCGAGCAACGGATGCGTCCCCACCAGTGCTTCGATGTAGAGGGATGTGGTCGGCACAACCACGCGATCGTCTTCGGCGCGGCCCGAGATGAGCCGCTCGAAGATCAGCTTCTTGAACTGCGCCTGATTCTTACGGAATTCATCCGGATTGTTGCGGAAGACGCACCGCGCCAGCTCCTGCAGGTCTTCCACCGAGTAATTCGCGAGGTCATCGGGATCGCGGAGACGAACCACATCGCTCACTTCGAGGTAGTCCTGCATCATGTGCATCGTGATGAAGTTGTTTTCATTGAGCGCAAAGATCGCGTAGTTGCCCTTGTACCCCAACACCTTGTCGATGTTCGCGACCTCCGCCAGCTTCTTCCTGGTCACCGTCACATCCGGCATGGGCAGGTTCACCGACGCGGTCTCCTTGTCGCGCAGCCAGTCCAGGACCGTCTCGTCTCCGGCGGCAAGGTCCACCATCACGCCATTGAGGACCGGTTGCACGATGGGCACGTCCAGATCGTACAAGCGGAAGAACCGCTGGTCTGGAGGCTCGTGACTCCAGATGGCCTGCATGTAGTAGAGGATGTTCGCCTTCACGTGCACGCGCAAGCGATCGATTTCGGCCATGCGGTCGTAGTGTTCCTTGACCGCCGCCGATAGTTTGTCGACGGCGATTTGCAACGCCGTCGACGCGACTCCGATCTGCGACATGAGCCGGGCGCGCTCGCGTTCGGCGCGATCGACCTGTTCGCGCGCGTAGTCGACCATCGTCTGCGCCGCGCTCACCTGGCCGGTGTCGGCCTTCCCGGTAATGCCGATGGGATCGAAGATTCTCTTGACGGTGTTGAGAATGCCTTCGGTCTGTTCGCTGCCGGCGAGGTTCTGTACGGCGTTCGACACGTCGCGCTGGTTGCTGGACAGCAGTTGCAACTGCACCTGCAATTGCTGGTTGAGCTTGTCGACCAGCGCTTTCTGCGCCTCGGCGTTACTCTGCAGGATACGGATGTTGACCTCGGCACCGACGAAGCTCTTGGTGAGGTAGTCGAGCGCGGGGCGGAACGAGTCATCGAGGATCACGCGGCGCAGGATCCAGTCCTGGGAAATGAGCCAGGCGTCGTCGATCTGATGCGGTTGCGGGACGTCGTAGGCCACCAGCACGACCGGCGTCAGTTGATGGATCTTCTCGCTGATGCGATACGTGCGCTGCAGCTCGTAGAACAGGTAGGTGACGGCGAGCTCGTCGTTGGGGTTCTGAATTTCGTGGAAGGTGGTGTCCTCGGCCTCCTCGTTCGAGGTGGTGTCGATCTCCGTCCGATGCTGCTGCTTGTATTCCTCGGCGCTCTTCAGAACGCTTTCACGAAAGTCTTTCTTCACCTTCTCCGACTGCTTGGCGTTCTCACCGCCGGCCTGCTGCGTCGACTCGATGTTGTAGCCCTCGCCGCCCAGCGATTCCTTGGCGGTGATGTTGAAGTTGGTTTTGTTCTGCGCCTTGTCGACGATCTCCGCGTCGACGCGCGAAGTGTCGCTCGATTCAGATCGGCGGCTCTGCATCGCGTCTTCGACTTCCTTGACCGCGCGCGATTTCTTGGTGACGCGGCGGGTGGTGTAGCGGCGCACTTCCTTGGGCGCCAACGGAATCGTCGAGACCAGCTCGCCCACCTGATATCTCTCCGGTTTCCAGGTCTGGCGGTAGGTCACCATGATGCCGAAGTTGATGGAGTCCTTCTTGTACACGTCGAACGAGTACTTTTCGTTCAGCATGCGGTCGAGCTCTTCGAGCAGGTGCGAAAGGCGGCTGGCGCCTTCGATAGACGAGGTGGGCGGAGTCGCCATGCGTTAGTCCTTGGTCCAGTTAAATGTGACGCGCGTGCGATCGGTCAGCTTCTCGGACAGCGCGTCCATCACGTAACACGCGGCATGGATGCTGAAGATACCTTCGTGCCAGAACTCGAGGTACGAGCTCGCCATCTGTGGGGTGTAGAGAGGCAGCCGGTTGTAGGAGTTTCGACTCCAGACTCCCACGTCATTCGGATCGTTCGCGATCCAGTACGGATTCTTGGGCCTTTTGTTGGCGTCGAGCTCGGTGAACTTGATACCCTTCCACCCGCGTGTGTTCGGGCCGGTGAGGAGCACGATCTCGACCTCACCAGCGGGCACCGCGTTCGCCTCGATCGTCGCACTGATCCTCCCGCCGCCGGGCAACGGCCCGGAGAAGGACGACCATCTGATCTGTGGCAAGCCCTTGATGAGATCGCCGATCGCATTGATGATCGCGCCGGCGGGATTCAGAATCGCCGCGATGGTCTCATCGCCAATGGCATCGGTGATCACACTGGCGGGATCGAGGACGGTGGTGACCACGTCCACCACCGTGTCGGTGGTGTTGGCTGAAGGCGTCGAACCCGCGGGTTCTCCCGGAGGTTGTAGTTGCGCCGGCGTGGCTTCGGTCGTGATCCTGGAGAGCTCGCGAATCTCATCCATGAGTCTTTTCAGGTCATCGAGGGTGTCGATGCTGCGGTCTTCAGGTGCGACACCGATGAACTCCTGTAACTTGACGTACTCGTGGTAGAGCTCCTGACCGAGCTTCGACAGGCGTCCGTCGAAGATCTCCGTCCACACATGGTCGAAGGCGATCTGCAGGTTGTTGAAATCGTGATAGGAGGTCACATCCGCGGGACCCGCGCGCAGCTCGAAGGTCTCGATGGCCTTGTCCGTCTGCTTCGGGTCCGAGCGCGACGGCACCGCAAAGCGCAGTCTTTCCTCCGGTGAAGTCGCGGTGTTCATTTGTGTCTGAACGTGCGCATTGACGAACGCGTCGGGCGTCATCTCCGTCGCAGCTGGAGTCGTGACGGCCGGTGACGCCGGGTCGAGCGCGGGATCGGCGTCCCCGTCCTCGCCCAGGACGTCATCGAGCCGCCGTTGCGCCTCGCGCTCGGCGCGGCACTCCGTTATGGCTGAACCGCTCGCCGCGTTCAGCGGCCCGTCGATCCGCAGCGTGACGTATTGCAGGAATTCCCCGAGAGCGACTCGACGAGCGCCAGCGCCCCCGCTCGGCTCGATCATCTGCTCGAGTGCGCCACCCACCTGAATCTTCAGCGCTCGCCGCGGGACGCTCGCGCGCATCGCCTCGATGCCTTTGTCGAGAACCGCGCGCACGGCTGGAGCCGCATCCGCATCCGCAGGCACGAAATTGCGCCGTTCGCGCTCCTCGGTTGAGTACTTGGTAGGTGCAAAGCTCGCGAAGGCAGCCTTCGCGCGGCCCGCCACCTCGAGTGTTGCAGCGCCGCGTTCCTTCAGGTTGCGCGATACGGCCTCGCGCACGCGCGCGTCGTTCTTGAAGAACCTGTCGACCGCGACGTCGATCGGATGGTCGGCCGCATCGGCGGCGTCGGTAGGTTTCGGGTCCCGCGGTTTCATGGCGCTCGTCGCGGCGCGCCGCGGTCGCGACGTACTCTTCTTCCTCTTGATCACCACGCCGAACTCCTTTGCCTTCGTAACCCACTTGCAAGATCCAGCGCGTCAGTTACACCAATGACCTGGCACGTCGCATCACGGGCTCCAGAAACGATAGACGTACGCGCCGTAAATAATTCTCACGCGGTTCCATTCTGGACGCCAAGCGATGCATAATCGACGTGCCCTCGCATCCTGCCTCAAGCATCGCGTGAGTAGATCTACCGAAGCCGAGCAGTCGCTCCGTCGAGCCGGAACGTTGATTGGATCTAGGAAGCTCGAGCGGCGGCCACGTGGCGGAGTTGCTCGGGATGCGTCCGCACGACAAACGCTACAACGCGATTCCCCTTCCGGAGGCGCCCAAGCTCGACGCCACCATCGCGTATGTGGCGTGCCGATCGCCGATCA
>Ga0207428_10003749_pt1 | contig 14589 bp, 12 predicted proteins | sample RhiMethybrSRZTD1_FD_187600 | JGI IMG/M metagenome (GOLD analysis project Ga0207428, IMG submission 187600) | Populus rhizosphere microbial communities from Tennessee, USA - Rhizosphere MetaG P. TD hybrid SRZTD1 (SPAdes) (version 3) | ecosystem: Host-associated > Plants > Roots > Rhizosphere >...
AGAAAGTTCGGCGATGCGGGATCTGGCCCACAGGTAGCGCAACGCCTGATTGGCCTCATCCGGCTGAACGCCCGCGACGTCCACTCGAGTCAGATATTCTCCCTGCCCTGTTCTTCCTCGCATTTCGAGCGTTCCGTTCACCGGGCCGCGCCATTTGCCGAATAGAATCACGGGGCGCTGGGCGAATAGATCGGGGAGTCGCCCCGGATTCACGTCATAGACGTCAAAGCCGACGGAGCGGACCTGAATGTCGGTCAAGAGCGGGGTCTGAATGTATTCCTGGAATTTGGCGGCGACCGCGGGGGCCTCCGCTTCCGTGGTCACGATGAAAGGCTCGCCCATCCCCGCCTTCGCCACGCCCTCGATGAGATAACGGTTCACCGACGAGCCGATGCCGAAAGAGAAGACATTGCATTGGTTCAGATTGTCTCGTATGTAATCGAAGACGCCCTTCTCGGCTGAAATATAGCCGTCCGTCACCAGCACGACGCTTCGCGAGACGTCGGCTTCGCGCGGAAGGCTCATGGCATGTTTGACCGCCGCAAGAAGCTCGGTGCCGCCTCCGCCGCGCTCCTGTTCAATCAGATGAATCGCCTTGGAGACGTTCTGTTGGTCCGCCCGGAGAGACTTTGCGGAGAGCGCGGCGGAGTCTCCGGAAAACAAAATGACGTTGAACAGATCCGACGGCCGCAATTGCCCGATCAGCTCCCGCATAAGACGTTTGGCGGTGTTGAGAGGAAAGCCATACATTGAGCCGGAAACGTCTACCACGAAAATATACTCTCGGGCGGGTATCTCGGCGTCCGCCACTCGCTGCGGCGGCTGAGCCATGTAAAGGAAAAAGTTTTCGTCTGCCCCCTTGTAGAGAAGAAGGCCCGAAGCGATCTGATCTCCCGACAAGCGATAGCGCAGAATGAAGTCACGGTCTCCCTGGAATTGAGCCGTATTGTCCAGGGCGAGTTGGGCGACGGCCGGACTCTGCCATTGCGGAGAAATCTTATGGGACGTACAGATCAAATCCCGGATGGGAACGCCCGCAGAGATCCGCGCCGAAATGTGGAGCGCGCTGGCGCCTTTATCGCCCTGATGAAGATACGGGTTCTTAATCAAGTGATCCTCCTTGGGCGCCTGGGACTCCGGCTGTGAGGAGTAGCGAGGCCCGACGACGGTGGGAAAGACCACTTCATAGACGCCGTCCGTCGGCGCCAGCAGTTCGGTGTAGCGAAGTTCGACCTCGACTTGATCGCCGGGCATGACATTGGCGAGACTCATCGAAAACACGTTCGGCCTGTTCTGCTCCAGGAGCGACGCGCTCTTTCCCTCCTGCTTGGCCTGTTCGAATTCTTGCTTCGCCTGTTCCCGCTCTTTGATCTTAGCGACGATGACTTGATCGCCTATCCGCATGCGCATCGCGTAAACGGCGGCGCGGGTGGAGGCCGGGAATACATAACGGGCGTTGATCGGACGTGAGCCTTCGTTCCGGTAGGTTTGCATCACCTTCACGTCGGCGATGACGCCTGAGACGTCTATTTGAACACGGGTGTCTTTGAGAGGCAGGTGATCCAGGTTCGGATCTCCCTGCACGAAGAAATAGGGGGCAAGGGTTTTGTCATCCTGAGTCTGGGCTGAACCGGTAAGGGTAAGCGCCGAGATCGCAATCAGAACCAGACAGATAATTCGCACATTGAATCGCATAATCACCTCAGTCCGGGCGAATCGGGTCGCCACATAGTTTGTAGAGGGCAAGCCTCGTTGTTGTACGGACTGAGCTTATGACAATGCGTAGATGGGGATAATGCCAGGCGCCACAGAATTGGACAGTAATAACCACAGTCGGCCGTTGCGGTACTACGATTCTTCCGTCGCGGCAGCGGCGATTGATCCTAGCCCGGCTTTTATGGTCCCTGAAAATTTAACGCAATAACGTAGGGGCGAGTTTTCCCCGCCCAATCGCCTGGATCACAAATCCGGGCGGGGAAAACCCGCCCCTACGTTGGATTGCGTGGTTGTGTTTGAGACTGATCGGCAAATATTCGCGCACTACCGCCACGACAGCGCGACGGCAGCCAAATAGATCGCGACCTCTGTCAATTGATTGGTCGCGCCGAGGCAATCGCCCGTGACACCTCCGATTCGACGGCGGTAGTACCATCCGGTCAGGAGCGGCGCGGCTATGGCGACCGCTCCGGCGACCGCCGCCTCGCGCCAGTTCAACAATGCGAGAGTCGCCAGTAAAGTCAACGTGGCGATCCCCGACCCGCCGTAGCTCAGACGCCGCGCGACGAGTTTTCCCTGCCCCTGCCCCTCCTCGCGCGCATAGGGCAACCACAGGCAGAGAGGCATTGCTGTCCAACGGGCCGCCGTATGAGCGACTATTAGCCAGCGCCAGAGAGCGGAAGGGGCGAGCGAGGAGAGAAAGTCGTATTTGGCCAGCGCGAGGAAGATCAGCGCCAACGCGCCGAACGTTCCGACACGGCTGTCGCGCATAATTTCCAGCGCCCGCTCGCGAGTCCATCCTCCGCCGAAGCCGTCGAAGGCGTCAGCCAGCCCGTCTTCATGAAACGCGTTAGTGATGAAAGAGAAATAGACCAGCGTCAGAAGCGCGCAGGTCGAGGTCGGCAGGAATTTCAATAGCGCGGCATGCAGCAGCGCGCCGCTCGCGCCCACGAGCGCGCCGACCAGGGGGAAAAACATGGCGGCCTGCCCCAGTTCCTTTTCGTCGGTCTCCAGATTGCGCGGCATTGGGCAGCGCGTGAGGAACTGCGCCGCAATCAAAAATAGTCGCGGCCATTTCAACATTATGAATCCCGATCGCTCACGCCGGCTTCGGCGAAGGTGGCCATTTCGCCGAGCAGTCTGGCGGCGGAGCCGATGAGGCGCATCGCGAGAGCCGCGCCTGTTCCCTCCCCGAGTCGCATTTGCAGGTCGAGCAGCGGCCGCCGTCCGATGAATTCGATCAGCGCGCCGTGCCCCGCTTCCTGGGAGCGGTGCGCGATAAAAATGTAGTCTCGCGCGTTCTGGCAAAGCAGACATGCGAGAGCGGAGGCCGATGTCGAAATGAAGCCGTCGGCGACGACAGGAATTCTTTCGGCCGCCGCGCCAATAACCAAACCCATCATCACGCCTATTTCCGCGCCGCCGACCTTCGCCAGCAGATCGAGCGAGTCATTGCAATCCGGCTTGTTGACATCAAGCGCGCGCTCGACTGTCGAGACTTTTCTTCGCCAGCCCGCTTCGTCAATGCCCGTGCCGTACCCGGTTACCGCCTCAGGCGCCAGTCCGGTAAGCGCCGCCGTGAGCGCGCTGGCGGACGTCGTGTTACCAATGCCCATTTCACCGACGCCAATCATCTCCACACCGTCGGCCGCCGCGGCTCGCGCCAACTCGACGCCGATGGCGACGGATCGCTCCGCCTGTTCGCGCGTCATCGCCGGACCGCGGGTGAAGTTCGCCGTGCCGCGCGCTATTTTGGCCTGAATCAACCCGGGCGCCTCGCCGAAGTCGGCGTCGACTCCGGCGTCAACTACTTTAACCTCGATGCCGCAATCCCGCGCCAGCACGTTGATCGCCGCGCCGCCGCGCAGGAAGTTACGGACCATCTGCGCCGTGACCTCGCGCGGGTATGCGCTCACTCCCTCGGCGGCGACGCCGTGATCGGCGGCGACGACGTAGACGCGCTGGCGAAACACCTCCGGCCTCAGCGACCGCCGAATCGCGGCCAGGCGGTTGGCGACCTCTTCGAGCGCTCCCAGGCTGCCTGGCGGCTTGGTCAATTGCGCTTGCCGCTCGGCCGCTCGTTCGAGCCAGGCGTGGTCGACCGGCGAGATGTTTTGAATGGCCTCTTCGATCATGTGATTCTTTTGCCGAATCAGCGCTGTTATTTCGGCGCTTCAGCGTATCTCATCAGGCATTCCGAGCATAGACAATGCTTGTAACGTTCGCGCAGCTCTTTTCTCGCTTCCGCGCTGAGCTTTATTTGAAGACACCAGCAGCCCTTGAGCGACGCGCCGCAGACGAACGGCTTGCCGCAAGCTTCGCACTCGCGCGGCGCGCGCGTGTCAGGCAGGATGAGTTCCTTCAATTTACGCAACATCGGCGCCTCCAGCTTGAGTTAAATCGGGGCAACTAGAGCGGATTGCAAATGGGTGTACGGTATCGGGCGATTCATTTAATCACCCTGGTTGCGGCGAGGTATGGTACCGGGAGCGGTAGCGACCGGGCGCCAGTGACCCGGTCGCTACCGCTCCCGGTACCGTACCAGAGCGCTCCTTCCCGTACATCCATTTGAAATCCGCTCTAAGGGATGTATGGAATCATCCGCGCCAATCCGCTGTATCCGCGTCATCCGTGTTCCATTAACACATAAACCGACGTGAAAACGGCTTTAGATCGATCAGAAACGGAACGCCGCGCCACCGATGAAGAACGCGCCCGGCGTGCGAAAGCCGCTCTCGGTATAGGCCCGATCAAACACGTTTTCGACTTTGCCGTAGAGGCGCAGGCTGAGCCGGTCGTCGATCGGCAGCGTGTACGCAGCGACCAGGTCGGCCTTCACGTAGCCGTCAAAAACGTAGAGCGTGTCGAAGGACGGGAACGGGAACGAAGGCGAGTATTTGCTGACGGCCGAGAGGTCGAAGGTCACATCGACCCGCCTGCCGACTCGCTGCGTGGCGACCAGCGTGAAGAGATGATCTGACACGCCGGGCGCGGCCAGGCGCCCGGCGGCGTTCGGCGAGCGCTGGTCGGCGTTGGTGTAGGTGTAAGAGGCGAAGAGGCTGGTCGAAGGCGTGGGCGAAATCTCCGCGCTCAGTTCGACGCCGCGAGCCAGCCCGCCTCCCAGATTCAGAAACCCGCTGAACAGGCGACCGAACGGGTCGTCCGGCGGCGTTGAGCCGAATCCTATGATGTTCTGCAACCGCGTGTAGAAGTACGTCGCGCTCACGCGCGCCCTGCCGCGCAGAAATGTCTGGTCTATCCCGCCGTCAACCGCGATCGAACGCTCCGGCTTCAGCCGCGGGTCGCCGATTGGCGAGAAATCGCCCCCGAAAAAGAACGCGCCGAATCGTTCGAACAGGGAAGGCCCGCGGTAGCCGTTCCCGACGTGCGCGCGCAACTTCGTGTTTGTCGCCCGGAAGAGATAGGCCGCCGAGCCGTCGCCCGTGTAAGCGTTCGGCGGCGCGTCAAACGCCACTCCGACGAAACGCGGCGCTCCTCCGGTAAACCGCGGCGCCGATAGATCGAAGCCTTGCAGCCGAAACGCGAGCGACAGTTGCAAACGGTCGGCGAGCAACCGGGTCTGATTCTGCGCGAAGAAGGCGTGGCTGCGCTGCTGGATGTCCAGCGAGCCGCTCGAAGGGGCGGGACTTTCGTCGGTCGAGAAATTGCCATAGCTTTCGCGCTCGAATTCGTAACCGGCGGTCAATAAGTTCGCGCCGCCGAGCCCCAGGTCGACGCGCGATGTGAAAGTGTCGACGTCGCCGGCGAAATCGCTGATCGTAGTGAAGGCCGGCTCGCCGAACGCGCCGAGGCCGCGCGGCCCGTCGAGGAAAGAGCGATTCACGTCCACGCGGTGATAACTGAGCCGGTAGCTCGCGCGGTCGTTCAAACGCTGCGCGAAATTCAGCGCGCCGGAGAAGAAGTCGGAGCGGCGGCGGTTGTCGGTGTCGTTGAGGCCGGGGATAAAGTTGGCGCCGCTGCGGTTGTAATTGTCCGGCGTCAGCGGGACGCCCCGCGCCTCCACACGGCGCTGTTCGTCACGGTCTAAGGGAACGGCCCGCACAAGCGCGCCCGAGGGCGGCGGCGCGAAGCCGGGCGCGGCCGCCGGGTCTTCATTCAGCGCGGCAAACGCATCGTTCGCGTAAACGCGACCGGAGAGCGTGACGTTCGGCGTGAAATGATAGCCGAGCAATCCCTGCAAACTCGTCTGCCGCGCGCGATCGTCGCCGTCCACGCCGCCAGTTACGTTCAACTGCGACAGCCCGGCGCTGTAAAACAACCTGTCGTCCATCGCGCCGCCCGCAACCGCTCCGCGGCCGCGAAACAGCCCCAGGCCGCCTCCTTCCAGTTGCGCCTGCCCGCGCAATCGCCCGCCACCCGAATCGGTAACGAGGTTGACGACGCCGCCGATCGCGTTCGAGCCGTAGAGCGACGAACCAGAACCGCGCAGGACCTCTACCCGCTCGAGGCTCACGACGTTGAGTTCGCTGAGGAAGCCGTTCGCGCTGCCCTGAACGTCGGCCGCGTCGCGAAAGCGCAGCCCGTCAACCAACACGCCGGTGTCGAACGAACGCAACCCGCGAATCTGAACGGTTGCAAACGCGCCAGGACCGCCTTGCTGAACGACCCGCACGCCTGGCGCAGCCCTCAACGTTTCCAGAACCGAATATTCGTCGCGCAGTTCGATCTGCTGCGCGTCAATTACGGTCACGGCCTTCGAAACCTCGTCTACGGATTGCGCCGTGCCGGAAGACGTCACGACCACGCCGTCGTTTAGCGCGGCCACGTCGAGCGTGATTTCGAGCCTTTCGTTGGTCGATTTGATCGAAACGGCCTTGACCGTTTTGGCGAAGCCCGGGGCGCGAACTTCGATCAGATAATCGCCCGTCGCGACGCGGTCGAAGCGGAAGATCCCGTCGCCCGCCGTCGTCACAGTCGCGCGCGACCCATTGTCGCGCGCAATCAGCGTCACTGCCGCGCCGGTGACGCCGGCCTTGTCCGGGTCGGTGACCCGACCATCAAGTTGTAATGAAGATTGCGCCGGGACTAATGGCGCGGTAAAAGCGAACACCAGAGAGAGGTAAAGCGCCGATGTCAAACGGCGCGCAGAGGCGAGTGTCATGAAACGGTCCTTTCTCCCGCCCTTCGCGGGATCGAAACGGACACGCTGGCAGGCCGGTCTCCTGGCTTACGGCATTATTCGTCCTACTCGCCACGCCTTCCCATTCGATGTGAACAGTGGCCTTCGTGTGGCTTTCGTTGCCGATTACAGTTGCGAGGGCAGCGGCGGATTCGCACCGCGCTTCCCGAACACCTGCGGCGTATCGGGTTGTCAATGTGGGCTGAATTAGGCCCTAGTCTGCTTCAACGTTGATTGCCATTACAGGCACAACTCAGAACCGCGCGCGCATGATCCACAATCCGCCGGGTTCTGTAAAGACTCGAACAAACGTCGCTTCGAGGAAATGGCGAGGTTCCATTCCATCTATAGCGGTTTGGAATCGCGTGTACAGTGTGGGGCGATTTGTTTAATCGCCCTGTTTATGGCTTCGTACGATCAGGAATCCAATTAGGAAAGAGGGGCGAGTAAACAACTCGCGGCGCCGCTCCCGTACACGCGATTGCAAACCGATCTAGCAGTGGACGGCGAAACACGAGCGCGAAGCGGCGAGGTCGTAAATCGCTCATGACCTTCGCGCCCGGGTTCTGAAATAACTATCAATGACCACTTACGGCTTACGCGGCGGCGGCCTGCGGACAGGTGGCGTGGAGGGATTTTGGGGTAACGACTCCGGCGCTATTTCCTGCAACTTTAGAAACGCAAGCTCTCCCTCTTTTGTCTTCGAATAATCTTTGAAGATCGCCAGTAGTTGAATGACGCCCTCCTCCCTCTGCCCTATCTCGAGCAGGATCATTCCGCGCTTATACAAAGCAGGCGCCGTCTTGTCTCCGCTAGGATTGACTGTTTTGACTTTCTCGAATGCGACCGCGGCATCGGGCTTTTTATTCTGCGCGTACAGGATCTCGCCGATCCAGTATTGAGCGTTGTCGGCCATCTCTGAACTGGGATAGGTCTCCACATACTGTCTGAACTCGGACAGCGCCAGGTCGTAATTGCCACGAAAGTAATCGCCGGTGGCGGCGGCGAAGAGTTGATCGGGGTTGCCCGGATTTATTGGCGAGAGCACGGGCGATTTCGGAATGTCTTCGATGAGTTTCTTCAACTGTGCGAACTGTTCGGAGAGGCGCTCCATCCGCTCGTTGGTGGCGGTGAGGCGCTCGCCCATCGAGCTGACCTGCGAAACGACGTCGCCGCCTCTGGTTGAGACCGACTCCGTCGCGCGCCGGATGGTGGAGATGTTGTCGCTCATCTGGACGATCAGCGTGTTCAGTTCGCCCATGGTCTTGTTGAACGTGTCCTGCATCGACTGGGTCTGGCGTTGCAGCAGCACTAACTCGGTCTTCAAATCCTCGACCTGCGTCGCCATTCGGTCGATCTTCTCGCGCTGCTCCTTGCTCTGCGCGGCCGCAGCCAAAGGTAGAATGATGACGGCGAGCAATATCGGCAATGTGTAAACACGAATGCATTTCATAATTCTTTCCGCTCCCTCAATTTGCCGAGCAGTCGAAAACGTTCCGCGGCGTATTCAACAGCCCGTATGCCATATTTCATATGAAATATGGCATACGGCGTATGAATCATTCAACCCGGGGCGCCTCATGGCTTGATGTCGCCGCGCAGGTAGACGAAATCGCCGCGGCGATCGTAAGCCCACCCAGTCTGGGACGAGGACGAGCCTTCTTCGGTCCCCTGGGCCTTTTCTGATCCGTAGCTCATCGTCTCGATGCGGCTCGCATCGACGCCGAGGCTGACCAGGAAATCCCGAATCGAGCGCGACCGGCGATCGCCGAGACCGAGATTGTACTCCGCCGTGCCGCGCGGGTCACAGTTGCCCTCGATTTTGAAGCCGATCAAGCGATTTCGCTCGAGATTGAGCCACTCGGCCAGGGTGCGCAACTTGTCCTGCTCCGACTGGAGCAATTCGGATTTGTCGTAATCGAAAAAGACCGACTTGGCCCTTTCGCGGAACTGATCGGCGGCCGCAGGCTCTGGCGGCGGCGGCGGAGGAGCCGTGACCACCGGGGGCGGCGGCGGCGGCGGTTCGGTTACCGTGACGCGCGCGCTGGCGCTGGCGGAGCCGCCGTCACCCAGAGCCGTCGCGGTGTAAGTGGTCGAGGCGCGCGGGCTGATTTCCCGCTCGCCTGAACCCGGCACTTCGCCCAAGCCGGTGATGGTCACAATCTTGGCGTTCTCTGTAGACCAGCGCAGAGTGGTGGCCTGGCCGAGATCGAGCGCCGATTTATCAGCGGTCAAGCTGACCTTCGGCTCCGGCGCCTTGACTACTGTGACCGAGACCGTGGCGCTGTCGCGGGCAGTCTTCTTGCCGCGCTTGGCCACGATCTCAAATTTGGTCGTGTCCTTAGGAGACAAGCTCTGGCCGCCCATCTTGTCGACCTTCTGGCCGTTGAGCGTGATCTCCTTGGCGTTCTTGGTCTCCCATTTAACGGTGACGGCTTCGCCGGCCGTAATGTCGTTTCGCGAAACAGTGAGTTTGGCCGTCGGCGACGCGCAGGCGCCGAACAAGACAGCCATCAAGACCGTAACAAGGCCTATGATTGAGTGCTTGATTTTACGGGTCATATATCCGCCTTTCTTGTTTGATTGTGAGGTGTTTCAACAGGTTTCAGGTGTCAGGTTTGAGGTGTCAGGTTCCTCTTACAAACTGAAAACTGAAACCTGAAACCTGAAACCTAGTTATCGGGACCATGACGGCGCGCGCCCGCCGCCGCGCGTCAACTGGCGTGGTTCGCTGCCGTCGACGTGCATCGCCCAAATTTCCCAGCCGCCGCTGCGGGTCGATTGAAACGCAATGTGACGGCTGTCGGGTGACCATGTGGGGCTTTCGTTCCGGCCTTCGCGCGTCAGCTTCAAGATTTGCGAGGAGGCAACGTCGGCGACGTAGATGTTGAAAGCGCCTTCGCCGTCCCAGGCGAACGCCAGGAATCGGCCGTCGGGCGACCATGAGGGCGAATCCATATGCCCGCCCGTGCCCAGCGGCAGCGAGCGTTCATTGGACCCGTCCGCGCCGATCACATAAATCCGAGGCGAGCCGCCGCGATCCGAAATGAAAGCGATCTCGCGTCCCGTCTTCGGATTCCACCTCGGGGAGGTATTCACCGCGTTACGCGTGCTCGTCAATCTCTTCGCGCCCGACCCGTCGCCGTTCGCGACGTAAAGCTCCATCGAACTGCCGTCCTTGCTCGAAGCGAAAGCGATCCGCCCGTCGGGGCCGATTGCGGGCGAAGTCGTCGTGCCTTTGAACCGTGTCGAGCCGATTATCAATCCGTCCTCGCCGCGAATGCATATGTTCGGATAGCCATCTCGGAAAGAGACATATGCCAGCCGCTTGCCGTCGGGCGAGAACGAAGGCAAGAGCGCAAGCGATCCGTCGCGAGTGAATGCTCTCGCGCCGTAACCGTCGTAATCCATCCTATGGATTTCGCTCTTATCGTTTCTGCTTTTGACGACGTAGGCGATCTTCGACTGGGCGATGCCTTCCTGCCCGGTCAAAAGCCTGACGATCTGGTCGGCGAACTGGTGGGCCATCTCGCGCGGCTCGCCGCTCATCGAGGCGGAGAGCATTTGCTGCCGTGTCTTGACGTCATAAAGGAAGCCCTGTGCGGTGTTCGCGCCGGTCAGATTGCCGAAGGCAACGTAATCGCTCTTGACCGGGTCGTCCGCCCACTCTTCATATCGCAGCGAGGCGGGGTCGGCGAGCAGCGTCTTAGGATAAAGGCTCTTGCCGACCAGGTTGGCGACGCTCGCGAACTTCAGGTCGCCCCAAAGCGTAGCGTTGAACGTCCCGAGCGAGGCGTCGAGACCGCCCGCACGCGGTTGAAAATCGGCCGCCGCCAACGACGGGCCGCTGCCTGGCGTGACGATGATCGTGCCGATCGTCTTGCTCAGGTCTTCCTTAGACTCCTGTGAGCGCCGCGCGCGCGCATCTGGTAAGAAAATTAGCGCCGAGCTGATGACTGTGATTACAGATGCAATCAGAATAGCTCTTCTCATGCGTTCTCCATTGGGGCGGGTGTCACATTACGGGGGGTATTCCAAGGTCTTTGCAAATCTTGTTCGCAAGAATGTCACCTATCTCGTTGTGACGCGGAACCGCTGACCTCGTATTCAACTCCGGGTTATGCCACCAGGAGTGGCGTTTGCCTTCTCTAGATCAATAGACAGCCGTGAATGCGAAGATGTCTGATCAACTCGCTTCGCTTCATACGGCGATTCGTTCTTCTTGATAATTTCCTCCGGCTGCGGCGATAGCATCATGTCTGTTGAATTCCAGGGCCTCTTCCAAAGTTATCTTGAGGCTTTTCAGCAGCTCATCACGCGTCGCCTCCTGGCACAACGCCTGGGACTTCTTCAATCCAGCCAATCCACCAGGGGCCATCCTGCTTTATCACAGCGGTGTATACGTTGTTCATGCAAGATCCCCAAAATTATTTCGGATATCTAAACAAGATCTCTGCGACACCCTCTTGCGCGCCCATCAAAAATCCGTTCGGGAACGGCGGCAATGGGTTCGAGGCGATGACGGCTCGCTCAGCCGCGTTGTTTATCAAATCGTTTGGGCCACGCCTTTTGAAATAATTCGGAGCTATCCGCCCGTTCACCAGCGAGAGTATTCGCCCGTCGCGCGCAATACGAAGCTGCACGAGGACGTATTGTGGATCGCTCGCGTCATTCAATATCGGCGGATTGTAGTTGCGGCTCAATATCGTTTGAATGAGCCGCCCATACGCCGAACCTCCCGGCACTCCGTTCTGGCCCAGATTGGCCCCCGAACTGAGGCCGACACCTCTGGTCATTGAGGGAACCTGTATGCCGAATGTGCGCCCGACATCGACGGTAGTGTCCGGCGAACTTCCGCGCAGCGGCGTCTGCGACACGAGTTGCGAGGTCTGGTTGGCGGTCGGACGGTCAGTAGTCAATTTCTCTTTCGGGGTCGGGGTTGCTTTTGTAGAGGGCAGAACATCCGAGTTCGGGTCAGGCGTCGGGGCCTCTGTAGACACCACTTCATTGTTGAGCGGGTTGTTGTCCTCGCCGATGAGCGAGACCGGGCGGGGCGGAGTGAATCCCAGCGACCTTCCGTCGACGGTTGAGACTTCAATCGCATTCCCGCCGCCCCCTTGCCCGTCGCCCGAGGCGATGATGTTGACCGTGAGCGGATTGCGAAAGTACCATGCGCACACGCCCAGCAGCGCGACGTGCATCATTACGGAAAGCACCGCTTCAGCACCGAACCAGGATTTTCCAGTTTCAGCAGCCAACTCGCTTAACAACCTTACTACCTTACTACCTTACTACAAGGTTAACGGTCAATTCCTGATGACAAAAGTTTCCCAACCGTCGTAATCGGCGCCGCACTCAACAGCCAGCCTTTATGACTCTAATAAGCCGCCGACTATTACGGCATTACTTCTTCGGCGCCGGCTCGGTCACGAGGCTCACTTGGGCCTCGGCGCGCTTGGCCTGGTCGAGCACGTAGGCGACCACACGATAAGGGGTATCGCCGTCGCCGCGCAGGTAGACGCGACGGTCTTTCGATTGCCCCAACCGCTCGTTGAGCAGCTTAGAGAGGTCATCGACCCTGACCGCCTGCCGCTCGTCCTTGCCGCTCAGATAGACCGAACCTTCTTTGTCCACCGAAATGATCAGCGCCTGGGGCGTGGCTTCGTTATTCTTCGCCTCGCGCGTCTTGGGGAGATTGACCTGGATGCCGGTCTGCAGGATCGGCGCGGTGATCATAAAGATCACGAGCAACACCAGCATCACGTCTACGAGCGGAGTGACGTTGATTTCAGCCAGCGCGGTCTGCGTGCGCCCGCTGCGTCCGTTGTTGTTGTTGAACGCCATAACTCTCAATCGCTTCGCGCTCGATGAAGTTGAGCAATCGGAGCGAAAAGCTGTCCATCTCAGCCGCCAGAACTTTGATGCGGTTGAGGTAGCGGTTGTAACCGAGGACTGCGGGCACCGCCGCCGCGATGCCGGCCGCCGTCGTGATCAGCGCCTCGGCGATGCCCGGCGCCACGGCCTGGATCGAGGCCGTAGTCGCCTGGGTCAGTCCGTTGAACGCGATGATGATGCCCACGACCGTGCCGAACAGCCCGATGAATGGGGACGCGCTGGCGACCGATGCGAGCATGCTAAGGCTCCTCTCCAGCCTGGTCGTCTCGCCGATGGCGGCGCTCTGCATCGCCCGATGAACCGCGTCCAGGTTGAGCCTCGACTGCTTCTGCAGTTCGCCGTTGGCGGCCTGGAAGATGGCCATCAGCGGGCTCGCTACGAAGGGCGCGACGTTGGCATACAACTCGGCCCATCGGGAGCTTTTCTCGAATGCGCGGACGAATTCCCTGCTCTGCCGCTCGGCGCGCTTGGTCGCGCGAGCTTTCGTTAAAATGAGCGACCAGGAAGCTACGGAAAATAAGAGGAGGATCAACAGCACCGTTTTATTAATGGGGCTGGCGCGGAGAACCAGGTCAAGAAGAGTGCTGCTAGAATTACCGGTCTGAGCCGTCTGCTCCTGCAAAAACCAGAAGGCGGGCAGAAATGAACATAACAACTCCGAGACGTTCAATAGCTTCTATCTCCTTAAGATTGATCGAGCCAGTCTACGCTGAAGCCTCCTCAAATTTGCGCTCAGACTGGCGGCGCGGAACCGCGCCTTTTGTAATCGCTCGATGACGGGGGTACGGGAAATAACCTTTGCTAAGCGCGGGGCTATGCTATCATGCGCCCCACACGTGTTCAAGAAACCCTTTTGAATAAAGTGGATTTTCAAGAGCGTTCCTCGGCAGATGAACTAGGGCAGTCGCCCCAAAGAGACATAAACCAGTTCAATTCTCGCAAAGGAGAGTCGACTATGAACCGATTGTTGAAAACTACGATCGCTCTCGGCGTGGTCAGCGGCTTTGCTCTCTGCGCGCAGAGCGTCAATTCGGCGGGCGTTGGCTATATGACACAGGCCAAGGTGATGAGTGAATACAAGGGCGTCAAACTCGGCATGAACCGCGACGCCGTCAAAACCGCGGTGGGTAACCCGGCTAGCTCCTCCGACACGAGCGACGAATTCAATCTCACCGGCGACGACAAAATGACTGTGCATTACGACAACGGAGAGGTGAGGGCGATTCAACTAGCCTTCTCCGACCCCAAGAACGCCCCCCCCTGGAAAGAGGTCGTCGGCGACGCGGAGGTGAGCGAAACGCCGAACGGCGCCAAAACCGCGCGAAAGATAATGGAGGCCGAGAAATTCTGGGTCTCGATCTATCAGACCAAGGACGGCGCGACCACGCGGATTACGATTAGCCGGTAAGGCGACGGGGCGACGGGGCGACGGGGCGACAAGATGACAAAAGGAAGAAAAATCTCCTTGTCGCCCCGTCGCCCCGTCGCTTCGTCATCCTCTTCCCAGTTGGATGCGGATCATCGCGCGCTGGAGCTTCAATTCGGCGCGGTTGAAATCGACGTCTTCGCCCCTCGATGCCAGGCGCCTCTCTGCGCGCTCTTTCGCGCGCTCGGCGCGCCCGATGTCTATCTCTTCCGGCTTTTCGGCCACGTCCGACAGGACCGAGACACGATCGGAGGCGACTTCGACGAAGCCGCCGCTGACGTGCATTCGCCTGTTCTCATTTCCCTTCCGGTAAGAGAGGACGCCGGTCTTCAACTGCGAGATCAGCGGGGTGTGGTCTGGCAAGATTCCGAGTTCCCCGCCGAGGCCGGGCGCGACAACTTCATCGACCTGC
>Ga0207428_10003752_pt1 | contig 14585 bp, 17 predicted proteins | sample RhiMethybrSRZTD1_FD_187600 | JGI IMG/M metagenome (GOLD analysis project Ga0207428, IMG submission 187600) | Populus rhizosphere microbial communities from Tennessee, USA - Rhizosphere MetaG P. TD hybrid SRZTD1 (SPAdes) (version 3) | ecosystem: Host-associated > Plants > Roots > Rhizosphere >...
CACGCCGCACCTCCTGAAGCTGGCCGGCGGCGAGACCATCCCCGAGGTGGCGGCGCGGGTGACGGCCGGCATCGACGGCTTGCAACAGGCGCACGACGGCCAGACGGTCGTGCTGGTCAGTCACGGAGTCGTGGCGCGCGTCATCGTGCTGGGCGCGCTCGGGCTGGGGCTGGAGCGGCTCTGGACGCTCGATGCCGCGCCGGCCGGTGTCACCGAGATCGAGTACGAGCCCGGCTGGGCGACCGTGCATCGCATGAACACGGTCGCGCACCTGGAAGCGACGGCGCCGTGAAGCCCCGCCAGACCCAGCTTCCAAAGGGCGCCAGGATCTATCTGCCGGACGAGGCCGAGAAGAAGCGTCGCGTCGAAGCCTCGCTCCTCGGTGTGTTCCGCCGCTGGGGCTACCGCGAGATCGTCACGCCGACGTTCGAGTACTCGGACGTGCTGGCGACCGGGACGGACGTCGACGTGCAGGGCAACATGTTCACGCTCGTCGACCGCGAGACCGGCCGCACCCTGGCGCTCCGGCCCGATATCACGCCGCAGATCGCGCGAGTCGTGGCGACCAGGCTGCGGGACGAGCCCAAGCCGATCAGGCTGGCCTACGTGACCAACGTGTTCCGGTACGACGAGCCGCGCGTGTCCCACTATCGCGAGTTCTACCAGGCCGGCGCCGAGCTGGTCGGGCTCGACCAGCCCGAGGCCGAGGTCGAGGTGATCGCGATGGCGATCGAGGGGCTGCGGGCGCTCGGGCTCGAGCGGTTTCAGATCGACCTCGGCCATCCGGACTTCTTCCGAGGCCTGCTCGACGAGGCCAAGACCGACGCCGGGCAGGCGCGTGAGCTCCGCGCGGCCCTGGCGCGCAAGGACGGCTCGACGCTCGAGCGGCTGGTGGCCGACCTGGCGCCGGCTGCTCACGTGCGCGACGCGCTGCTGGCGCTGCCGACCTTGTTCGGCCGTGAAGCGGTGCTGGAGCGCGCCGGCGGATTCGCGCGTAACGAGCGCTCGGCGCGCGCGCTCGCGAACCTGGCCGAGGTGTACCGGCTGCTGAAGATCTACGGGCTCGACGAGAGCGTGCTGCTCGATCTCGGCGAGGTGCGCGGCTTCGACTATTACTCGGGCACGTACTTCGAGGCTTACGTGGCGGGGTTCGGCGCCTCGATCGCCGGCGGCGGCCGCTACGACGACATGCTGGGCCGGTTCGGCTACGACTGCGCCGCGGTCGGATTCGCGTTCGACGTCGGCCGGGCGCTCTCCGTCATGGAGACACAGGGCGTGGCGGTGCCGCTGCCGGGGCCCGACTTCTTCATCATCGACTTCACGCGCGAGAAGACAGCGGCGCTCTCGCTGGCACGCCGGCTCCGTGATCTCGGCGCGGCGGTCGCCCGCGATATCATCAGCCGCGGGCTCGACGAGTCGATCGCCTACGCGCGGGCTCAGCGCGTCGGTCAGGTGCTGGTCATCGGCCACCCTCGCGCCGGCGCGGGCCAGGTGGTCACGTTGAATCTTTCTGACGGATCGGAACGCGTGCTCGCTGTGAGCGAGATTCTCGAGCATCCAGAGCGCGTATACAGAGGTGGAAGCCATGCCTAACATCGTGGTCGTCGGAACGCAGTGGGGAGACGAGGGTAAGGGCAAGGTCGTCGACATGCTGGCGCCTCACGTGAACGTCGTGGCGCGCTTCGCGGGCGGCAACAACGCCGGCCACACGGTGGTGGTGGGGCGGGAGAAGTACGTCCTGCACTCGATCCCGTCGGGCATCCTGCACCCGGGCTGTCGCTGCGTGATCGGCTGCGGCGTCGTCATCGACCCGGGCTCGCTCATCGAGGAGATGGAGGCGCTCGTGCGCCGCGGCGTGCAGCTCGACGGCAACCTGTTCATCTCCAAGAACGCGCACCTGATCATGCCGTACCACCCGGCGCTCGATCTGGCCTCGGAGGCCAAGCTGGGCAAGCGCCGCATCGGCACGACCGGTCGCGGCGTCGGCCCCGCCTACGTCGACAAGGCCGCGCGCGTGGGCATCCGCATGGCCGACCTCCTGAACGAGCGGCTCTTCCGCGAGAAGCTCGAGCTGAACGTGTCCCTGAAGAACCGGCTGCTCCGGGAGATCTACGACGCGGAGACCTTCTCGGTCGAGGAGATCCTGGACAAGTATCTCCGGTACGCGGGCTGGCTGGCGCCGTACATCACCGACACGGCGCTGCTGCTCTCACGCTGGATGGAGGCGGGCTACAGCGTGATGTTCGAGGGGGCCCAGGCGACGATGCTCGACATCGACCACGGGACCTATCCGTACATCACCTCGTCCTCGGCGACCGCGGGCGGCGCGGCCACCGGCACCGGCGTGCCGCCCACGAAGATCCACGGCGTCGTCGGCGTGAGCAAGGCCTATACGACGCGCGTCGGGGCCGGGCCGTTCCCGACGGAGATGACGGGCGCGATCGCCGAGATGATCCGCGCGCGCGGCCACGAGTACGGCGCCACAACGGGCCGGCCGCGGCGCTGCGGCTGGTTCGACGCGGTGGTCGGCCGCTACGCCACGCGCATCAACGGCCTCGACACGGTGGCGCTCACCAAGCTCGACGTGCTCGACCAGTGCGAGACCTTGAAGGTGTGCGTTGCCTATCGCCACCAGGGCGAGACCCTGACCGAGTTCCCCGAGGACGAGACGGTGGTGGCGGGGGCCGAGCCCGTCTACGAGGAGATCGAGGGCTGGCTCGCGCCGACGGCCGGCGCCAAGAACGAGGCCGACCTGCCGGCGAAGGCCCGGCGCTATCTCGAGCGTCTCGAAGAGCTTATCGGCGCCCCCTTCTGTCTGATCTCAACGGGCGCCCAGCGGGATGAGACGATTCTTCGCGAGGACTCGCCGTTGATGCGGTGGTTTCCTTCGGTCAGGTCGAGCCTGATGTAGGTATGGCCGAGCCGATCCGGCGGCTCTTGTTCATCGTGGGGAGCAAGCGGCCGGATTTTTACGAGTCGCTGCGCCGGACGTTCCGCGGCGACGACACGGTGCAGATCGTGCTCGACCGGCGGCGCGGCGAGCGGCGCGCGGCGCGCCGCCCAACGCGGCGTGGGGTGGGGTCCGAACAGCGCGGAACAGATCGGCGCGAGCAGCTCGAGATCCAGCGACAACTGCGGGTGAGGGGATACGCGGTCGTCGGCGTTCCGTCGTCGGACGCGGGCGCCCTACGCCCGAAGTCTCGGACGTAGGGCGCGCGCTGGCCTACCTGGATTTTTCGTCGCAACCCCTCGGCGGCGACTCTACAGGTACTGGCCGGTCGTAACGATTTTCTCGACGTTCCGCTTCGGGCTCGGCGGCTCGGCCGTCAGCGACTTCACGGCCACGATGCGCTCACCCTTCTTGCCGGCGATCTTCGCCCAATCGTCAGGATGCGTGGTATTGGGCAGATCCTCGTTCTCCTTGAACTCTTCGCGCGTGGCGGCAATCAGATCGTCGCCCGTGATGCCCTTCGGCCCGCCGCCGATGTAGCGCTTGAGCGCCAGCTTCTTGGCGCGGCGCACGATCGACTCGATCATGGCGCCGGACGAGAAGTCCTTGAAGTAGAGCACCTCTCTGTCGCCGTTGGCGTACGTGACTTCGAGGAAGCGGTTCTCCTCGCTGAGCGCGTACATCGCCTCGACCGCCGCCGTGGTCATTGCCTTGATCGCGCCGGGGATGCCGGTCCCGTTCACCTCGGACTCGGCGACCGGGATGTTCGTGGTCAGATACTTCCCGAAGACGTCCGCGGCAGCCGCGCGATCGGGGCGCTCGATCTTGATCTTCACGTCGAGCCGGCCCGGGCGCAGGATGGCGGGGTCGATCAGGTCCTGGCGGTTCGAGGCGCCGATGACGATGACGTTCTTCAAGCCCTCGACGCCGTCGATCTCGGCCAGGAGCTGCGGCACGATCGTGGTCTCGACGTCGGAGGAGATGCCGGTGCCGCGGGTGCGGAAGAGCGCGTCCATCTCGTCGAAGAAGACGATGACCGGCACGTCCTCCGCGGCCTTTTCCTTGGCCTTGATGAAGATCTCGCGGATCTTGCGCTCGGTCTCGCCGACGTACTTGTTGAGGAGCTCGGGGCCCTTGATGTTGAGGAAGAAGCCCTTGATCTTCTCGCCGCGCTTCTCGGAGATCTTCTCGGCGAGGTTGTTGGCCACGGCCTTGGCGATCATGGTCTTACCGCAGCCGGGAGGGCCGTAGAGGAGCACGCCCTTGGGCGGCGCCAGCTGGTGCTCCTTGTAGTAGTCGGCGTAGAGATAGGGCAGCTCGACCGCGTCCTTGATGGCCTCGATCTGATCGCCCAGTCCGCCGATGTCCTCGTAGCCGATGTCGGGCACTTCTTCGAGCGAGAGATCCTCGACTTCGGTCTTCGGTAGCTTCTCGAGGAGGTAGCCGCTCTTCGAATCGAGCAGCAAGTGGTCGCCGGTCTTCAGCTGCAGGGTGCGCAGCGGCTCGGCGATGATGCCGACCTTCTCCTCGTCGGCGTGCACGGTGACGAGCGCGCGCTCGGCGTCGAGCTGCTCCTTGAGGATGACGACCTCGCCCTGGATCTCGTAGCCGGCGGCCTCGATGACGTTGAGGCCTTCGTTCAGGATGAGCTCCTGACCGGGCTTGAGGTTCTCGGGCTTGATCGACGGATGGAGGTTGACCTTCACCTTGCGGCCCTGCGAGAGGATCGTGACGGTGTTGTCCTCGTTGGCGGCGAGATAGACGCCGTAGGTGGCGGGCGGGGCGCAGAGCTTGTCGACCTCTTCCTTGAGCGCGGCGATCTGCTCGCGCGCCTCGTGCAGCGCGGTGACCAGGATCTCGTTCTGATTGTGCGCCTGGGTCAGCCGGCGGTCGACGTCGCGCATCTCCAAGTCGTAGCCGCGCGCGCCCTTGATATCCGCGGTACCTCTCGTGGACGCGTACGCGGCCACGTCGGTTCCGAACACGTCCTTCGATCTCATGATCCGCGACCTCCGGGCGTCCGGCCAACTTCGCCTCGCTCGCCCTTTCTGTGCGTCGTTCAACGCGCGTGCTCTCGAGTTGTTTCGGAATTGCAAGCGGTGTGCCCGGCGATAACTAGCGTCAGGTTCGCGCTTGCCGACGCGATGTCTCAATAGGTGAGGCGCGGAAGTGTAGAAGCTACACCCTCAGCCCATGTACAAGTTACCGAAGTCGCGAGGTTTCGAGAGGTGAGACGCGAGGCGCGCGCCTACCGAGCCACCTTGCTTGAAGCCCGGGCCGACTTTCCAGCCCGGATTCGCCGCGAGGCCGTCGGTTTCGTACGCGCCGACGTCGAACGGACTCACGCGCGGGCGCTCGTTGAAATCCACGGTCGGCGCGAGCTCTGACTCGGCTTTGCCGATCAGGATCGAGCCAGCGGGAGGCCAGAAATCGAGCTGGGCCGGCCCGGCAAAGGCCGCAGCCGCGGCGCCGCCACCGACGAAGCGCGAGCCGTCCGCCGCCGCCCCCGACAAGGCGCCCTCGAAGTAGTTCGAGCTGATGGTCAGCCCTGAACCGGTCAACCCTGAACCATTGACCGCCGCCGCCCGGGCAGTAGAGCGCATTGTTCGCCAGCATCATGTTGGAGGCGCCGGACCAGCGAACGAAGACACACGTCGAATGGCCATAGATGGTGTTGTTGACGATCGTGACGTTGCGCATCTGGGCGACCTGGGCGTGAGGCGCCGCGGTGATGCCGGTCATCGAGTTCAGCACGAGGTTATTACGAACAACCGCATCGGAAACGACCTGAATAGCCTCGCCGCAGCCACATGGCGTTGCCCTCGACGACGTTGAGCCCGGGGCCGCCTCCGCAGACGAAGATGCACGGGTATTGCCGGCCGTCGGTTGTGTCATGAATGACATTGTTCCGGATGATGTTGTTATAGGAGCCCACCTTGATCTCGATCCCGTCGTTGCCGCCATCACTGGTCGCCCGCGTGTGGTGGATGTAGTTGCCCTCGATCAGGTGATGCTGGCGACGCACGCGGCGTTGTTGCAGCCGACGTACAGGCCTTCGCCTTCGGTGGTGCCGGCCGCGGAGGCCAGGAGCCCCGTGTGGTGGATGTGGTTTCGCCGGATGGCGACGGAGTCGGTGTTGCCGCTGTTCATGCTGATCGCGTTGCCGGTCTCGCCGCCCTTGAAGCGCAAGCCCTTGATGAGCAGATATGACGAGTTGACGATCTCGACGTTGTTCTGGTCGTAGCGGAAGTTCACCGGCACCGGCCGCGTGACGATCGGCGTCTCGCCGTCGGCGGCGCGGATCGTGATTGGATTGTCAGTTCTGAAGAGGTTTGTCGACGCGCTGAAGTCGTCTTGCTCGTCGCCGCGTTCGTCGTGCGGGGTTGGTGCCATAGCACCAACTTTCCGCACGCGAACGGCGACGGCGCACGCTGTGCTACGGCATCAGGCAGATCTTCGCTCGGCCATGGCCGGTACGACGCCGATTCGAGACTCGACTTGCACGTCGGATCGAAGGCGTGAAGCTTCGCGCTCCACGACACGCAGCGCTGCCTGACGAAGATCGTCGGAGGGCACCTGACCGGCGACGTCGACCGTGACAGGTGAGCCCTTCCACAGCGGTACATGGGCCGTTGGCGTGATCGCTAGATTGAACAGAGCGGGTTCACGCAACAGCGCATCGGAGATCTGTGACTGCACGATAACCGCTTCGCTCTCACGCTTGCGCTTGAGGTCCCACATCTTTACCAGAACGCCCAAGATCACCAACACGGTGACGATCAAGCCTATGACCAAAGCCATCGTCGGTCCTCCCGCTTGAGCCGCGCGAGCCCGCGCGGGCTCTCCGATCGCCTGAGTCCAGTCACGCCCGGCACGCTACGTCGCGAACTGCCACCGGGACGTGGCGCCACCTGCATCCCCAGGCGCAACGATGCGAAGTCCATGCCCAGGCGCGTGCTGCCGCTGCATTAAACAGTTACAGCGGCAGCGAAACTTCCGAGCGTCACGGTACCGACACCACGGCAATTTCTACATTGTCGGCCAACGAAACCGATCCCAGCTGCTGCTCGACACGTTGATCGGCTCCGCTCCGCTGCCTTCTGAGACACCTCAAGATCGTTCATGTGACGCAGGAGAATTCGAAAGTCGATGCGCGGCAACGGTCGCGCCTCGAACGCGCCGGTGTTGTTCCGAAGTGCCGTCGTTACAGTGCTGAGGGTCCGATCGCATCCGTAGAGGGTTCGGGAGTGACCGCCGCTCGGTAACCGCGTAGAATGTCGCGCGCGAGCCGTTAGCTCAGACGGTAGAGCACCTGACTTTTAATCAGGGGGTCGTGGGTTCGAGTCCCACACGGCTCACCAAGATTCGCCCGCCATGGAGATCTTTTGCTGTTGGCGAGGAACTACAGATACTGCCCGGTCCCTCGCCGTTCCTCGCCGCCCTCCGGCGGCCCCGGTGGAAGACCGCGACGCCCCCGCATCTCGTCCAGCTGCGAGCGCGCCTGCGCCGATTGCGCCCAGAGCGCGGCCTGGATGCCGTGGAACAATCCCTCGAGCCAGCCCACGAGCTGCGCCTGCGCGAGGCGGATCTCGGATTCGCTGGGCGTGCCGTCGAGCGGCAAGGTGAGCGTCTCGAGCTCTTTCTGGAGATCCTCTGACAAGCCTTCCTTCAGCGTGGCAAGCGCCTTGTCGTAGATCGCGCGCAGACGCCGGCGCCCGCCTTCGTCTGGGGCGGACTTGCGAACTTCTTCCAGGAGCTCGCGGATCATCGCGGCAATGCGCAAGAGCTTCGCGGGTTGAGACACGAACTCGCCGCTCGCACGCTCACCAGACGGCATCAGGATTTCGGGCTCTCCGTTGCTCATTGCGTTCTCCTCGCGGGACGGCTCGGCGCATGCGATCGGCCCAAGCGTACCACGGCGATCGCAGCGCGACCTGCGCTATGATGCTCCGAGCGCGATCGTCACGCGCCGAAAGGGACAAGCCGGACGTAAGATGCCTTCCATCGTACCGAGCGCTGCGTGGCGCCGCGTTCTGTTCTGCTCGCTCGTCGTCACCGCTGTCGTGAGCTCCGCGACGGCGCAGCCTCCAGCTTCCCTCCGCGTCGTGCACAACGTCGACAAGACGACGCCGCCCACGGCCGAGATCTCGGGCCGCGTCTACAACGATGGATCCGTCGACGTCATCGACGTCTACGTGAACGCGGCGGCCGTCGATCAGTCGGGCAAGGTGCTCGCGCAGGGCATCCCGTACGTCGGTGCGATACCGGCGCGCGGCAGCGCTCCGTTCAAGGCTCGCGTGCCCGTCGTCGCGGGCACTGCGAGCTACAAAGTCGGTATCAACAGCTTCCGCTTCGCGTTCGGACGCGACGCGCCATGACGCGCGCAGAGGATAGGGACCAGGCGCTATAATCGGTTATCCGTCGAACGGGTCGGTTCGCCACCCAGAAAGGAGAGGGTGATGACCGCTCAGACCGGCGCGACCACCGAGCGTCCTTCCCGCATCGAGGAGTCTTCCCAAGCTTCGCGCGACGTCACGAGGCTCTATCAGGAGGGCCTCATCGCAGGTCTCATCGGCGCGGCCACCGTGGCCGTCTGGTTCTTGATCATCGATACGATCCAGGGCCGGCCGCTCTACACACCGACTGTGCTCGGCGCCGCGCTCTTCCATCGCGGCGCCGCACCGTGGCTCGACTCAGTGCCGAATTTCGAGATGGTGCTGATGTTCACCTGGGTCCACGGCCTCGCGTTCGTCGTCATCGGCGGCATCGTCGCGCGTCTACTGGCGTTCGCCGAGCGGCAATCCAGCATGGGCTTCGGCATCCTGATGCTCTTCGTGTTCTTCGAGTTCGGCTTCATCGCGGCCGCGATGCTGTTCGCCGCGCCCGTACTGCGGGCGCTCGCCTGGCCGGCGATCCTCGTGGCCAATCTGCTGGCGGCGACGACGATGGGCAGTTACTTCTGGCTGCGCCATCCGAATCTGAGAGTGCAGCCCTAGCTCAGGTATACTGGCGAACGGTCGTTGACCCCGTCGTCTAGCCTGGCCCAGGACGCGACCCTTTCAAGGTCGAGATCGCGGGTTCGAATCCCGCCGGGGTCACCACCGACGTTGAACGATTCGGCCAGGGGCACCCCGAGCCGCCGGTAGGTGCCAGTCGCCGTGAAGGTATAGCCCGTCTCCCCGCGCTCCTCGAACGGCTGACAAACCAATCGACCCTCGAGCAGCAGCTTGACCACCTGTCGAGCTTGAGCCACGTGGCGCGCCAGCAGCCCGCGCAGATCCGCCGCGCGCTCCTGCACGTCTCGGGCGATCGCATCGGCGTCGAGCGTCGGGGTCGCGTCCAGCCGCGCCAGTTCCGCGGTCAGGACGTCGCGGCGGGCGAGCTCCTCGCGCAGTCGGCCGCGGATCGCGCCTGCCGATGCATCACCGTCGCCGTCTACGAGCAGATCGAGCAGCCGCCGCTCCCGGGCGGCGATCGTCGCCAGCTCACCGGTCACAGTTGAGCGCCGCGCTGTCAAGGCTGCCGCGTCCGCTTGGAGCTCAGCCACGGCGCTCCTCACGGCTTCGTTGATGACGTCGGGCTCGAGGGCCTTCAACCACGGCGGCGTCGAGCACGTCCTGACGGATCTGAAGGCCGTTGCGGCAGGCGTGGACGCCGCGCTTGTGGTAGCGCGTGCAGCCGTAGTAGGGCACCCGCCGCTTCTTGAAGTCGCGCGTCATCGCCACCAGGGAGCCGCCACAGAGACCGCATTCGGCGATGCCGGATAGGAGGTAGGGCGTGCCGACGTCCACGCCCGAGGGTGAGCCGATCAGCCGCCCGCTGGTCGCGCGCAGATACTTTTCGCCCGCATCGCGCAGCCGGATCTGGACCCGCTGCCAGAGCTCGTCATTGACGATGGCCAGGTCCGGCACCGTGCGCTCAAGCCACTCGGATTCGGGACGAGCACGGAGTGCCTTGGTCCCGCGGCGCATGACCTTCTGCTTTCGGTTCCAGACCACGCGGCCGGCGTAGAGCGATCGGTGGAGCATTTCACGGACGGCGGTCGGCGCCCATGAGCCCGTGCGCGCTCTCGGGGGCAGCACGTGGTCGGCGTTCAGCGCCTTAGCGATCTTCGTCAGGCCGGAGCCCTCGGCGTACATCGCGAAGATGCGGCGAATGGTCGCGGCCTCGCCCTCGTCGATTACGCGGTGGACGTACCCGTCACCGTTTCGGTGGTTGAGGTAGCCGAAGGTCCGGCCTCCGGTGACGGCGCCGGCCTCAGCCCGACGTCGGAGCGCGTCGTACGTGCGTTGTCGAGCTCGGCGGCGCTCGAAACTGGCGGTGAGGGAATGAATTACCGTCATGATCTCGCCCGACTCGTCGCCGAGGGTGATGGGCGTATCGGTCAGGTAGGAGCGAATCTCGACGCCCGCCTCCTCGAGTTGGAGTACCGCCGCGGGTGTCCGCACCGAGTCGCGGCCGATACGCGAGAGCTCGGACACGACGACCAGGCCGAAGGGTGGGCGAGGCTCGAGAGCAGCAATCAGCGCGTTCCAGCCGGGACGGTGCTTCCACTCGGCGCCGGATACCGCGTCGTCTACGAACACGTGGCGCGGGTCGACCGTCCAGCCTCTCGACTGCGCGTACGCGGTCGCCCGCTCGATCTGTCGCGTCGTGGAGCGGGCTTCTTCGTTCCGGTCGGAGTCGTCGCTACTCTTGCGGGCGTAGATGGCGGCGGTCATACCAAGCTCCTGTAGTAGGCTTCCATGTCGCGCTTCTCATCGAACTCAACGCTGACGCTGTTGCTTACCCCTTCCAGCGCGTCCGAAACGTCCTTCATCGTGGCGTTCACACGCGGAACATTTATGAGCGAGACGTCGGCCAACCATCGATTGCCCTTCTTGTCCTCGTGGTATCGAAAAGACTCTGAGCGCGGATCTTTCTTCGCGAACTCGCGAACGATACGATCTATGCGTCGCAAATCCGCCTCAGTCGCACTGCCGTTTCGAACAACCAGCGGGCTTAGACGTCCCCATAAGGTGCCGAGGTCATGCACGCTGAGCCGCGGCCGAGCCTCATCGTAGAGAGCGCTGAGGCTGATTAGGAGCTCCTTCATCCGAAGCTCAAGATAGTGGCGCCAGAGAAAGATCAGGGGATAGATGCAGTAGTCAGGCGTTAGGCGGGGGCCACCTCGGGAACGAGACCGATTCATGCCCCGACCGAGATAGGTTGCTGCCTCTAAATACCCTGCTGCATAGGCCTCCAGAGCGTGGAAGGAGGTCGGTATCTGATTGATCGCGGCATTTAACCACCAACGGTCATCTGTGCCGGCAAAGATGCTTTCTGCTGTAGGAGGCTTCCGTGATCGCCGGGTCTTAGCCACGCCTCACCGCAACGCGCTCGTGCGCGTCGTATGCGCGCATCTGAGTCACCCCCGGTTGCTTCACCGACTCCACGCGAATGTTGACCACCTTGCCGCCGACCGTTGTGTACGGCCGCCCGATCACCCGCCACTCCGCCAGCTCGTCGGACAGCACGTCGCCGAGGCGCAGACTCATCGGGAGCACGCTGAGAGTCGGCGGCTTTGCGGGGTCCGGCTTCTTCTCGGGCGGCTTAGCCATCGCGCTGCGGTCTGCTTTCGTAGACGTTGACGGAGTGCCACGGCGTCGGGCACCGTGTGAGCCCTATGGACGCCCATGAGCGCGCAACGAGCGTCTGGTATCGCGTGGCCGGCCTATTGCGGCGCAAGGACTTGGCCATCGAGATCGTCGAGGCTGAGATCAGGTCCGCGCAGTACGAGGTCTTGGCTTGAGGCTGCACGGTTAGTGTTGACCGACAATGAGCCGCTCGCGATCGCTCGGCACCTGCGCGAGCTGGCTGAGCGGACGATCAGGCCGAAACCAGACTCGGCGTGATTAACCCGTATAACGATTCGGCTCACTTCGGCAACGTCCGAGCCGCATTGGCAAGCGATGCCATAGCTTCGCGTAAACCCTGCTTCAGCAATTGGTCATAGGTGAAGTCCGGTTGTAGCGCGTAGATCCAACTCGTCGCCGATGCCTCGGCTCGGATCGTATGAGTCCAAATCGGGACGGCCGAAGGAGTCCTGGCGAGCTTCAGGTTCAACGTCAGATCATTCGATGTCACCGAGGCGGGCAACCCAAAAAGCCAAAGCAACGGGCCATAGACAGAAAGTCCGTATGTAATGATTTTTGCGTCGTATCTCGTAGATACCATCTCGCCGAGCAAAACGTAGTCCGCCTCTGATGCTCTGCTTCCGACGAAGGTCTCTCGAAATATTCGGGCATTGTCGACTTCCTGAGCCACCGCACGCGCCAAATCATCAGCTGGCCGGAATTGCCATAGACCGCTATTCGCGTGCATCTGCACACCCTCCGGCGTGTCATAGGTCATCCAACCGAACGGCACCAATGGGATCAGGTACATGAAGATGAAGTTGCTGTTCTCCTTTGGGCGCTGGTCCTCAAACGGCAGCACAATCACACTCACATTGGCGATCGGATCAGTCGCGCGGCGGGGCTCGGGGCTATAGGACCAGCTTCGAATGCTGGCGCAGCCAGTGAGTGTCGCGACCAAGAGAAGCAGGCTGATTGACCGAACGCCGATTGAAGTCATTCCATCAGCCTCCTGACTGACACGTCGAGTGCCTTCGCGAGCGCATTGATCGTGCTGAGCGGCGGGTCGTACTTGCCCGCCTCGATCTTGTTGATGTACTCGCGGCTGAGCCCGGCACGCTTCGCCACCTCAGCTTGGCTAAGCCCCTTCGCGAGTCGGATCTGTCTCACCGTCTTACCCATCTGTCGCGCTGTGGGAGTCATAGTAGTGTGAACTATGGGTTCACGTCAACTGAGTCGGTTTGGATACAGCTGGGCAACCCTGACAACGGCTACACCGCCCAGCGGGCCGTTCTCGGAGCTTCCACTGTCCGCCGCAGTCGGGGCATCGCTGACCGCCGGGCGGCAGGTTTGTAGCGGTCTCCTCGGCTGATACCGTCATCATGGGCGAACCGAGCGCCGCATTGAGCTCCGCGAGCCGATCAGGCACGGCGCTGCCTGGATTTGAGTAAGGCATCGCAGCGCGCCAAGAGATCGGCCGCCAGACTGCGAATTTCCAGCAGGCCGGTGGCTCGGGTAGCCCGCCAGCGCCTGGTCCGACAGCGCGGCGAACAGAGGATCTGACCCGGACGCAGCACGCGGTCGCGGCAGACAGGGCACCGCGGAGACTCTATCACCGGCCAGGCACCCCATACGTATGCGCGCTAGGTACCTCGCTGGCCACTAGGGGCGGGCAGTCACAGGGTCGGGTTAGGCGACGCGGACGCCACGCGGGACGCCCGAAGCACCGGACAAACCGGCAATACCGGCCAGGACGAGGAAGGCCGAGGAAGGCCGACACCAACCAGTACGGTCGAGCCGGTGGCGCCGCGTACCACCGCATCGGCCTGTAGACGTGGCGGCGGCGCGTCTTCGCCCCGCAGCGTTGGTACATCTGCGTTGAGGCCAGCTGAATTCACTGTGAAAACCATTTCATGGATTGACGGCCGCCACGACATCCCCTATAGAGGGCGCCACGGAGGTTCCCATGAAGCCAGCGGCCCGGTCTGAACTCGTCGGTTTTTCGACCATCCGTCGTTGGCTAATTGTTCCGATCGTGACGCTGGGAATGACGCTCGTCGGCGCCGCCGCTGCTCCGGTCAATGCCGATACGACCGAGTTCGAAATTACCGGCACGCTCTTCGTTCAGGGGAATAACTTGTGCGCCGGACCATGCGTGCAAGGGTTGAGCTTCGCGCTCACAGCGGAGTGGCTTCCATTTGTGCCAGGGTACGGCGATGACCCCACGTGGACGCATCGATTCGTCGTTCATGCGAGCAGCAACGTCATATCGGCTGGTCCACTCGGAACGTTTACGACTCCTGGGGCGACCTTCCTGCACTTCAATGATCTGACGGATCCATTTGTCTACATTCCATTCGTCAATGCGACCTCCGGGACGACACCAATCGACTCGATCGAGCTTCAAATCAAATCGCTGTGGTGGACATCAACCCCTTGGGTAGCACCGACCTTCGATGAGGTGTTGGCCCAGCTCTTCGGCTGCCATACGCCGGCATGCGAGGCTGGGTTTGACAATGGGCAGACTGGGCCTGCGACTGTAACCGTCCGGAAGGTTCCGGAGCCGCTGCCGTTGCTTCTGGTCGCGCTGGGGATGGCCGTGATCTGCGTGACCAGGTTCATATCCCCGCCCGTTCAGAGGAGGCGCTCCATGAGATCGGCTAAGATGTTCACTCGATCGTTTCTCTTGATTACCCTTTTGGTGGTGCCGCAGTCCGCCACGGCAGCTCGGCCGCTCTTCGTAGGCGACGGCACCCCAGCAAGTTGCACGGAAGCGGCACTGCGGTACGTCTTGGCGGTCGCCGGTGGGAGCGGCGGCGGGACAATTCGATTCAATTGCGGAGACGTCTCGACGACGATCATCATTACCGACACGCTGATCCTTCCACACGACACGACGATCGACGGTGGCGGCGACATTACGCTACTCGGAGAAATTCCCAAGGCGCTCATGTTGGTGGAAGAGGGCAGCGCCGTGGCGCTGAAAGGCCTGACGGTCACGAATCCGACCAAGGCTTTGT
>Ga0207428_10003755_pt1 | contig 14580 bp, 16 predicted proteins | sample RhiMethybrSRZTD1_FD_187600 | JGI IMG/M metagenome (GOLD analysis project Ga0207428, IMG submission 187600) | Populus rhizosphere microbial communities from Tennessee, USA - Rhizosphere MetaG P. TD hybrid SRZTD1 (SPAdes) (version 3) | ecosystem: Host-associated > Plants > Roots > Rhizosphere >...
GCGTCAGCGGCGGTACGGCGTTCATCTTCGGCGCCGTGACGTGCTTCCTCGTGTACCTGCTGGTGGTGGCGTTCGGCTCGGATGAGCCACGCAGTCAGCCGCGGCGCGCCGACCGGCGCTGATTCCCGGCCAGCGCAAAGACGAGCACGCGCACGAGCTTCGCGCCGATCTTGTAGCGGAGCCGCTCGCAGGCCGGCTGCCGCCGGTGTCGTCAGTCCAGCTGCGGATGTGATCTCGGAACCAGTTCGGGTCGGGCTGGGTCGCGAGCAGCACCCAGCCGGCCGCGATGAGCACCGGGATGAAGCCGATCAGCAAGACGTTCACGGACAGGCGGGGCCAGCCCCACTTGGTCCAATCCGGATCGCCGGATCTAAAGCGCCAGCCTGCGGCTGTCGAAGCGCGCGGAGTACAGCTCGGCGGCGAACTCCTCCGCCACTCGCTCGAGGTCGGATGCGAACACGTGTGGGACCACCCCCACTTCGCGGTCGTTATGGAACGGCACGTCGAGGTGCTGCGTCGTCACGAGGTTGATGGAGGTGCTTCCGCAGACCGGGCAGCGCACAGCGAGGCCGACCTCCTCCCCGCCCCCGCTCGGGGCGAGCACCACGAATGCGGACGGGAACACCGGCCGCGGGCGCTCCTCCGCGTAGCAGAAGAAGCTCCAGGGCCACTCCCCGGCCTCGATCCGCCGCGCGGCGAGGTCGGCGAGCTCCTGCTCGACCGGATCGACCGTCGCGGTCATCAGGTTCACGAACGTCGCGTCTCCGCCGAGCCCAAGCGGCGCCCAGTCGAGCTCGTCGTGTGAGACCAGCCCCGGGTGCTCGTGGCCGCAGACGCAGCCGAACTCGATCTCGAACACCGCCGGCTGGGCCGGCCCGGGCAGCTGCTCGACGCGCCGGAACGACGAGAGCGCGACGCGCGCCTCCCCTCGCTCCGGGCACGCAAACGTGTACCGGGTGGTGAGGGCGTCGTACATGACGGTGTTGTAATCGGCGTCCCGGACGCCAAAACGTAGCCCTCGGACGCGCTAGTAGTGGATCAGCGAGTGGACGTCGCGGCCCTCGAGCTGCTTCGCGCCCTCGAGGAAGTCCAGCTCGATGACGAAGGCGACGCCCACGATCTCGCCCCCGAGCTGTTCGGCGAGGTCGCAGATCGCCCGGGCGGTGCCACCCGTCGCCAGGACGTCGTCGTGGACGAGCACGCGCTGCCCGCTCGTGATCGCGTCGGCGTGGAGCTCGAGTGAGTTTTCCCCGTACTCGAGCGCGTACGTGGCGCTCACGGTCTTCCAGGGCAGCTTCCCCGGTCGGCGCGCCGCCACGAAGCCGCAGCCGAGCTTGTAGGCAACGCTTGCCCCCAGGATGAATCCGCGGGCCTCCGCGCCCAGGATCACGTCCGGTTTGCGCGGCTCCGCCCAGTCGGCGATCAGGTCGGTGACCTCGTGGAGGCAGGCGGCGTCGGCGAGCAGGGGCATGATGTCCTTGAAGAGGACCCCGGGCTTCGGAAAGTCCGGGACGTCGCGGATCCGTGCCTTGAGGCTGTCGACGCTCATCAGTGGCCTGCGACCTGGCGCAGGTCGCGCCAGAAGAGGAGCTGCGAGAGCTCCTGGGCGACTTCGGCGAGGGTCTGCAGCTGTTGAACGGCCGCGTCGCGCCGCTCCTGGCTGCGCGAGCGCAGCGAGGGCGCGACGAGCTGCTCCAGGAGACCGGCCTCGCGGTCCGCCGCGGTGCGGAAAGTGCGCAGGTGGCGCGCGGAGATTCCGAAGCGCGCGAGCTTCGCGCAGGCAACCGCGACGTCGACATCGCCGGCGGGATAGAGCTTCTCGCCTCCCTCTCGGCGCGGCTGCAGGAGGCCGTACTCCTCGAGCTCCCGCGCCAGCTCGCGCGTGATGGCCGCCTGCTCGCACAGCTCGCCGAGGTCGAGTTCGTCGTCGGGCTCCGCGAGCCCGACCGTGCGCCGGCGCCGGCGCTCCTTGCCGGCACCCGAGGGCGAGGCGAGCTCCTGGCGGATCACACGCAGCGGCAGGAACTCGTCGCGCTGCAGGCGCAGGATCGTCTCCAGCCGCCCCACGTCGTCCTCGCTGAAGAGCCGATAGCCGCTCTGCGTCCGCCGCGGCGCTAGCAGCCCCTGGTCCTCGAGGTAGCGGATCTTCGAGATCGAGATGTCCGGGAACTCGGCCTGAAGGCGGGTGCAGACCGCGCCGATCGTGAGCAGGCGGGCGCGCTCGGTTGTCGCCTCGGCCGTGCTCATTTCTCCAGGAAGCTGAGCTTGTACTTGCCGATCTGGAGCTCGTCACCGTTCTCCAGCCGGCCGGACTCGGTGCGGCGGCGGTTCAGGAAGGTCCCGTTCAGGCTCCCCTGATCCTCGATGAAGAACGCGTTGTCCTTGTGGACGAGCACGGCGTGCTTGCGCGACACGGTGACGTCGTCGAGGAAGATGTCGCAGTCCGGGGAGCGCCCGATCGTCGTGCGCTCGCCCTGCGGCACGAAGTGCTCGCCCGCGCGGCCTCCGCCGGAACGCACGACAAGCGCGGGGCCCTCGGCGCCGAGGTCTTCGAGCGACACCAGGCCTCCTTCCTCCGCCTCCTCTGGCGTGTAGCTCATCGTCGTCTCCGAGCCGGGCTCGTCCTTCACGAGCAGGGCTCCGCAGCGCGAGCAGTAGTTCGCGGCCTCCGGGTTCTGGAACCCGCACTCCGGGCAGTACACGTGTCGCAATTACGCCTCGCTGGGCGGTGCTGCCTTGCCGGCGAGGATGGCGGCGAGCCGGTCGACGTCGACCTGCTCGAGCACGCTCTTCCCGCCCGTCTCACGGAGCCGCGCCTGAAGCTCGGCGCGCAGCAGGTCGATCTTCCCGTGCAGGATGCGCCTCCGGTACGAGACCTCCTGCTCCTCCTTCGTCAGCTCGTCGATGAGCTGCTTGAGGTCGTCGTCCGAGAGCGAGGCGAGATCGGGAAACGGTTCCACATGAGCCTTTCGTCGGTGGCGGGAGCGTTCCTAGTCAAGCAGAAGGAGCCCGAAGGGTCAACCTTAGCTTGAGGCTCCGGTCGGGGCCGCGGAGCCTTCGGACTGCATGATCTCCTCGACCATTCCGCGCAGCTCGGACTCGAGCTCTGTGGAGGCCTCCGTGGTCGCGCCCTCGGCGTAGATGTGCACCAGTGGCTCGTCCGGGTCCGGCAACACCTGTGCCCAGCCGCGCTCGTCGAAGACCTTGATCCCGTCGAGGAGGTTGAGGTCCCGATCGCGCAGCTGCTCGGTGAGCACCCGCATGACCGTCCCTTTCAGCGACCAGGGACAGGGCACCTGGCGGTGGACGAGCGTGCTCGCCGGAAGCTCTGCGACGAGCTCCGAGAGGGGCTGCTCGACCGGCGCCAGCAGCTCGAGCAGCTTGCAGAGGCTCGCGACCGCGTCGTACGCGGGCAGGAACTCCGGGAAGACGTAGCCGCCGCCGACGGCGCCGGCGAAGATGACGTCGTCCTCCGCCGCGGCCTTCGTCAGCTCGGCGAGCGAGTGCGGCGTGCGGATCACCTCGAGCCCGCTCCCGGCCACCAGCTCGTCGACGTGGCTCGTGACGGTGATGGGGAACGCGAGCTTGCCGTGGCGCCCGTCGGAGCCCATCAGGCGCAGGAAGAGCAGGAGCGCCTGTTCGACCGGGATCTCGTGCGCCTGCTCGTCGATCAGGAAGATCCGCTCTCCCGCCCGGTCGAAGACGACGCCGAGGTCGGCGCTGATCGCCGTCACCAGGCGCTTCGCCTGGCCGACGGCCTCCCGCAGCCCCGTGTGCGGCTCGCCGCCGTCCGCGGAAAACCCGTGCGCGCTGACCGCCTCGACGCCGAGCGGCCCGAGCAGCAGGGGCAGCACGTAGGAGGTCGCGGAGTGGCCGTAGTCGACGACAATGCGGTAGCCGCGCTGGCGGATCGCCTCCGCGTCGAGGTTCGCGAGCAGGTCGTGCGCGTAGCCCTCGCGCACGCGGGCCGGGTACGTGACGGTGCCGACCGCGTTGAAGGCCGCACGGCGCAGCTCGAGGCGGGTGTAGTGCTTCTCGATTTCCTTCTGCAGCTCGGCCGTCAGCTGGATCCCAGGTTGCTCGTAAAACCGGATCTCGAGCACCTCCGGATCGATGTAGCTCACGCCCACGTGGAAGCCGGCGTCGTAGCCCTGCGTCTTCAGCAGGTGACGGCTGACGGCGGCGGGCGACACGCGCAGGTCGGCGACGTGGACGCCCGTGGAGTTGAGCCCGGAAAGCATCGCCCGCTTGACCACGCGGCAGGCCGCCGGCGATTCACGGCTCGCCACGACGCGCGCGCCGCGCTTCAGGGCCGTCCCGAGCGCCGCGGCCAGCCGAACCGCGGTCTCGGGCGTCAGGTCGACATTGACGAGCCCCGAGACGCCGTCCTTGCCGAACAGGTTCGACGAAGCGCGCGACTCCCAGATCAGGCTCTCGTGGATCTGCGCTCCGGTCTCGACCTCCTTGTACGGGTAGATCCGCACCTGCGGCAGAACGGCGCTCTGGGCGCCGAGCGTCACCTCGTCGCCGATCGCCGCGCCCTCCTGTACGTGGGCGTGCGCGCGGATGTCACAGGAGCGGCCGACGACCGCGCCTTCCACGCGCGCGCTGCGGCCGATGTGCGTCGCGGCGTCGATCACCGACCGCTCGGTGCGCGCGCGCTCGAGCAACGTCACGCTGGAGCCGAGCACCGAGTACGGGCCGACCGTCGCGTCCGGGGCGACGCGGCAGTAGTTGCCGAGGTACGCGGGCCCCTCGATCGCGTCGACGTCGTCGACCTCCACCCCCTCCCCCAGCCAGACGTTGCCGCGCAGCCGGATCCCCGGGATGTTCAGCCGCACTTCCTCGTCGAGCGCGTCGAAATTCGCCTGCCGGAACTGGTCGAGGTTCCCGATGTCCTGCCAGTAGTCGTCGAAGACGTAGCCGTACAGCGGCCGGCCCATCTCGAGCAGCAGCGGGAACAGCTCCTTGGAGAAGTCGTACGGCCCGTCGGCCGGCACGTGCCTCAGCACCTCCGGCTCGAGGACGTAGATGCCGGTGTTGATGGTGTCCGAGAAGACCTGGCTCCAGGACGGCTTCTCGAGGAAGCGCTCGACACGGCCGTCCTCGTCCGTGACGACGATCCCGAACTCGAGCGGGTTCTCGACCGACTTCAGCCCGATCGTGACGGCGGCCTGCTTCTCGCGGTGGAAACGGATCAGGTCCGTGAGGTCGACGTCGCAGAGCGCGTCTCCGGAGATGACGAGAAACGTCTCGTCGAGCCGCCCGCTCGCGAGTCGCACCGAGCCCGCCGTTCCGAGCGGCGACTCCTCCACTGAGTACTCGATCCTGAGGCCGAGCGTGTCGCCGCTGCCGAAGTAGCTGCGAATCGCCTGAGGCATGAAGGCGACCGTCACGATCACGTCCTCGAGCCCGTGCTGCTTGAGGAGCTCGAGGATGTGCTCGATGCACGGCTTGCCGACGATCGGCACCATCGGCTTCGGCTGGTTGGAGGTGAGCGGTCGCAGGCGCGTGCCCTCGCCGCCGGCCATCACCACAGCTTTCACGTCCGCACCTCCCGCCGCGCCTTGAGCAGGTAGCCCGCAAGCGAGATCGCGGCGAGGACGACACCGGCCCAGAAGATCCACAGCGGCCAGCTCGTTCCCGCGCTCGTGCACATCACGAAGGCCAGCGACGCGTACAGCAGCCAGGTCGCCGCCTTGCCCGTCGTGCTGACTGCGAACTCGTAGCCCCGCTCCACCACGAGCTTGTACCCGGCGACGAGCGCGAGGTCACGTGCGGGTATCGCGAGCGCGATCCAGGGCAGGCGGTCGGCGTGCCACAGCAGGATCACGGCCGCGTCGATCATCAGCCGGTCGGCAAGCGGATCGGCGACCTTGCCGAAGTTCGACTCGACGCGCCAGCGCCTGGCGAGCCAGCCGTCGATCTGGTCGGTGACGCCGGCGACGCCGAACACGATCGCCGCAGGCCAGCTGTGACCCCCCTCGGAGCTCAACAGCAGCGCGACGAAGACCGGGATCAGAGCGAGCCGGAAGATCGTCAGCGCGTTCGGGAGCTGCGCCAGTGGCGCCGGTATGGCTCGAGCTGCCACGGTGAAAGGATACGGCGATGGCCGAGGGCCTTTCGCTCCCGGGGTTCGTAAACGCCCACTCGCACGCCTTCCAGCGCGCGCTGCGCGGCCGCACCGAGGGCGACGATTTCTGGGCCTGGCGGGACGCGATGCTGACGCTGGCGGGCGAAGTGACCGTCGAACAGGTACGCGCGGGTTATGTCGACGTCTACCGGGAGATGGTCCGCGCCGGCTACACGGCGGTCGGCGAGTTCCACTACCTGGGGCTCGCAGAGGCGCACGCGGCCGTGGAGGCGGCCGCCGAGGCCGGGATCGAGCTCGTGCTCCTACTCTCGGCGTACGGGCGCGGCGGGATCGAGCGGTTTCGTCAGGCCTCGTCCGCTGAGTACCTGTCGCAGCTGGAGGCGGTGCGCGAAACAGGCGCGCGCGTCGGCCTCGCTCCCCACTCCGTACGCGCATGTCCGCGGGATTGGCTCGAGGAGCTCGGGCGCTACGCCGCAGCTGAGTCGCTGCCGCTGCACGTGCACGCCGACGAGCAGCCACGCGAAATCGAGGAATGCCTGGCCGAGCACGGCGTCCGGCCGGTCGAGCTGCTCGCGGACACGGGCTGCCTGGGGCCACTGACGACCGTCGTGCACGCGACCCATGCCGACGGTCACGAGCTCGACCTGCTGGCCGACGCGAGCGCGCGCGTCTGTGTCTGCCCGACCACGGAGGCGAACCTCGGCGACGGCTTCGCGCCGGTGCAAGCGCTCTGCGAGCGCGGAATCGGCATGTGCATCGGGTCGGACTCGAACGTGCGGATCGACCCGCTCGAGGAGCTGCGCGAGCTGGAGGGGATTGCAAGACGCAGCGCGGGGAAACGCAACGTCGTGGCGCTCTCGAGCCTCCTCTGCTTCGGCTCCGACGAGGGCGCCGCCGCACTCGGGCTCGAGCGGTGGGACGACGTCGACGCCGACCTCGCACACCCCTCGCTTGCCGGTGTCGAGGCGCAGGACGTCCACGCAGCGGTCGTGTTCGGCTGCTCTGCGGACGTCTTCCGCTGAACGAGCGGATTACGGGAAGACCCTGATGTTTCTCAGCGTCGAGCCGGATGTGGCTCGGCCCCTTGCCCGTGAGTCTTCGACCGAGGAGAGCACGGGATGGCAACAGCGACAGCCTCGCTCAATGCGAACCAGGCACCGCCTCGCCTGCGTCTCGCCCACCCGCAGCTCGACCTCGAATATCTCGCCGCGGAATGGCAGGTTGCCCTCGACGCGGCCGAGCGGGCGATTGCCGCCGCGACGCCGTTGCTGAAGTCCCGGGAGGTCGCCGCGCGCCGCCAGCGGCTGCAGTTCGAACGCCTGGCTGTCGCCGCCGAGCTCCAATGCTTCGCCCGCGCGACGCGTGCTCGAGGCGCGACGTGTGAGGAAGTTGAGCCAGGCGCTCCTGGGGGAGTTGCCGCAGTGCGGACGCCTGGCTCACTCAGTAGGACGCCCGCGAGCGCCACGCCCATCTGATCCAGATGGGTCAACCTGGGTTGGCGGCAGCGAGTGTGCGCCGCGTCAGGCTGGTATGCGCATCTCCTGACCTCTGCCCTCGCCCGGAGGCGATCGGCGTTACGCTCCGGGTGCCCGAAGTCGAGTCGGGGCTCGGGGTGGTGTTGCCCCTTTCCCCCCAACGGTGGACGTCGGCTCAGCCGCTGAGCGAGACGTCCGGGCCCCGACTCGTTCGGGCAACTGATAACCCCCCGTTTCCAGCAGACACGGCCCGAACGACCAGTAGCGCAACCGTGAGCACGCTAGGCGATGTGTCCGCCTCGGCGGGCCTCTTCTTCAGCTGGAGAAGGCCCCCTATCCACCGGTTTTGAGAACGAGCTCGGGCGGGAACTGTCCTCGTTGCGGCAGGGTCTGACTGCGGCAACCTGGCAACGCGCTGGTGGGGGGGCCACCGGCGCGCCGGTCTCCCTGCCGCTCTCTTCTTGGCTGCTTCCAGGTGTTGGAAGCGGCACCATCGTGCATGAGTAGATCTAAGCCGGGCGACTCCCCCCAACCCTGTCGGGGAGGGCTACCGCTAGTCCCCGGTGGGAGCCCCTTGTCGCCCGGCTTCTTCTAATGGATGCCTCTCATGTACTGCCCTTGCGCTGCCCCGGTTTCGTCTCGAGACTCGTCCGGTTTGGCCGTCTCGACAGAGAGAGCGTCCGACGTTAGGTTCGCCGCGGCGATCGATACCGAGGTGTCGCGACCATCCCCGCTGCGCCGAGTGCGAGGCGCACTGGCTGCCGGCCGACCGGACGACCCTTTGGCAGGCCTGGCTAACCGACGACGAGCCTGGGGAACTCGTCTTCTACTGCCCTGTCTACGCCGAGCGCAAGTTCGGTGACGACTAAGTACGGCTGACGGTAAACGGGAAGACAGAACGCAGAGGGCTCGTGCTGTACGAGCCCTCTGCTTACGCGCTTGTGCTTCGTCCTAAGAGGACGAGCGAGCCCTAGCGGCGACGTTCGACCGCCGCTTTGAGCGCGCCCTTGTTCATCTTCGACCGGCCCTGGATCCCAAGCCTCTTAGCTTCTTTGAGGAGTTGCTCCTTGGTTCGTTCCTTGCCTTGCGGCATGCGTTACCCCCTTCCTCGCGGGTCAATAACACCGACGCCCTACCCAGGCGAGTTCATCCCAAACGGCCACCGGCGATGCCGCCCGCATCGCCGGTGTCTCGCACCAGACGATCTGGGGCGCCGCCCACCGCGGCGAGCTCCCCGCGCCCAGGCGCTCCCAGAACTTCCGCAGCGGCTCGATACGCGCCTGCTCTTTCCCGCCGCTCGTGGCGGCTACCTGAACCTGCACGCGTGGCGCGCGGACGAGTGGACGCCGGCCGTGAAGGCGGCGGGACTTGTCCACAGGTCGCCCTGCGCGCTGCGTAACAGCTTCGCAACCTTCGCGATCGCCGCCGGCGTCCCGCTCTACGGGCTCGCGCGCTTCGTGGGAACGAGCGTCGAGCAGATCGACCGCACCTACGGACACCTGCTGCCCGACTCGATCGACCGCGCACGGCTCGCTCTCGACGCGTTCGTGTCCGGAGCGCGCCCAGCGGTGAAGGCCGAGGATGGCCGCCAGGACGGCGAAAACCCCGCCTGAGCGGGGCTTTCCACTTATCGGGGCGCCGAGATTTGAACTCGGGACCTCTAGTCCCCCAGACTAGCGCGCTAACCAGGCTGCGCCACGCCCCGTCGATTTCTCACTCTAGCCGACGCCCGGTTAGCGGATAACGGCCGCCGGGCTGAGCCCGACGGCCTCTTCGGCGGCATCGCAAGCGATGCCTTGGCAGGCTGCGCCACGCCGCGCCGACTTCTTTCTCTAGCCAACGCCTGGTTAGCGGATAAGGCCGCCGGGCTGAGACCGACGGCCTCTTGGGCGGCATCGCAAGCGATGCCTCGGCAGGCTGCGCCAAGCGGGTGGTGGGCGCTCGAGTTCGCTTTGGGTTACCTCAGGCTCAGGTCCAGTGGCCAGTTATGGCTGAAGACTGTTCCGACGGCTAGCGGAAACCTGGCTTCACACCGGGAGGGAAATCCGCCATACTCGCGCTCCCATGTCGGGTGCCGCCCCCGAGCACGCCGTGCGAATCCTGCTTATGGACAACCAGCGCCTGTTCGCCAGCGCCCTTCAAGCGAAGCTGGAGCAGGACCCGCGGTTCGAGATCGTCGCCGTCGCCTCCGACAGCGACGACGCGGTGCGCCTGGCCGACGAGGTCGAGCCCGACGTCGTCCTCCTGGACGCCGAGTCGCACAGCGCCGAAACGCTCTCGGCGACGCGCCTGATCTCGGTCCACGAGCCGGCGCCGCGCATACTGATCCTCGCTGGCGCCGAAGACAACTTCGACGCGGTCGAGGCGCACGACGCCGGTGCTGCCGCGTTCCTTCGCAGGCCTCGCTCGGCCGCCGACCTCATGGACGTGCTGGAGCTGGCGACGGTGCTCATCGGAGCGACGGTGTCGCCCGATGAGCCCGACGTCCAGGTAAGTAACGCGCGCTGCCCTCGGGTTCAGCCCTCCGCCGCCAGTGATTCCACCGGCGTCGGCTCGAGCAGCCCGTGAAGCTGCGCCCAGCGGCTCGCTTCGGTGCGGTTGGCGACGTTGAGCTTCCGGTAGATGTTCGACAGGTGGAACTTCACCGTCTGCTCGGTCACCCACAGCATCCGGGCGAGCTGGCTGTTGGAGTGCCCCTCGGCCACGAGCTGGAGGATCTCCCGCTCACGCTTGGTCAGCATCTCCACCGCCGGGTGTGAGTCCGCCCCAACAGACCCGTTCGCCGACGGTGCCGGAGAGACACCCGGTAGAAACAGTGACGGCGCGAAGCTCTGCCGGATCGCGACGCCTACGTCGTCGGAGTGGGCGGTCTTGACGACGTACGCAACGGCTCCGGCGGCGAACGCCGCCTGAACCTGAGTGGGGTCATCCGACGACGCGAGTGCGATCGCCTTCAGTCCCGGAACACGTGCACACGCCTCGCGAATGCACGCAGTGCCGCCGGCCGCTGGCTCGGCAACGAGTATCCCTGGTCGAAGCTCCTCGCAGAGCGCGAGGGCCCGTTCCGCGTTGGAGGTCCGTCCGACGACCGAGACCGCGTTCTTCGCGAGCACGTTCTCGACCGCATCCAGCCACAACGGGTAGGGGTCGACCAGTACAGCCGTTCTTTCGCCGCTTGATGCCACAGTGTTGCCCCTTTCTCCCCCCCGGGAGTCGGTCCGCAAGTACAGGTAATAACCCATCCAGGCCTGTGTGTAAAGGCGTGGATAACTACTTCGAAACATCCCAAAACCTTTCGCTACCTCTTCCACAGGGTTGTGCACAACCCTGAACGGGCCCTCGACGGCCGTTTGGCAACCCTCTCCGGGCGGCGGGGCGAGGCCGGTCCGCTACTAGCCGAGCCGCTTGTACAGGCGGTCGATCAGGTCGGGCATCGACTCGAGCTGGCGGGTGATCACGCGCAGGCGGTGCTCGCGAAAGTGCTCCGGCTCGACGCCCAGCGCCTTGGCGAGCTGGGCAACAACCTTGTCCGACGGAACCGGTCTGTTTCCATGAACCAGGTGGTTCAGGTAGCCGGCGGAGAGCTTCGTCTTCTCCGCGAGCCCACGGTAGGTGATGCCGGTCTCGCCCATCAGGCGCTCGATGGTCTGACCGAACGGCTCCTCGCTGAACCTGCGGCGGCGCGCCACTAGAGGATGCTCCCCAGCTCGGCGACGGATACACGCCGCTCCTCGCCGCTCGCGCGGTCGCGCACGTCGACGGCGCCGTCCTCGAGCGTCTTCTTGCCGGCGGTGATCCGGAGCGGCAGGCCGACCAAGTCAGCGTCCGCGAACTTCTCCCCCGCTCGCGCGTCGCGGTCGTCCAGGAGGACCTCCGCGCCGGCCTCGTCGAGCACGCGCGCGGCCTCTTCGGCCTGCTCCTCCGCCCCGGGCAGCACGACGACATGGACGTCGTACGGCGCGATCGACCGCGGCCAGATGATCCCGTTCTCGTCGTGGCCCTGCTCCACCGCGGCGGCGATGATGCGTCCCGGGCCGATCCCGTAGCAGCCCATGATCAATGGACGTTCCCGCCCGTCCTCGTCCAGGAACGTGGCATCCAGCGGTTCGGAGAACCGCGTCTCGAGCTTGAAGATGTGTCCCACTTCGATCGCCGTCTGTAGTCGTAGATGCCCGCCGTCGCGAGGACATGCGTCACCGGCGCGAACTTCTCGCAGGTCGGCGAACCGCGGTTGGAAATCGCGGCCTGCCTGCACACCTCGGAGATGGGCGTCGTCCCGGTTCGCGCCCACGACGTATTGCCCCTCGCGGAGCGCGTCGTCCGCGATCACGTCCACGGCGACGCCGACGGGGCCGATCGAGCCTCCTCCCGCGCCGAACGCCTCGCGGATCTCCTCGTCCTCGGCGGGCCGGTAGGTGTCGCCCAGGGCGGCGAGCAGCTTCATCTCGTTCAGCCGGTCGTCGCCGCGGACGAGCGCCAGCACGACCTTGCCGTCGACCGCCACCGGCATCGCCTTCGCGGTCGCACGCGGGTCGACGCCGAGGAACTCCGAGACCCCCTCGATCGTGCGCTGACCGGGCGTCTCGACCTCCTCGGGTGCCGCGAGCTGCTGCGGGAAGTCGGGCGCCGATGGAACCCCGCTCGCGATCTCGAGATCAGCCGCGTAATCGCCGTTCTCGCAGATGACGAGGGTGTTCTCCCCCGAGCCGGATGGTGCAAGGAAGTCCTGGCTGCCGCTGCCGCCCATGATTCCCGACTCGGCGGCGACCTCCACCGTCTCGATCCCGCAGCGCTCGAAGATCCGCTTGTAGGCGTCGGAGTGCTTGCGGAAGCTCTCGTCGAGGCCGGCGGCGTCGCGGTCGAACGAGTAGGCGTCCTTCATGATGAACTCGCGCACGCGGATCAGCCCGGCGCGGGGCCTGGGCTCGTCGCGGTCCTTGACGGAGAAGTGGTACAGGATCTTCGGCAGCTCACGGTAGCTCTGGATCTCGCGGGCGTGGAACGTGACGGTCTCCTCGTGCGTCATCGGGAGGACGAACTCGCGCCCGGCCCGGTCGTGCAGCTTGAAGACCTCCGGGATGAGGTAGCGGCCGGACGTCCGCCACAGCTCCGCCGGGGTCAAAAGCGGCATCAGCATCTCCTGCCCGCCGATCGCGTCGATCTCCTCCCGGATGATCTGCTCGACCTTCCGGTGAACTCGCCAGCCGAGCGGCATGTACGTCCATACGCCGGCGCTCACCTGTCGGATGAACCCTCCGCGCACGAGCAGCCGGTGGCTGGCGGCCTCAGCGTCGGCCGGATCGTCACGCAGGGTCGGGAAGAAGAGCGCTGATGCCCTGGCAATCATCGTTGCCTCGACAGACTATTCGAGCGGAATCATCGAGGCCTCGGCCATCGCCAGCGCCGCAGGCTTCGCCATCTTGAGCCGCTTCGGGCGGAACATGCCGTCGGCAATCCACTTGTCGATCTCGTGGAAGAGCTCGTCGACCAGGATGTCCGAAGAGACCTTCTTCAGCACGCGCCCGTGGGCGTACACGAAGCCGACGTCCCGGCCTCCGGCGATGCCGAAGTCCGCGTCGCCCGCCTCGCCGGGACCGTTCACCGCGCAGCCGAGCACCGCGACCTCGAAGTGCTGCGGGTACTCGCCGAGGCGCTCCTCCACGACCTCGGCCAACTGCTGAACGCCGACGTTGTCCCGGCCGCAACTCGGGCAGGCGATCATCACCGGCCCGCGCTCGCGCAGCCCGAGCGCCTTCAGGATCTCGTAGGCCGTCTTGACCTCCTCCACCGGGTCGGCGGTGAGTGAGACCCGCATGGTGTCGCCGATTCCGTCGACGAGCAGCGCGCCCATGCCGACCGCGCTCTTGATCGAGCCCGAGTACGGCGTCCCCGCCTCGGTCACGCCGAGGTGGAGCGGGTACGGCACCTTCTCCGAGAGCATGCGGTAGGCGCGGATCATCGTCGGCACGTGGCTCGACTTCACGGAGATCTTGAACTCGTAGAAGCCGAGGCTCTCGAGCAATCGGACCTCCTCGAGCGCCGCCTCCACCAGCGCTTCGGCCTGGTCGCGCTGGGCGACCTCGGCGAGATGCTTCGGGAGCGAGCCCGAGTTGGCGCCGATCCGCATCGGCATCCCCGCCTTCTGTGCCGCCCGCACGACCTCTGCGACCTTGTCGGGGCCGCCGATGTTGCCGGGGTTGATCCGCACGGCGGCCACACCGCCCTCGATCGCGCGCAGCGCCAGGCTCGCGTTGAAGTGGATGTCGGCGATCACCGGGATCGGCGAGAGCCGGACGAGCTTCGGCAGTGCGTCGGCGTCCTCGCTCTTCGGCACCGCGACGCGCACGACCTCGCAGCCGGCCGAGGCGAGGGCCGCGATCTGCGCCGTCGTCGCCTCGACGTCGTGCGTCTTCGTGAGCGTCATCGACTGCACGACGACAGGCGCACCGCCGCCGATCTGCACGCCGCCTACATGGATCGCGCGCTCGCTGGGCACGCGCTGAGTCTAGCCCCCGCGGATATTCCCTATGTCGTTCGACAACCCAACGAAGAAGAGCAGTAGTACCAGGGCGATTCCAACCGCGGAGACGCGCTCGTAGACGGCGCGACCGACCGCGCGGCCGCGTACGCCTTCGACGATCGAGAAGGCCATGTGCCCGCCGTCAAGTGGGAGGAGCGGCAGCAGGTTCAGCAGCGCGAGCGAGAGGCTGATGATCGCGAGCACCTGGAAGTACTCGCGCCAGCCGAGCTGGACGGCCTTGCTCGACTGCTGGACGATGCCGACCGGGGTCGACACGTCCTTCCGCCCCGAGCCGCTGGCGATGTGGCCTAACCACGTGCCCATCGCCTTCGTCACGAGCCAGGTGTCCTCGGCGGCGAGCGCAACCGCGCGCGCCGGGTTGTAGTGCTTGTAGCGCACCGCGGCTGGGTGGAAGCCGAGCGTGTAGACGCCCTCGGTCTTCGTCGGGTGGACGGGCTTCAACTCCTTGTACTGGCCGTTTCGGACCACCG
>Ga0207428_10003756_pt1 | contig 14579 bp, 14 predicted proteins | sample RhiMethybrSRZTD1_FD_187600 | JGI IMG/M metagenome (GOLD analysis project Ga0207428, IMG submission 187600) | Populus rhizosphere microbial communities from Tennessee, USA - Rhizosphere MetaG P. TD hybrid SRZTD1 (SPAdes) (version 3) | ecosystem: Host-associated > Plants > Roots > Rhizosphere >...
AGAATTTTACTCTTATAATGGCGATATACTACTTAACAATGAATCACTAAACAGCGACGCAAATAAGACAATGATAACATTTCAGCCACTCGGAGTAATCGCAAGCATTATGCCATGGAATTTTCCATATTGGCAGGCTTTGCGATTTGCAGCACCTTCGCTAATGGCAGGAAATACTATTGTTTTGAAGCCAGCTAGTGCAACAATGCAATGTGGTATAGAGATCGAAAAGACAATCCTTAGAAGTGGCGCATCGGAAGGAGTATTTAATACTGTTATTGGCAAGTCACAGATTGCAGAAATGTTGATAGATTCAAACATAGATGGGGTTACTTTTACTGGAAGCATTGAAATCGGAGCCAAGGTAGCTCAGCGTGCTACTTCACGGTTAAAAAAATGTGTTCTGGAACTCGGCGGAAGCGACCCATTTATTGTTCTAGATGATGCTGATATTCAAAAAGCTGCGGAAGGAGCCATCAAAGGCAGATTTCTAAATTGTGGCCAAAGTTGTGTTGCATCAAAAAGATTCATTGTATCAAGAAAAATCGCTAATGAATTTATTGAGTCATTTGTTGAGAAAACTGAAAAACTAAGAGTGGGTGATCCAATGTCTGACGATACTGACATAGGGCCCCTTTCAAGTATCAAGAGTCTTGATAATATTGATTCAATGGTAAAGGATGCAATAAGCAACGGTGCTGAACTGTTGACAGGAGGAGAAAGGATTGGAAGTATTGGAGCATTCTACAAGCCCACAGTTATTAAAAATGTAAGTCCAAAAATGAGAGTTTCAAAGGAAGAAACTTTTGGACCTGTTGCACCAATAATGATAGTAGAAGATGAAGCTGAAGCCATAAGTGCAGCGAACAATTCTGAATTTGGACTTGGCGGAAGTATCTGGACACGTGACTTAGATAGGGCTCAGAAATTATCAATGGAAATGGAATGCGGAATAGTTACTGTTAACAATATGGTTGCTTCTGATCCCAGAGTTCCCTTTGGAGGTATCAAGCATAGCGGGTTTGGGAGAGAGCTTTCAAGATATGGCATGCTTGAATTTGTTAATGTAAAGTCAGTTAGGTTTTATGATAAACTAGTATATGAGCATCATGGTGATTAACTTGATCCAAACTACTCAAACAGAGACTTACACGCATTAGTTCTACACGCATTAATTCTACGAAGACAATTATTTCAAAATAGCAGAGAACCTTTGAATTTAAAGTTCGATTGTGATTGCAGGTCGCTATGTAAATACTCAGTTGCAAATTAAAACCAAATTAAATGGGTAAATCGAATAAATCTGCATAAGTTGATATTTTGTACTTTTGATTCCTAATAGCCCTAGAGTTCTGCCTTTTTTCTCGATAGGATCTCCTCATTCTTCTTTTCTATGATGAATCGCATACGAGTTAGGACGACTCGTGCATTCAATATCTTGTAATATTATTGAATATGGTCAGAAACGTGAACTTTGACCTGCCAGTTGGCATGAGGGAGTTTTGTTATACATATTATTTTTAAAATAGGCTCTTTGGCTAATATTTCTAGAAACTTGTAACTTAATTTATTTTCAACTCGCATTTTATTGACAAGATATTTTAAGGCTGTCGGTGAATATTTGATAAAAAATGACCGAAAATCCAGAACTAGGCCTAGCTGGAATGTACAGAATCATAAAAAAATCCGGAGGAGAAAGAGTTAGTGAAGAAGCTGCAGACCAGTTAAGAAGAATAATTGAAGAAGTGGCTACGAAAATTTCTAATCAAGCAGTAGATTTGAGTGTCCATGCCGGAAGAAAAACTATCAAAGCTGAAGATATACAACTGGCGGCAAAAAATTTGCTAAACTTAATACATTAGTTATTGAGAAATATTTACGTCGCTAGTTTGTCATGTCAAGGGATATTCTAATCGTAGCTCTAACCGGGATGCCAGGCGCTGGTAAGACTACGGTTGCAAACTATCTGCATCATACGGGCATCCCACTTTTGATTATGGGTGATGTAATAAGAGAAGCTGCAGAGAGCCAAGGATTGGCGCCCACAAGCGACAACCTTGCAAATTTGATGATAAAACTTCGAAAGAAGAATGGACCAGGCGCAGTTGCACATTTGATTGCCAATAAAATTAATTTAATGAGAAAAGAGGACAACAAGTTGAACGTAGTTATAGTTGATGGAATTAGAAGCATGGCAGAAGTAGAGGTTCTTAAAGACACCGGAAATATCAAATTGTTGGCTATCCATGGATCGACTTTCACGAGGTACACTCATGTTAAGGAAAGACATCGTTCTGACGTTCCTTCTAACATTGATGAATTTGACAAACGGGATAAGACTGAGATGGAAGTGGGAATAAGTAATGCCATAGCATTGGCTGACGAGACTATATCAAACAACGACATTACAATATCGCAATTGTGTGAACAGAGTCTCACTACGGTCCAAAAATGGATGCAAGAAAGTGGAACTCGAAGAAAGTAGTTGGTAATAATTGGTAGAAAAGAATAGTGGTGATATTCAAAATGAGAATGTGAAGCTCAAAGTAGAAACAGTTCTAAATCCTTCCGAAGATCCAGAAAAGGTAAAAAAATGTCTGTTAAATATTGCTAATGGATGCAACCCCATACTTTCAGATGGACACATCGAAGCCACTTGCGCCGGGATTCTTTCACTACACCATATCAGAGTTGGAGTTAGATCAAAGTCAACCTTGGGTGTTTTGAGAAAATTATTAGAATGGAATAGGAAAGGAAATCTCACCTGGTTTCTACTCAACAAACAAGCCGCATATGAAGATGTGATATCATTGGTTGAGGATTATGAAGAATCTCCGCTAGGGCCTATCAAGGTTACAATAATCAGCGATAGTTTGGACAGAATAATAGAATGGCTCTTGTTGAGTAGAGACAGAGATAGAGACAGAGAACAGACCAGTTTTTTTACATTTTAAAGACCTACTCACATCAATAACTTGATTAATACCAAGGAAAGGAACCATAGCATGCAATTGACAGAAAATCAGAAGACTTGTGATAATACAATTTAGGGCTCACCCTCGTTTTCTAAAACATAATTTCCAAAATATTGTGATTCAATATCAAATATTTCCTTTCTGTCCTCGGCTGCAGAGTAATCTTCCAATGCGTCATGGTTTAATTCAAGAAATGTATGACCCCACTTGAATTTATTTAGTAGTAATCGCGCATATTCCTTTTCTCCAAGTATGTAATAAGAAGCTGATAAGGATTCAACGCTTGATAGTCTGCCTAGCCTAGCATAGTTGATTGGGTTTCCCGCCAACAGTCCGGGTATTCTTCTTGGAATTCCCTTTCTCAAATATTTGTAATTTGTCAATACTCCTTGTGCCCTGTTCCAAGAACAATCAATTACGCATATAGATTCGACCAATGTCTTATCAATTTTACAAATTACTTCATTTGCAAAAGGATTTAAGACAAGCATACTATGTTGTATGGATTTAGTGGGTAAAACGGCACCAAATTTTATCAATTTCAATGCGCTGCATTTTTTCGGATCATCTTGATTTAGCAAAAGCGCAAAGCATCGTATCAACTGTTGTTTCTATATGATATTGTAATATCAATAAAACAGTTTCGAGTATATTGAATTAATATTACGAATACAATCGTAAACATTAAAAATCATGAATTTTTGAAGTAGTACCGTTGCCACAATTAAATAAAATCACAGTTTTAGGTTCAGGAATTATGGGCCACGGAATTGCACAGATTTCCGCAATGAATGGATATCAAGTCGTGCTCCGTGATATAGAACAGAAGTTCTTAGACAGTGCAATGGATAAAATAAAATGGTCGCTTGATAAGCTCGTTGAAAAAAACAAGATAAAAAAGGAAGAATCTGATAAGATTTATGGAAGAATAAAACCGATTGTGGACCTTAAGGATGCATTAATTGATACTGACTTACTTATCGAAGCTGTTCCAGAAGATCTAAATCTTAAGAAGAAGGTATATTCAGAAGTGGATCAATTTGCTGAAGAAAAAACTGTGTATGCATCGAATACAAGTACATTACCAATCAGTGAAATATCTCAATTAACAAGTAGACCTGACAGATTTATCGGATTACATTTCTTTAATCCTCCACAACTTATGAAATTAGTTGAGGTAATTCCAGGAGCAAGAACTGAGAAATCGATTGTAGACCTCGGAATCAAGCTGGTAAAATCATTTGGGAAAGATCCTATTTTATGTAATAAAGACGTTCCAGGATTTATTGTAAATAGAATATTCATACCGCTAGTCCATGAAGCAGCATACTGCCTAGAAAGTGATGGCAAAACTATGACACAAATTGATTCAGCCGTTAAATTTAAATTGTTTCTACCAATGGGAATATTTGAATTAGCAGACTATACTGGAATCGATGTTATTCACAAAGCGACTGTTGAAATGTACTCTCGAGATAAGAAAGTAATACATCCCCACCCTATGATTGCACAATTATTTTCATCAGGAAAACTTGGCAAAAAATCAGGAGATGGCTTCTATTCCTATGGGGACAAGAATTATGAAAGGGTTCCGTTATCGGAAGAGGAAGCAAAACAATATGACCCAATTAGGATGTTATCAGTCGCATTAAACAATGCGTCATGGCTTATCACGAATAAAGTGTGCAATAAAGAGGATCTTGAATTGGCGCTGAGATTGGGAATGGGGCTTAAAAAGGAGCTTTTTGAGATAGGAAAAGAGTACGGGTTTGAGAATATAATAAATACTCTGAATCAATTGAAAAAAGGAAATGAATCATTTTATACTCCAGACCCTTACCTCGTCACTCTTTTAAAATAAGTCGGTTCTTCAACAATTGTAACGGACTAGGATTGTTGATTTGATTCAAAGTAGTCTAAAATATCTTTAACTGCAGAGCGCGCATTGTCTGAAGTCCGTATGAAGACTCGCTTTCTGTCATCCAGATACCTTCCGCCATAGTTTTCAGCAGTACCTCCACTGCTGGGTATTGTTACCAATATTTTTTTTAGCATGTATCCGACGCAAAGTTCTATCAAGGTACCAACGCCGCCGCCTACAGCGATAATGCCATCTGCTGATGATGCTACCATAAAATCTCTGGCGTAGCCTATTCCTGTTGCAATAACTACATCACAGAATTTGTTTGCAAACCGCGCCTCTTCCTGAGGAATAATCCCTACCGTCAATCCTCCCTGTTCCTTTGCACCCTTGCAGGCATTTTCCATGACGCCGCCAAGACCGCCGGAGAGTAATACTGCATTTGCCTTTGCAATCTCGGTTCCTACCTCATATGCTATTTTGTTTGTTATCTCATTTGATTTATCCTGATTATATCCTATAACTGCAATCTGAAGCCTTTTCATCGTTTTCTCGATAAACTAATTCATATATTTATTATGATATTAGTTTGACGATTTTATTGATGCAATATTAAGCCTAATTATGAAAATTTCAACTCGTTTCGCTTTTGTGAGCATTTTAAGAATGGAATCGAGAGTTAACTCTCATAATTTTGATGAAGGTGCAAGAATAATATGTCTCGGAAATATCACAGAGATGAATGAATTACAGAATTAAAGACCCAAAATTAGCTGAAGAAGGGAAGAGAAAAATCGACTGGGCGCAGGTGCATATGCCAGTATTGCTCAATCTTAAAAAAAAATTACTGGCCAAGAGTCCCTTAAAGGGTGTTAAATTTGCGGGATGTCTCCATGTTACTAAAGAGACTGGAGTGTTAATACGCACGCTGCGGGATTTGGGCGCTGACTTAACTTGGTGTGGTTGCAATCCTTTGAGCACGCAAGACGATGTTGCCGCGGCACTAGTAGACGAAGGAGTCTCAATATATGCTAGCAGAGGAGTTTCAAACGAACAATACTATGATGATATTCGTTCAGCAATGGGAATTAAACCAAACGTTACAATTGATGATGGAGCCGATCTTACTGTGGAAATGCATAACTCGGGAAATTTATCTGAGGTCTATGGCGGTACAGAAGAAACAACAACTGGAGTTGTTAGATTACGAGCGATGGAAAAGAATGGTAAACTCAAATATCCGATAATGGCCGTCAACGATGCTGAAACAAAACATGATTTTGACAATGTTTATGGAACAGGTCAGTCAGCCCTAGACGGCATAATCAGAGCTACTAACATACTGATTTCAGGAAAGAATGTAGTTGTCTCAGGATACGGACACGTCGGAAAAGGTATTGCAAGAAGAGCTGCAGGACTGGGAGCTAATGTAATAATAACTGAAATTGAACCAATTGCAGCGTTGAAAGCAAAACTGGACGGATACTCCGTTTTACCAATGGCTTCTGCGGCTATGACTGGGGACTTGTTCATTACTACAACAGGATGCAAGAATGTAATAAGAGAGGAACACTTCTTGAAAATGAAAAATGGAACTATACTAGCTAATGCAGGACATTTCAATGTGGAAATTTCAATTGACACACTCAAATCAAGCTCGGTTAAGGTAAAACAGATTAATCAGAATACAACAGAGTATGAACTTAAGAAAGGAAACAAACTATATCTCATAGGAGAAGGAAGATTAGTCAACCTTGTCGCCGCTGAAGGACATCCATCAGAGGTAATGGATATGAGCTTTGCCAACCAACTTCTTTCAGCGATTAAACTGATTCAACTAAAAGGATCGTTATCTCCTGCAGTATATGATATCGAGAGGTCGCAGGATCAACAAATAGCAAAAGCAAAATTGGAATCAATGGACATTAATATAGATACCCTTACTGAGGATCAACACACTTATTTGACCGGCTTTAGCGAAGGGACGTAAGCGGATTTTTTAATTAAACTTGCTTTAAAAGATTCAGGGCGCTTAATTGTGTCCTTAACGTTTTTGATTCCTTGATCTGTCCATCATAAAAGTAAGATATATTTTTCCATAAGGAATGTTTTCTGCTCTAAATTATTTATGGGTATCTTTTCATCATTTAGAGGCTTGTATCACAATCCTTTAACTTCTATAATTACGAATGAGATTTGAGATAGGCCTTCACCGGATACGCTTATCTTGTGGGACGGTTAGATATCCCTCTTCCGTCCTATTTGCCTAATTCGGACACTGCATCTACAAATTCTCAATCTAGAGAAATCACTAGATAAATTAAATCCTTCCAACTTTAATTTCGGACTATGAGCATAGAACGAAGATTACAATGAGAAATTAAAGATTCTAAAATTAGGTACAGTAGAGATAAAGATGACTCACCATACAAACGATATTTAATGAAGAGAATTGATTTAATTAATCGTGTTTTAGAAAATATGAAAGATCCTGATACCAAAATTTATGAATGTCCTACTTGCCATTATGAGAATGTTGAATTTATCCCTTTAAACTTAGATGAAAAGTATGAATTCCCATATAGACCAAAATAAGGGTCTTGAGGTTAAGTTTTCTACAAGGTTTTACTTTTCTATAATTTATTTATCATGACTAAATAACGTAAACCGCGCTTCAAGTTCTGGTGGATCAGTAATTCATTACCATCTTAGCCCACTAGTTCTTAACTATTGCTTAAATTAGATCCTGAAATCTTAATTATTCTATTTCAGATATGGAAATTACCAACCACGGATATTGAAATTGGAGGGTTCACATCGTGCATACTCTTCTCCTTTGTCAATGTCTTGTGATGGACTACTCATAGCAAAAATTGACACCACCTGATGGGCCAAGTCTTATCCAATCAAAATGGCCCATCAGTTTTTAATAATTTATTTACTGACTCTGCCATTAATGTAACAATATTTCCTTTTTTTAATTTCTTCATAACGGTCCTAATTTTTTTCTGGTTCTATTCTATCTTGGTTTCTACATCTCTTTAAAATGATTTTTAACTTTACTTTATTACCAATTCAGGTAAGTGACTTACCTCGATCAAATATTCATCAAGATATTAATTGGGAAAAAAATAATAAAATTTGGGATGGGTGGTCTAGGCTGGTTATGATACCTGTCTCACACACAGGTGGTCGAGAGTTCAAATCTCTCCCCATCCATTCTCTCCAATCGCGCAAATTTTGGACACTGAATTTATCGTTTGGTTGAGCATATTTAAAACGGAGTAAATTACCGTTTAATGCGTCTAAAGTGCCAAAAGTAGTTATATCCATAAAAAATATATGGTTTTGAAAAATGAATTAATATAGTATTGAAAAGAGAAGTTCTAAATTATCCTGATAAAAAGCAAATTTCTCCAAAATCCACCCCGAAGTGGGGAAAAGAGGAAGAAACTGAGATTTTTGGTCAAAATGTGAAACTTTTTAGAAAGGGAAAGATAAGCGAAGATGATTTTCGCCGTTTTCGACTTCAACACGGAGCATATGGATCCCGTCTTCAGCAGAATTATAGCATGGTAAGAATCAAGGTACCTAGCGGCGAAATGACTCCGGAACAATTAGAGAAGATTGCGTCGCTGTCAGAAGCATTTTCAATAGGTTCTGCTCATGTTTCGACTCGTCAAAACATTCAACTTCACTGGGTACAGCTTGAAGATGTAAGCGAGGTAATGCGTGGTCTCGTTGAGGTAGGACTCACGACAAGAGAAGCCTGTGGAAACACAGTCAGGAATGTTATGTGTAGCCATTTTGCAGGGGTCTGTCTGGACGAAGAATTTGATTCGACTCCTTATGCAAAAGCAATCGCCCGATTCTTTCTCAGAAATCCAGTATGCCAGAATTTGCCAAGAAAATTCAAAATCAACTTTTCATGTTGCTCTCAACACGGTTTAGTTAGGATCGCAGATATCGGTTTAATTCCCTCAAAAAAGGATGGAAACAATGGATTCAAGATTTACTTGGGAGGAGGTCTTGGAGCGGCGTCGTTTTTAGGACACCAATTGGAAGAATTTACTTCGGAAGTTAGACTAGTATCTACATGTATGGCAGTGGTTAGGCTATTTGATAGACTTGGGAATCGAGAAAATATGGCTAGAAATAGAATGAGATACCTCGTAAATGAAATGGGCTGGGAAAAATTCCAGAAATTGGTGATTAAAGAAAGATCAAATGTGGAAATGACGGTTTCACTTGAAACGCTAGGTAGATACAAAGTGGAAACGGAACCGCAGAATATGAGGCAATTACTCAATGGTAAGAAATTACCACTAATTAATGAAAAAGTGGACGTTAATAGCGACCCGTATAAAAGATGGCTTCATACAAATGTTGTCTCGCAGAAGCAAAATGGTTACTTTGTTGTCTTTATTACTCTGGGCGCCGGTGATATAACGGCTAGTCAGCTTCGGTCGCTTGCAAAGACTATTCGTGATTACTCTGGTGAAGGTTGTGCAAGAAATACTCCGAATCAAAATTTTGCAATCCGGTTCATTAAAGCCAAAGACTTGCCAGAATTTTACAACGATCTTGCCAAAAGTGGACTTGCAAATCCAGGGGCACTAACAATGTCGTCAGCGGTTGGATGTTCTGGTACTACTTCTTGTAATCTAGCAATCACCAATTCTCACAGACTCGCAAAAGAAATACAATCAAAATTCATTGAACTCGGATTGGATACAGCGGATGATCTAAGGGATTCAACAATCAAAATAAGTGGATGTCCAAATTCATGTGGACAGCATGAAATTGCAACTATTGGATTCTATGGAGGAGCATCAAGAATAGGAGGAACTATGACTCCAACATATACGATGATGTTTGGGGGTAGAGATGGGGAAGATGGGTTGTTGGGTAGAACAGTAATGCGTGTGCCAGCTAAACGAGTCATACCTACCTTGACAAAAATAATTGAAATATACAGAAAAGAACGAAGTGAAAACGAATCGCTTTCGGTGTGGATAGGTAAACTGATTAATGGTGCAGTTAATGTCAAAAGTCAAATAAAGAATTTGGATGATATAAAAACAGTTTTGATGTCGATAATTTCATTACCGAGTGCCGAAGAGGTTCCAGATGCCTACATGGATTATGGTAACGATATAAAATTTAGTGCAAAAACAGCAAAAGGAGAGTGTGCAGCTTGAAATACAATACTAAGGAAAAAAAAACTAAAAATATTCTATCAAGGGATCATGAGCTCAGCAACGCACATGATGTTGTAACGAGTTCAGATATTCTTAGAACTTTGATTAGGAAAAATTCAGTAAGAGTCGTAGATGTCAGGAAAGAGGATGAATACAGAAGAGAACATATCAAAACGGCAGTGTCTCTTCCACTTGCGAAGGTGCTTGAAAATGATTCTCCAGAAAGAATCGTTCATCTTTTAGAACAGTTAGGAATTTCCGATAGAACTCCGGTTGTAGTTTATGATGATACTTTTGGCGCCCTTGCTGCGAGAGTTGCATGGACATTTCAGTATGTAGGGCATTCGAACACATCATTACTCGAAACAACTTTTACCAAATGGAAAAGTTATGGATTTGAAACAGAAAAAAAAGTTAATGTATTTGCACCCGCTAAGCATTCGCTCAAAGTAAATGACGAAATATTTGCTAGTTACGATGAGGTAGAGAAGGCAAAAAGTGAACAAAATAAGATTTTAGTAGATTCAAGAGAACGCCTAAATTTTTTGAGCGAGCATATTCCAGGTGCTACTAATTTACCGTATACAATGTTAGGAACAGCTGATTCTATATTAAGGGAGCCTCAAGAAATCAAGAGATTTATGGAAAACAGAGGGATCTCAGCAGATGACGAGATTATCACATACTGTGGAAGTGTTGGAACGTTGTCAGGACTTGCATACTATGCACTGAGGATGGGCGGAGTTAAAAAAATTAGATTATACTCAAGATCATTTAAAGAATGGAAAAAATTAGGGAAACCCATCGAAGAATTTAAGGACGCGAATTTCTGGGATCTCTCAGCAGAATAACGATATTTATTTTCTGCAAACCAACTTATTTCACATATTTATTCCGTTGTAGTTTTCAGATATTTCAAGAGTTTTATGGCATCACGAGCTTTTAGGCTATCTCTATTTTTCATAATATAAGCTCTAAACTTTTCAACTTCGTCATGAATTGATGGAAATCGCTGTTGGGTCAGCTTTATGATATCTTCATAATTTCGGTATGGAAAATAGATATTCTTTGCGACCTTTGCAAGCATTATTTTGGATTCTCTGCGGATAATTCCCTTTTTATACGCCAAAAAAAGATTGAACCGAATGTCGATCATGGCCTCCGACTGGAGGATGTTTTTATCTCGGACAAAAGTAACTGCTACTTCATCGTCAGCATTTATGGTACCATTCTTGTACAATTGAAAAATCTTGCCGATTCCTTTCATTCCAAATTTTTCTAATTCCACTGCTCTTAATGCGCCTAGACTGGACGCGCCAATTAGTTCGATGTTTTTTCTTGTGGCTAGATGGTATACTTCAATAGGCGATGGCGGATAATCGTGCAAGAATACTCCATCTATAAATCCTATAGATTTTCTTTCATCAGTTGCCTGCGATAATCTCAAAAAATCACCTTTCTTTGCAGGATCTCGATAGTCTGCATCTAATATCTTAATTGCCTCTTCTCTACCTAGAGTAGGCCCGAGAAATACTATTGGTTGATTCATATTCTGTACAATTCCCTGCCTCTTTTTCCGATGACAGCTTTGGTTATCTTGAATGTTTCAAGCCCAGGTACTATTGTTCTAACAACAGGGATCATAATTTTAGGATTTGTGAGATCAACTACTATTACCTGGTTTAAGCCAATTGAAGTTAACCTTGAAAGAATAAATTTAATATCATCCAAAATGTCATCATAAACATAAGATTTTATTTCTGAGAATTGAACACAATTTTTTGATTTCATGAATTGCCACGTCTTTTTTTCATCACTATTGCTGTTGCCATAGGAGATTTTTCGGAGATCATCTCTTGCTCCCTGAATATTTGCGGCACGAGTTTGTGAAACTTCGGTGATTGCTCTCAACAAAGCTATTCTTGCATCAGGATGGGTCCCATGACCTTCTGCAAGATATCCATAATCCTCGGTAATCCATTCAATACTACTTGCATTAAATGTTGGTACTCCAATAGGCGACGTTATGTCCTTAATTATAAGTGGTATATTTACATCATTAAATTTTCTTGCCAGGTCTGCGACAGGTTTAAAATCAATATTTGAAATTTCAACATCGGGATAATTGAAATCATTATCTACGAATTCTTTACCATCTACAGGATTTATTTGTATTCCATTGTCTGACAAATATTTTGTTATTGATCTTAGAATACTATATGGTAATGCACTTGAATTTAATTCTGCCAGACTCGTGGCATCTCTCTCAATAACTTCACATAGTGAATGACAAATCGCTTCCTCTAACACGTTCCCTGATGCAAGACCATTAGTATGATGATATGCAAATGGATTTACTGCTGGGGGTATTGGAGTGTACCTAAATAATGCGAGGGGAGCAGGGATTAGAATCTGCTCATTTTGTATCAAATCGTAACCGGGTAGGAAATCCATAATCATCTCTTCATCGTATTCAAATAACGTTGGTTCAACTACACTTGTAGGATAAAGCGTGTTTGACATTTTTGAAACGTCCTTAAAAGATCCTTGAATCATATTTTTTTGATTATTAGATGGCAGGGAACTATATCTCTCAACACTTTCCATCAATGCGCTTGCCTTTGCATCCAATTTAGTAGGACCCTTTCCACTATAAACCCAAATATAATCCTCGGTACCAGGCAAAACAGCTGAAAAATTCGGTATCCCTAGAACATCCATATCCGTTATATCTGCAAGGCGTGTTATTCCAATATCTCGAGAAACTGGAAGGATGGTACTTAGGGTCTCCTGTACTGATTTTGTTCTGGATGATACTTTACCTTTCAATTTCATCTGGCTTCTGAGCAATATTGGCTCAAGCTCCATAGTAGATTTGAATATTAGGTATCAATATCAATTTTACTAAAGTTAGAAATACCGGAAAATAACATAGATAGATAACTTGGAATATACTGCTAACGATTCAAAGGCGTTAAGTGATATTGTTCATTTGGCCCATTCGGACCCTGAGTTTAGAATAGAATTTTTTAAAAATCCTAAAAAAACCTTGGAGAAATATGATGTATCAGATAATGCGAAAATTCTAGTTTTGAAATTTTTTAATGAACTGAAAATTTAGATTAGATTGGATTAGATTCATTCAAGAAATTTAGGTTAAGCAGTTAGTAGGAAGATAAATGTACCCCGTTTCTGACCCACAACTAGTCATTGATAGCCGTACACTTAAATGTACATCTCGTAGTGCACTCTCTACCGGGGCTACTTGTCAACTTACTCAATTGACCAAGTAGGAAGAAGATTGTGTCAATTCATTATAAACATTCTGCTTAAATTTGTAGTAGTTCTGTAAGATCAAGATCAAATGCAGCAACAGGCATTTTTATTTTAAAACTATCTATTAGTAAAGGTGAAACTTCTCCTATTTGCCCCACTGTTTTTCCCTTATAGATTATGTCTGCACTTCTACCGCTAATGAATGACGAATGTTCTGCCGCCTTCGTTTCAAACGTAGTGCCAAGACAAATTCCCATTAGTGTCTGAAGTATCCCTTTCATTTCAGTAAAGGTAACTCCATTAAAGGCACTAGCGCAACACAAATTCCACTTTTCAGAATTTTCCTGCTCAGGAAGAAAGACCTGTCCTATTTCGAACAGTTTTTGTGGATATTCCTCATGAATATTCTTTGAAAGGGAAAATAACAAGGATGGCAGAAGTGATCTTCTTAAAATATCATGTTCTTCACTTTTGGAGTTGTTAACTGTAAAGAAATCAGATTTTTCAATTTTCATCCTTCTTAGGTGGATATCTTTATTACTTAAAATGAAATTAATATTTTCAATTAATCCCATGCCTACCAAGGCCTGGCGGATTTTATCAAAATAATGATTTTGTCTGCTCTGATTACCATAAAGTGTAAATTCTGGTAGAGTAGGTTCCATGTTATAGATACCGTAGCCAATCGCTACTTCCTCCACAATATCCATGGGATTAAAAATATCTATCCTATAACTTGGAATCATGCAATTAATGTTACTTGCATCAGTAACTTTAGCATCCAACCTGCTTCTTCTCAGGCAAAGTATCACATCCTCGTTTGAAAGAGATAGGCCTAGTTTCTTATTGATGTAATCTGTCTTAATGTTATCTAACCTAGTATTTTCCATTGAATTGAAAGAAGTTGTAGTATTACTATCCTGATTAATAGTGACAGTTTCCAAGCTGAACCCAATGTCAGCTAGCGTTGCCGCAATATTTGCCAAAACTTTGTCTACGGTTGTCTTGTCAACACCAGTAACTTCTACTAACAAATTTTTAACTCCTCCCTTAATTCTCGTATATTCAGAATTTATGACAGGGGGGAATGATATCAAATTTCCCCTGGAATCCATTAAGACAGGATATATGGACCCTAGCAACAGCTCCCTAAATTTTTTGCCTGACTCGGTTTTCTCTAACACTTCACTCAATGTCAACGAAGAGGAATAATCTAGTGGTGTAAAGCTCATGTTACCGGGTCTTGTTGTGTAGTCCAATGGAAAT
>Ga0207428_10003757_pt1 | contig 14576 bp, 12 predicted proteins | sample RhiMethybrSRZTD1_FD_187600 | JGI IMG/M metagenome (GOLD analysis project Ga0207428, IMG submission 187600) | Populus rhizosphere microbial communities from Tennessee, USA - Rhizosphere MetaG P. TD hybrid SRZTD1 (SPAdes) (version 3) | ecosystem: Host-associated > Plants > Roots > Rhizosphere >...
CGATCCCTCAACCTTCATAGATGACACACAGCGGAACCCTTCTGGCGGGCCAAGACCTGGCGCAGCTGGCGCGACGTCGTCGGCCAGCCTGGTCAGCGGGAACTGGGGTGCGGTGACCCTGTACCCGTCGGCCTGCAGGTGCTGGATGACGGCGCGCCAGCTGGAGCTGTCGGCCCAGGCGCCATGCACCAGGACGATGTGGGGCAGCGCAGTCAGGTCAGCGCTCCCTCCCGGTCGGCGTTCTGCTTTGACGCGGCTCTCCGTGCGCGGATCATGCATGCTCATAGGTCAACCCGCGAATGCACGTACCGCTCGCGAGCCGAGGAACCGGTGGCGGCGACCTCGATCAGGCGGAATCAGGTCGTGACGTCGACCGCGGACAAAATGACCTTGGTGACCTCACCAGGACGTGTGACCAGCGAGAGGTGGCCGGCCTTGACCGTGGAGATGTGAGCGGCGGCGCGCTCGTACATCCTCTGCTGGAGGGCCGGCGGGATCACGTTGTCCTGGGTCCCGAGCAGCGCCCACGACGGGATCGACTTCCATGCCGGTGGGCCGGAAGGCTCCGAGAGCTGCGCGGCCGCCGCCGGTCGCTGCACGGCGGCCAGGACTCTGGCGGTCTTCTGGTCGACGCCGTTGGCGAAGCACCCCGTGAACCCGGCGTACGGCGGGTTCGCTTCCCAGCGCAGGTACAGATCCAGTCCGCCGTTGAACGGAACGGGGTTGAAGGCGTTGTTGCTGAGGATGCAGGAGCCGGTGTTGGCCGTGAGGCCGGCGAGCGCACCAACCAGGGTCGCTGCGGCCGCTCCCCACCGCAGGCCGGCCGGCCAGCTCGACCGGTCCAGCCCGAGCTCGGCCGCCGCCAGTCCTTGGGCCCGGGCGATCACGAGCAGGCATCCAATCAGCCCCAGCCCCACGGCGACGTGAGCGCCTGAGACGCCACGATCCACGACTTTGGCCACGGCCAACGCGGCAACGACGAGACCCAACGCCCTACTCTCTCCACGCGTCCCGCGCGGTGGACGCATCATGGCCCGCCAGGCTCATTGCGGTTCATCATCAACGGCATCGCTCAGGTGTCAGCAGAACTATCGGCAGACCGGTGCCGGGACGAGTTCGGCCGGCCCCGACCCCGACCGCTCGAGCGTGCTCGACCTGGGTGATCTGCGCATGAGGCGTTGACCCGACCGCGCGCAAACGCGTCGACGCGGCCCCAGCGGCCGGGGATGTCGACAACTCAGGCTGGCCGATGATGCTGGGCAGGGCGGGGTCGACCAGGAGGCGCTCGCCGATCCTTGCCATGAACGGTTGCGCGCTCGTCGTCGGTCGGCGCGACGATCCGTTGCGTTCAGCAGCGGGCGGCGTGACGATCTGTTCGTCTCGCAATCCCTATAGGTCGCTGAGCTCGGGGGTTGTGCGCCCTGGCGGACCCCAACCTGCAGGCGACGGGTTAAGAAGCGGCTTTGGAGCTCCGTTCGACAGCAACTGAGACTTGACAGGTAGAACAAGGGCGCAGCAGGGAGGGGCATGGCGGGGTTGGGCAGGGCCGGAGGCCCTGAAGGGGCTGAGATCGCGCGCAGGTGGGCGAGCCGCTGGCATGCTGCCGCGGTTGCCGTGCGGTGGCAGGGCTGACGGCGTCGTGCTGGGTCCACGGGCGCTGCAACGGGTCCTGATCGGGCGGCCGCTGCCGACCGCCGCGGCGACCGAGGAGCGGCTCACCCGCCCGCGGGCCATCGGCGCCTTCGGCCTGGACGCGCTGTCATCGGTCGCCTACGGCCCCGACGAGATCCTGTACGTGCTGCTGTTGGCCGGTGCGGCCGGGGCGGGCTGGGACATCCCCATCGCGCTGGCGATCGCCGCGCTGCTGGCGATCGTCACCGCCTCCTACCGGCAGACCATCTATGCCTACCCGCAGGGCGGCGGGTCGTTCACGGTGGCCCGCGAGAACCTGGGCACCACCGCCGGGCTGGTCGCCGCCGCCGCGCTGATGATCGATTACCTGACCACCGTGGCGGTTTCGGTCACCGCGGGCGTGCAGGCGGTGGTCGCCTTCGTGCCGGGGCTGGACCGTCACCGGGTCGCTGCCGGTCTTGCCTGCATCGGGCTGCTGATGCTGGTCAACCTGCGCGGGGTGCGCGAGGCCGGCGCCGCCTTTGTGGTCCCGACCTATCTGTTCGTCGGCTCGCTGGGGCTGCTGCTGGGTGTGGGCATACTGCGGGTGGCCGCTGGCGGCGACCTGCCGCCGGCGGCGGCTGCGCCGGCGGCGGTGGAGCCACTGGGGCTGTTTTTGATCCTGCGCGCGTTCGCGGGGGGCTGCACCGCCATGACCGGCATCGAGGCGATCGCCAACGGCATACCGGTCTTCAAAGCACCCGAGTCCCGCAACGCGGCGGCGACCCTGACCACGCTGACCGTGATCCTCGGTGCGCTGTTCCTTGGGACCAACTGGTTGGGGCATCACATCGGTGCGGTCCCTACCGACCAGGCCAACGTCGTCGCCCAGATCGGCCGGGCGGTCGCCACCGGCTGGCTGACCCCGCTGTTCTACCTGGTCCAGCTGTCGGCGGCGGTGGTGCTGGTGTTGGCCGCCAACACCTCCTTCAACGGCTTTCCGCTGCTGGCGGCGGTCATGGCCCGCGAGGGCTACTTCCCGCACCAGTTCGCCCACCGCGGCCAGCGCCTGGCCTACTCCAACGGCATCGTGGTCATCGGCGTGCTGGCCGCCGTGCTGGTGGTGGTCTTCGGTGGCAGCACCCACGCGCTGATCCCGCTGTTCGCGGTCGGGGTGTTCTGCTGCTTCACGCTGTCGCAGGCTGGCATGGTGCGGCACTGGCAGCGCACCCAGGGGCCGGGCTGGCACGCCAAGCTGGCCGTCAACGTCGTCGGCGCGGTGGTCACCGGCGTGGTCACGGTGATCGTGGTGGTCACCAAGTTCGCCCAGGGTGCGTGGGTGGTGTTGGTATTGGTGCCGCTGCTGGCCGTCGCCTTCAAGGCCATTCACGCGCATTACCAGCGCGCCCAGCAGGAGCTGACCCTCGGCCCACCGCCGCGGCTGCGGCGCGAGTCGCAGCGGATCCTGGTGCCGGTCAACCGGCTCAACCGCGCGGTGGCCGAGACGCTCCACTACGCGCTGTCGATCAGTGACGAGGTCAGCGCGGTCCACGTGGCCGTGGACGCCGAGGAGGCCAAGGCGCTGGACGAGGCCTGGCAGCGCTGGGGGGTGCAGGTGCCGCTGCAGATCGTGCCCTCCCCCTTCCGGGAGGTCACCAGCAAGCTGGTCCACGTGATCGAGCGGGTTCAGGCCGAGCAGCCCCGCCGCGACCTGACGGTGATGCTGCCCGAGGTGATCCCGCACCGCTGGTGGGAGGAGCCGCTCCACAACCAGACCGCGTTCGCGCTGGAGCTGGCGCTGCGCTACCACTCCGGCATCGTCGTCACCACCGTCCCCATCCGGCTCCGGCGCTAGCCCTGAATCCACGATTGCCATGCAGGGCACGATGCCAGCCACGTCTGGCCGGTGGCCTCTACCCGGGCTATCCGGGTGCCTGGGTGGCGGCGCGGTCAGGCGTGAAGCTGGCGGTGAGGACCTAGAGCGTGGACGGTGGGTGGACGACGGCGGCCGGACGGTACTGACCAGTTGTTATGGCTGGGGCTGTCCGGGTGGCGCAGGACGGTGGCGCCGAGCCATTGGCTGGCCAGCAGGGCCAGTTCGACGTGCAGGCGGTCCTCGTCCACGGGGTGACCGAGGGCGTCTTCGGCCTTGTGGACCTGGTACTGGACGCTGTTCTTGTGCAGGATGAGCCGCTCGGCGGTGGCCTTGTAGCTGCCGTTCTCCTCCAGGAAGCCCCGAGGCCCGCTACTTCGGTGTCCGTCTTGAGGACCGCGTCCTCCTCCCCAGCGCGGACGCCCTCAACCTCGACCCCCGCTTCGAAGACTGGCTTGTTCAAACCGCACCACCGAAGTAACCCTATCTCCGGAGAGCAGCCACCCTGACGTGGGTGACAGCCTGAGCAACCTCGCCGTCGATCTGCGCGCTCTAGCCGGAGGCTGCGCTCGGTCCGGCCGGGCGGCCCGCCGGCTCAGGCGGGCAGCGGTTCGGCCGCCGTGCGCTCGGCGGCGGTGGAGGGGATCACCACCACCGGGCAGCGGGCGTGGAGCACCACGGCGTGGCTGACCGACCCGAGCAGCAGGCTGGAGAACCCGCCGCGGCCCCGGGAGCCGACGACCAGCAGGTCGGCGTCGGCCGACAGCTCGACCAGGGCCTCGGCCGTGTTCCGGTCCTCAACGACCGTTCGGTGCACGTCGATCCCGCGGGTGGACTCGCGCACCTGGCCGAGCAGGCCCTCGAGCAGGTCCTCGGCCTGGCGGTGGACAACCTCCTCGAACTCGGACTGCGCCTCGGCGCTCTCGGCCCGGTTCGCGGGCCTGGCCCCTTCGGCGACGGCCCTGCCGGGCAGGGCCTCACGAGAGGGGAAGTAGAGCGGAGCGGACAGCGCCTGGGCGTGGTAGGCATGCACCACCTCCAGGTCGGCCGCCCGCAGGCGGGTCTCGTCGGCCGCCCAGGAGAGCGCCCGCAGCGCGCCGGGTGAGGCATCGACCCCGACCACGATCCTAGCCACCGGTCCACCTCCTCCCCCCGGGCGCCGAGGAGTCGATCAAACACACCGGCCCCCCGCCAACCAAGGCGCAGGGCTCCGGCCCGGCGTCCGCCGGGCTGGAGCGGGCCTGGGTCGAAGATCTGGCTAACTCAGGGATTGCTTACCTTGCCATCCGATTCTTCATCGGATGCGCTTTGATCATCCCGATGATCATCTAGACGATCGGTCTGTATCCGTCTGGAGCCATCTGGACCGACGGGCCATCCAACGTGAGCAGGCCGGATCCGTCTGGAGCCGTCTAGGTCGACGCCGAGCATCCGGCTCGTAATCGAAAGGTCGACGGTGCAAGCACTGGTGCAGGCTTGTGCCGGCCGGAGTGAGGTTCGTGCAAGGCTCACGCCTGCAGCCCGGTGGTTCTCCATGAAGCTGGTGGTTGCCACGGATCGTCAATGCACTAGCCAGGCCCCTCGGTCCCTACTTCCTATGTAGCTCTGTCACCCCAGCTCATGACGTGGCGGAGCGATGTCGCCGCCTCCGGTGATGAGGCGCCTGCGCCGTCGGGACCGTGTCGATGGCGGGTGCCAGAGAACGCCGGTACCGTACCCGGTCGGCACATCGCAGCCGGAGTCGGAGCGCTGGCGCCCGGCGACGACCGGGCCGGTCAGCTCGGTGCACGCCACCCTCCCCCAAGCGCTTTGGGCAGCACCCGGACGCCGAGATCCTGCGCAGCCTGCCCGGACTCGGCATCGTCCTTGGCGCCCGGGTGCTTGGCGAGTTCGGGGACGACCCCGACCGCTACGCCGACTCCAAGGCCCGCAAGAACTACGCGGGAACCGCCCCGATCACCAGGGCGTCTGGCAAGCGCCTGACCGTGCTGGCCCGCTTCGTGCGCAACCGGCGCCTGACCGACCCGCTGGTCTGGTGGGCGTTCTGCTCGTCGACCTGCTCACCAGGCGCTCGTGCCTGCTACGACCGTCACCGAGCACGCGGGGCTACCCATCAGCAGGCCCTCCGTGCCCTGGCCAACCGATGGGTCGGCATCCTGCACGGCTGCCTCCGCCACCGAGCCTGCTACGACGAGCTCACCGCTTGGCCGCCAGCATCCCAAGGGCACGCCGCTTGACCTCACCAACCGTGGGATGTCTACGGATCTGGCGGTTGGTGCTCGGGCTCGGCTGCAACCTCGTCGGCTGCTGCCGGGAGCTGGCGGATCTCGACCAGCTCCCGGCCCAGCGACTGGATCCGCTGCAGCAGGCGGTAGAGCGCCGCCTGGTCCTGGACCGGGCCGTACAGCACCGTCGCCACCGGCTGCACGGTGGTCGTCACGCCCTCGAACGCGGTCAGCAGGGCGTCGCTCAGCGGCCCTGGATGCGGATCTCGTAGTCTCCACCAGCAAGGGCCATGGCGGGCTCCTCCCGCCATGTCCAGCCGCGGTCGGGTCGACGTGGTGCCCTGGCGGCTCCCGGTTCTGACTGGTCGAGCATGGGCCCGGCGCGCTCACTGGGCCTCATCCGATGGAGATGAGTTCCCCCAACGCCCGCCGCCGACCACGGTCCCGCGATGGTCGCCGGGCCGACCACCGATGCCCCGGTTGTCCCTCCTCCTACGCGGTGGGCAGCTGGTGGGTTGTGAGGCCCCGGTGCCGCGCTCGATGGGCCGGTGGCTAGCCGGGGCTGGTGTCGCCGAGCGCGCCGGCGGCCTCGTGGCCGGCGTGGCGGACCGTGAAGGCCAGGAAGATCTGGGAGAAGCCCCGGAACAACGCCAGGAAGCCGACCCAGAACAAGATCAGGTAAGTCCGCTGGGCCAGGGCGTACACCCGGTCCGAGCCCGACACCCAGAACGCCAGCAGGACCAGCAGGATCCCCAGGATCAGCCCCAGCCACCAGTAGGGGTTGACCGCCCGGGTGGCGATCGACTGGATGATCTCGAAGGCGCCGTAGAAGACCAGGATCAGCCCCAGCACCGAGGCCAGGGCGAAGAAGGTGTTGACCGGCCGAACAAAGCCGTACAGCGCCCCGAGGAAGAAGATCACCGCCAAGATGTAGTGCCAGACCTTCCACCCGCCGGGCACCACAGTGGCCACGCCGACCTCGTTGATCGCCGCCAGCAGGAACACCACTCCGAGCAGGACCCCGACGGTGGTGATCGAGGTGGTGTTCAGGCGCAGGACCAGCCAGGCGATCAGCAGCCACAGGATGCCCGAGACCAGGAAGACCCACCAGTAGCGGGCTCCCTCGCGCACGATCATCCGTTCACCGCTCAGCATGTGAACCTCCTTTGTCCTATTCCGCCCCAGGCTGGGACGCTATGCCCGGATCGACAGCGAATCAAGGCACGGCCCGCTTGCAGTTGGCCGGGTTGCGTACCACCGGGACCCGGCCCGCCCGGCGGGTCCACGACCAGCGCCGAGACCCCGGCCTCTGCCGACCACGCGGCCCTGGCCAGCAGCCAGGGCACCAGACCGTTGACCTCAGAGAGCAACAGACCGGGCCCGCGACCTGTTGCCGCCGCGAACTGGCCTGCGCCGACCACTCAGGGTCGGGAAGACGACGGTCCCAACCATGACTGCGGCGTCCTTGGCGAGGCGCTGGATGAAGAACTCGCCTCCCCAGAGAGGACTAGGCGCCTGCGGACCTTGCCAGGTCGTCGGCGTAGGCGCGGGCGTCGATGGCGTCCAGCACGGCCAGCCGGGCATTGTCGACCGTCCATGACGCGAAGTCGATCGCGTCCGCGGCGTCGGCTTCCGCCCCGTCCGCCTGGCGGGCGGCCAGGTTGGCGTCCAGCTGGTCGGCCCGCCGGTCCATCTTCGCGTCGAAGTCGTCCATCCTGGCCGCGGCGTCGGCCTTCAGCTGGGCCCACTTGCTGCGGGCCTTGTCCCCGGCCGCCTGGACGTCCTGGACGGCGTCGGTGGCGGCCTGGTCCACGTCGGTCTTGGCCTGGTCGATGCGCTGGCGCAGCTGGTCACGGTCCTCGGATGCAGCCGCCTGGGCGGCCTGCTTGGCCTCGGCGGCGCGCCGCTGGAGGTCGTCGAGCTGGCTGGAGAAGTCCATGGGTCCTCCCTGGTGCAGAAAATGACAACGATCACGCGGGCACGGGTCGAGGATTGAATGGGTCGCTACGCCCTCTCGGAACGAGCTCTGTCGGCCGCGCCGTGCTGAGCCTCCAGGGTCGATCGTCAGCTGCGGCAGTTGCTCGGGCAGCCGTACAGGTTCCCCGAGGGTCGCCCAACTGCCAGCGTCAGTTGCTCTCCCAGATCATCGTCGAAGGGATGCTCTTCTGAGCCATTTCAGGTCCAACCTCCCAGTTCGATGCATGTGTGACAGCTGAGCTACCGGAGTGGCCGGAAGGCGGCTCGGACTTCCTCGGTGAACAGCTGGGGCTCTTCCCAGGCGGCGAAGTGGCCGCCCTTGTCGGCCTCGTTGAAGTAGGCGAGGGTGGGATAGCCCTGCTCGACCCAGCTGCGGGGGGCGGCGAAGATCTCGTCGGGGAAGGTGGTGAAGCCGACCGGGAGCGACACCGCCGGCGGCGGCTGGCCGGCCGCGGCGGCTTGGGCGCGGCCGCTCTCCCAGTACGACCGGGCCGCCGAGGCCCCGGTGCCGGTCAGCCAGTACAAGCTGATGTTGTCCAGAATGTGGTCCCGGGTGAGACCGCCGGTGGGCTCGCCGTCGACGAAGGCGCGGGCGATCTTGGAGTAGCTGTCGGTGTCGTGGTCCAGCATCCAGGCGGCCAGGGCGACCGGGGAGTCCAGCAGGGCATAGCCGATCGTCTGGGGCCGGGTGGCCTGCTCCAGGAAGTAGCCGAAGCCGGTCGCCCGGAAGGTCTTGGTCTGCTCGAGCGCCGCGCGTTCCTGCTCGGTTTCCGCTGGCATGGCCCCGCCGCCCAGGGCCGTCACGAGCAGGTTGGTGTGGATGCCGACCAGCCCCTGGGGGGCCTGGCGGCCCATGGCGTCGGTGATGGAGGCGCCGACATCGCCACCCTGGGCGACATAGCGGGCATACCCGAGGCGGCCCATCAGCTCGGCCCAGGCCTGGGCGACCCGGCCGGGGCCCCAGCCAAGCTCGCTCGGCTCGCCCGAGAAGCCGTAGCCGGGAATGGACGGCAGCACCAGATCGAAGGCGTCCTCGGCCTGGCCCCCATGGGCGGTCGGGTCCGTCAGCGGATCGACCGTCTCCAGCAGCTCGATCACTGAGCCCGGCCAGCCGTGGGTCATGATCAGCGGCAACGCATCCTGGTGCTCGGAGCGTATGTGAAGGAAGTGGATGTCGACCCCATCGATGGTGGTCATGAATTGGGGGAGGGCGTTCAGTCTGGCCTGGAGCCTGCCCAGGTCGTAGTCGGTGGCCCAGTAGCGGGCGAGCTCCTGGATGGTGGCCAGCTGCACGCCCTGGGAGCGGTCGGTGACCAGCTCCTTGGAGGGCAGGCGGGCCAGGGCGAGGCGGCGCCGAAGGTCGTCCAGGGCATGCTCGGGAAGGTCGACGCGGAAGGGGCGGATGGTGGAGTCGTCGGCCGCTGCGCTTGACTCGGCGGCCCGTGGGCCGGCCGTGGTGCTGTCCGACATTGCCGTTCCCCTCATCTCGTCGGTTCATCGGTGCAGGGGAGGACCGACGGACACCCCATCGGCCATCCGGAACCTTGGTTGCACGTGCGGTGTCGACACGGGTGCTGGCAGCCTGCCCAAGTCTGGTTCGCGCCGGCCGGCGTTCGCATCCGCCGGTGGCCAGCCCAACTGGCCAGTCGTGCCTGGGCGGTGCTCGACCCGGCCGGGTAACGGTCCTCACCCTTTCACTGGAGACGCTCGACCAGCTGCTGGGCGGCGTCGAGGGCGCTGTCAGTGGAGTCGTTGGATCCAGTCCTGGGGCACGGCGCCGGCTGGGCCGGGTGTCGGCTGGTCTTCGGGGTGGTGGCGGGGCGGGGCGAGCTGCGGTCCGGCGGCGTACTCGTCGCTCTGGAAGTCCCAGAACCAGTCTTCGCCCGGCTCGAAGCTCTGCGCGTAGCGATGGCCTGTCGCATGGAAGTGGGCCCGTGCGTGCTGGCTCGGTGAGGAGTCGCAGCATCCGACGTGACCGCAGTGGGCACAGCGCCGGAGATGGAACCACCACCCGGGCGGGTCAGCGGCCAGGCATTCGGCGCAGCCCGTGCCTGACGGCGGCACCTGCGGGTTGATCTCGCAGATCTCAGCCATGCGCGTCTTTTCTACCTCCGGTGTCACGCGCCTGGCGCCAGCGCCAGGTGCACCGATCGGATCGCGCTGGCGCCCTCCCCGACGGCGCTGGCCACTCGCTTCATCGACCCCGAGCGCACATCACCGGCGGCGAACACGCCAGGGACGCTGGTTTCGTAGGGCAACGGCGCCCGTCCCAGCAGCGACCAGGTCGCGCACAGGTCGTCGCTGGTCAGGTCGCGATCGGTCCGGATGAACCCGTCCTCATCAACCGCGACGCCGGTGAGCCACTCCGTCGCCGGCTGGGCGCCGATAAAGCAGAACAGCCCGCGGCAATCCCGCTCCACCGACACCCCAGCCGACGAGGTCAGCGTCACCGCGTCAAGGGTGTCGCCACCGTGCAAGGCCGTCACCTGGGTCGCCGGATGCACCGCGATCGAGGGGTGGGCCTGCACACGGTCGACGAGATACTGCGACATCCCCGCGGCCAGCTCGGGGCCGCGGACCACCAAGTCGACCTGGCTCCCGGCGTTGGCCAGGAACAGGGCGGCCTGCCCCGCGGAGTTGGCACCCCCGACGACGCTGACGCGCTGGGAGGCACATGCCCGCGCCTCCATCTCGGTGGCGGCATAGTAAATGCCCACGCCCTCATAGTCCGACCAGCCCTCCAGTGGGAGCTTGCGATAGCGGGCGCCAGTGGCGATCACCACGGCCCGTGCATCCAGGACATCCTGATTGGACAGGGCCACGTGCAGGTGCCCGTCGTGACTGTCCAGGGCCAGGACGTCGCACGGGCTGGAGACCTGGGCGCCGAACTTGTTCGCCTGCGCCAGCGCGCGCGAGGTCAGTTCGATGCCGGAGAGCCCGGTGGGGAACCCCAGGTAATTCTCGATCCGTGCGCTGGCGGCGGCCTGACCACCGACCGCGACGCGGTCCAGCAGGATCGTGTGCAGGCCTTCGGAGGCGCCGTAGACCGCGGCGGCCAGGCCGGCCGGTCCGCCGCCCACCACGATGACGTCGAAGTCGTGACGGTCGTCCGGCCGCAACGCCAGGCCGATGTGGTCGGCCACCTGGCCGGCCGTGGCCTGGCGCAGGATCGCGGTCGGTGTGAGCACTGTCGGCAGGTCCGCGACCCCGATGCCGGCCGCGTTCGCCAGGGCTTGGCCCGCGGGGTCGTCGAAGTCGAGCCAGGTGTGCGGCAGCTCCTGCCGCGACGCCCAGGTGCGCAGCGCGTGCGTTGCCGGCGACAGCTGGCTCCCCAGGATCTCCAGGGCTCGCGCGCCCTCGCCCTGTCGCAGCGCTTGGCGTCGGGCCAGCAGCACCCGCAGGATGAGGTCGGACACCTCGGCGTCGGTGGCCATCAGCTCTCGGAACTGCGCCGGGGCGATTCGGTGCACCACGCCGGGCGCTCGGACCCGGGCCGTCGCGATCGCCGACTGGCCGGTCAGCAGGTTGAGCTCACCGAGAAACCGACCTGGTCCCCAGGTTGCGATCAGGGCCTCGGGGGCGTTGGGCATCGCCGGTCGCAGGACGTCGACCTCCCCGGCCTCGATGACGATGAAGTCGTAGCCCCGGTCGCCAGCGGCGTACAGCACCTCGCCCGCCGCGGTGTGGTGGCGGGTTCCTCGCCGCGCCACCGATGCCACCTGCTCGTCGGTCAGCACAGGGAAGTTCCCGGTGATCCCAGGCCCAGCGTTCATCTGCCGCCCTTCATGCCTGCGGGTCTTCGGGGTGGGAGGATGGAAGAACGCCAGGCTCATGAGGATCGCCGTTCGCTCGATCGCCGAAAGGCTCGGGACCGGGCTATTACCTACTAGCGCTGTTATCAGCGGCGGCGGCGAGGAGCCGACGGGCCGAGGCTTCATCGGAGGGGGCAACAAACACGCGCACACCGTCGATCTGCATCTGTGGGTACTGCCCTGCGGCGTCATCTGCCGACACGGTTGCGCTCATGCCGTGGCTGCGCAGCATGCCGGCGATCAGCTCCGCCTCGGTGCGGCTGGCCACGACCGCCACCGACACCGTCGCGCCGTCCACCATCGCAACTCCTCTGCTCTTGGTCTGCCGTCAGGACGCCCCTGGTGGCATGGTCGCACGTTGGCCGGCCCGTGGCACCCGTGGATGACCTCGGCTCGGGACCAGTCGGCGGTTCCGGCGCCGCTTCACGATGCCGAGGGTCCGTCTGGCTGACTCATCCCGTCGATGGGCCACCTTGGTCAGCCCCGACGGGCAGCATCGCGGAGGACGCAGGAGCGGGTGGGCCCTCGGCCCGAAAGCCGTCCAGTAGGGCCGGCTCGAGGACGCCCAGGCCCTGCTGGAGGAGGCGCTGGAGCTGAGCCTGGCCGCCCACAGCACCCACCTCATAGCCCTGTGCCTGGCCGAGTTCGCCCGGTTGGCGTTCGTGCAGGGGGATGCGCAGCGGGCGCTGTTGCATCTGCTGTGAGCCGAGAGCCTACGCCGACGGGTCGGCCTGCGGGCGTGGCCATCGCACCGCCGGGCCGAGGAGGCGCTAGCGGACCAGCTCCGCCAGGCGCTGGGGGCCGACCGGTTCGACCAGGCGTTCGCCGCCGGCGCCCGGCTGAGCCAGCGGCAGGCGGTGGCCACCGCCCGCAGCCGCCGCGGCACCGCCGCATCGTGAGCGCTGCAGGTTGTCGCAGGACCACGGGCGCAGTTGCCGGTTAGCGCTCGTCACGAGCTGAGGGGACCACCACCACGGGGCAGACGGCGTGCAGCACCACGGCATGGCTCACCGACCCAAGCAGCAGCTCGGAAAAGCCCCCATGTCCCCGTGACCCGACCACCAGCAGCTCAGCGTCGACCGACAGCCGCACCAGCACCTCCGCTGGGTGTCGGTCCTCCACCACCGTCTGCTGCACCTCGACCCCGCTAACCGTCTTCTCGAACTCACCGAGCAGCGCCGCAAGGAGCTCGTCAGCCTGGCTGTGGACGGCCGCCTCGATCGCCTCTCGACGCTGCACCGACGCGGTCAGTTCCGGCTCGGGTTCTCCAGCCGCCCCGACGTCCGCATCGTATGTGTGCTGGGATCCGAAGTAGACCGGCGCCGCCAGGTCCTTGGCATGGTAGGCGTGCACCACCTGCAGTACTGCCTGCCGCAGGCTTGCCTCGGCGGCCGCCCAGGCAAGCGCCCGCCTCGCGCCGGGTGAAGCATCAACGCCAACCACGATCCTGCCCACCCGGTCCACCTCCTTGGCCGGACATCGATGCCGGCAACGGCTTGGCTCGCCGTGGCCGACCAAATCCCAGAACGCATGGCTGGAGTCGAGGCTGGCCCACGGATCAGGAGAGGAGGCCGGCGATGAGGTTGACTGAACCGGCGACGATGACCACGCCGAACAGATACGACAAGAAGGCGTGGGAGAGGACGGTGCTCCGGATCCGCCGGTCGCGGACGGTCGTGTCCGACACCTGGTAGCACATGCCGATCGTGAAGGCGACATAGGCGAAGTCCCGGTAGGCCGGCGGCTCCTGGTCCGCCGGGTCGCCGAAGCCGATGCCCGCCTCCCTGGAACGGTAGTGCAGGTCGGCATAGCGCAGGGTGTAGACGGTGTTCACCACTGTCCACGACACCAGGACGGTCAGCACCGCGAAACTGATGAGCAGCACCCGAAGCGGCCCGCTCTCGCGGCCGGCAAGGTCGAGCGTGAGGACGACGCCCAAGAGGCTGGCCACACTCGCCCCCAGCAGCAGCACGGCCGCGGTGCCGCGGTTCTCGTCCTCACCCATGGCGAGCTGGGCGGTGTGGGTGGCGTCGGCCCGCAGGACGATCGGCCAGATGCTCGCCAGGAAGGCGAGCGCGGCCGCGTCCCAGCCGGTGACCACGGCCATGCCCCAGGGGATGAACCACACCAGTGCCACCACCACGAGCAGCCCGATGCAGCTCACGAGGGCGGCACGCCGCATCGCCGGGGCGTACCAGCCCAACCATCGGTGGTACCGCGTCGGCGGCGGGCTGGCGGTCATCGTGGGAGTGTTGCCGATCCCGTCGCACCCTGCCATCACTGCCGGTCATTACCCCATCGCGTTACGGACAGAGATGCTGGCGGCGCTGGTCGGCGTGCTTGACACCTTCACCGTTCCAACTGTGCGCACCGGTGCCGCCCGGGAACACGGCAATATCCGATTCGCCTTGGGTGCGGCCGGTGCGGCGTCTCGGGCTTCCGCCGCATCCACCGGCAGGCATTGGGCGCCCACGCGGTGGCGCTGGCGGCCGGTCCGTCGGGGCCGCGGCTGACCAGCTTCACCGAGGTCGCGCCGCTGGCCATCGGCTGCCGTGTCGCACGCTGTGGCGGGCTGGCCAATGTCGCCGCGGCAGCTCATGATTCCTTGGCGTGCCAGAGATTTGCCAGAAACTGCGCCACGCCCAGCCTCATCTCGCCCCACAACCCAAGACTCCACAACTCCCTCTCACCTGCGCGTCCTTGTGGGGACGCGAGGTGCTGCACGGCGTCGTGAACCACCTGCGCATCGATGGTAAGGATGCCGTCAGGCAGTCGGCTCGGTGACCAGCAGCAGCGAATCTCACCGCTGTGGTCAGTTGGTCGGCTCCTGGTAGTCCGGATACGGCCGACCCAGGGGTCTTGGCGATCGCGCCATAGCTCTACGGCAGCCGAGAGTTGACACGAGGGCTGCTTGTCTACACCAGGGCCAACCCAATCAGTCCACCGCCGTACAGCTTCTCCAACGCTGCCGCCTACCGAACCATCAGCGCCTGCTCGCGCGCTTGTCATAACGGATGAAGCTTCGCCGTTCGCTCTACGCTCGACCCGAAATTCGTTCCGAGGAGAGCAATGCACCAC